>Ga0314774_1000968_pt1 | contig 20073 bp, 17 predicted proteins | sample MetaGCBIA2018_FD_204515 | JGI IMG/M metagenome (GOLD analysis project Ga0314774, IMG submission 204515) | Cryopeg brine microbial communities from Beaufort Sea near Barrow, Alaska, United States - CBIA 2018 | ecosystem: Environmental > Aquatic > Marine > Coastal | place: USA: Alaska | collected...
CAGAGATCGCTGAAGACCTGGGTAAAACAGCCGTTAGAGCAGCAAGAGTCACCGCCTTGGTGACGGCAATCAACCTGGGTGCAGACAATCTTGAAAAACTGCCCTTTGTAGGTGGGGGGGATCCTCTGTTTGCTGCTGTTTCCCCGGTAATAGGGCCCGATCCGTTCAATCTGGCTGAGCAAGTGAATCATCCAAAGTATGGCCTGTTAATCGCCATGCTTTTACGCAGCCGCCAAAGGCTCGATGTTGGGCAGCTCTCAGCCGAAGATTCGCTGCATTGGATGAGTGATCAGGTTGAGCCTGTTAATCGCCAATTGACCCGCGGAACAAGCGCAAGTAGCCCGATATCCACGTTTGCCAAGCGCCCTCTGACTGCTCAGGTAGGAAAAAATGTGCTGCACTTGTATCTGGTTCGAAGCCCTAATGTGAGCTCGGATTTGTCTGTACCTGAACCGGGCTACGGTAGTCCACTGCCAAAAACGCCGTCCACGCCCAGATCTACTTCAGCGCCCGCACTGCCTTCACTCAGGAGCTCCGCAGTAGGGGTGGAACTGCCGCGCAACATCAAGGATTTGATAAATGATGCGCCATTGAAAACGCTGATTGCGATGGTGTCGGTGTGGAATTTGGGTGAGGTGGGGCGGCTAGTTGCACAGGATACTAATGCGAAGAACACCCTCGCTGCAGGTAGCGTCTTTTGGACCACTGCCGCCGCCACTACTGCAGTATTTCAGCACTTGGCTGATACCGAATGGGAACGGCATGTGGCACAAGCTGGGCGAGTTAATCCCGCGGCTCAAAAGTTGTTAGCTGATGCGCTGGGCTTCGCCTCAGCTGCGGTGCTCTTGCAGGCCATCACCGCCGGTATTGATGTCTTCTACTTTGGTTTGCGGGCGTTGGATGCCTATCGCGCTGGCGATCTGGACACGGCAGGCGTGAATACAGGCCTGGCCGGGGCCAGCCTGGCCTATGCAAGTCTTTCGGTGGAGGCATTGCGCGCGCTGCGGATTGCACGTGCGGCCGTTTTGGCGGGCGATGCAACGGCACTGTCCACGGGATTGCGCGTATTGTCGTTACCCTTGCGTCTGAGCTTGGTGGGTTTGGTTGTGACCATTGTGGCGGGTGTGATGACCCTGTTCCTTACCGAGGATGAGCCACTGGAACAGTGGCTCAAGCAGAGCCGTTTCGGCACACGCTCAGCCGACTGGTCATACACACTTTCAGGTACTCTTGAAAAGCTTTACCAGATAGTTATGCCGGTCAGTCTCAAGCTGGAGCGTTGGCAGGAAGTGAATCCGCGTACGGGCCAAATAGTGCAGGAAGTGCGCCTGGTACTGCGCTTGCCGGGCCAGAGAGAATATCGCCAAGGCATGCTCAGCTTCGATGGAGAAGAATGGGAGCAAGCTATCGGCCTATTCAGTAACGTAAAACATTGTAGGCCCTTGGTCTGGGGAGAATATGACCGGTTACCCTTTGACCTCGATACAGGAACCCATGTGCGATCGGATAGCAACAGCATCATTCCCCCTGAGCTCTTTAGAAATAACCGCTCAGTGCCGCAAAGCAATGGGCTGCGCTTGCGTCGCGTTTACCACAATAACGGTGATGCCCGTCTAATTGCAGTCCGTGGCCGCCTGACCTACCAGCCCATTGATGGCCTGTATCTACCGCCCATCGATATTGATGTGAGTTAAGGATGACCAATACCAGCCCCCACCCCCTTGCCCAACGCCTGGCTCAGGCGGTGGATGGCTATCCGTTGCAAGCCGATCAGCCGACCGGTGCCCCACTGATGTGTATGCCCGATGTGGAAGAGCAGACGGAGCATTATCTGGCGATAGAGCATGGGGAGAGCGCAGACCGGGGAATGCTTACGGGGGCGCTAGGAGGGATGGGTGCAGCTTTCTTTGGTGGCTTCGCATTCATGTTCTTCATTGATGGCCGACCAGAAGCTGGATTGGCTTACAGTTTGATCGTGCTTGCCTGCTTAATACCCCCGTTCTTGTGGGAAATCCTGCGCCCCATGCCACTGCCCATCCTGTTCAACCGCCGCACCCGCGAGCTGTATTTCGAGCAGGACGGTCATCTTTACCATACCCCATGGGATGGTATAGCCGCCGCAGCCTATGGCTTCGATACCGTCGGTCCGTACACAGGGGGTATGCGCCACGCGGCACTTGAAGCCCTATTGCATCGTTACGGTCACCCCGACGAGCAGGTGTTGCTCAATCTAGGCTCTCCGCTGGGCAAGAACCTACAGATGCAACTGGGTTTCTGGGACTATCTGCGCGCCTATATGGACAACGGCCCCTGGTTTGATGAGCACGGTGAGCACAGCGAGTCACCTGACTTTAACCAGAGCCTGATGGAGGTGCGCAATAGCAAAGGTCAGTCAGTGCGGCTTTACTGGGGGCTCATAAAAGATGAGTACATGGTCAACAACGGACGCAACTCCCCTAGGGGTAACTTGGTTGTTTTACTGTTTGGCAGCATGCTTTTTTTGCCCATGCGTGCAACGCAAAACTTCACCTACTCCATTGCCAAGAGTCGCTCCCGTAACCAATGGCCAGAGTTGATCCGTGAGCGTCTGCGGCTGGACGGACCCACCAGCCGTCTGGTGGATATTGAACAAGAACAGGTCAAACCCTTCAATGGGTCCCCGCGTTCGCGAGGATGACGATGGCGGGTAGTGCGGTGTGTTTGGAATGGGCACTGTGTATGCGGCTAAACACCGTTATTCCCGCGAACGCGGGAACCCATTTTGACTTTGCTGCTTTTTGATGGCCCTTGGATAAATAGAGCATTTACTCTATCCTCGTTATTCCAACAAAAATAATGAGGTTTCTGCTATGTCTTCTGCTTTGTCTCCTTCCGTTATTGCTGTTCTGGGTCTTGCTGCCTGGATGCTGGTGTTGCTGTTTGTAATGGTCAATCAACGTGGGCTTCTGGTGTTGTCCGGGAAGATGAAAGTGAATGCGTTTGCGCCGGATGGGAGCAATACGCCCGACGGCCTGGGCCGGCGCCTTGTGCGTGCGCATGCCAACTGTGTTGAGAACGTTCCTCTGCTGCTTGCGGTACTGCTGTATGCGCTAGCAACAGGTAACTCGGCCGTCACTGATGGCCTGGCTTTGTTGATGCTGGGGGCAAGGATATTCCAGTCGGTTATGCACCTGATCAGCACGGCGCAGATATTTGTCTGGCTGCGATTCGCTGGATTTCTAACTCAGCTGGTTATTCTTGGCTGGTGGTTGCTGCTGTTGTCTGGGCTGATTGGATAGGCCTGGTTTGACAATATTGGGGGGCCGGAGGACGTCCGGTATTTAGCCAGTGAACCGAATCCATGGCAGCGCTTGTGACTGCCATGGATAGAGCGCTCAGGGCTTGAGTATCAGTCCCTGATCCGGTCGGATGTCGCCGTGCAGGGTGTCTAGATAGGCCTGACGCATGCTTTCCTGGCCCTTGAGCTCGGTCACTTTCATCCAGCTTTCGACCGAGGTCACCAGCGGCGCCCATAGTTTGGCAAAATTCTGCATGAGCTCGGCATTGCCGACTTCTTTACCGCGCTTTTCCCAATAACCGGGGGCGAAGAAGACTTCGGGTTTTGCGCCGGGCATGTTCTTGTCGCCACCGCGGGCGTCCCAGTGGGCGGCGCCGACCAGTGAACTGAACAACATGTTGTCGGCAAAATGCTTGTGCAGGTCTGCCAGTACCTCTCCGTTGCCGGCAAAATCCACTGATACGGTGCCCTGGGTTGCATCGAGCTTGCCGATATCAGCATAGCTGACAACCTTGTCGTAATACCCCAGGCTCTCTACGAACGCAGTATTACCAGGGGAGGTCAGTGCCGTGATGGTCAGCTGTTTGCCCCGTGCCTGGCGTTGGTGCTGGAGCATGAATGCCAGCCCGAGTGCAGTTTTGCTTGAGGCGCTGGTCAGTATTATCTGGTCGGCGCCAAAAAAGTCCTGGGTAGCCAGAAAATCGTCCAGCAGGAAGGAGGTAATCAGCAGCGGCCGCAGGAGCATTTGCAGGGCTTCGTGCTCAGGCCGGTACGCAGGGTCGGCTGCTGTGAATAGATACTGATTATACGCGAGCGCCAGATGCTGACGGTGCTCGGCGGTATCCAGAAAGCTGCTTTTGCTCACTTTGCCGGGTTTGACGATCAGCTGGTTGGCCATGGGTAGATAACCGTATACACGCGTACCCGTCTTTATCTCTGGGTGGCGCGATGCGGTGACATCGGCAAAGCCCCAGACCGGGATTTGTCCCCAGGGTGCTTCGACGGGAAAAAAGTCCCAGTATTTGAAGCGCTTGCCCAGCGCTGCATAGGTAATGTTGTTGGCCGTAAAGGCAAAGTGATCGACTGTCAGCAGGGCCTCGCCGTCGGCCAGCTGATCGGCGCCGGTGTGCGGCAGCTCCAGCGTGGCGCAATTATCAAGATCGTTCTGGTCGACTACGAATGTGTGATTGCTGTCGGTCATGGGAAATAACTCTCTGCTAGGGTGAATACCAGCATAGCTTGCCTGATCACTCATGCCGGGTCTGCCTGAAATCATCAGGTCGATAGTGTGTAATAAGGGTAAGTGAGATCCATTTTTCCCAGTGCGTGTAATATTTTGTACGGGCACTGGCGTAAGGTTGGCGGCGTGCTAGATTGATGCGCCTGCAACCGCTGGCATCCGCCCTGTAGGAGGGGTTTTAATCATGACGCCGATGGTAATAATTCTTTTCATAGTGGGGCTGGTCCTGCTGGTAGCGGGTGCAGAGGTGTTGGTGAAGGGGGCTTCGCGCCTGGCGGCGGGGTTTCGAATATCGCCTCTGGTCATTGGTTTGACCGTCGTTGCCTTTGGTACCAGTGCACCCGAGCTGGCGGTCAGTACCGGCGCTGCGCTCAGCGGTCAGGGCGATATTGCCTTAGGTAACGTGCTGGGTAGCAACATCTTCAACGTGTTATTTATCCTTGGCCTGTCGGCCTTGATTGCCCCCCTGGTGGTGTCGCGACAACTGATCAGACTGGACGTACCTATCATGATCGGTGCCAGCCTGCTGGTGATTCTTCTGGCGCTGGACGGCTCTCTGGGGCGTTTCGATGGCATCCTGCTGTTTGCCCTGATTATCGCTTACACGCTGTTTCTGATTATCAGCAGTCGCCGCGCCAATCGCCCGGATGACGCCAGCGAGCTGGGTGTACCCGACGCCGAGCACAGTGGGTCGGTGTTAATCAATGTACTGATGGTGCTGGGCGGGTTGGTGATGCTGGTGATCGGTGCCCGTTGGCTGGTGGACGGCGCGGTCATCATGGCGACCAGTCTGGGTGTGTCCGAGCGCGTGGTAGCGCTGACGATTGTGGCGGCCGGCACCTCTTTACCTGAGGTGGCGACATCGATTATTGCGAGTCTGCGGGGGCAACGGGATATTGCCGTCGGCAACGTGGTAGGTAGCAATATATTCAATCTGCTCGCGGTGCTGGGCGTCTCGTCGATGCTGGCTCCTGCTGGCATAGCCGTATCCGAAGCGGTATTGCGGTTCGACATGCTGGTGATGTTTGCCGTCGCCTTGGCCTGCTTGCCAATCTTTATCAGTGGGATGCGCATCAATCGCTGGGAAGGCCTGCTGTTCATGGCTTATTACATTGTCTACACCCTCCATGTGGTGACGACCGATGGCGGTGCGGGCGGCGTGCCTGGACTGCAGAGCGCTATGCTCTACTACGTTATACCGCTTACCGCGATCACGCTGGTGGTGGTGATGTTTCGCGGTGGCACGCGCGTGGGTTCACAATGACCAGTGCGCGTCGCACAATAGAATTTTTGCTGCCGGAGTAGACATGAACGCGACTACTGAAATACTGCCATTGGTCGGCCGCTATATTGCGCTACCGGAAAGCCGCGAGCTGGATCTGTTTGCCGATATGCTGGTGAAGCGCGGCGCCAGGGTGTTGCGATGCCCTCTGGTGTCTATTCACGACGCGCCCGACCAGCAAGGCATAACTCGCTGGATCGAGACCTTCGTCAGCGACCCCTGGGATGACTTGATTCTACTGACCGGTGAAGGTCTGCGTCGTTTATTGGGTACCGCTGAACGCGCGGGCGGTAGTCTGCGCGATGATTTTATCGCCCAGCTCGGTCGGGTGCGCAAACTGACCCGCGGCCCCAAGCCTGGCACAGCGCTGCGCACTATTGGTTTGAAGACGGATCTCATCGCTCTGGAGCCGACTACCGAGGGTGTTATCCGTACATTGAAAGATGAGGATCTACAGGGGCGGCGAGTGGCGGTCCAGTTGTATGGCACCGAGCCCAACTTGCTGCTGATGGATTTTTTGCGTGAGGCGGGCGCCGTTGCCAGCAGTGTCGCGCCCTATGTTTATGCAGACGACGTGGAGGACGTGCGGGTTGAGGAGCTGGTGACGGCGATTCTGGACGGTCAGCTCGATGCGGTTGCGTTTACCAGTGCCACGCAGGTACGCCGGTTGTTCCAGATTGGCCGTCGCCAATGTGGTGAGCAGGCGCTGATTGATGGGTTGAGGCGGTTAAAAGTCGCCGCGGTAGGCCCCGTCGTGGCTGACGAATTGCGTGGGCGCAAGGTTCAGGTTGATCTGATGCCCGAAAGCAGTTTTTTCATGAAGCCGTTGGTGCGGGAGCTGGTCAAGGCGTTTGGCGTGCCGGGAGTCGAGGACAGCGAGACGGATTGAAACATCGTATCGGCGGATCACGCCCATTCGCGGTAGGAGCGCCGGTCCCGGCGCGAAGGGTTGGACTTGCTTTCGCGGCCAGGCGGCAGCTCCTACCGGTCAGCACTGAGGTCAAGGTTAGGCGTTGGAATTACTTCGGCACTTCGCTCATGGCGGGCCAACGATTGGCCCAGGGTTGCGCTACTTCAAGCTGGCTTGCCAGCTGCAGAAGCAGAGGCTCGCTGGCTGAGGGGCCGGAGAACTGAACACCCAGGGGCAGCCCTTCAGGGGTCCAGTACAAGGGGACGCTCATGGCTGGCGTGCCGGTCAGATTCGCGAGCTGGGTGAAGGGCACATAGGTCAGATTCTTGCGCGCCATGTCTTCTACCATATTATCCATGGCACCCCAGCGCGCTAACAGCGGCAGCAGGCCGGTCGCCAGCAGCCATTTCAGTGCCCGCGCCTGACCAGCGGGTATGTCAGCCTGCTCGTGGCGAATGGGTGGGTGAGCCAGTGTCGGTGTCAGGTATAAATCGTGTTGCTGATAGAACACTCCCAGTGCCTGACTGAATTGATTCCATTGGCGATGACTGTTGATATAGCTGGCGCTGCTCATACTGCGGCCGAACGCAGCCAAAGTGCGGGTGAGAAGCTCGAACTCCTCGTCACGGGCACCGGTTTCCCGGGCTTGATCGAGTGTTGCAGCCACCTGACCGAAATACATGTTCAGATAACACCTCGCAAGGGCTTGGCCGTCGTAGTCCGGCTCTGCCTCGACTACTTCGTGGCCAAGGGAGCGCAGGACTTCCACTGCCTGCTCGACTGCCTTGATGGCTTGCGGATGCACTGGTGTGTCCACCGGCGAGCGGGTGCTGTAGCCGATACGTAAGACACCCGGTTCGCGGCTCGCCAGGTCGCGGAAAGATGCTTGCGGCGGAGCAATAATGAAGGGGTCGCCGTCGTTCGGTCCTGAGAGAACATCCATGGCCAGCGCTGCATCCCGCACGCTGCGGCAAAGGACCAGATCGCTCGAGGCGCCTTCCCAGATTTCAGCGTGGGCCGGCCCCACCGAGACGCGTCCGCGGGTCGGCCTGAGACCGAACAGCCCGCAGCAGGCGGCGGGAATGCGAATAGAGCCGCCACCATCATTGGCACCGGCAATCGGCACCATGCCGGCGGCTACCGCTGCTGCGGATCCACCACTGGAGCCGCCGGGGGTGTGCGCGGTGTTCCATGGATTGCGGGTTTGGCCAAAGGCGAGCGGATCGGTCACGCCCTTGAGTGCCAGCTCAGGGGTGTTGCTCTTGCCGATGATGACCGCGCCGGCATTTAGCAGCCGCTGCACGATGTGCGAGTGACGGGCCGCCGGAGTCCGGCTGAAGACCTTGCTTCCGCTGCCTGTGGGCAGGCCGGCGTAATCTTGCACTGCGTCTTTGATCAGCATGGGCACGCCCGCCAGGGGACCGCTCAATTGCCCGCCTACCCGATCGCGGGCGAGATCAAACATGGGCTGGCAGACAGCGTTGATCTGCGGATTGAGACGGTGGTATTGGCTGATGGCGATATCCAGCAGCTCGTTGGCGTTGGTCTCACCTGAGGCAACCTTTTCAGCGAGGTCGGTGGCATCGCTATTGACATATTCCTGCACAGTGATCGACATCTCGCTGACCTCTTCTTATTAATTTCGAGTAAATGCTCTAATGAAACGCGATTGCAGGCTCGGTCGTCAAGTCAAAGGGTGCTTTGCCCTTGTCAGCGAGCGCTTGCAGGGCAACAATGCGGGTCTTATGCAAACACTCCTACCAAGGACGCTTGATGACCGACGAAGCCAATGCCCTGCGCCTACAGCCCGAACAACTCACCATGCCGATCGATCTTGACAGCATGGGGTTCACCACGACGGATGATCTGGAGCCCTTTCTGGGAATTCTTGGCCAGGACAGGGCCGTAGAGGCGCTGCAGTTTGGCGTAGCCATGCACCGTTCAGGCTACAACGTATTTGTGATGGGTGAGCCGGGCACCGGTCGCTTCTCCTACGTCATGCGCTACCTCAAGGCCGAGGCCAAGCGCCAGATTACCCCCCAGGACTGCCTGTATGTAAACAACTTCGACGAGCCGCGCGAGCCCTGGGTATTGAGTCTGTCCCCCGGCACCGCCGATGGGCTGCTGGAGGATATCAACAAGCTCATCGACAACCTGCTGGCTACTTTCCCAGCGGTGTTTGAACATCCGGCGTTTCAGCAAAAGAAGAGTGCAATTGATCGGGGCTTCAATCAACGCTACGACAGGGCGATCGATTCGGTAGAGCGCAAAGCACTGGAGAAAAGTATCGCGGTCTATCGTGACGCCCAGAATATTGCCTTCACACCGATGAAGGACGGTAAGGCACTGGACGAGGCCGAGTTCGCGCAACTCGCTGAAGAGGACCGCGAGCGCTTCCACGTGGATATTGCCACGATGGAGGAAGTCCTGAATGAGGCTTTATCGAGTCTGCCGCAGTGGAAACGCGAGTCGAGCAATCAACTGCGCGAACTGAATGAACAAACCATCACGGATGCTATAAAGCCTATCCTTGAACCCTTGATGGAAAAATTCAGCGGCAATGATGCGGTCTGTGATTACTTGAATCTGGTGCGCCAGAACTTGTTGAAGACCGTGGTTGAATTGCTGGTCGATGAGCGTTCGGTTGAGCCCCGATCCGAAGCCTTCAAGAAGCAATTGCTTACGGAGCAGTATTGTCCAACTCTGATCGTCGGCCATGATGACACCGGCGGAGCGCCGGTGGTACACGAGCCCCATCCGTCCTACGACAACCTGTTCGGGCGCATCGAATACAGTTCGGAGCAGGGCGCGTTGATCACCAGTTATCGGCATATACGCCCCGGTGCCCTGCATCGCGCCAATGGTGGCTATTTGGTGCTGGAGGCCGAAAAGCTGTTGGGCGAACCTTTCGTCTGGGACGCGCTCAAGCGTGCACTGCAATCGCGTCAGCTGAAGATGGAGTCGCCTTGGGCGGAGATGGGGAGATTGACGACCGTCACCTTGACCCCTGATGTGATACCCCTGGCGGTCAAGGTCATCATTATTGGCTCGCGGCATCTGTATTACACACTGCAGGACATGGATCCGGACTTTCAGGAGATGTTTCGTGTACTGGTCGACTTTGATGAAGACCTGCCGCGGACCCCGGAAAGTATTGAAAGTATGGCGCAACTGCTGAAAACACGCACCTCGGAGGAGGGTCTCGCCCCGCTAACCGCGGCTGCGGTAGCCAGAGTGCTGACGCACAGCGCGCGACTGGCTGAACATCAGCAACGTCTTTCCGCGCGTATCAGTGACATTTTTCAGCTGGTTGCAGAGGCGGACTTTACCCGGCAACTGGCAGGTGATCCGTTAATTGACACGGCCCATATCGAACGCGCGCTGCAGGCCAAGGAGGCACGTACTGGTCGTGTTAGTGCGCGTATCCGTGAAGACATGCTCTCGGGTGTCATCCTGATCGATACAGACGGTGCCGAAGTAGGTAAATGCAACGGTCTGACCGTTCTCGAGGTCGGCGATTCGGTTTTTGGCGTCCCGGCGCGGATCAGCGCCACGGTCTACCCAGGCGGCAGTGGTATCGTCGATATCGAGCGGGAAGTCGAGCTGGGTCAGCCTATCCACTCCAAGGGTGTGATGATCCTGACCGGTTATTTAGGTAGCCGTTATGCTCAGCACTTTCCTCTAGAGATTTCGGCAAGCATTGCCCTAGAGCAATCCTATGGTTATGTGGATGGCGACAGCGCCTCCCTGGGTGAAGTCTGTGCGCTGATGTCGGCACTGTCGCGTACGCCGCTCAAACAGGGCTTCGCGATTACCGGTTCGATCAACCAGTTCGGCGAAGTCCAGGCTGTGGGTGGCGTCAACGAGAAGATAGAGGGGTTCTTCCGCTTGTGCCTTGCCCGCGGTTTGACCGGTCACCAGGGTGCAATCATACCCCGCGCCAACATACCCAACCTGATGCTGGATCAGACTGTGCTGGATGCGGTCAGAGATGGCATGTTTAATATCTATGCGGTCAGGCAGGTCGATCAGGCAATGGGGCTGCTGGCGGGTGAAGAAACCGGTGCGGCAGACAAGGATGGTCATTTCCCAGAAGGGACGATCAATGCGCGGGTAGTCGGACGCCTGCGTGAAATCGCCGACCTGCAACGGGATGATGAGGGAAGTGCGACTGACAAGGCTGATACCCGACCCGCCAGTCGCGCCTGATCAATCGCTGAGCAATCTCTCAGAGGCCCGTGCTGACTAGTAGTGCAGCAATTGCTCCCATGTTTATCAACAGACTTACCCACAGATCATGTGGAGCAAATAGTCGGCACTGAGGCTTTTCGTGATTGTCAACAACCCGAATTAGTCTGGATGACAAGTGGACGACTGTTTCGGGGGATTCAGCTCAGTACCCTCTGCAGCCACCGTAGAATGGTGGTTGGCAATAGGATAAATAAAAGAATGAACTTTTTGGCTATTTTTTGTACTCTTGCGCGCGCTGCGGACAGGGTATGACTCTTGGCGGTTTTTCCGCGTACTGCCCACAGAGTTATCCACAACAATTGTGAACAACCCGCTCGATGCTCGGGCGCAACAACAGAAGAAAGGTATTGATTCGTATGGAACGTGCATTGGAAACGCTGCTGTATGCGGCTCGCTGGATCCTCGCTCCGATCTATTTGGGTTTGTCACTGGCGTTGTTTGCCTTGGCAGTGAAGTTTTTTCAGGAAGTGATTCATTTGATTCCCAATCTGTTCGCCATCGCCGAGGCGGATTTGATTCTGGTTGTCTTGTCGTTGGTTGATATGGCATTGGTGGGTGGTTTATTGGTCATGGTGATGATCTCCGGTTATGAAAACTTTGTATCCCAGCTGGACATCAAGGAAGGTCAGGAGAAATTGAGTTGGCTGGGCAAGATGGATTCAAGCTCATTGAAGATGAAGGTGGCGGCGTCCATCGTGGCTATCTCCTCGATTCATCTGCTCAAGGTCTTCATGAATGCCCAGAACATCCCGAACGACAAGATGATGTGGTATGTGATTATTCATATGACCTTTGTAGTATCGGCTTTCGGGATGGGTGTGCTGGACAAGATCGCCAAGGGTGAAAGCGCAGCGCAAGCGCAAAAGGACAATATGTAACATCTGCGAATGGAGCATGACCTCGAGCAACGCTACGCTATGTACTTACACAGCCATTCGGGGTTAGGCCAATGACGCTTGACGATTTGCAGGAACTGGCCACTCAGGGTCGGATTATTGAACTGAATGTGCTCTCTCATGAGGGCGACATTTATCTTGTTGAGGCGGTCTCTGATGAGCGCCGCGACATACTCAAGAAGCAGGCAGGAGATAAGGAGCCCCGTACTTTTCGCTCCTTCGAGGAGGTGCGCAATACCCTCTGCGAGTTACCGCTCGAGACGGTCAATCTGGTGCACAAGAATGTCTATGATGAGATTGGGCCGGCCGGAGAGGGCTCTACTCAGGGCGCTCCCGCCATGAGTCTGACTCTTCCCCTGCGCCGATGACGCGCAAACTGATATTGGTGCTGGGTGACCAGCTCAGTCATGACCTTGTTTCTCTGCGTGATGCTGATCCCGAGAAAGATCGGATACTGATGGCGGAGGTTCAGGAAGAAGGCCGATACGTACCGCACCATCCCAAGAAAATCCTGTTGATCCTGTCAGCCATGCGGCATTTTGCGCAGGAGCTTCAGGAACGTGGGTTCAGGGTTGATTACGTCCAGCTGGATGATCCGGATAATACCGGATCACTGCCCGGCGAACTTGAGCGTGCCCGTACGCGACTAGATCCTCAGGGTATCGAGCTTTGTGAGCCGGGTGAATGGCGCCTGCTGGAGGTATTTCGCGCGTTGCAAGATGATTGGCCAGATTTGCACATACGCGAAGACGAGCGCTTTTTCTGCAGTCACGAGCGGTTTGCACGATGGGCTACCGATCGCAAGCAACTGCGTATGGAGTTCTTTTACCGTGAGATGCGCAAGCAACACGGGTTGTTGCTTGATGCCGACGGGGGACCGGAGGGCGGAAACTGGAATTTCGACGCCGAGAATCGCAAGGCACTGCCCAAGGGACTGACGGTTCCGAACCAGCCACATTTTCCCGCGGATGAGATTACACGCGCAGTGGAAAAGCTGGTTGGCGCTCATTTCGACGATCACTATGGCACGCTGGCCGGTTTTGATTACCCAGTGACGGCTGTCGAAGCGGAGCGTCTGTGGCAGGAATTCCTGGATCAGGGTATGCCGCACTTTGGTGACTACCAGGATGCCATGGCTGATGACCAACCTTACCTCTTTCATGCCCGAATTGCGGCAGCGATGAATATCGGCCTGCTCAGTCCCCATCGAGTGTGTCTCGACGTGCAGGCGGCTTGGCAGGCAGGCGATATTCCGTTGAACGCCGCTGAAGGGTTCATTCGGCAGATACTCGGCTGGCGTGAGTATGTGCGCGGAATCTATTGGTTATTGATGCCTGACTACGCTGCCCGCAACGCCCTGGGTAATACACGGGATTTGCCAGACTTCTACTGGACAGGCAAGACCCGCATGAAGTGCATGCAACAGGCTATTGGCCAGACCCTTGAGCACGGCTACGCGCACCATATTCAGCGGCTGATGGTGACGGGTAACTTTGCACTGTTGACGGGAATAGAACCGAAGCAGATATGTGACTGGTATCTGGCGGTATACATGGATGCGTTTGACTGGGTTGAGCTGCCCAATACCCTGGGCATGGTCATGCATGCCGATGGGGGCTGTCTGGGCTCAAAACCCTATTGTGCGAGTGGTCAGTACATCAAACGTATGTCCAACCATTGTCAGGGCTGTAGCTACAAGGTGAGCGAGCAGACAGGCGAGGCCGCTTGCCCGTTCAACTCACTATACTGGCATTTCCTGATGCGCCATCGCGAGCAGTTGGGCGATAACCAGCGCATGAAGATGATCTACGGCAATCTCGACCGCATGAACGACAGCAAGAAAAGTGCGCTGTGGGACTGGGGTGAAACCTTGCTGGCGCGCCTGGATCAAGGCAAGGCGTTGTGAAAAAGAAGGCCGATTTGCCAAGCAAAATATGCGTTAGCTGCGGCCTGCCCTTCAGTTGGCGCAAAAAGTGGCAGCGCTGCTGGGAAGAGGTTAAATACTGTTCCGAGCGCTGCCGACGGGCCAAAAAAGCCTAGGCTGGCTTTAGTTGCTGGCCTTGAGAACCACGAATTTCGGATTGGCCGACAGTTGCTCGACTTTTTCGAAGTTCGTCCGCAGCTTGACGTGGTAACCCAGATGACGGTTACCGACCACCATCAGGCTCCCCTCGTCATTCAGTGCTTCGCGGCTCTGGGCGAACAGGCGCTTGGCCATTTCGTCACCTACGGCCTGCTGCTGGTGAAACGGAGGATTGCAGAGCACCAGCCCTGCGCTGGCCGGCGTGACGTCGGTCAGACCATCACTCACCAGAAATTCTGCTGTGCGTCCGGGGAATGCACTAGTGAAGTTAAGTCGTGCTGACGCGACGGCCGCGTAGGACTCATCAACGAACAGCAGCTGGGCTTCCGGGTTCAGTTGCGCTGCCCTGATACCCAGCGCCCCATTGCCGCAGCCCAGATCAATGATCAGCTGTGTGCCTTGCGCTGTTGGCAGGGTATCGAGCAGTGCGCGGGTGCCGTTATCCAATTTCTCGCGTGAGAATATCCCCGGCAGATTGACCAGCTCGACGTCGCTGCCTGGAAGCGCATAGCGGGTTGTCAGGGTGGTTTGCTTGGGTGCAAGGGAAACGTCCGCTGTGGCGCTTAGCAGCCGTGCTTTCTTAACAGCCAGCGATGCCTGATAGGGGCCGATATGAGCTGCCAGAAGATCGCCTGCGGCGTGGGGCAGATGTTTCACCATAGCGCCGGAGATGACGGTAGCATCGGCAGTCAGATGCGCGTGTAAACGCGCCAGCTGATCTTCCATCAGCGCCAGGCTTTTTGGCACGCGGATCAGTACCTGACGATACGGACCCTGCGGCGCCTCTTGGCTATCAATAAAAACTACGGCGTCTGGCGCTAACTGGTTGTTTTCCAGGTTTGCCTGCAGTGCCCTTCTGGCCAGTTCTGAGTCGTTCCAGCTATGCGGTTTGTGATCCGGATTACTTTTTGCAATGGCGCAGGCCAGTGTGCCGAAATGATCGTTTATGATCAGCACTGGCAGATCAGATGCGGGCTGCTCGGACAGCGCCTGCAACAGATAAGTATCAGCAGTGTCAAACGCCTGCAGTGTCGGATTACCGGTCAGGGGATAGCGTTCGAGCTCGAGGTCGCCGAACGGGGTGGTGCATGTTTGCATGGAAACGCCGCTGTAGATGATCGGGAATGTATCAGTAGACAGCAGTATACCGCAGTTGTCAGCTGCGGTTATGTTGCCGTTTTACTGGCGCTGCTGCGCCAGCAAATCGCGTATTTCGCCCAGGAGTATTTCCTCTTTGCTCAGAGTCTCCACAGGAGGCGCGACGGGTTCTTCTACTTCCTGACGTTTGAGATTGTTCATGACCTTGATTGCCACAAAGATTGCCGCAGCCACGATCAGAAAATCGACCACGCTCTGAATGAACAAGCCATATCCAAGTGTTACTGCTGGTAATTCGCCTTGGACCTCTCTGAGTACAATGGCCAGGTCAGCGAAATCAACGCCGCCGATCAGCAGTCCTAATGGCGGCATGACAATGTTGGCCACAAAAGCCGAAACGACCTTGCCAAATGCGGCCCCTATGATAATGCCAATCGCCATTTCGACGACATTTCCGCGCATTGCGAACGCTTTGAATTCATTTAATAAACGCATGAAATTATCCTTGTATGTCGCATCCCTGAATCGGTAGCGTTTATTATTTGAGCGCTTCCTGCAACGTTTCGCAAACAATTTTCAGCGCTTGGATACGACCATGGCGTTTATTTTCGCTTGATATCACATGCCAAGGTGACTCTTTGCTATCGGTGAATTCGAGCATGTCATGCACCGCATCGCGGTACGCGGGCCACTGCTCGCGGTTGCGCCAATCCTCATCTGTCAGTTTGTAGCGCTTTAGCGGTGACTCTTCCCGAGCCTCGAAGCGGTCGAGTTGTTCCTGCGGGGTGATGGCTAGCCAGAACTTGATGACCAACGTGCCGGCCTGCTTTAGCTGGTGTTCAAAGTCGTTAATCTCGCCGTAGGCCCGTTGCCATTGCGCTGGGTTGCAAAACCCTTCTACTCGTTCGACTAAAACTCTGCCGTAATAGCTACGATCAAAGACGACGATATGGCCGGGAGCTGGAATGCGTCGCCAGAAGCGCATCAGGTAGGGCTGTTTTCTCTCTTCTTCGGTCGGTGCGCGGGTGCCATGCACGCGCAATAAGCGCGGATCAAGACACTGTGTAATTCGGCGTATCGTACCGCCTTTGCCCGCGGCATCAGTGCCTTCGAATACCAGTAGCAGGCTCCGACGGGCAAAGCGCGGGTGTCTGACTAATTCGCGTAACAGCTGCTGGTAGCGCTCCAGCTGCTCTTTGTAATCACTCTTGCTGAGGGATTGGCTGTAGTCGAGCTCGTCAAGTCGCGCTCGCTTTGCGGGTATCCAGCTGCGAGGTGGAGCCAGTTGGGAGGAGGTGAGTTGCGCGCGTATGGCGTTAAGAAGGAGCTGCCCGATGAACATATCCCGCTGGGCTGGGTCGCTACTTGACACCCTGTGCCAGGGTGCGCCTTCACTGGTCGTTAGTTCGCTCATAAGTTGGGCGCCGACACGGACCTTTTCATAATCCTCAATACTGAAATCGCCCCATTCACGCATGGCGACGGTATTGGAGCGCAGGGCGTCGTCATCAGGCCGCGTGTTCTTGCCAGTGGACTTGTTATCAAGATGGAGCCAGAGTTTCAGTATGCTGGCACCCTCTTCTACCAGTAGCTGCTCGAACCGGACGATGTCTTGCATCTGCTGGCGGAAGCGCTTGTCTGACAGCTTGCCCCGACTGAAACTCATCAGTGGTTGGTGGTACCAGGAGCCAAGGTAAAAGCCAATTTCACCCGCATGCGGTAGCGTTCGAAAGTAGCGCCACCAGCGCGGCATGCGTTTTTCAATGCCCTCAGGTAGGCTGAATGCACGAGTATTAAGAAAGCGGTTGTCCAGCCAGGAGTAGAACGTGTCTATTATTTCTGCTTTACCGGCAAAATCATTACCGCTGATCAGCAACAGTATTGGGCCTTTACCTGCTTTACGCAGGTCGAACTGAGCTTCAAGAAGCTGTTCATTGAGCTCATCAATCTCAGCCTCGTCCGGCGTGGTGCCCGCGGTGTAGTCAGGCATCGACTGGCCAGCTGATCTCGGGCAGATGTTCAAAGCCGGGTTTGGCGAATAAAAAGCCCTGGAACAGGAACACACCCATCGAGCGCAGGATATCAAGCTCCTCCCTGCTTTCGATACCTTCGGCAATTACGTCAATATTCAGCGCCTGACATACACCGATAATGCCGCGCACGATAGCCTGGCGCACGGGGTCGTGGTCGATATCGCGGACGATGTCCATGTCCAGTTTGATGATGTCCGGTTGAAACTCGGCCAACAAGTTCAAGCCTGAATACCCGGCGCCGAAGTCATCGATGGCCGTTTTGAAACCCTGACGTTGGTATTCTGTGATGATGCTCTTGAGATGTTCCTTGTCCACCAGTCGCTCGTTCTCGGTGATCTCGAAGATCAGCCGGTTGGTTGGAAAGTTAAAGCGTCGGGCCGCTTCAAGGGTAGCGCGGATGCAGGTCGCCGCCTGATAGACTGCATTGGGTAGAAAATTGATGCTGACGAAACAGGGAATGTTCAAGCGTGAGGCCAGCTCGACTGCCTTGACTCGACAGGACTGGTCGAAGACATAGCGGTTGTCTTCGTTGACGCGCGACAGCATGCTTGCGGCTCCGGCACCATCCGTTCCGCGAATCAATGCTTCGTAGGCGAAGACAGTTTTGTCGCGAATGTCGACTATCGGTTGAAAAGCCATGGTGAATTCAAAGCAAAGCGGCTCGTTGTCCTGGCATGCCTTGCAGGGCTTGGGAATTTCAATCTCAGACGTCATACAATGGTCTCTCGTTTGCATTCGGGCACTGTATAGATTCAGCGATTCTGGCTATTAGCCTTACTGGGACAATAGACTGTACATCTTATCTAGCTGCCATAAAAATACTACTTTGTGTAATCCTCGGGGACTCCATGGCAAAAAACAAGCGAATCTATGGCTGCACCGAGTGTGGCGCAACATTCACTAAGTGGGCCGGTCAATGCGGTGAATGTCAGGCCTGGAACACGCTGGTAGAAACCGTCGTGGATATTACCCCGACCGGTGGCAGCGGCCCGGCTGCTGGGCGCTCTGGCCATTGGGCTGGGCAGATGGCTCAGGTGCGTACGCTGGCCGAAGTATCAACAGAAGAAGTGCCGCGCCAGCCAAGCGGATCGTCAGAGCTCGACCGCGTCCTTGGTGGCGGGTTGGTGGCCGGATCGGTCGTGCTGATCGGCGGCGATCCGGGCATCGGTAAATCAACCATTTTGTTACAAACTCTATGTCAGCTCGCCGAAAGCATGCCGGCCCTGTATGTCACCGGTGAAGAATCTCAGCAGCAAGTAGCGATGCGCGCAAGACGTCTGGGTTTACCCGAAGAGCGTCTGCGAGTCATGACAGAGACCTGTATCGAAAGCATCATTGCTACCGCACGACTGGAGAAGCCCAGAGTGATGGTGGTGGATTCCATTCAGACAATCTTTACCGAGCAACTGCAGTCCGCTCCGGGTGGTGTGTCCCAGGTCCGGGAGAGTGCGGCGCTGCTAGTACGTTATGCCAAGCAGAGCGGGACCGCTATTTTCCTCGTCGGTCACGTAACCAAGGAAGGCTCGCTGGCCGGACCCCGCGTACTGGAGCACATGGTAGACACGGTGCTGTATTTCGAAGGCGAATCCGACGGTCGCTTGCGCATGCTGCGGGCGGTCAAGAATCGTTTTGGTGCGGTCAACGAGTTGGGCATCTTTGCGATGACCGACAAGGGGCTCAAGGAAGTGTCCAACCCGTCGGCTATTTTCCTATCGCGCTACGATACGCCGATTCCCGGTAGCGTGGTGATGTCTACCTGGGAAGGCTCCAGACCCATGCTGGTGGAGGTTCAGGCGCTGGTTGACACCTCTCACCTGGGCAATCCGCGGCGTGTGACGCTCGGGCTCGATCAGAATCGGCTGGCCATGTTGCTTGCCGTACTGCATCGCCACGGTGGCGTTGCGACTTACGACCAGGATGTATTCGTCAATGTGGTCGGGGGGGTCAAGGTGCTGGAAACCGCGGTCGATCTGGCGTTACTTGCCGCTGTCATGTCGAGTCTACGTAACCGTCCGTTGCCGATGGATCTGATGGTCTTTGGTGAGCTCGGCTTGTCTGGCGAGATTCGTCCGGTGCCCAGCGGTCAAGAGCGTCTGAAAGAGGCAGCCAAGCATGGCTTCACCCGCGCGATCGTGCCCAAGGCGAATGCACCGAAAGAAAGTCCCAAGGGGATGCAGGTGATTGGAGTGACACGGTTGGATGAAGCGCTGGCGGCCATCTTTGATTGATCAGAGCAGGGCTGCGAGCTCCCGCCCCAACAGCTCCTCATCCCCTGTGTTCAGGGCAATAAGGCGCTTGAGGTGGCTGATGGAGTCCAGGTCAATGTGATCGCACTCGAATCCCAGTAAACCGTCTTCGGCGTGGGCCAGATGCACATCCATGCAGATCTGGCTTGCCTCTGCCAGCTGGATCACTGCATTGAACTGGGTATGACGATTCGTGTCCTTCCACCCTGGGGGCTCGAGCACCAGTAACCCATGCAAAGAAAGGTCTACCAACTGCACGTCTATGCTCAGCCCATCCTGAAGCAGACAGGTACTGGCGTCGAACATAACGCGGGTAAAGCGGCGGCGTTCATTGCTCATTGGCTGGTTCCGACAAGAGTGCATATACCCATGACTATAGTCTCTTTTTGGCTTTTCAGATGACGTCCTGTGCCAACATCGCATTAGCTATCCTGTGGAAACCCGCGAGGTTGGCCCCTTTCCGCCGACTTGCGGCAGCGTGGTCAGGACGTTTTTGATGACCTGTTCGAATGCGAGAAACTTCAGAATACCCAAGTCGACTGAGGGGTGAAGCCGCAAGCAGCCTTTGTAGGCGCGGATAACGCGGGCTGTCCATAGACGAGAGCGGCCCTCAGGCCGCTGTATGCATATGCTGTTAGCGTTTCAGGCCAGCTTCTTGTGGCGCACACGGTGAGGCTGAGACGCTGCTTCGCCCAGGCGTTTCTTGCGATCGGCTTCGAATTCGCTGTAGTTGCCTTCAAAGAAACTGATTTTGCCC
>Ga0314774_1000969_pt1 | contig 20067 bp, 20 predicted proteins | sample MetaGCBIA2018_FD_204515 | JGI IMG/M metagenome (GOLD analysis project Ga0314774, IMG submission 204515) | Cryopeg brine microbial communities from Beaufort Sea near Barrow, Alaska, United States - CBIA 2018 | ecosystem: Environmental > Aquatic > Marine > Coastal | place: USA: Alaska | collected...
GCTACTTCACCATCTACAAGTCCGCTATCAAATGATTGTCCATAACTCTCATAAGGACTAAATATGGAATCTTCCTTAGGTTCAAATGGTCCAAAGTAATCTTCCGGAATAAAAGGTCGATCTTCTGAAACCAGAGCATAGAAATTTAACGTGTAGGAAGTTGAAACCGTATTATCATTTAAGTTGCTACTAATATTAATTGCTTGAATGCTTAATTTATTCTCATAACCTCTAATGAATGTTAACATTTTTTTCATATCAGCATATGTCATATCTAAAGATAATGTTACCGACGTTTCAAGTAAATTCTCTTTATATTTAAGTTCTCCTGTTTTCTCGTCTTTGTATTCGCCATCACTTAATATTGCAACAGGAAAAGACATCGAATAAGAAGGTATCAATAAAGATTCAATATCCGTTTCAAGTTGAATCAGTGTATGAATAATCATTTCCTGTGTCGTAAAAGCAGGAAAGCTTTCATCAACCAAACTAATATAATCAGACATGTCTTCGATTTGTTCTAAATAAGAATCCTTTTTGATGTATTCGGTTGTCAACACATTTAACTCAGTATTCAGTGTGTCGATTTCACTTTTTACTTGTTTAATATCCGTATTCAATGGTTTATACATGAAAAACCAAAAAGCAATTACGATTATGAACGAAAGAGTGATTATAATAAGATTTCTTTCTTTACTTGTCATCAACTTCCACCTCCGCTTTAAAGTATGAACAAACGATTGAAGCCGTCACGTATGAAAGTGATTCTCCAGGATTTCCCGTTCTCACTAATCCACTTGTATAAATATCACTAAAGAGTGGATACTTAATTGAATCAATCTCTCCACCTTCAATACTTTTCAGATAAGTTAATAATTGTCCTAAGGTAGCTTCGTCTTGAACCGTATATTCTAAAGTTAATGTATCTTCAGTATCAGCTAATGATGAAATAAACGAATTTGTCGGCATCGTTTTCTCTAATCCTACAATTAAATCAAGAATATAATCTGATTTTGTTGTTGACAAAGCATTTAGATTCCTTCTAAACGCCTCTTTTTCAAGCATTCTAGAGTACTCATTCTTAATCTCGTTAATGTCTTGCATACTTTCTATTTCAGATTCAACCGTTGCTTTTTGATCCTTGAATTTATCCAATTCACTTGTTTTTGCATAAAACACACCGGCTAGTATAGCTAGAAGAAGAATTAATAACAAGAAAGGTAATCTTTTTCTAGCATTCATAGCTTCTCGATTTTTAATATCAGCAGGTAATAGATTAATGCTTGCTAACGTTGCACCTATTGTCGCTGCAAAATATAATTGGGTTTTTACATTAGGAGTCTCGTTGGTATAGACTACATTTTTCAAATTTATCATTTTTTCTGTTTTTAAATCGAAAAACTGTTCAACATATTCAGAAATACCGTAAATCTCGGACCCGCCACCCAGTATATATACTTTTTCAACTGCATTTTTATTTCTTGATGAATAATAATCAACTAGACGTGATACTCCAGAGAGTAATTGTTCCATACCGCTACTTACATCATTTGATAAGTAGGTGTTCTCCTTATTATCATAGCTAAGAAGTTGACGTTCTTTAGAAATCTTAGTTGCTTCCTCATAATCAACTTCAAAATGATTCATTATGCTTTCATTCATTGTCTTTGTTCCTAACAACAGATTCCTGCTGAATTTCACAACATTATTAGATATGATCGTAACCATGGTACTCTCAGCACCAATATCTAAGAACAGATTAGTACCTTCCAGTTTTTCATTTTGTACATAACTTACAATACTGTTTCCTGAATAATCAACGGATAGGATTTTCAATTTACAAAGATTAGCTAGTTCAACATACATATTAACCAAACCTATGTGCGCTGCAAAAACGATTACTTTTGCTTTTTTACCTTCTTCAGATTCAATCACGTCTATTATCGTATAATCCAGACTATATTCTGTGAGATTTACAGGGAAATACTCTTCAGCATTTAGCCTGATGATATTTTTTAATTTATTAGGTTTCAAATAGGGTAATTCAACTTCACGCGTGATGATTTTACTACTTGAAATAGTAAACACCACGTTTTTTTCTTTGATTTTATCTATTAATAAAGCATTATTAATAACTGCTGCTATTTCTTCTTTATTTGTTAAAACTCCATCTTTGATTGAATTTACAGGAGTAGGTACCAAAATAGAATCTAACACAATTGTTTTAGATCCTTTTTTCAATGTATGTGCAATTTTTATTCTTTCGTTACCAATATCAATGGATATTAATTTCTTTGGAAGAGTCATCATCTTCCTCCCTCTTTTTTAGAATATAAAATTTAGGTACATCTGTATAAGTGAATTCCCAAATAAAGCTGCTATCATAATCCCTATACTTAAATATGGACCAAATGGAATCTGTTGCTTCCTAGAAGTTATCTTGAGTGCAATCAGGGAAATTCCAATAATCGAGCCAATAATCGATCCAATCATTAGTGCTAACAGTATATGTTGCCATCCTATAACCAAGCCACAAACAGCCATAAGTTTAACATCACCCATACCCATCTGACCTTTTGTAATAAGATTTACCAATAAAAGAGGAACACTTACCGCCAAAAATCCTATAACACTTTCTATATATGTATAACTAAAAACTACCAAGTATATAATGCCTATGATCAATATGAATATGACGATGCCATTAGGAATAATCTTCCATCTTAAATCAATCATAGATGCAACTAATAATGCCGAGAACAAAACACAAACAACTGCTGCCTCTGGAGAGAAGCCTAGAAAGAAGAAAACACCCATATAGGCTGCCCCATTGGACAGCTCTATAATGGGATATTGTTTAGATAATTTAGTTTTACAGTATCTGCATTTACCACCAAGTGCTAACCAACTAAAGACAGGCACTAAGTCATACCACTTTACTTGTTGTCCACAACTCATACAATGTGATGGTGTATAAACGATATCTTCTTTACGAGGTATTCTATAAATGCAAACATTTAAGAATGAACCTACCAGAATTCCGAAGAGTAAAACTATGAATAACATGATTAGTTTTGTGTATAAGTAGAATCTGGGTTTGGTGCAACTTCTTCTCCACCGCCATTATCAACAGTCATTAAACCATCCGATTCAACAACTAGTCTAAAACTTGTTGCGGCATTGCCTTTATATTTTGGAGTCGGACCAGAATTATTTAATTCCAAAAATAATTTTTCAGCAAAAGCAAGACCATCAGTGGTAGCTCCAAAAACAGTTCCAGCGATAGCTGTCGCAGTAGCAGTTGCGGCTGTACCAATATTTGACCCTGTGATACTATCTGTGGTAATAACATACACACCTTCGACAACTGGAATGTCATCATTCTTTGCATTAACTTGCGCTGCTGCATTAAGAATAATTTTCGCATTTGCCACATCTGTTGATCGTCTTGAGTTATCAACTGCACCTAAAATATTAGGTATAGCAATTGCTGCGATAATAGCTAATATTGCGATAACGATAATAAGTTCGATTAATGTAAACCCTTTTTCATTCTTCATCATTTTTTTCATAATTTGTCTCTCCTATTTTCTTTTAGTATGCCCAAGCACCTTGTGGGTTTGGATAAATTTCAGTTGCTCCAGCTTTAACTACTATTCCAGAGGAACCGCCAATAGTTACGTTGAAACTACTACCTGAATCTGGTCCATGTTTGATCATTGGAACACTTTGAATCTCCATCGCCGCAGCTTCAATCAGTTCTTTCAATGCTCCTGCTTCGCTGCTGGTTTTAGTGAATTCTTTGTCAGTGAAATCAACTCTGTTAACATCATTATCTTTAGAAATAACAATTTGAAAAGAGTCTGCAATCACTTTTGCATTAGATAAATCAGTTGCAATTCTTGCATTATCAACAGCAAAGATAATATTAGGAATTGCAATAGCAGAAATTATTGCTAATATAGCAATTACAATAATTAATTCAATTAATGTAAAACCGCTATTATCTTTCATAATATCACCTCGCTAGACATTGCCAATTCCCTTATACATACCAAACATCGGTTGTACAATTGAAATTACTACAAATCCTACAACAACTGCTAATACAACAATTATTGCCGGTTCTAACATTGTTGTTAATTGAGCTACCGCAGTTTCTACTTCGCGATCGTAGAAATCTGCTACTTTATTTAATATAGGCTCCAATTGTCCAGTTTCTTCGCCGATGCGAACCATATGGTTAATCATCGGTGGAAATGCCCCCATTTCCTCGATAGGCTTTGATAGTGGTACACCTTTGCTCACTTGATCCTTGGCTCTCATCAGCCCTTTTTCTACTACGTAGTTATCAACTACTTTTGCTACAATCTCGATAGCATCTAATAATGGTAGACCCGATGCAAGTAACGTGCTTAATGTTCTTGAGAATCTTGCTGCCACTATCTTAGTTTGTACGGGTCCAATGATGGGTAGTTTTAGTTTTATACGTCCTAACATTATTGAACCGGTATCTGATTTAGCATAAATTCGAAATCCGATGATGCTTCCAACAATAGCAATAATTAATACATACCATTGATGTGTTATAAAATTACTAATTGCAAGTAATGCTTTTGTAGATCCCGGTAATTCCATACCCATTCCATCAAACATATCAACAAAAGTCGGAACCACTACTACGACAAGTACTACTATTACAATAACCGCTACTATCGAAACAACCAATGGATAGGTTGTTGCTTTCTTGACCGATTGTTGCAGTTGGTGTTCTTTTTCGAAATGCACAGCCATTCGCTCTAGTGCTACTTCTAAGCTACCTGACGCTTCACCAGCTTCTACCATGTTAATAAGAATAGAAGGAAAATACTTGGAATTAGCTTTCATGCTTGCAGAAAGCGCTTCACCACGTTCCACTCTCATGTACATATCAGCTATCACTTTTGCTAAATGTTTATTCTCTGTTTGATCTTTCAACAGATGTAATGCTTCAAGGACCGTAACACCCGCAGCTAATATTGCTTCAAATTGTTGACAGAAAATCGTTAAATCTTTTGTTTTTACCGGATTTCCTATTACCAAGTCTTTTTGAAGCGAAGATTGTTCAATAATTGTTAAAGGATACAACGCACTCTCTTTTAACATACTTGAAGCGGATTCTTTAGTTCCTGCTTCGATAACGCCTTTCTTATTCTTTCCATCTTGGGTGACGGCTGTATACGTATATTTTGCCATGTAATGTACCCCCTAGTATCACAATCCCTATCTTTATGACTTAGATAAATTATAACATATTAAGAATTTCTTCTCAATACTATCAAAATTCTTTCATTAATTGTTAATAGTTCATTCACAAAGCTATAGTTTTTTTATAATAAACTATGTTTTATTCGATAAGTTTCACATTTCTCGGCAACAACTAGTACAATTTTACGAACTAAATTAACATATTATACATATATGTACAAATTAAATGATTCTACGCTCTAATCCAATCGGATCTTGTGCGAAAATCAAAGCTTGTTCTCTTGTAATCATACCGTTTTTAGTTAATTTAAGAAGAGATTCATCCATAGTAATCATTCCTGATTGTCTATTGGTTTGAATAATAGATGTAATCTGATGCGTTTTATTCTCACGGATTAAGTTTCGAATCGCTTGATTTGCATGTAATACTTCAAATGCAGCAACTCGTCCTTTTCCGTCATAAGTCGGTACAAGTTGTTGTGATATAACCGTGACTAATACAGCTGATAATTGAACACGGATTTGTTGTTGCTGATGTGGTGGGAAAACATCGATAACACGATCAATTGTGCTGGCTGCACCAATTGTATGAAGTGTTGATAATACAAGATGACCCGTTTCGGCTGCAGTAATGGCAATCGAAATGGTTTCAAGATCACGCATCTCTCCTACCAGGATAACATCAGGATCCTGACGCAGTGATGCACGAAGAGCGTTTGAAAAGCTTTCTGAGTCAACCCCTACTTCTCTTTGATTGACTATAGAATGATTATGTGAATGTAAATATTCAATTGGATCTTCAAGTGTGATAACGTGAGAATTTCTATGCCTGTTTATTTGATCAATCAGAGAAGCTAATGTTGTAGATTTACCACTACCTGTAGGCCCGGTTACAAGAACCAGACCACGTTTTTTCTGATATAGATCGATACAAGATTGTGGGAGACCCAACTTTTCCGGCAAAGGTATAACACTATCAACAAGTCGTATTGCAGCTGCTATTGACCCTCTTTGTTGAAAAACATTAATACGGTATCTTCCTATCTCTGGAAGACTATATGAGAAGTCAACTTCACCATGTTCCTCAAATCTCTCTTTAATGAGTTTAGTAAGGATAGGTTCAATTAAACCTTTCGCCATTTGTTGCGTTAAGCGTTCATATTCTAAATATTTAAGTTTACCATTAATTCTTAATATTGGAGGTACTCCAACTGTTATATGGATATCTGAAGCCTTTTTAATCGTTGCCTCTTCTAATAATTGTTCGATTGTTATCATCTATATCCTCCTGACAACTCATTTATCTATTTATCTATTTATCTATTTATCTATTTATCTATTTATCTCAATTTTAAAACAATTATACAGAACCATATGCTATTCGAACCATTTCATCAATGGTTGTTGTACCATTCAATACTAATCTTACGCTATTTGCTCGAATAGTTCTTAGTCCGTTTTTAAGTGCGACTTCCCTAATCTCATCTGCCGTTCCATTATTATTAATAATAAGACGAAGTTCATGATCTATCGGCAATATCTCATACACACCAATTCGACCTTGATAACCCGTATTACCACAAAGATGACAACCTTTTGACTTATATATGGATTGTTCTTGATTATGTTGTAATCCTAACACTTTTTTATCTTCATCCGTCGCAAAAACTCTTTCTCTACACTTAGGACAAAGACGTCTCACCAGTCGTTGCGCAATAATCCCAACAACTGACGCACCAACTAAGAATGGTTCTATACCCATATCAATAAGACGTGAAATAGAACTAGCCGCATCATTTGTATGCAGTGTGCTGACAACTAAATGACCTGTGATGGAAGCTTTTACTGCAATTTCAGCTGTTTCACTATCACGAATCTCACCGATCATAATAACATCAGGGTCTTGACGCAATATTGAACGAAGAGCTGTTGCGAAGTTAAGCCCTGCTTTATTATTTACTTGCACCTGATTAATTCCTGCTATTTGGGACTCAACCGGGTCTTCAACTGTTACGATGTTAAGATCTTCAGCATTAATCTCATTTAATGATGTATAAAGAGTTGTAGATTTACCTGAACCCGTTGGTCCTGTTACCAATATGATTCCATGAGGATGACTAAGTATTCCTTCGAATTTCTCTAGATCATCACTGAATAAACCAAGTTCGCTTTTCCCTTTTGTAAATCCCTCTTTAGAGTTAACACGCATAACAACCTTTTCTCCATATACTGTCGGTAATGAAGAAACACGTATATCATATGGTTTTGCATCAACTTTTATGTTAATACGACCATCTTGCGGTTTACGTTTTTCTGCTATATCCATACCTGCCGTAATCTTAATACGAGCAACAATCGCATTTAACAATGAAGTTTCATAATCATACATCGTTTGCAACTTACCATCAACTCTAAAACGAACACGGATATATTGTTCGTATGGTTCTATGTGAATATCACTGGCTCTATGCCTAACTGACTGCTCTAATATTGTATTAACCAGTTTAACAATAGGCGCACTTTTAACAGGGTCATTGGCATCAGCTTCTGTAATATCTGATACTAATTCCACTGCATGTTCTTGCTTGTATTGTTCAGCGGCATCCATTGCTTGCTGCTTACCATAGTGAATTTCAATCGCTTTTAAGATACTTGCTTCATTCGCAAGCATGGGTACAATTTCTTTTCCTGAAAATATCTTTACATCATCAATTGCAAAAATATTCAAAGGATCTTCCATCGCAACATACAGATCCGTTTCAGTGATGCGTATAGGTATTAACACATGACGTTTTGCTAAAGACTCAGTAATCGTCTTAGTCGCATCTTTTGATATTTCATATTCATTAAGATCAACAAAAGGAATACCTAATTGGTATTCTAAAACTTCATTTATATTCTGTTGAGTAACAAAACCCATAATAATCAAAATTTCTCCGATTTTACCGCCCACTTTTTTCTGTTCTGTTAAGGCTTCGCGAAGTTGTACTTCAGTTATAATACCATATTGCATTAGTAAGTCCCCTATACGGAGTTTTTTCTTATATGTCTTCATAGTATCTCACCCTTCTCCGTGTCTTACTGACACTACCTATTACATTTTGTCGTACTTTAGTCTATTGTTCAATAGGTCATATTCATTATCTATTGATATGCAATTTCTATTTACAAATAAAAAAACAATTATAAGAAGCACTATCAACTAATCCTTCTTATAATTATTTAAGGGCAAAATCCTACATATGTCAAGTCTATTCACCAATTTTATCTAGTTTTCTTGCTTTTAGATATCTAGAACATCTTCTTTTGTTATGATAAAATACAATTATTTTTTTTCGATTTTACGAATGATTTCATTCATTTCACCTGCAACCGGCAAATTAATGAATACATGTTGTTTAGGATGCGGTGCCGATTCTACTCTTTTACCTTCTTCAGTTTCAATCTCGTCAACGTTAAATATAACGGTTCTGCCATCCGCTTTCATTAATTCAAGCGTATCACCAATGCTAAACTTATTACGCTGCTCTATCAACGTTTTCCCATTCTTCAAATCTCCGATGACTCTTCCTACAAATACATAGTCACGAACATAGGTGTTGCTATCATAAATCTGGTTTTCTTCATCGGGTTTGTCTATATAAAATCCAGTTGAAAAATGTCGATGCGAGCATTTTTTAAGATCTTCCATATAGCCTTTTTTATTAGCGTGGTAAACCATTGGGTCTTCGAAGAAATCATCAATTGCTTTACGATATGTACTAGTCACCGTTGCAACATACAATGCAGTTTTCATTCGACCTTCGATTTTAAGGCTACTAACACCAACTTTAACTAATTCATCAATATATTCTATCATATTCAAATCTTTTGAATTATATATATATGTACCACGTTCATTTTCATAAACCGGCATATATTCACCTGGGCGAGTCTCCTCAACCAGATTGTACGTCCAACGGCAAGGATGGCTACATGCTCCTTTGTTTGCATCTTTTCCGGCCATGTAATTGCTTAATAAACATCTTCCTGAATATGAAATGCACATTGCACCGTGAACAAATGCCTCAATGTCCATATCTGTTGGGATTTTAGCTCTAATTGTTGCGATTTCGTCAAAAGATAATTCGCGAGCAATGACAACACGTTTAACACCTTGTTTATACCAGAAATTAAGAGAAGCATAATTTGTATTGTTTGCTTGAGTACTTAAATGCAATTCCATATCGGGTAATATTTCTTTCGCAATCCCAAGAATACCTGGATCGGCAATAATTAGCGCGTCAGGCTTAATTTCTTTCAGAGATTCAAAGTAATCTTCAACTCCTAATAAATCATCATTATGCGCTATGATATTAGCGGTAACATAAACTTTCACATTGTGCTCATGGGCATAACTTACAGCTTCTTTCATGACATCATGTGAAAAGTTTTTCGCTTTTGCGCGGAGTCCAAATTGTTCCCCTCCTATATATACTGCATCAGCTCCATATTTAATAGCAATTTTCAAATTCTCAAAACTACCAGCTGGAATTAATAATTCCGGTTTTTTCATTTCCATTTTGTTTCTCCATTCTATAGCTTCTAACCTATAACTTCTTGCTTCTAGCTTCTAGCTTCTAGCCATTATTTCAACTTGATACTGACTGTTACGCCATCTGCAATATCTAATATTGAAGTTTTCAAATCATCTCTATGATTAAGTTCCCATAGATATTCTCTCATTCGCTGGTGAATGGTACGCTGTCTTCTCGCAACGCTAAATCTTGATTTAGCAACGTCACCACCTTGCAAGACATTATCAGACACTAATAGTCCATCAACTTTCAACAACTTCATACAATTCGGTAAAAACGTTAAATATTGGCCCTTAGCCGCATCCATAAAAATCATGTCATAGGATTCACCTTCATTGGCAAGTCGTTCTAAAACGTCTCCTGCTTCGCTGTGGTGCACCTTAATGACTTGTTCACTGCCTGCTCGTCCAATATTGATCATTGCCTGCTTATACATCTCATCACTTCGTTCAATTGACGTAATTGAACAATTCGTACAATCATCATATCTAGCCATTGTACGTATCATTGCTAATGATGAATAACCGATAGCTGTTCCTATTTCAAGAATTTTTTTGGGTTTATGTATCATAATTAAAGTTTCTAAAAACTGTTTCATTTCATTTTTAATTATAGGTATAAAGTTTTTAATGGCATACTCTCTAAGCTCTGATAAAAGTTCATCATCCTCAGGTCGAATATAGTCTAAAAACTTGCTCGTTTCATAGCTATCCATTTTATTCCTCTTTCCAATTCAATTATGATATAAAAGATAGGCTAAAGTCTCCTTTAGCCTATCGTGATTAAAAATCTTGCTTGTATTTATTTTTAGCTGCATTGTGTTCATCTAAGGTTGTATTAAACTCATGAGAACCAGCTACCGGATCTGTCAAAACAAAATACAGATAATTGTTATCATCTGGATAAATTGCGGCAATCAGTGATGCCTCACCAGGGTTTGCAATAGGACCAATCGGTAAGCCAGGATATCTATACGTATTATAAGGTGAGTCAATTTCTAAGTCACTATACAAAATTCGATTTCGATCAACATCTAAAACATACATAACCGTACTGCACATTTGTAAGTTCATGTTAATTTCAAGACGATTATAAATAATTCCAGATACTAACGGTCTTTCTTCCGATACTTTTACCTCTTTTTCAATAATAGATGCTATTGTTACAACTTCATCTAATGATATATTATTCTTCTCTAATTGAGTATAATATTCATCTTTAAATATTTGGTCAAATTTCTCAAGCATAGTACTGACAATATCTTCTGCCGTAGCATCAGCGTATACTTCATAAGTGGCTGGGAATAAATACCCTTGAAGTTTTAGATTTCTTTCAGGAATATAGTCTAAGAATTTGTATCCATATCGACCATTTTCAACTGCGCTCATAAATTCAGATTTTGTACAAATACTTCGAGCACTTAAACGATCAGCGATTTGCTCTAAACTAAAGCCTTCAGGTATTGTAAATGTAACAACCTCACGTTTTTCACCTTGTGTCGCAATGATTTCCATGATTTCTTCTTCACTCATACCCGTGTTGAACGTATAGTCGCCAAATTGGAATGTACTATCTAAACCTTTTAGCTTAGAAACAATTCTAAAATATACAACATTATTAATCAGTCCATTTTCCTTAAGAATATTACCGATTGTTTCTGTATTGGATCCCTTTGGTATATTTATATCTACATTTATGATTGTTTGATCTTCTTCTGGTTCTTTGGCAATTAATTCATAAGCTGAATTATACGACCACAAAGCTGCTTGGTAGACAACTACCACTGCAACAATTATTACTATGAATTTCAATGCATAGCTAATAATTTCTTTTAAAATATTGTTAATCATCATTTCACCCTTCTCGTCGTTTAATCTAAAAAGCGAATATCAAAGTCAATGTCCTCAGCTATAGTGTCATAAACCGCTGAAATAAGTTTTGAAATTTTTAATTCAGCATCTAAAAACAACTTTACCTTAGGTTCACAAAGAAGATTTTCGTTTTCATTTTTTAAATTTACTAAATTTTCATATGCATTATAAAATCCATAATGATGTGAAGCTTGTATCTCGAAACTTTTACGTCTGAATTCTTGTGTCTGTCGATATAATTCTTCATCTCGTTCCAGAATTGACTTATAATTCAAGTAATCAATATATTCTTGAGTTTTCTTGATTTTCTTAACTAACAGTGAAGTTTCATCTTTAATCTTTTCAAACATATAATCACCTTCCTTAAGTTCAATTCATCATTATTCTACATCAATTTAGTGATTAAATCAACCAGTGATAGGCACTAATTAATTAATAAAGCTGCTCAAAAACCTTACAGCTTTATTAATTATTTGGTCTACTTTTAATCCACTTCCATAATGACTGGTAGAATCATAGGATTACGTTTCATTTGTTGCCATAAATGTCCTCTTAAGTCTTGACGAACTTCATTTTTGATTTTTGCCCATCCACGAACATTTTTAGCTTTACATCCGTTAAGTGTTTTAATAACAACATCTCTAGCATTGTCCATAACATCACTTGATTCACGTACATATACAAATCCTCGTGAAACAATATCGGGACCAGACATGATCTCTAATGTTCCTTTTTTGATTGTCACAACAACAACAATGAGTCCATCTTGGGAAAGCAATTGTCGGTCACGAAGTACAACATTACCAACATCGCCAACACCTAATCCATCAACTAATAATGGTTGGCATTGAATTTTATCTACGATTGCTCCGCTTTTCTTGCTAAGTTCAAGTGCTTCACCGTTATCAAGAATAAAAATATTCTTTTTCATTAAACCTAAATGTTCAGCTAATTCAGCATGTTTCTTCAGGTGACGATATTCACCGTGAACAGGTATGAAATATTGAGGTTTAACAAGTGAATGTAGCAATTTAAGTTCTTCTTGACAAGCATGTCCGGATACGTGGGTATCTTCATAGATAACTTCTGCACCACGTCTGTATAAATCATTTATAACTCTTGATACATATTTTTCGTTACCTGGAATCGGCTTTGAGCTAAGTATAACAACATCACCATCACGAATCGAAATAAAACGGTGAGTACCTGCAGCCATTCTTGATAATGCAGCCATAGGTTCCCCTTGGCTACCCGTTGTTACCAATACGATTTGTCCGTCTTTATGTTTTTCAATCTCGTTAATATCAAGCAACATTGATTTAGGCATTTTTAGATATCCCAACTCAGTTGCTGTTGTTACAACATTCACCATTGAACGACCTTGTACGATAACTTTTCGTCTATGATGCTTAGCTGCGTTAACAATTTGTTGAACACGATCCACATTTGAAGCAAAAGTTGCAACAATTAATCGTCGCCCTTTTTTCTCATCAAAGATCAAGTCAAAAGACTTTCCAACCATGCTTTCCGACATTGTGTAACCTTTTCGTTCAGCATTTGTACTATCTGCCATAAGCGCAAGTACACCTTGACGTCCTAATTCCGCAAATCTAGAAAGGTCAATTGGTTTACCATTTATTGGTGTGTAATCGACTTTAAAGTCCCCAGAATGTATAACTGTTCCTGCTGGTGAAGTAATTGCAATTGCAAATGCGTCTGCAATTGAATGGTTTGTACGAATGAATTCTATATTGAACTGGCCAAGTCGTATCTTCTGTCCGGCAGATACACTTTTCCTAGTTGTAGAAGCCAACATTCCGTGTTCTTTAAGCTTGTTCTCCACTAATCCTATTGCTAATCGACTTCCGTAAACAGGAACATTCACATCTTTCAGAATATATGGTAAAGCACCAATATGGTCTTCATGACCGTGTGTTAATACAAAACCACGTACCTTTCGAATATTGGTCTTCAGGTAAGTTACATCCGGAATTACTAAATCAATTCCTAACATCTCATCTCCTGGAAACGCAATTCCACAATCTACTACCACAATATCATCTTTATATTGAAATATTGTGATATTCATACCAATTTGGTTCATTCCACCTAATGGCATTATTTTAAGTTTTTCATTTGTCTTATTCAAGAAAACACCTCCGTAATAAAGCCTTTGATTAATTATAACCAAAGGCAATATAAATTTATTTTATTCGTCTTATTGATTACTATTCATTTTGTTAATTATTATTCGTTTTGTTTATTACTATTCGTTTTGTTTATTACTATTCGTTTTGTTTATTACTATTCATTTTGTTTATTACTATTCATTTTGTTTATTACTGTTCATTTTGTTGATTACTATTCGAATTATTGATTACTATTCGTCTTATTGATTACTATTTATTACAATCTTTGCAAATGCCAAAAAATTTAGCTTGATGATCATTAACTATAAATCCGTACGAGTCCTTGAAGCATTGTTCAATGGAACCCATTAAATCTTCTTTAACTTCAATCACTTTACCACATTCTTCACAAATCAAATGATGGTGTCTATGAATCTCTCCGTCTTTAGATAATTCATATCGAGTAAACCCATCCTCTAGATTTAATTTTTCAACTATTTTCATGTCACTTAATAATTGGATATTACGATAGACTGTTGCCAGTCCAACCTCAGGGTTCGTTGCGTTAACAAACTGATAAATCTCTTCAACTGTTAAGTGGTCATCTTGATGTTCCAACATTGCATTAAGAACAACTTTTCTTTGTGATGTTAACTTGTACCCATTTTCTTTTAGTTTAGTATAAAATTCTTCACATTTTTCTTGCATATTCTCCACCATTCTCATAAGAGCAACTAGCTCAACTAATAATAATTATCATTAGTATAAATGATAGTCTGCTTTTTGTCAATTTTCAAAGTCATCCATGCTATTCTCTAACATTGGAAATACAACATCAAGTAATGTCTGATCATCGACGATTTCATAAATAATGTCATCGCCTTCCATATAGGTCGCTTTTAATACGTATGCTGTTGCTTCATCGGATTCATATTCAGATTCTTCAATCGCAAGTATATAACCGTCTTCTTTATATTGGACTCCACTTAAAATCGCAAAAACCACTTCTTCACCAGTTATATCATCTATAAAATGTATCGTTTTCATAAGGTACTCCTTTTCTAATTTTTATTGGAAACAGAATCTAAATAAGTTTGTAAAATAATTGATGCTGCTATTTTGTCAATATACTCTTTACGATTTTCACGTCGTACTTGTGCTTCAATTAAAATCCGTTCAGCCGCAACCGTTGAAAGGCGTTCATCAAACGTCTCCACTTCGATTTCTAGCTCTCTACAAATTCGATTGACAAAATACATGGTGCTCTTTACACGTTCACCCTCAGTATTATTCATATTCTTTGGCAAACCGACAATAATTTTTTCGACATTATATTCATCTATTAACTCTTTGATTCTTTTTATTGAATCAATTAAATTCCTTGGATCTTGCCTTGTAATCGTTTCTAGCCCTTGCGCTGTCCATCCAAATGGATCACAAATTGCTACACCTATTGTCTTTGTTCCATAATCTAAACCTAAAATTCTCATATTTCACTAACTTTCTTTAATTCGTTAAACTTCTAAAATTTATCTTTTCACACATGAAAGACACACCATATAGTGTGCCCATCCTAGTTTACATATTCTTATCAATATAACTCTTAACTAGTTCTTCTAAAAGCTCGTCTCTCTCAAGTTGGCTTATCAATGTCCTTGCGTTATTATGGCCAGTAATATAAGTAGGGTCACCGGATAAAATATAACCAACTATTTGGTAAATCGGATTATAACCCTTCTCATTAAGCGCTTCATAAACAGCTTTAAGAACCTTGCTTACTTCGCTCTCCGGCTCTTTGCCTGGCTTTTTGAAAAATTGTGTGTTATTAAGCCCCATATATATACCCCTAATCTTTATAAACTAATGTGATTCTATCTATACACATAGTATACTAAAGTAATAGAAAAAGCAATGGATATTATATATTTTAATGAAACTATAATCAATAAGCAGTCGCCAATAAGCCCTCTTCGAACAACTCTTTCATCGTAGTTTTGACTATTTGATTATGTGATAAATTTCCATTGTTTTCTGAGTTTATATAAACCTTAATATAGTTATTTGAATAACCGGTCATATAAGATACCCCATCAATGATTACATCATCTTCCAAAAGTACTTCTAATTGTTTATTAAGAAACGACTTTAAGTAGCTAGTTTTAAGACTTATCGCTAAATCTGTCAATCTACGGCTGCGAAGATGTTTAACAGTTCCATTGATCTGGGGTTTCATATTTGCTGCAACTGTGCCTTTACGCATCGAATATTTAAAAATATGCAACTCTGAAAATCCAATTTTCTTAACAAAATTGAATGTTTCATTTTCTTCTTCAACTGTTTCCATAGGAAATCCTACGATGACATCTGTCGTTATGGCAGCTTCCTTATAGAACTTACGTATCAATTGAACTTTTTCATAGTATTCAGCCGTCGTATAACGACGTTTCATTCGCTTTAGCACGTTGTCGGATCCACTTTGCATGGACAGATGAAAGTGATTACATACACTTGGACATTTAATTAGTCTCTCTAATATACCTTCTGTAATGTAATTAGGTTCTAGAGAACCTAATCTTATGCGTTCAATGCCTTTTATCTTATCCAGCTCTTCTACAAGATCAACAAGTTCAATATCCTCTAAGTCTTTACCGTAAGAGCCTAAATGAATACCGGTTAATATTATCTCTTTATAGCCCTTTGATGCTAAAACTCGCACTTCATCTATAACAGATATAGGTTGCCTCGAACGAATGATTCCCCGAGTATATGGGATAATACAGTAGGTACAATATTGATTGCAGCCATCTTGAATTTTAATTGTCGTTCTGGTTTTTGATTGTTGTGATTTAATTGATAATTCTTCATAGACAATATCTTTATGAACACTTTCAATGCTATTGTATGATTGATTTGATTCAATGAATTTTTCAACGATCTCTACAACTTGATTTTTATGGGTATTACCTATCAGTACATCTATAAAGGGAATTTGTTCCAATTGTTCATGAGCAACTTGTACATAACACCCTACCGCCACAACGACAGATTCATTATTTAACTTTTTGGCCTTTGATAACATTTTACGTGACTTTTTATCTGCAATATTTGTCACCGTACAAGTATTGACAATGTATATATCAGCTTTATCTTCAAAACCAACGACTTGATAACCAGACGCAATGAATTGTTCTGTTATAGCCTCTGTTTCATATTGATTCACTTTGCAGCCTAATGTATGAAAAGCAACTTTTTGCATTTTTACCCTTCTTTCACGTTATCTTTTATTTGTATACGTCATGAAATTGTAACTTGACAATCATTTGTACTATGTTAATATTAGATTATAGTTTTCTAAATTATAAATAATAACAAAGGAGGTAACCAAATGACTACTATCCAAGTAACATTAAATTCAATCGATAAGGTTAAAACGTTTGTAAATCTTGTAAGTAGATATAACTCTGATTTTGATCTAGTATCAGGTCGTTATGTTATCGATGCCAAATCTATTATGGGAATTTTCAGTTTAGATTTAAGTAAATCAATTGAACTTAACATTCATGATGATGCCGTTGTTGACGAAGTTACATCTGCACTAAGTGATTTTATAAGCGAATAAAAGAATCCACTATTTACTAGTGGCTTTTTTTGTCTTTTTATAGTATGAATTTTATGGCATGAATTTTTAAGCATAAATTTTAAAATATGAATTTTTATAATATGAATTTCAGAGTTAACACAAGTAATCTAACTTGTGTTAACTCTTTTTGTACTATAAAAGCCCTGCATTATTTTAAGTAATTGATTTATTAGGTTTTATCTTTACAACAACAGTATCCTCAACTGCTCTTGCTACCATGTCATCAAGATCTGTCAATAACTCTTCAGAATATCTTATTGATTTAAGAGTAGGCTTTGTCACCGGATGTTTAGCAACAAAAATAGTACAACAGTCTTCATATGGTAATATTGAAGTCTCATATGTGCCGATTTTATGACAAACATCTATGATTTCTTGTTTATCAAAACCAATTAATGGTCTGAATACCGGCATTGTGCAAATCTCGTTCGTTACAACTAAACTATGAATTGTCTGGCTTGCCACTTGACCAATTGCTTCGCCGGTAACTAACGCTAATGCTTTACAACGTCTTGCATGTATCTCTGCAATTGTTGCCATAACACGTCTCATGATAATTGTTAATTGCTCATGAGGGCATTTTTCATAAATTGCCAACTGAATTTCTGTAAAAGGTACTATATGTAAACGTATAGGTCCTGTTTTTCTTGAAATAATCTGTGCTAGTTCAATGACTTTTTGCTTAGCTCTTTCACTCGTATATGGATGTGAGTGATAATAAACAGCATCTATAGCCACTCCACGTTTAGCAACCATATAGCCTGCAACAGGGCTATCTAACCCTCCTGATAGCAGCAACATCGCTCTACCGTTTGATCCGACCGGCATACCGCCAAGACCTTTTATGTTTCTTGAATAAATATAGGTTCTATCACGAAGTTCAACATATACATTTTCATCGGGTTTTCTGACATCAACTTTTAAATCTTCAAACGTATCAAGCAATGTTGATCCTAATTCTTTGGCAATCTCCATTGAATTCATTGGGTATTTCTTGTTGGCTCTTCTAGCATGAACCTTAAATGTGAAGTTAAAGTCATCATATTGCTCTTTCATATATTGAATCGTTGTTTCGCGAATAGCTTCAAAATCATCTGTATCAATCATAACAACTGGACAAATGTAGGAAATACCAAACACTTCCTTAATCGCTTCAATAACTTCCTCTTCTACATAGTCAGACATTGGCTCAACAAAAAGTCTTCCTTGCTCCTTTTGCACCTTAAAATCACCTAATGCTTCGATTCTGTAACGAATTTGATTGATTAGTTTATTTTCAAAAGTTGAACGGTTTTTACCTTTTAATGCTAATTCTCCATATTTTATTAAAAATGATCTTTTCATAATATCTCCTAACGTTTAATAAACTTTCCAAACATGGCATCTATTTCAATTAAAGCTCTAAATAGCTCATCGATATCTTCTTTGGTTTGATGGTGGCTAAAACTTATTCTAACAGCTCTATCGCTCTCGACATCTTCTAAGTTTAATGCTTTTAGAACATGACTGATATTCAGTTTTTTTGAGCTACATGCGGAGCCTGTTGATACACTGATTTTATAATCTTCAAGCGCATGCAATACAACTTCACCTTTAATGCTAATTGTCCTAAAGTTGATAATATAAGGACTTGATATTTCAGATTCATAATTCCCATTGCTCGGTATTGAATGACTGCCCCACTTAGGTAACTTTAGAGCTAGGTTTTCGAGAAAATACTCTTTAAGCGCTAGCACCTTTATATAATTATCTTTCATATCCTTTGAAATTGATTCAGCCGCTTTATAAAAGCCTGCAATTCCAGGGACATTTTCTGTTCCAGGTCGGATACCTTTTTGTTGTGAACCACCGAATTGAAGCGGTCGAATTTTAGTCCCTTGCTTAATATATAATAGTCCACTGCCTTTAGGTCCATAAATCTTATGACTGCTTGCGGAATACAAATCAATTTTAGCTCTTTTAATCGAAATCGGTAATTTCATAAACCCTTGTACTCCATCAACATGCAATAAAGTCCTTGAATTGACAGATTTAATTAATGTCCCTATGGCTTCCAAGTTTTGTATACATCCAATTTCGTTATTAACCTGCATGATTGAGACCAATGTTGTATCTTTCCTTATTGACTCTTCAAGTTGCTCAAGATTAACATAACCTTTTGAATCCACATCTATATATGTAACATCAAAACCCTCATCTTCTAATTGTTTAAATGTTGAGCCGACGGATGGATGTTCGATTTTTGTTGTAATAATATGTTTACCATCACGAATATATGCTTTTGCTACTCCTTGAACTGCTAAATTATTACTTTCAGTTCCTCCTGATGTGAAATAGATTTCTTTATCTGATACAAAAAGTTGCCTCGACATAAATTTCCGAGCTTCTTCTACTAAATCTTCAGCCTTCATTCCAATATAATGCATGCTGGATGGATTCCCATATGTTACTAATGCTGCATTTTCTATAGCTGTTAAAGCTTCATCACAGACTTTTGTTGTTGCTGCATGGTCAAAATATAAATTCATAAACTCACTACTTTCTAAACGTTCAAAATAACAGAACATTTCAATAACAGAACAAAGAAGCTATACCTCGTTCCA
>Ga0314774_1000972_pt1 | contig 20052 bp, 17 predicted proteins | sample MetaGCBIA2018_FD_204515 | JGI IMG/M metagenome (GOLD analysis project Ga0314774, IMG submission 204515) | Cryopeg brine microbial communities from Beaufort Sea near Barrow, Alaska, United States - CBIA 2018 | ecosystem: Environmental > Aquatic > Marine > Coastal | place: USA: Alaska | collected...
TTTGACACAGGAAAAGCAACTTTCCACAAAGAATCTATTGATATCTTAAAAGCAATGACTGCGATATTTGAAGATTATCCACAAGCAGATTTTGTAATTGCAGGTCATACTGATTACGTTGGTTCTGTTCAATCAAACCAATTATTGTCTGAAAGAAGATCTTCTGCTGTTAGAGATTATTTAATCTCAAATGGTATCAATGCAGAAAGATTGACAACTGTTGGTTTTGGAGAAAGCAAACCAATTGATACAAATAAAACTGCTGCAGGCCGTCATAATAACAGACGTACTGAAGTGACTTTAAAAAAGTAAATATCATCAATTTATAAAATTGAAAATCGTCTAAAATTAATTTTTTAGACGATTTTTTTTGGATTATTATTGTTGAATGCCTTAACTATTTTTGGCAAATCCAAAAAGCCATTGGTTAAAAATAGAAATAATCAAAATAGTCCTACAAAAGCCATCTCAATTGAAATGGCTTTTATATTTTTATACGGAATAAAAAAATCAGATGAAATGAGCATTTCGCAATATGATTCAAATACCAATGAAAATATATGAAATCATTTATTTCAAGGGTTATTGACGATGTACTTAACAAACATAATAGTTTTAATAATTTAATATTTGTACTTCCAAGCCAAAGGTCATGCGTGTTTTTAAAAGAAGAAATTTTAAGAAAATCGCAAAGGGCCGCCTTTTTGCCAAAAATTGAAAGTATTGAAAATTACATTCAGGAATTGGCAGATATCAATCTAATTGACACAACGCAGTTGCTATTTGAATTTTATACCATCTATCAGCAAAATATTCCAAAAGAAAATAGAGAGTCCTTTGATGCTTTTTCGCAATGGGCCACAATTGCCTTGCATGATTTCAATGAAATAGACAGTTATTTGGTGAATTCAACTCGTTTTTTCTCTAATTTGAGGGATGTGAAAAAGTTAGATGAATGGTTTCAAGATAAAAAGCCCAGTCAATTGGCAATAAACTATCTTCAATTTTTTGAATATTTATCTATTTTATATGAAGCACTTTATGAAAAGTTAAAAAACAACAAATTTGGCTACCAAGGTTTAATTTATAAGGAAGCCACAAATAATTTAGAGTTTTATATGAATAACAACAGAAATAATCACATTATTTTTGTTGGATTTAATGCGCTGAACAAATCCGAAGAAAATATTTTTCAGGAATTGTTAAACAATAATTTGGCTACTGTTTATTGGGATGCAAATGAATCGTTTTTCAACAATTCAAATGAAGCAGGCGTTTTTTTAAGGAAATATAAAAGGGAATGGGCGTATTATCAAAAGAATCCGTTTTTATGGGACAGCGAAGTGGCGCCAATTCATCAAAATATAAATTTAATAGGCGCTCCAAAAAACACCACTCAAATTAAATATGCAGGGGAACTATTAGCTAAAATCGAGAATTTTAGCAAAACGGCCTTGGTGCTGGCCGACGAAAACTTACTGACTTTAACATTAAACTCACTTCCAAACAATGTAAAAAACATTAACATTACAATGGGTTATCCGTTAAAGGATATTCCTTTGGCAAGTTTGTTTGACGCCATTTTTAAACTGCATTTAAACCAGAATAAATTTAATAAGGAAGCCAAACATCTATTTTATTACAAAGATGTTTTAGGTGTTTTAAATAATCCTTTTTTAAATAAGTTAAATGGAGAAATCCTTCAAAAATTAATAGCTGAAATTAAGAGTAAAAACAGCATCTTTTTATCTGTTGAGATGTTAAAGAAATATATTTCACCAGATGAAGTTGCGCAACTTTCAACCATATTTTCATTATTTTATTTTTCAACATCCGTAAATAAGGTTATCAAGCAATGCATTGATTTAATTAGGGAGCTTAAAAATCATACAGAAGGCGTTGAAAGGGAGTATTTATATCGCTTTTTTACAATTTTTCAGCAATTGGAAACCTTAAATTTAACTTATAACCACATCACCGATTTAAAATCACTGACATTATTTTACACCCAAATTTTACGGACAGAAAAACTGTCATTTCAAGGAGAACCATTGCAGGGTTTGCAACTCATGGGAATGCTTGAAACCAGGGCTTTAGATTTTGACACAGTCATTATTACTTCCGTGAATGAAGGAATTTTGCCGGGAGGAAAAAACGAATTTTCATTTATACCTTTAGATGTAAAAAAATATTTCGGATTGCCTACATTTCAGGAAAAAGATGCTGTGTTCTCCTACCATTTTCAGCGCTTGCTGCAAAGGGCAAAAGATATTTATTTAATTTACAATACCGAATCGGACGGCTATGGCGCCGGTGAAAAAAGTCGATTTTTAACCCAGCTTGAAATCAACAATCCAACTATTACAAAAACAACAATCAGCCCAAAAGTTCAGCATATAAATTTTCCGATTCTTCAAATTGAAAAAACACCTGAAATTATGCAAAAACTACAGGCTGTTTTTACAAAGGGAATTTCACCATCAGCGCTGGCAACTTATATTTATGATCCGATTCGTTTTTATGAGCAAAGAATTTTGGAAATTTATGAAGAAGACGAAGTGGAAGAAACCATAGCCGCAAATACAATGGGTTCCGTAATTCATGAAGTGCTTGAAGCATTGTACAAATCATATATAGATACCTATTTAAGCAAAGAGAATATTGCCGAAATGCAAAAAAACACCGAAACTTTGCTTGTGAAATATTTTGAAAAACTCTATGAAAAGGGCAATATAGAAACGGGAAAAAACAAACTCATTTTTGAAGTGTGTAAAAATCACATCAAGCGATTTTTGAATCAGGAATTGCAGGTGCTCAATCAAAATAAAAAATTAAAAATTATCGCCTTAGAAATGAAATTGTCAGCTGAAATAAGGATAGAAGGCATTGATTTTCCCATAAAATTAAAAGGAATTGCAGATAGAATTGATAAATTGGATGGCGTTACACGGATTATAGATTACAAAACTGGAAAAGTGGAAGCCAAAGATTTAAAAATAACCGATTTTAGTGTTTTGGGTGAAGACTATAAATATACCAAGGCGCTGCAGGTGATGCTTTATAGTTTTATGTTTTCAGAAGAAAATAAAAATTGTTTGTCACAACCTTTTGAAGCCGGAATCATTTCCTTTAAAAACTTGAATAGCGGTTTTCTGAAAATGAATTTTTCAGAAAAAAGAGGAGGCAATGACAGTTTTATTTCTCAAGAAAACATCAATCAATATTTAATTGAATTAAAACGAATTATCGTTGAAATTTTGAATCCGGAAATTCCTTTTAAACAAAATCAAAATTTACCTTTTTAAAAAATATAACCAATGCAGAAAGCCCTCAACTTACTTATAAAAAGCAATTTTCACGACAAACCAATTGTAACGGATGTTTTTTATTTAAAAGACAATACGAAAAAACCAATAGTCATATTTTGTCATGGTTATAAAGGCTTTAAAGATTGGGGCGCATGGAATTTAGCGGCGGAAAAATTTGCCAACAACAACCTGTTTTTTGTGAAATTTAATTTTTCACACAATGGAGGAACTCTTGAAAACCCAATCGATTTTCCGGATTTGGAAGCTTTTGGGAACAATAATTTTATAAAGGAATTAGACGATTTAGAAAATATAATTGATTGGATCACTGCGAATCCCGATTTTAAAAATGAAATTGACCCAAAAAATATTACCTTAATCGGACATTCAAGAGGCGGCGGAATTGTAGCGATCAAGGCTTCAGAAAACAATAAAATATCCAAATTGATTACTTGGGCCGGGGTTTCCGATTTTGGCGCTCGTTTTCCAAAGGGAGAGCAACTTGCAGCCTGGGAAAAACAAGGGGTTTCATATATTTTGAATACAAGAACACATCAAAAAATGCCTCATAAGTACCAGTTTTATGAAAATTTTAAAGAAAATGAGGCCCGTTTAACCATAAAAAACGCTATCGAAAAGTTAAATATTCCATACCTAATTATCCAGGGTGAAAATGACGATACCGTATTGCCTGAAGAGGCCAAGAATTTATATTTGTGGAATCCTAAAAGTGAGCTTGTTTTTATTGAGGAAATGAATCATCCTTTGGGTTGTAAGCAACCTTGGGAAAACTCAACGATGCCTTTTCACTTGGAAAAAGTGGTGAATCAAAGTATTAATTTTATTCTTAATAAATAATTTTAAGTGTAGATGTATAACTAAAATGATCATTAAAAAGGCTTTAAAACAAGATTTAGAACAATTGCTTTCAATTGTAAAAAGTTGCGGACAGCACTTAATTGAACAAGGTATTTTTCAATGGAATGAGAAGTATCCTTCAATTGAAGTTTTACGGAATGATATTGCATTGCAGCAAATTTGGAAATTGGAAGATGAAAACAGTATTGTTGGTTTAATTGTTCTTACCGAAATTGAAGATTCAATATACCAACACGTTAAATGGCTGACAAAAAATCAGAAAAATCTGTATGTTCATCGCTTGGCGGTTCATCCTAATTTTCAAGGAAAAGGATATGCGCAAAAATTAATGGATTTCGCAGAGAAATTTGCTATGGAAAACAACTACAAATCAATTAGGTTGGACACATTTAGCCGAAATAAAAGAAATCAATTGTTTTACGAAAAGCGCAATTATGTAAAATTAGAAAGTATTTATTTTCCAAAGCAAAGTGAGTTCCCGTTTTATTGTTATGAAATGCCTCTAAATAATATTGATATTTCTAGAAATGATCAATTGGGCATTACATCTGACCAATAAAAAACAATAAAAATGACTGATGAAAAAGTTTTAGATGTATAAAAGATCAGACATCACATTTAAAGGAATAAATAAATTGGCAATTCCTGCAATTATTGCAGGAATTGCAGAGCCATTGCTTTCAATTACAGATACCGCAATAGTTGGAAATTTAACATTAAACCCAACCGAAGCGCTTGCTGCAGTTGGAATTGCAGGTTCCTTTATTTCGGCAATGATTTGGATTTTAGCCCAAACACGTTCCGCCATTTCAGCCACTATCTCCAAATATTTAGGCGCAAAAAAGTTAGACGAAATGGCGACGTTACCAGCTCAAATCATTGCGATTAATTTAATTTTAAGCGGAATCATTTGTTTCATTACCCTATTTTTTGTCGATGAAATTTTTCAACTTTACAATGCTGGCGGACTTGTTTTAAAGTATTCCGTTGATTACTATAAAATAAGGGCAATAGGTATTCCTCTAACCCTTTTTATATTTTCGGTTTTTGGTATTTTTAGAGGTTTGCAAAACACCTATTGGCCTATGGTCATTAGCATTATTGGCGCAGGATTAAACATTGGGCTGGATTTTGTCCTTGTATTTGGGATTGATGGATTTATAAATCCAATGAACGTAATAGGAGCCGCTTGGGCAAGTGTAATTGCGCAAGCCGTGATGGCAATTTTATCCTTAGTACTGCTTTTGAAGAAAACGCCTTTCAATTTAAAATTATCGTTTACTTTAAATAAGGAAATTAAAAACTTATTGGCCTTGAGTTTAAATTTTATGGTAAGGGCATTGGCCTTAAATGTTGCATTGTATCTGGCAAATTCCTATGCTACAAAATATGGTAATAATCATATAGCGGCACAAACCATCGCTTTTCAAATTTGGTTGTTTTTTGCTTTTTTTATTGATGGATATTCCAGCGTTGGTGCTATTGTTTCAGGAAAATTATTAGGTGAAAAAAATTATAAAAAGCTTTGGAGACTTAGTATTAAACTAACAAGATATTCTATTATTGTTTCCATATTACTTGCGCTATTTTGTGCCATTTTGTACTTTCCGATAGGACGACTTTTTTCAAAAGACCTGCTTGTGCTAAACTCTTTTTACAGTATTTTTTGGATAGTGCTTATTATGCAGCCAATAAATGCGGTTGCTTTTGTTTTTGATGGTATATTTAAAGGGCTTGGAGAGGCTTCTATCTTAAGAAATTTATTGTTGACGGCCACTTTTTTAGGATTTATTCCTGTTCTTTTAATTGGTGATTATTTCAATTTAAAACTTTATGCAATATGGATGGCTTTTACAGTTTGGATGCTTATGAGAGCCGGAATTTTAGTGTTTAAATTTAGACGAAAATATTTACATAAAAACGCGTAACTTTGAACATTATGAGTAACGGAAGTTTATATACACATATTCAAAATAAGATTGCCACCATAGAATTTGGGCATCCGGCAAGCAATTCCTTTCCAAGCGAGTTGTTAAACAGGCTTACAACATCTTTAAATGAATTAAGCACTAATAGCGAGGTGAATGTGATTTTATTAAAAAGTGAAGGAGGAAATACTTTTTGCGCAGGAGCTTCTTTCGATGAATTGATTGCAATTTCAACAGAAGAGGAAGGGAAAAAGTTTTTTTCAGGCTTTGCCAATGTAATTAATGCGATGCGGAAATGCTCAAAGTTAATTATTGGGCGTGTACAGGGAAAAGCTGTTGGCGGCGGCATAGGTTTGGCTGCTGCTTGTGATTATTGCTTTGCCACAGAAAAGGCTTCCATTAAATTATCGGAATTCACGATAGGAATTGGCCCGTTTGTAATAGCACCTGCTGTTGCGCGTAAAATGGGTTTGGCGGCTTTAAGCGAATTAACTTTGGATGCAGCCAATTGGCAAAATGCTTATTGGGCAAAAGAAAAAGGACTCTTTTCTAAAGTTTTTGAGTCTATTGGAGAAATGGATAAGGAAGTTGGCAATTTAGCTTTAAGGCTGTCGCAATACAACCCGGAATCTTTAAAGGAAATGAAAAAAGTATTGTGGGAAGGCACTGAGAATTGGGATTCATTACTGGAAGAAAGAGCAAAAATTAGCGGTAAACTGGTGCTTTCAAAAACTACAAAAAGCGCTTTGCAAAAATTTAAAAAGTAACAAAATGTTGTCAAATTTTATAGCATTTTTTCTGCAAATTAACGTTGAAGAGAAAATTAAAAATGCACCAGATAATGGATATGAAATTGGCATTGCCATTGGAACTTATTTGCCTTTTATACTTTTGGCGGCATTGGCTTATTTTATTTATTATAAAGTCAAAAACAGAAAAGATCTGGAAGATTAAATATTAATATTTATCATGAAAATGAGTACAATTAGAATTACAAAACAATTTAATTTTGAAACCGGACATGCCTTATATGGCTACGACGGGAAATGTAAAAATGTACATGGGCACAGCTATAAACTTTCCGTAACAGTAATTGGAACTCCAATTGGTGATTCAACAAATGTAAAATACGGAATGGTAATTGATTTTGGGGATTTGAAAAAAATTGTGTCGTCGGAAATAGTAAACAAATTTGACCACGCCACCGTTTTTAATAAGAATACACCACATATTGAGCTGGCCAGGGAACTGGAAAAAAGAGACCATAGCGTTATTTTGGTCGATTATCAGCCAACCAGTGAAATGATGTTGGTGGATTTTGCTGAAAAAATTAAAAACAGATTGCCAAAAAACATCAAGTTGCACTCCTTAAAATTGCAGGAAACGGGCAGTTCAAATGCCGAATGGTATGCTTCTGATCAAAATCCCGTCTAAATCTTCCCAAAGGGAAGACTTTTTATCGTAATGCGCGTTAGGGATTGAACGGTGTGTTTGAACTCTTTTTTAGTGGCTCTTGCAACCAAAAAAAGTGAGTAGTGAAATACTTGTATTCATGAGTCCCTTTTAATAAAATAAAAATTACGAATAAAGCCCGACCCTTGTGGTAACGCAAAAAATATTCTCTGAATTAGATTGCTATTGTGTCGTAAATTGAAAAGGATTGTAAAAATCAGGTTCCGTTAAATGTGTTCATGGTGTTGTTTAAACCTGCGGTGCCAAAGGATTTAATAAGTTCTGCCGACCTGTCCAAACGTTCAGGAAGTGATTTCAACTCATTTTTGTCCCATTCGCCCAAAACAAAATCTATCTGACGGCCTTTAGAAAATTCCGATCCAACGCCAAATCTAAATCGCGCATATTCTTGGGTTTGTAAAATGGCAGTAATATCTTTCAAACCATTATGTCCGCCATCGCTTCCTTTTGCCTTAACGCGAATAGCGCCAAAAGACAAGTTTAAGTCATCGCAGATAACCAATAAATTTTCAATGGGGATATTTTCTTTGGTAAGCCAATATTTCACCGCTTTACCGCTTAAATTCATATAGGTTGATGGTTTTAGCAGGATGAAAGTTCTTCCTTTAAATCTAAAGGTGGCTATTGTGCCAAGTTTTTCACTTTCAAAAGAAACAGATTCTTTTGACGCGATTTCATCTAAAATCTTAAAACCAATATTATGACGGGTAGCCGCATACTTTTCTCCAATATTTCCTAAACCAACAATCAAATATTTTTTCATGGGATCTAATGCTGAGGCTTCCTTTTTAGAACCAAACAATAATTTTATTAATCTATACAATTGCATCATGCAAAAGTAATAAAAAAGAGTGGGGGTTTAATTAAATAAAAAAAGCGCTGCTATTGCAACGCTTTTTACACTTAATAAAAAGTTTATTTTTTTACTACAGCAGCTTCTTCTGCAGTGGCGGCTTTAGCAACATTACGAGAAGTTCTGACTTGTGCAACTACGGTATTTTCAGGATTTAAAATACTGTATTTTTTATCAAATAATTCTGTAACGTATAATTTATCTCCAATGTCTAATTTTGAGATATCGGCTTCAATAAAGTCTGGCAAATCTTTAGGTAAAGCCCTAACGTTTAATTTTCGTTGGGCAAAACGAAGTGAACCACCTAAAATAATACCTGGAGCTGTACCAAGTAACTTTACAGGAATTGCCATTGTTACCATTTTATCATCAAATAACTGATAAAAATCGATGTGTAAAATTTTATCAGATACTGGGTGAAACTGAATGTCTTTTAAAATTGCATTGTATTTGTTCCCTTCAAATTCAATCTTAGCAGTATAAACGTTTGGAGTATACACTAAGTCTTTGAATGCAGTTTCGTCTGCTGAAAAGTGTAATGCTTTGTCTCCTCCGTATAATACGCAAGGAACCTTTTCAGCATTACGTAAGGCTTTAGTAGCTACCTTGCCTACGCTTTCTCTTTTAGATCCTTTGATTGTAATTGATTTCATTTATTTATATTTAATTATTATTTACATTAAAAATTGTCCGCTTATTGAAGTATTGTCCTGCACTTTATGCATAACATCCGCGAATAAAGGGGCGCAAGTTACAACTTTTATTTTAGAACATTCTCTTTTTAAAGGAATTGTATCTGAAACTATCAACTCTAATAATTGCGAGTTTTCTATTCGATCATAAGCGTTTCCTGATAAAATAGGATGTGTACAAATTGCACGCACACTTAAGGCACCTTTTTCAATCATTACATCTGCAGCTTTGGCAAGAGTTCCGCCAGTATCAATCATATCATCAACTATAATAACGTGGCGGTCTTTTACGTCGCCAATTAATTCCATGCTATCAATTTCATTTGCTTTTATGCGTTGTTTATAACAAATAACAACATCACATTCTAAAAATTTCGAATAGGCATATGCGCGTTTTGAACCGCCCATATCAGGTGAGGCAATGGTTAAATTTTGTAGATTTAATGAATGGATGTATGGTAAAAATATTGTTGAAGCAAACAAATGATCTACAGGTTTTTCAAAGAAACCCTGAATTTGATCTGCGTGTAAATCCATGGTAATAATTCTTGTTGCACCGGCTGTTTGTAAAAGATTCGCCACTAATTTTGCACCAATAGCAACACGAGGCTGGTCTTTTCTGTCTTGTCTCGCCCATCCAAAATATGGGATAACGGCTGTAATATGACGTGCTGATGCTCTTTTTGCAGCATCAAGCATTAAAAGCATTTCCATTAAATTGTCGGAATTTGGAAATGTAGAGCCCACAATAAAAATTCGTCTGCCTCTAACCGATTCAACAAATGCAGGCTGAAATTCCCCGTCGCTAAATCTTGTTACAACTACTTTTCCAAGTGCAATTCCATAATGTTTGGCAATGTTTGCAGCCAATTCTTTGCTTTGTGAACAGGCGAAAATTTTAGGTTCTAGATAAGGGATGTCCATTTTTAAGGATGTTAATTAATTAGGTTTCCGTATTTTGATTGCAAATTTAAAATTAATTAAATGGTAATACTATAACTAAGTGAAGTTTTTGTGTTTTAGATGAAAAATATTTTTAAATTTGCAGACCGATACATTTGCCTCGATGGCGGAATTGGTAGACGCGCTGGATTCAAAATCCAGTTTTCGCAAGGAAGTGCGGGTTCGATTCCCGCTCGAGGTACTAAAAAACCCTGTTAATCACATGATTAACAGGGTTTTTGTTTTAAATAGTATTGTGTCTATTTCAAAAAACAACACATAATTTATATTAAGCTTTAGCCAATACTGTTGCTTGCACATAATCGTGCATTCCCTGACCGGCTTTTCTTCCGTCGCCCATAGCAAGAATAACTGTAGCGCCACCTCTTACAATATCACCTCCGGCAAAAAGGCCCGGAATTGAAGTCATCATATTTTCATCAACTTTAATGGTGTTCCATTTGGTTGTTTCAAGTTCGGGCATACTTTGCTGAACAATTGGGTTTGGGGAAACTCCTACAGCGATAACTACACTATCAACATCAATATCATACTCAGATCCTTCAATTGCAACCGGTCGTCTTCTTCCGGACGCGTCAGGTTCTCCCAACTCCATTTTTTGAACCCTCATTTTATTAACTTTACCTCTTTCATCAGCAAAATATTCAATAGGAGAGGCAAGGTTGATAAATTTAACGTCTTCTTCAATGGCATGTTTTATTTCTTCAGCTCTTGCAGGCATTTCTTCCATAGTTCGTCTGTACATAATAATGGCTCTTTCAGCGCCCATACGTTTTGCGGTTCTCACAGAGTCCATTGCTGTATTTCCTCCTCCTATAATTACCACATTTTTGCCGGTATGAACAGGGGTGTCAAAATTAGCATCAGCACCACCCATTAAATTTACACGGGTCAAAAATTCGTTGGCACTTTGAATTCCACTAAAATTTTCACCTGGAATATTCATGAAATTTGGCAATCCTGCACCACTTGCAATAAAAAAGGCAACATATCCTTCCTCTTTTAAATCGTCAATTGTTGCTGTTTTTCCCACAATGAAATTGGTCACGAATTTTACGCCCATATCTTTGATGGAGTTAATTTCATAATCAACAATTGATTTTGGAAGACGAAATTCAGGAATTCCATATTTTAAAACACCGCCAAGATCGTGTAAGGCTTCAAAAACGGTTACATCATATCCAAACTTTGCCAATTCGCCGGCAACAGTTAATCCTGCAGGCCCTGAACCAATCACAGCCATTTTAATTCCATTTGACGCTGCCAAAGCAGGGATAGTTTTTGGTCCATGTTCACGTGCATAATCGGCAACAAATCTTTCAAGATAGCCAACAGCAGCACCCTCTTTACTTAGTTTTTTAACATAAAAACATTGTGCTTCACATTGTATTTCTTGAGGACAAACTCTGCCGCAAATTGCTGGCAAGGAGTTGTTTTCTTTAAGAACTTCTGCAGCCCCAAGCACATCACCCGCTTCAAGAAATTTTATAAATTTCGGAATGTTGGTGCCAACCGGGCAGCCCACAATACAAGTTGGGACAACACAATCGAGGCAACGGTGAGATTCAGTAATCGCCATTTCTAAAGTAATGCCTTTATTTACTTCAATATTGCTTTTATTTCTAACATCAGGTTCAGGCATACGAACCCTGTCCAAATTTGTTCGTTCTTTGGCTTTTATTTCTTTGCGTAACTTATCGCGCCATTCCGTTTTACGTTCGGCTTTATAATATTCTTCGTTTAATTCTTCTTCCATTTTACGAATATTTTATAGGGTAATTTTTTTTAGTTTAGATTGATGCTGATTCGCAAGATTTTACGTACTCAGTATAGTTTTCTGATTCTTTTTCTTTGTAAGCGCCTAATCTGCTTAACATTTCATCAAAATTAACTTTGTGCGCATCAAATTCTGGTCCGTCTACACAAACAAATTCTGTTTTTCCGCCTACAGATACTCTGCATGCGCCACACATTCCAGTGCCGTCAACCATAATGGTGTTTAAACTTGCCATTGTAGGGATGTCGTATTTTTTTGTGGTTAAAGCAGCGAACTTCATCATTATGGCTGGGCCAATAACAATAGCTTGATCTACTTTTTCTCTGAGAATGACTTCTTCCATTCCCTGAGTCACCAAACCTTTGGTACCTTTTGAGCCATCATCGGTCATCACAATAAGTTCGTCTGAGTATTCACTCATTTCTTTTTCAAGAATTATGAGGTCTTTATTTCTGGCAGCAATAATTGTGATCACTCTGTTGCCCGCCAATTTCATCGCTTGAACGATAGGAAAAAGAGGCGCGACACCAACGCCGCCGCCAGCGCATATAACGGTTCCTACATTAGAAATATGGGTAGCTTTTCCAAGTGGTCCAACTACATCTAATATAAAATCACCTGCATTCATGGCACAGAGTTTATGCGATGAAACGCCAACTCTCTGAACAATTAAGGAAATTGTGCCTTTTTCAACATCGGCATCTGAAATTGTTAGCGGGATTCTTTCGCCATTTTTATCAATTCTTAGTATGATAAAATGTCCTGCTCTACGGCTTTTAGCAATATAAGGTGCTTCAATAACCAATCTTGCGACATTCTCTGAAAGAAATTTTTTTTCGATAATTTTAAACATAATTTATTTTAAAATTGTTAAAGTTTATAAGAAGAAATGTGAGATTCTTTTGGAGTTTTTTTCTTACATTATTTCGAATGCAAATTTATTAATAATAATTGAAATAATTTGCTTTAACAGCACTTAATATTATGGTATTAACAAACAATTAGGCTTTTAAGTATTGATAATATTATGATATTTATCATAGAATGAGTAATTAATAACGGGGGTTGTTATGAAATGGGTGAAAAAGTTTAGTGTAATAACAAATCTGGAATGCCACAAATGTTACAATAAATATAGATGTAATAACAAAACAAATGATTAAAAAAAAACCGTAAAAACTAAATTTAGCATTTACGGTTTTTTATTCCGGGATAAAATGTATTTTACTTTGAGTTCATTATTCCCGCTTTAAATCATCTATATAATAAATGTCGGTTGCCGTTCCATCAGCTGCTCCTCCATTGAAAAACAATACTATTTTTTGGTTGGTTTAAATTTAACTGTTCTTATAAAAGTCGATTTTTGCTAGCGTTAATAATGCTATTTTTGATTCAATTAATTAATAATTTTTTATTTCAGCTTAAAAGTTGTTTCAAGCAACTCGTCACTATTTGTTCCTACAAAAAGTTTAAATTTTCCCGCTTCGGCTTTAAAACTCATATCTTTCGTGTAAAATGCAAGATCATGAGAAGTTAGTGTGAAGGTTACTTTTTTGGATTCATTAGGTTCCAGCATAATTTTTTCAAAGCGTTTAAGTTCTTTTAAAGGCGGGGTAATACTGGCCACCAAATCACGCATATAAAGTTGCACAATTTCTTCACCTTTAAATGTACCGGTGTTTGTAACTGTTACGCGAATGTTTATGGTTTCTTTAAAACCATAAGTTTTTTTGTCTATAGCAAAATCTGAGTATTTAAATGTGGTGTAACTCAAGCCATAGCCAAACGAATAAAGTGGTGAATTGTATACATCAAGATATCTTGATCGGAATTTTTGTTCAGGGCCATTTATTTCGTAAGGTCTTCCTGTATTTTTTACATTGTAATAAATAGGGATTTGTCCAACATTTCTGGGGAAGGTCATCGTTAATTTTCCAGAAGGACTGGCGTCTCCAAAAATTAAATCGGCAATGGCGTAACCTCCCATTGTTCCTGGAAACCAGGTTTCCAATATGGCATCCATATTTTCGTCTTCCCATTCTAGTGTCAAAGGCCTTCCGTTCATTAAAACCAACACAATTGGTTTGCCTAATTTTTTTATGGCTTTCAGTAAATCTTTTTGGTTTCCTGGTAAATCAAGATTTGTTCTGCTTGCGGCTTCACCTGACATTCTTTCAGATTCTCCCATAACCATCACCACAACATCAGATTTTTTGGCGATGTTAATGGCATTTTGAAAATCGGCTGTGTTTTCAGAATTAATCTCGCACCCTTGTGTAAATAATAAATTGGCCGGATTTGAAATTTTTTCTTTGAAGCCCTCCAAAACAGTGACAGGTTTTGTATAACGGTCGCCGGCGGCAGTCCAAGAGCCAATAATATTGTATTTATCATTCATCAAAGGCCCTATTAATGCAACTTTTTTATCTCTGGAAATAGGAAGCGTTTGGTTGTTGTTTTTTAATAACACACTTGATTTTCTTGCCATATCTCTTGCTGCCTCAAGATGTTCAGGAGTCATCAACAATTCCTTTTCTCGTGTTTCATCGCAGTACCTATAAGGATCTGAAAATAAGCCCAGTTTATATTTTAACGCCAAAATTCTTTTTACCGAGGTTGTAACCTGTTTTTCGGTGACTTTTCCATCAGCGATTAGTTCTTTTAAATAATCCAAATATGCGCTTGCTTGCATATCCATATCAACACCGGCATTTATAGCAATTTCTGCAGCTTCCTTTTTGTCTTTAGCAACACCATGAGGTATCAACTCATTTATGGAAGCATAATCGGTGACTACAAATCCTTCAAAACCCCACTCATCTCTTAAAATATCAGTCAGCAAGTATTCATTTCCACTGGCAGGCACGCCATTTACATCATTAAAAGCAGTCATAAAGGTGGCGACTCCTGCGTCAACAGTTGCTTTAAAAGGAGGTAAATAAGTTGTTCTTAATTCTCGGTCTGACATATCGACCGTATTATAATCTCTACCGGCAATAGCAGCACCGTAAGCGGCATAATGTTTTGCGCAGGCCAAAATGGTATTGGTTTCAAATAAATCACCCCCCTGAAACCCCCGAACTCTTGCTTTTGCAATTTCAGACCCTAAATAAACATCTTCTCCAGCACCTTCTGAAACCCTTCCCCAACGCGGGTCTCTTGAAATGTCAACCATAGGCGCGAAGGTCCAATGAACACCTTCTGCGGAAGCCTCAGTAGCCGCAATCCTTGCGCTGTTTTCAATAGCTTTTAAATCCCAATTTGCAGATTCTCCCAACGAAATTGGAAAAATTGTGCGATGCCCGTGAATCACGTCATAGCCGAACAATAAAGGAATGCCAAGACGGGTGTTTTCTACTGCGAGTTTTTGTAATTCTCTGGTAAATTTTACCGTGTAAGCATTAAAAATATTGCCAACTTTTCCTTCTTTGATTAAATTTTTATAATTTTCATTAATGGAAGGACCCGTTTTTTCCCAGTCTGTTGACATAAGAGTTAGTTGACCTATCTTTTCGTCAAGTGTCATGATTTTAGTAAGACTATCTAAAAACGACTCCATTTTAGCATCATATTTAGTTTCAGAAGTGCTGCTTAAATCACTTTTGGCAACGGTTTTATTTTCTGTACAGCCTATTAAGCCAAAGATGATGGTAAAAAAGGGAATGATGAGGTGTTTAATTTTCATCTGTTTAATTTTTATTTTTTAGCGGGAACAGATGCTGCCTGCCTACCGCAGGCAGGTTCGCCATTAATAATTCCTTTGTGTGTCAAAAATTGTAATGCTCGTTTCATTTTATTTTAAATTTTTAAGCTGAATTAATGTGATAAAAAAATTATCAATTTTAACATCAGTTTTATTTTGGTAAACCAGTAATGAGCGAATAGTTGTTTTGTTGGGCATTTCCCAAACGCTCCAGTTTAAACCGTCAAATTCAAGAAGTCCATCGTTATTTGCCACAAATAATTTTCCGTCTGCAGATTTGGCAATATCCCAATTTTGATTGCTTCCGTTGTAATCATTGAGGGTGTAATTATTTATATAATGGGCATATTGCGCATTTATAAGTTGGGCTGTCAAAACCGCAAGTAGAAAACAAAAGGTGTATTTTATGTTTTTGGAAAACTGCATAAATAATTTTAAAAGTCATTATATTATGAAAAACAAATCTATGTAATTATGGTAGATAATAAAAGTAACCGTATAAAATAGAACAGGAAATTTAAAATAGGGTAAATATTTTTTTAAAGGTTATAATAAACTAGTTAAAACCACTTTAAGAAAATTTTAACATGTCAATCTGGGGGAAAATTAATTATAAAACGACTTACTGATTAATATTGTTTATTTTTGATAATTCTTATAGAAGAAACTACCTTTTAATATGAAAAAAATATTTTTACTTTTGGCGTTTTTCGCGCTAGGTAATACAAGTTATTCCCAAATTCATGACCCGGTAAAGTGGTCAACTTCAGTAGAAAAAATTTCAGACTCAGAATATGATTTAGTTGTGAAAGCAACTATTGAGGCAAAATGGCATTTATATGCACAAAATGTTCCTGAGAATGGCCCGATAGCCACTTCGTTTTCGTTTAAAACAAGTCCGGATTTTCAGTTAATTGGAAAGCCTTCAGGAGAAAAAGGTCATACTGTGCATGATCCTGTTTTTGACATGGAAATTAAGTATTTTGAAAATAAGGCCACATTCAAACAACGCATAAAAGTACTTTCAAAGAAATCATTTAAAATCACAGGAATAGTTGAATTTATGGTGTGTGATGATTCTAGTTGTTTACCGCCTACTGAAATAGATTTGACATTTTTAATTCCCGAAAATAAAGTAAATTCAGCAACCTTTAATAAATATGAAGAAAAAGAAGTTTCTTCTTTAACAGATACTGCAGACAAAGAAGTTTTATCTGTAACAGAAGATGCTAAAAGCAAAGAAGTTGTTTCAGTAAAGGCTGCTAAAAATAGAAATAAAACATCAAATAAAAGTTTGTTAACAATTTTTATCATTGCGTTCTTTTCCGGATTTGCTGCCCTTTTAACGCCTTGTGTATTTCCTATGATTCCTATGACCGTAAGTTTTTTTACAAAACAAAGTAAAAGCAAGGCTGAAGGAATTAAAAATGCCATTATTTATGGTGTTTCCATTGTTATTATTTATGTGCTTTTAGGGTTGTTGGTAAGTGCCGTTTTTGGCGCCGATGCTTTAAACGCATTGTCCACAAATGTGTGGTTTAATATAATTTTCTTCTTGTTATTGGTTGTTTTTGCCGTTTCGTTTTTAGGCGCTTTTGAAATTGTTTTGCCAAGTTCATGGGGAACAAAAGTAGATGCGCAAGCAGATAGAGGAGGAATCATTGGTATCTTTTTTATGGCTTTGGCCTTGGCAATAGTTTCATTTTCCTGCACAGGACCCATTGTTGGAACTTTATTGGTTGAAGCTGCGGCTGGAGGAAATCAGATAGGTCCAATTGTAGGAATGCTAGGTTTTTCAATGGCATTGGCAATTCCATTTGCCTTGTTTGCAGCTTTTCCTGGTTGGTTAAATTCATTGCCAAAATCAGGTGGTTGGTTAAATACTGTGAAAGTGGTTTTAGGATTTTTGGAATTGGCGCTGGCCTTTAAGTTTTTATCGAATGCCGATTTGGTATTGCAGCTGCACTGGCTGGAAAGAGAGGTTTTCCTATCGATTTGGATTACCATATTTTTAGTATTGGCATTTTATCTCTTTGGAAAAATACAATTGCCGCATGATTCTCCACTAACGCATATTTCAGTGGGAAGACTCAGTTTGGGAATTATTTCACTGGCTTTTGCCATTTATATGATTCCTGGTTTGTGGGGAGCGCCATTAAATTTAATAAGTGCTTTTCCTCCGGCGCAACATTATAGTGAATCGCCTTATGGAGTCGGATTTTCAAAAATGAATAGCGGAATGTCATCAGGAGAAAATTTTGAAATTCCCGATGGTGCACATTTAATGGCGCCGCATAATATTTTGGCATTTAACGATTATGAAAAAGGATTGGCTTATGCCAAAAAAGTGAACAAGCCAGTTATGTTGGATTTTACTGGTTATGCCTGTGTTAATTGCCGAAAAATGGAACAGCAGGTTTGGGCTCAAGAGAAGGTTTTGCAAGTGCTGAAAAATGAAGTAGTTTTAATTTCATTGTATGTGGATGATAAACGACCGCTTCCAAATGGCGAAGAAATTGAATCAAAATTACGTCCGGGAAAAAAATTAAAATATATCGGACAAAAATGGAGCGAATTCGAAATCATAAAATTCGGAGCCAATGCGCAGCCATTTTATGTTTTAATGAATCATAAGGGGAAAAAATTAACAGAACCCATTGCTTATACGCCAGATGTGGAAGAATATTACAATTGGTTAAAAAAGGGAATTGCAAATTTTAAAAATTAATAATCAAATGAAAAAATTAATTTATGCATTAAGTATTGCTTTGGTTGTTTTATCTTGTAAAGAGGAAGCGCCAAAAGATTATGTGACTTTATCCGGGACAATTACCAACCAAAATTCAGACTCATTAGTGGTGTTGACTAAAGGTTATCATAAAAAAATTGTGGTGAACTCTGATGGCTCTTTTTCTGATACTTTAAAAGTGGTGACAGGGAGTTATTCATTATATGACGGAACAGAACAAACGTCTATTTATTTAAAAAACGGTTTTGATTTGGTAATTATGATAGATACTAAACAGTTTGACGAGACCGTTGCTTACACTGGAAATGGGGCTGAAGCAAATAATTATTTGGCTGCAACAGCTCTTTTGCAAGAAACTGTATTTGAAGATGCTGAAATGTTTAAATTAGAGAAATCTATGTTTGACACAAAAATGGAAGAAGTTAATTCTAGTTTTAAAATATTATTGAAAGAAACTAAAAATTTAGACACCTCATTTGTTTCACAACAAACCAAGCAAATTGATGGATTGATAAAGTATATTTCGGGAAGTTATGAAGACAAACAATATTTGAATACTGTTTTGGGAAAAGGTGAGATTTCTCCAAAATTTGCTGCTTATGAAAATTTTAAAGGAGGAACAACTTCTTTAGAAGACCTAAATGGGAAATATGTTTATATAGATGTCTGGGCTACTTGGTGTGGACCTTGCAAAGCTGAAATACCATTTTTAAAGGAAGTAGAAAAAGCATATCATGGCAAGAACATTGAATTTGTAAGTATTTCAGTAGATAAAGCTAAAGCTCATGAGGCATGGGAACAAATGGTTGAAGAAAAAGAATTAGGAGGAATACAATTATTTGCAGATTATGATTGGAAATCAGAATTTGTGCAAGCGTACAAAATAAATGGCATTCCACGTTTTATTTTAATTGACCCGCAAGGAAACATAGTTTCTGCAGATGCGCCAAGACCTTCTTCAAATGATCTAATAGTATTATTTGATGAATTGAAAATATAAGATGAAAATTGTTATTTATTGCTCATGATTCAAGTTGGTTTTTATAAATTGGCTTGACTCTTTATGAAAATATTAAACCTAATTAATTAAAAATGAGTTTTTTGTCGAATCTTTTTTCAAAAGAAAAATCTGGTCAGCATTTAGAGGTTTCTAATAGCCTCCCTTCTGAATTGGAAATTTATTTTCAACAATTCAGGAAGCATATTGTGGGAATCAATCAAACGTTTGAGTCTCCATATGGAGAAAAGAAAATTATTTATACGGATTGGACTGCCAGCGGAAGATTGTATCGTCCTATAGAAGAAAAATTACTCAATGAGTTTGGCCCTTTTGTGGCCAACACGCACACAGAAACTTCCATTACCGGTTCCGCAATGACCATCGCTTACCACAAAGCACAATCCATTATTAAAAATCATGTAAACGCATCAAAAGAAGATGTTTTAATCACTTCCGGTACAGGAATGACAGGGGTTATTAATAAGTTTCAACGTATTTTGGGGTTGAGAATTTCAGAAAATATAAAAAAATACACAACAATTCCTGAAGCGTTAAAGCCCATCGTTTTTATAACGCATATGGAACATCATTCCAATCAAACTTCCTGGTTGGAAACCATTGCTGATGTTGAAATTATTCCTTGTCAGGAATCAGGTTTATTGTGTTTTGACAGTTTTGAAAAATTGTTGATTCAATATAAAGACAGACCCATAAAAATTGCTTCAGT
>Ga0314774_1000975_pt1 | contig 19948 bp, 21 predicted proteins | sample MetaGCBIA2018_FD_204515 | JGI IMG/M metagenome (GOLD analysis project Ga0314774, IMG submission 204515) | Cryopeg brine microbial communities from Beaufort Sea near Barrow, Alaska, United States - CBIA 2018 | ecosystem: Environmental > Aquatic > Marine > Coastal | place: USA: Alaska | collected...
GGGTTGATTTTTCGAAAAGTAGAATAGGAATATTAGCACCTCAAAATAGTTTGATTGATAAATTAGTAAATAATTTTAGGGCTAGAAATATACAAATTATTGCAATCACTGATTATACTGGAACATCTGATGTAAATTTAACTAAATGTGGATTTACACCACTTGAATGGGCAGGTATAACTGGTCTAATGACCTACTGTATTTCATATCGCATGCATGGTTGCATCACTTGCCTTATCAATAATACCCCTTTCATTGCTTTTGATTTAAGAGATAAAGCAACTATTGAGGGAGAAACTAAAATAAAAGATTTGATGACTTCATTCGGACTTAATAATTTTTATTGGGGAACTAATTCTAATACAAGTAAGGAAATTTTGGAAATGTGTGATAACCTTATAACAGGAACTTGGCCAAAGGAACAAGTTTTATTTAAATTAAATATTTTTAAAAAACAATCAAATCTATTTTTATCTAAAATTAAGGATTATGTTAAAAATAGTTAATTACTAATGTTTTAATAAACGAAATATAACATGATAATATATATTAAGAATATAAAAGCCAATAATGAAATTTTATTTGATGGAAAATAGGTTAGAGCTGGCTAGAGTTTAGAATTAAATAAATTGGTGAAATTCTATAAAGGAAATTATGATTGATCTAAATTAAAAAATAAATGACAAATAAAAACTTAACAATAATTATTGCTCATTTTGATTTTTCAAATTCAAAAATAAGAAATGAAGGCTTAAAAAAATGTATAGCATCTATTAATGAAAAAGTTCCTATTGTATTAATAAGATATGTAGATTTTAAAAAAAGAACAAATTTTAAAAGATCTAATATTACATGTGTGGATGTGAGCGAAGCTGGGGTCCTTTGGCAGAGAGAAAGGTTTTGGAATATGGCTTTGAACTATATTTCTGAAGGTTGTGAAAATGTAGCTTGGATTGATTCAGACATTTGTTTTACTGATGATGAATGGATTGAAAAATTGACAATAGAATTAACATCCAAAAATCTTGTTCACTTGTTTGATCATGTTGTAGATAAAGACTTAAATTTAACTAACGATGATGAAAATGAGTTTAGCCGAAAGTCAATTTTATCTGTTCTCAATGGATGTAGTAACCAAATGAGTGATTATTTTGGAAAGAGTGGAATTAGTTTAAATTGGGGATGTTCTCCTGGTTTTGCTTGGGCAACTAAGACCAAGATAATAAAAAAATGTTTATTCCCTGATTTTTTAATATTGGGGAGTGGAGATAAAGCGTTGCTCTCAGCGGCAATGGGTCTACATGAAACTTATGTCAAAGCCTTAAAATTAAACTCTTATATGACAGATAAATATCTGACTTGGGCTGAGCTTTTTTTTATAGAGATAAAAGGCGAAATTGGTTATCTCGAAAATACGATTAATCATATAGCACAAGGAGAATATGAGAAAAGACAATATTCAGATAGATACTCAATAATTATAGATGAGTCATTTGAATTTGATAAATTTCTCAAAAAATCTATGTCTGGTTCATGGATTTGGAAAAGTAACAATGTATTTAAAGATAAGATTTATGAATATTTTCAACTTAGAGAAGATTAATAATCAAATTACAATTGAACTACATGGTACTAATGGCTGGTTTGAAACCGCTAATGGAAGTACAAGCTGTATTGGAGTTTATACTTCAAAATGTAATATTCTTTTTGATATTGGTACAGGTTTTAAAAATGTATCTCCAATTAAAACAAAAGGGAAACCCCTTTCTATATTTTTAAGCCATTTACATTTTGACCATATATATGGTATACATATATTGGGATTACACAAGCCTTCTAATGTAAAAATATTTTTACCTCAAAAATTAATGAGCGAGTTTAAGTTGATAGCAAAACCCCCTTTTGTAAAAGATTTGACTAACTTAGGTTTTCCTGTTGAAATTTGTGGGATAGAGGCAAAAGAGTATAAAGAAGATCATTTTATATTTGAGGCGATAGATATTGTTCATAACACAGATATATTTGCTTATAAAATAAAGATTAATGATAAATCCATTTGTTATTGTGTTGACACTAAATCGTGTAATAATGCTTATAGTATTTCCCAAAATTCTGATGTGCTAATTTGTGATTCAGCCTTGAAAATTGATGAATCCTCAGAAGGTAAATATCATATGAATATGCAAGAAGCTGCTCTAATTGCAAAAGAATCAAAAGTGAAATTATTGGTGTTAACTCATTTTGGAGCACTTAGATATAGGACAATTCAAGAAAGATTTGATGAAGCGAAATCTATCGAAGCAATTTTTAAAAATCACATTGTGGGAACTGACAATTTAGTAATCAATCTTTAAATATTAATTCATGTTAGAGAAACCACATTGTATAATAATAGGTGCTATGAAATCTGGTACTACCTCTTTATTTTCTGAGATACAAAAATATGAAGAGATTGATGTTTCCAAAGTAAAAGACACAAAGTTTTTTGTAGCCAATAAAAATAATGGTAATTGGAATAATGGAACCAAATGGTACACCGAGCAATTTTCTAATCATGGTATTATTAATGTTGAAGCTTCAACTTTATACTCTAAATACCCTGATTATCCTGAAGTTCCAGATAGGATTTTTAAAACACTTAAGACTGTAAAACTAATTTATCTCGTAAGGAATCCAATAGATAGAGCTATTTCCCACTATTTTCATAATAGAATAGTAGATAAGGAAATTATAGATATTAATACTGCTTTTACAAATAAACACAGTAAGTATTATAATTATAGTGATTATGGCTTACAAATTGGGGCTTATTTAAATTTTATTGATAAATCAAATATTTTAATTGAAAATTTTATTGATACTGAAAATAAAAAAGGAGAGATTGAAAATGTGATAAACTTTATATTACAAAAAAAATGCAAAAAAATTAAATTTCAGAATTTTGTAGTTAAAAATACTTTTTATCATTTAATTGAAAATAATGAAAACTCAAATGACGAACAATTGAAAAAGTTAACTAAAAAAAAATATAATAACAAAGTTCAAATGGCTTTAGCATTTGGTCTAAGAAAGGATGTTTTAATGGAAATGATCTCTTGTTTACAGGACAAATATGATACGTTTACACAACTAATGGGAATACAATCACACAATTGGAAAAAAAAGTATGAAGAGCATATATAGAATTTATTATAGTGGTGATGCATTTGGAGATAACTTATTCAGTGCATATTTAACAAGTACACTAATTAATAATGGATACCTAGCTTATCTTGATAATTCTAGAATTAATGATTTGGTTAATTGTCCAAAATTTGATTCTAAAAAGTTTGAAGGACTAGAAGTTAAGTCCTTTGATTGCGTAAGAAAGAACAAAACAGGATTGCAAACAAACACAAATTTCAATGTATTTTCAGATCTCGTATTCGAGTTTAGGAAAAAGTTTAACATAAAAAAAACTATTCAATTATATCTTAATCATATACCTGTTAGATTTAAAAAGTTAGTTGAAATCCCCATTTACGATGTTGTAATTGTCTCAGAAACTGGGTATTGGACACCATATCGAAACTGGCCATATTTTCAAGAATTAAAAGAACTCTTTGACAAAAATTGTATTAGCTATATAGATGTTTCAATAGAAAAAATTAGGAATAATTTACTCTTGAATTATGTTGATAATTCGAAACTATATCTTGGGTTAGAAACTGGTGCTTCTCATTATGTTTCTAAAGTTTCAAATGGCAAGACCTTAATATTACAAAGTGGGTATACAAATTTTAATTATTGGGCAGAAATGTATGATTATTCTTACTTAAATGTTGACCTAGATTGTGCCCCCTGTTGGAAACGAGAAGGGTGTTCACATCACAAGTGTATGAATACCCTAAAGGCAATTAATGTATTTGAAGAAGTAAAAAGACGTATTTAATTATGCTTTGCGAAAAAAGAAATTTATTATTTATACACATACCAAAGAACGGAGGGACTAGTATTGAGAAGGTTCTGTTCCCTGAACATAGCTTCTGTGATAACCTTGACTTTACGAATCTTTATGGCTGGGACAATGAATTCGGATGGTTAAATCATTTAACATTAGAAGAAACATTAATACTTAAACCAGATTTTGATTACAATACCTTTAATATCTTTACTATTATAAGGAACCCATGGGATCGATTGTTATCAGAATATTATTGGAAAAGTTCAATATCTGATCTTAATATTTCTTTTTCTGAATTTGTACGTAATATATATACAAATGATTTAGAGTATATCCAAAAATTCTATAAATCACCTGTTGCATTTCAACAACACTTTAAACCACAATCTGTTTATTTTCCCAACTTTATGGAAACTAAAATTAATATATTAAAGTTCGATAATTTTGAATCTGAAGTGGGAGCATTTCTAAATAAATTTGGCATTTATTATAACTTAATTCCAAGAATTAGAACTTCTAAACATTTACATTACACAAGTTATTATAATAAAAGTACAATTGAAATGGTGGGAGAAATATATAATGAGGATATTAAACGTTTTGGTTTTAGATATGGCTCAATTTAGAAAAGTAAAAATTTCACATAAATTATGTTGTTATGAAAACTAATAGAAAACTTGAAGAGCTATATTCTAAAGAAATTTGTGATAAGGTTAAAAATGTAGTGGCAAATGTTAAATTTATACATGGAAAACATAAAGTAAATAAACATAAAAGCAATGTTTTTGTAATTTGTCTTATTAAGAATGGAGAAATTTATATTCAAAATTTCATAGAGCATTATAAAAGAGTTGGAGTTAAGCATATTTTTTTTATGGATAATGGGTCTACAGATCAAACATTAAACATTGCTTCAAAATACAATGAAGTAACAATTTTTGAATGTAGATTACCCTTTAACGAATATAAACTTGCTATGCGAATATTTCTTGCAGAAACATATGGAAGTGGTGGCTGGTGTTTAAGTGTTGATATTGATGAGTTTTGGGAGTTCCCCTACTGTAATCAAATTTCTCTAACCCAATTTATAAATTATTTGGATGAGTTTGGGTTTACCGGATGTGTTGCACATCAGCTAGACTTATTTGGAGAAGGGGTTTTATCTAAAGAAAATAAGAATGATAATTTATTATCAGATCTTAAATATTTTGATCTCTCCAATGTTTATGTTTGGAGAAATAGTTTGAATAATTACGACAAATGTATTGATAAAAGGCTCCCTGTTTTTTATGACGGAAATGAACGCTCTTCAGATATAATACCTGTACTGGCTAATGGGGTACGATGGAGTCTATTCGGGATAACTCCTATTTTAACAAAAATTGCACTTTTTAAACTTGTTCATCCAGTAGTTCCTTTTGAGAAATCATCACATCGTATTAAAGGAGCAATACTTGCTGATGTTTCATGTGTTCTTTTACACAAATTACTAAATAATAATTTATTTAACAAAGCTGTTTGGTGTGCAAATGAAGGAAGTTATTTCAACAATTCATCACACTATAAACAAATTGTAAAAAAATTCGAAGACACAATACCAATTCAATTACCTATTTACAGTAAATTATATCAACACATTAACTATCTTATAGATTTAGATTTCATACATGTTAGCAAGGTGTATGAAAAATTCGTATTGGGGAACAAAGAAGCTGAGGTTGGACACGATGTAACTAATGATGTTTATAATCTTTCATCACTTCAACTTTACATACCAGATGCTCAACCTCGTGGAGTTATAGAGAAACATCTAATTGGAAAAGTTGAAATCACTAAAAAAAATGTCCATATTTGTAAAAGTAAACTCGACGAAAAAGGTCAAAGAAGATATATTGAATGTAGTATAGAGAATGAAATTGAAACAGTCATTGGAATTGCTCGCTTGAAATGGAAAAGTTTGCAAGATAGATCAAATTGTATTGAACAACAGAAAAGTAAAAATAAAGGTCGTTTACCTAATGAAAATAGGTGGACTGAAATTATGTCAATGGTTTCCAGCATCAAACAAGGAAACACCTTACCTCTACCTACTCTAGTACATCCACTATTACATAATTATGAAGGTTTAAGAATTATTGATGGTGCAAGAAGAATTATTGCAAACGTTGAAGCTTCAGAACAAGGTTTTCCTGTGTTAATTATCAAACCAAAATAAACTTGGACTTGCATCAAAAAATTGGACAAATTTTCGAAAACATATTCATAAGTATTAGAAATTTACTTCATTCTAGGTATTGATAAATGGCTAAAGGTGTAAACTAAACTTAAGAAATGTAACTTTCATCAATTAACTGACAAATAGTATGGCCAATTAAAGTATGCATCTCTTGAATTCGTGGTGTGTCATTACTCGGTACAACAATGTTCAAATCACAATAATTATTCATTTCACCACCTCCCTTTCCTGAAAAACCAATAGTTTTACATCCATTTAGTTTTGCTGCCTCAAATGCTCGTAACACATTTTTACTGTTTCCACTATTAGAAATCCCAATCAATAAATCCCCTTGCTTAGCTAATGCTTCAATTTGTCTCTCAAAGACTCTTTCATACCCATAGTCATTACTAATTGCAGTTATTGCTGAAGTGTCTGTTGTTAACGCTATGGCTGCCAAACCTTTTCTTTCTATTTTATATCGTCCAGTCAATTCAGCTGCAATATGCTGGGCATCAGCTGCACTACCACCATTTCCACATAAAAGTATTTTATTCCCTTGTTTTAATGTCTTAATACATAATTTTGATGCAGATAAAATATCAAATTCTAAATTTTCAATAACTGCTATAATAGTTTTTAAATGACTTTCTAACTCATATCTTACGGATTTTATCATTACGTTCTATTTAATATTTTATCGTTGTTCAGAAAACTATTAATCTTTTATTGTTCTTGTAATTTTTCTATTAGTTTAGATGTACTTTTCCCTTCTATAAAGTTTATCAATCTAACATCTTTTACTATGTTACTTCCTATTATCTCTTTATTTCTATAGTCTGCGCCCTTTATTAAAGTATTTGGTTGTATTTTTTTGATAAGCTTGTATGGTGTGTCTTGATTGAAAATAACAACATAATCGACACATTCAAGAGCTGCAAGTATGTATGCTCTATCGTATTCAGAATTTATAGGCCTATTTTTTCCTTTGAGCCTACTTAATGATTCATCACTGTTTATACCAACTATCAAAATATCTCCTAATTTTTTACCTTCTTCGAGATATTTCACATGTCCAAGATGAAGAATATCAAAACATCCATTTGTAAATACTATTTTTTTGTTTCTTTTTCTTGTGAAAATTGCAATCTCTTCTATTTCATCAAATGTTTTAATTAGATTTTCTGCACAGTTTTTATTAAGTGAATTTTTGTGTTCTTCTATTTCCATAAGACTAGCCGTAGCACAACCCACTTTTCCAACTACAACACCCGCTGCAAAATTTGCAAATATAGCTGCATCAATAAAATTCATCCCTTTTGCAATTGAATATCCTAGTGAAGCAAGTACAGTATCACCAGCACCTGTCACATCAAATATTTCTTTCGCTACGGTTTGAATTTTCATCATTTTTTTATCAATAATAGCCATTCCTTCTTTACCAAGAGTAATGATTACATTGTTAATTTCATAATCAAATTTTAGTTTTAATCCCGCTTTTTGTAGAGTTTCATCATCTATTATATCTATTTTTGTAGCTAGATGAGCTTCCTTTTTATTTGGAGTTATTAAACTGGCACCCCTGTATTTATTATAATTTACACCTTTTGGATCTATAAAAACACAGATGCTTTTTAAATTTGCTAATTTAATTATACTTTGACATAATGTTTGGGTCAATACACCTTTAGAATAATCTGATAAAAGGATTAAATCGTAATTAAAATTTTTACTAATTTCACTTAATATTTTCTCCTCACTCTCTTTCGAAATATCATCCTTGCTCTCGATGTCGAATCTTACAATTTGTTGATTTGAGGAAAGAACTCTAGTCTTTTTTGAAGTTCTTCTATCTTTTTCAAGAATTATAGAATTTATGTCAATATTCTTTCTTTTAAGTCTTTCAAGAATCCATTTACCATTTTCATCATCACCAACTACGCTTGCAATACATACATTACTACCAAGTTTTAGAAGATTATTTACTACATTCCCAGCACCTCCTAAGGATATTTTCTCTTTTTGAATTTCAACTATTGGTATAGGTGCTTCAGGAGAAATTCTGTTAACATTACCTAATAGGTAATAGTCCATAATTAGATCACCAACGACCAAGATGTTTGGCTTCATATCCTATATATTTTAATTAAATTACATTCTATAAATTCATATTTATATTTCAGAACAAATCCTCCAATTCTTTAAATTTTTTTATTTTTTTAACATTAAATTTATTTTCAATAATCATGTAACTTTTTGAAAATAAGAACAAATTCTTTATACCAGCTTTTATACCAGCTTCGATATCTGATTTTTTATCACCTATTAGAATTGAATTCGATAAATCAAGATTATACTTTTTTTCTGCATCAAATATCATTTTTGCTTTAGGTTTACGGCATTCACATCCTTCTTCATGTTTATGGGGGCAAAAATAAACACTAGTTATATTTATCTGTCTAATGTTAAATTCTTTAATCATCCATTTGGTTAATATGCTAAAATCTTTAAGATCATAAATACCTCTGTTAATACCAGATTGGTTAGTTATTATGAATATTAAATATTCTTTTTCTTGAAAATATTTAAGAATTTCAAAAATTCCATCTATAAATTCAAAATCTTCTATTTTAAATAGATACCCTTTGTCTTTATTAATTATTCCATCTCTATCTAAAAAAATAGCTTTCATTTAAATAATAATCATTTATTTCCAACAGACTTTCCAGATATATATGAACCATTTAATTTCATATTTTAAAATAAATATAATTGTTAGGATAATTTGGTATTTGATAATCTGTAAGCCCTTTTCATAATCCATTCAACATTCTTAAATCCTTTAATTAACTCATTTCCATATTCTATTTTTCGTTGAGGTTGATTTTCAAACCAAAGACTTACTACCTGCTTTTGTAGGAGAGCATTAAGTGCAATTGCACCGGTATGATTTTTTAATACATCAACCTCTTTAACTATTTGGATAATAGCGGAAAAAAGAAGCCCTCTTGTCATTTGAATAATATGCCCCGGACTGGAATCGGGTTTACCAGTAAAATTAGCTACCAAACCTCCTCGCAAAATTTTTAATGAATGCCCATTAACTGTTTTTAAATTCAAATCCTGCAAAGAAGATTCAAGTTTATCAATTAAATAAGGAGAACAGTTTCTTATTAGCTTATTAAATTCAATATCCCCTGAAGAAACACTTATTAATGTCTTATCACTATTGGAATCTATTAACCAATTAATGTCTGAAATATCTTTCCCAGTTGCACCAATGATGACGTCGGATTTCTTGTATAAATCTTCTATACTTTTAGAAAAATTAAAATTACCGTTTAACGTACTTTTTGGAATATTCTGACTATCAAATATTGTGATAGCATATTCATTGTAAAATTCCTTTGCAATTGCTTTTCCAATATTTCCATAACCAATAATTCCAACTGTTCTAGGTTTTAGCTTCTTAATTACATCTCCAAGTTGTATGTTTACTGCTTCACTTACAATAGGTGGTTCAATAATTGTTTTGGCTGCAGAAGAAGCAACATGAATTACTGGGAATTTTTTAAAAGTATTTTGCAAACGAATACCTGAAGTTGTTTGTTCAATTCCAAAAACTTCATATTTCTGTAAAATATCTTCTGGTACATTCTTTAATGCAAACCCACCATCATCAAGTACTATGATTTTGGCATTAGGAGTTAATACTTTTTCTAGTTCTTTCCATAAATCCAATACATCTTTTTCAAGATAATTAGCATAATAGCCTAACTCTACAGGAATAGTTGGCGTTTTTACATTAATTTCTAATTGCTTAATTTTCTCAATAGTTTCCTGGTGAGCAGAATATATTTTTCCTGTTAAAAAAATATGTTTTGGGTTAATACCCCATTCGAGTAATGTTTCAAAAAGTGAACCTGTACTTCTCATTAAGTGCTGTACAGATATAATAAAGTAATCCTTTAAATCAAGTTCTGTTTTATGTTTTTCAAGTAACTGATCAAGAACATAGTATTTTGGAAACATTAATTCGCGTTCTTTTTAATTAATATTAAATTTGAAAACTCTTTAGAATTAAGGTTAATTCTTTCTTCATTACACCCAAATTTTTCAGACATGATTTTACGAATTTCATTCATATTGCTGATTCTAGTGGCTCCTTTACCCCCTGTATTTCCAAAACCTTTAAATGCAGGAATTTTATAATCATTACTAATATTGATGTCACCATCAATTCTTTTATTAACACGATCCAAATCTTTTAATAGATTAATTAATGATAATATTTCATAATTGTAAATAATTGGAAAATGATATGCAGAAACAACACCCCAATCAAAACCATTATTTGAATTACAATAAATAAAAGGGAGTGGTTCTTTATATTTATTTGTTCCAAAATAATTGATATTCCTTTCCTTAAATCTATCAAGAGCAGTATTAATTACATGATTTCCAAGCAATGGTTTCATTATGTATTTATTACCATTCAATGTATTCTTTAGATACCCGAACAATATATTAATAAAATTTTTTTCATGTTTAAGTTTGAAAAGAGGGTTTGAAATTAAGTTAAAAACTGTTGTGTCCTCAAATAGGTTTTTTCTCAAGTCTGCAGATTGCGTCCAACCCGTTTCATAGATTGCCATTTTTAATCTAAGTTTTAAATCATCTGGTATTTTTTCAAAAAAATGTTTTGGAAAGTAGGCAATGTCAACAAACCAATCTTCAACCAAATTTTTTATAAAACGAACCTTATAATCTCCAGGGGATAATTCACCTTTATCATCTCCATTTGATGCTTTTTCATAATAGTTATATTCAAGAGAGTCTCTCACATCTCCATTGTGAAAAGGGAAAGCAATACTAAATGAAACATTGCCTGCTCTAACATACCAATCACGACTAAATGATTCATTTTTAATTCCCGAAAAATAATCTAACACCCCAAATACCCCAAATAAATTAGCCGGTTTAAGTATATTCAAAGGCACTGTGTAAAAGTTACCATTACTACCTCCATTGCTTTTATTTTCAGTAAATACTTCTAAATGATTGGTAAGTACAATTCCCAATGGATCATTAGAATAATGAATGTCACTTAGAAAATCCTCTTTATTTTTATTATAAGAATTTTGGGTAATCTCAGGAGTTTCTATCGCTATTTTACCTTTATCAATTATTTTATCACCAAACTGAAGTTTTAAATGATATACATAATCATTGCTATCTTTTTTTAGTTCTTGACTTATTTCGGTCAAAATATTTAACAATTCTTTATTATAAGATTTGTTGCTTTTTGGAAGAAGATCTAGAGCTTCTGCCCAAGATATTACATTAACTTTTTTGGTAGCCATTTTTTATTGAATTAGTTGATTGTCAAACAACCATTATCCAAATATAAAGTTTTTGCTTCAAATTTACTAATGAAGTTTATTGAGTGACTTATTACAACTATACCTTTTCCAATTGATGCTAGATACGTAAAAAGAATTTCTAAAAAATTAGTATAATTATCATCTTGACCTATTGTAGGTTCATCAATAATGTACCAAGGTCGATCATTAGCTAGTGTAGAGGCTAATGCAATTCTTTTTCGCATTACAAAAGGTAATTCTGCAGGGTGTAAACCGCGCACATTTTCAAGCCCAAACATTTTTAAAAATAGCTCTCTTCTTTCTTTATAGCCATCATTTTCATTCTTTATTGGAATTAGAATTTCGTTTTCAACAGTTCTTGAAAATAATTGTTCATCTGGGTTTTGAAAGGAGTACCCAAATAAATTTCCAGGAATCTTATAGGGATTGTAATTTGATTTATTTACTTGAATTTCACCTTTTCTGACTTGTAAAACACCAGATAAAATTTTTGCCAAGGTACTTTTTCCGGCACCATTTGTTCCTTTTAAAAAATAAATAGTACCTGGTTCCAAAACTAAATTTAAACTTTTTAAAATAGGATTATTTTTTTTATAACCAAACCACAAATTATTTATAGTAACAACTTCGGATGAAATTTCATTTTTTAATTTTATTAATGAAGGCTTGTTGAATTTGCTTTCATATATTTTTTTTGATTCGGCAAATTGTTTTCCTTCAAAAGGAATTTTATATTCCTCAATACGATTGTCGGATAAAATAAATTTTTGATGTTTTAATTTTTCAAGTATCAGTGTAAAAAGAGGCACTTTCCACTCTTCACTCAATTGCTCAATTGCAGTATCTATCGCAATTATTTTTGGTTCTGATAATATACTTGAAAGGATAATTAGCATTACTTGTTCTCCTCCACTTAATAAAAAAGGATTACTTTCAAACAAGCGATTGAAACTTAGTTTTGAAATCAGCTCATCTACCCCTTTTTTGGTTGCTTCGCTTGATTTATAAGAAAATAAATCTAGTTCATCTATCACTGTTGGTGAAACTCCTGACATATAATTTGAAGGAATTTCACCAATATAAATCCCTTTATTTTTAGCTTCCATTTTCAAAAATTGACTTCGTCCACTAAAATTAAGACCTTCAGCAACAGAAATATTATATTTATCAATTTTTTTCATTATAAATATTTAAGAATGGTGAATAAAATAAATCCTATTGGGATAATAACAATCAGTATATTTAAAATAGTTGGATATTTTTTTTGGAATACCTTTCCATTATTCACCAGTTCCGGTATATTTCGTTGTTCCCAGACCTCAACTCTATCTATTGAAGTTCTCATAACTCCAATTATTAATGGAATTAAAACATATGGAAACTGTTTGGCTGTATTGATCATATTTCTTTTTCCTACAAACCCTCTAGCGAACCTAGCTGTAATAATCTGATTTGCTCTCATTTCTATATCTGCCCATACAGTAAAAGCTCCAATCAAAGTAAGTAAACTATCTCCTTTGAATCCCCATTTCTTAAATGTGGTTAAGAGCATCATAGGTGGAATGCTTAAGAAAATCTGAAACACAGATGTAAGTGTAATAATTTTTAAACATTTAATTAAAATAAAGTTCCACCCCCCATTCACTTCATTCATTATAATTATGTACAACAAAATAAAGCTTAAAAAAATTGGTACTATACCAAATAAAAATAATCTGATATGAATTCGAATAAGTTTAAGATAAAAAATTAATGGGATCAAAAAAAACACATAGAAAACCAATAAATAATATAGATTATCATTTAATAACACAGCAATCAATGAAGCTATTAAAAATAATAATCTATTATATGGATGAATGATGCTTTTTAGTTTAATCATTGTTTAAGAAAAGAATTTTTTGAAAGACTACCAAGTTTAAATTGTTCAAGTAAACTCACAGGAATACTTTTAAGAATAAAAAACACCAAAATTAATTGCAATCCTTTATCAATTGGTTCAATAGAAAATCCGGTAAGGAAAACTGAATTCACAATTTGATTTCCCATACTTACAAAAAAGGACGTTACTAATGCAGCACCATTACCTGTGGCACCTTCAAATAGATATATTATTACAGGTGCAGATACAATCGCCGCAACAAAACCTAAGCCTAATCCACTCAATGATACTTTAATTAAGTTACTAATCCAACCAGCCTTACTAACAAAATCAACATATAAGGCAATTGCCACTTGTGTTCCAATAAAATAGATAGCAAATGGATTGATAAAAATAGATGTAATTACAAAACTTAGCACCCCAGTAATAGCTCCAAACCTCCAACCCAAAAGGATTGTTGCTAAAATAGTTCCAACGCTATCAAAGTACAAAGGCAAGTTCAAAGCTTTCACTATTGCTCCTATACCCACATTTATTGCGATCGCTAAGGGTACAAATATTATGGCAAGCATTTTATTTTGTTTGTCTTCAATTGTATTTTCCATATTCAGTTTGTTCTAAATGTTTTTTACTCCGTAAAATTCGTAAATATCAATTGATATAACTACCTGATATATTCAAAAAATTGGTTCTGAAATTTAGAACCGATTTTCAGAACTTCATTTGACACATACTTTCGGGAACCTAATAATAGTACTTATATTTTAGAAATTTAGATGCTGTAAAATATTGATATTCAACAGATATTTGACAACATAAACTAGGTTGCATATGTAACCACAAAACTTTTAATTATGAAAAATTTAGAAATTTCAAAAAATTTTGGAAATGGTCTCGAAAATATCGTAGCCAATAACTTTCATTCAATGGGTAATGTAGGTGCGTCATCAAATCATTTTAGTAGTCCTGTATTTACTCCATATACAAACAATCAAATTGGAACATTAGAAAAAAGTTATTCTGGGCAAGAAACATTTAGAGCCAACTATGAAATAGGGCAAGGAACTCCAGTATTTAGAAAATACTAAAATTATTTATAAGGCTGGCTAGATATTCTAGCCAGTCTTAATCTTAATAAACTAAAAATTATGAAAACTGATATATTATTACAAGAAGTTCAAAAAATTCCTGAGATAGAAATGGAGGTTATTTGGTATCTCAATGAATACAAAAGTTTTCATCCTTGGGAAAAGGTTGTAGATGGGGTTTATGTTGATTTTAATATTGCATTTCCACAAGCAATGGATACTATTAGCAAAAAACTCTTAATAGGTTTCTCCATTCTATTAAATGATTATGAGATAGAGGAAGATGATCTTCCTGGTGCCTATCGTATTTATATTGAGAATATTGGTTATCTCGATGACCTTAAAGATGTTTCTACATTCATAATTCATTCATTGGGAAATCTTATTGAGCATTATTATCAAGCTAATGAAAAAAACATATTTGAAAAATTTGATAATAACCTAGCATTAAAAATTCTAAAATGGAATTGTTCTACTTATGTAAAACAAGAAGAAGTCAGAGCTTTAATTGATACACATACTCTAGCTGATACAGCAAAAAAAGCAAAAGTGAAGGTTGATTTTGTTTCAGAAATATTGAGTGATTATTATGTGCGAATTAACAAGAAAAAATTTGAGAATTTAGAACGCTTTTTTATAAAAGTTGAAATGCTATTTGAAGCCAACGCGAATCTTAAAGAAAATACTACATATCTTAATTATATCATGGAGCAAATAAAAAATGGGGGTACTGATCTTAATTCCTCTGATAAACTTTTTCCACATTTCAAAGGAATACAACTTAATTAATTATAAACCATCAAAATTTAATATTATGAAAACAACAGGAATTATTAAAAAAGTAATAAATGACGTTACAAGTTGGGTAGAAGATGCTCAAATAATAGATGAATCAACAGAGAAAAGTATCGAATTTAATCCTGAAATACCGGTTAATTATGAACAAAAATGTCCGGTAATTATTATAGCGGATGTTTCGGGTTCAATGACTGGAAAACCTATTAGAGAATTAAATAAAGGACTTCAAGAATTTCAGAAACAAATTTTACAAGATCCTATTGCTTCCCAACGAATAGATTGTTGCCTTATTTCCTTTTCTTCTGATGTGAAAGTGGAACAGGATTTTGCTTTGATGGATCAATTTACGATGCCTCCCCTTCATACTTCAGGAACCACAAGAATGGTTTCTGCAGTATTTGAGGGTGTTGAACAAATTTCAGCACGTAAAAAATGGTATAAGGAAACTGGGCAAACCTACTATCGTCCATTTGTAATTCTTTTAACGGATGGTTGTCCAGATAGAGATCAAAATGTAGAAATGATGCGAGATGCCATTCAAAAAGGGTATCAGAATAAAAATTTCCTTTTTTGGGCATTTGGTGTTGATGGGGCTGACATGAATCTTCTTAATAGTCTTGGACACGAAGGATCCATTATACAAAAAATAAAAGGAACTGATTTTGTCAAGTTCTTCCAATGGTTTAGCCGTTCAATGGATGCATTCTCTAAAAGCAGATTAGATGAAATTCCAAATGTTGCTCCGAGAAATGAAGATGAAAATCCATTTCAAATCAAACTTTAATATAATTTGTTATGAAAGCAATCGCTAATTTTTTACACTTTATGTCAAAAACAGACAAGGATATTATTCAAAACTGTTCCAATGCTACTCGTTCAACTCGGGCGGCACTGGGGTTGTTTGTAACTATTACGGCTGTTTTCGCATTTATTTCCGGAACTTATGCAATTTCAACCATATTTAGGCAAGTAAACGAGAATACTGGAGAATTATATCTTCCAATAGGAAAATTGCTAATTTCTATTTTCGTAGGAGTTATATACGCTGTTTTGATTGCAAATATAGATAGAGAGATTGTATCCTCACCAAGTAAAAATGCCGCATTAGTACGTTTTCCTTTAGCTATTATTTTAGGGATTGTATTAGCGTATCCTCTTGAATTAAAACTAATGGAGCATAGAATTACCAAACATTTAATAGCGATGAGTGATTCAGAAAATAAATCCGCTCAGCTACAAATGAATCAAAGATTGAGTGAATTATCCATTCAAGAAACAGCTGTATTAAAAAATATTCAAAGAGAAAAAGATGAGGTTGCTAAATGGAGTAAACTTATGCACGCTGAAACGGGTGGTATATATATACTTGGTAGTTCTGGGGTAGCAGGACAAGGTAATATTTTTAATGAAGCAAAAAGAAATATGGAATTGCATCAGGCAAATCAAATTGCAGAAGAAAAAGAACTGGAAATTTTTAGAGACTCATATCCCGAAAAAAATCAACAAATAAACAAGGAATATGAACTGAGTTATCGTTCACAATCCTTTGATTTTTTAAGTCAAATGGAAGCTCTTAGCGACCTGAAACAAAAGTCAAAGGCTGTTAATTTAACTGCTTGGGGTATACTATTGGTGCTTATTATTCTGGAGTTGACACCTGCTTTATTAAAATTGATTACTGTATTTGAAAAAAAATCAGAATACGATCTTTTAATGGAGGGTAGGCTTGGAATCAACAATACGTCTATTTCAGTTTATGCCAACAATGCAATTAATGAAATTGAAAATGATGTGAGTAAAGCAAATGGTGATTATGTATTTAATTTAAAAAATCTTGTAAAAAGCTAAATTATGAAAACAAATTGGACATTAGCATTTGCATCTGCTATAGGATCATCTCATGTAAAAAACAATACACCATGCCAAGATGCTCATCGTGTAAAAAGATTATCTCGTAATTGTGGCATTGCCATAGTTGCTGATGGTGCAGGCTCAAAATATCTTTCACAATTAGGTTCAAAATTTTTAGTGGATAATGGAATTAAACTTTTTACCGAAGTTATTTCAAAAACAAGTTTTTTGAAAAAGAAGAAACCATTACGAAAAGATCATTGGCGCAGAATTGTTTTAAAATGTTTTACTCAATTACATAAAGATCTCACAAAATATGCTGAAAATAATGGTTTTTACATTAAAGAAGCCAGTAGTACCCTAATAGTTGTAGTGTTTTCACCTGGGGGAATTATGTCAGCTCATATTGGTGATGGAAGAGCAGCATATTGCAATACTGAAAAACAATGGCAACCAATAATTAAACCTTTTTCAGGTGAAGAAGTTGGAACCACTGTTTTTTTTACAACCAATGCAGTATGGAACAACCCAGATAAATATATCGAAACTAGAGTCATCAAAGATCAAGTTACAGGATTCAGTTTATTATCAGATGGAATGGAAAAAATTTCATTTGAATGTTATGTTAAGGACTCCGAAAATAGACTCTATATAGATCCTAATAAGCCTTTTGACGGTTTTTTTAATCCAATCAGAAAGTCTCTACTTAAAATGACAGAGAACAACTGGAACCAACGGAAAATTAATGTTGCTTGGAAAGGTTTCTTGACAAATGGTAATGAGCGTATAAAAAATGAATCCGATGACAAAACGATGGTTATTGGTGTTTTGTAAACATAAAAGATTTAGCAATGATAGTCACAACAGAAAACGGTAAGAAGCTTGAAGTAGCTAATAAAAGTCTAAATAGCGGTGGACAAGGAGGTGTTTATGAAATCCTTAGTCCTGGCTATGACTCTCATATTGTGAAAATTTATCATGATAAAAACAAAGCAAAAGCTCTTGAAAAAAAATTGCAATATATGGTTCAATTCAATCCATTAACAAAAGCTCCTTTAATTATACGTAAATCTTTGGCTTGGCCTGAAGCAACGGTATATCAGAATAACCAATTTGTAGGTTATGTTATGCCAAAAATTACCAACGCTATCGAATTGACAGAACTTACAACTCCTAAATCACCTCATCATCGAAATGGTTTGGAGTGGAAAAAATTTGATATTTCAAATTTAGATGGGTTTAGGACAAGATTGGTTATAAGCTATAATATTTCAAAAGCTGTAGAGCTTCTCCATAAAAGTGGTATGTATACCTTGGTTGATTTGAAACCAGATAATATTATGGTTGATAAAGATGGTATTATTACCATAATTGATCTTGACAGTATCCAAGTAACTGATGCTAAAGGAACTCTTCTATTTTACGCAGATGTTTTTACAGAAGAATACACACCTCCAGAATTTTATAATCAAAAGATTGTTCCTAAATTATCCAAAATCGAAAAATCTTGGGATGTTTTTAGTTTTGCTGTCATCTGCTATAAAATATTATTTGCAATTCATCCTTATCAGGCGTCACATGAAAAATATAATACGATCTCGGATTTAATTAAAAACGGTTATTTTGTTCATGGGAATAAACAAAAAAGTTTAGGTGTTATTCCTTATATTCATAAAAGTTTTCATAAACTGCCAAGATCTGTTAGTGAATTATTTATAAGAACTTTTGAAAATGGGAATAATATCCTAATAACCAGACCAAATCTTTCGGAATGGGTAAGTTCTTTTAGCAGTCTATTATTCTCACAAACTGTGATAAATAATATTACACTTTATCCAAATATTTACACATCCTCTAATCATAAAATATCAAAAGTTAACTTTCCGGCAAGTATCCAAATACATAAATCTTATCATGAAAATGATGTAGAAATAAGTTGGTTTACAACCAATACGGTAACATGTGAATTAAACGATCAAAAACTAGGGTTAAAAGGCTCTATGATTGTGTCTTTAGAAAACAAAAAATACACTTTCCTATTAACCGGACAAGATGGCTCAAAAGTTTCAAAACGAATATATATTAGAGTCCCTGCTCCTAAAATAATTAATTTTTCTATAGTTGATATTTCCAAGGGATATGGTTTATTACAATGGAATGTTTCAAATGCAAGTAATGTGCTTCTTAATAATATTACTGTTCCAAAAAAAGGAACGAAAAAAATAAATTTATACCTCCCAGATTATACATTACAAGCCATAAATAAAACTGGTATTTCTACAAAAAAAATACTCAAAAACCCTATTTGGGTTGGGGATAAAAAATTTCAAATCATACAATCTGAAAATAAAGTCAACCAAAAAGAAAGTATTTTAAGTACAAGTACTCAAATTCAATTTTCAGAGCAAATTCGAAATAAACAATTTGCAATAAATTCAAAATTCTAACTTATGAAAAAACTTCGTGAAAATATTAGTCAGTACATACTAGCTACTTTGTTAATTTCAGCTGTTGTTTCATTATGGTATTGGCTTTATAAAAAAAATAAACTTAAATTATAAAATCATGAAAAATATAGTCATCACAATAATCGTAGTAATCTTCCTCTTAGTCATCACTTTTTTTATACTTCCTTTTATGGTTGGAGCTTTCATAGAAAGTGGTAGGCCGTCTTATTTTTTCTCACTTATAACTGGAATACTCACTGTATCTGGTATGTGGCAACTCTTTAAAGGGAAAATTAGTACGGGTATTGGTTTAATTATTTTAGCTGTTGCAATGTGTTTG
>Ga0314774_1000977_pt1 | contig 19942 bp, 17 predicted proteins | sample MetaGCBIA2018_FD_204515 | JGI IMG/M metagenome (GOLD analysis project Ga0314774, IMG submission 204515) | Cryopeg brine microbial communities from Beaufort Sea near Barrow, Alaska, United States - CBIA 2018 | ecosystem: Environmental > Aquatic > Marine > Coastal | place: USA: Alaska | collected...
TGCACCTCGGCCTCGCACGTGGCACAGCGCCCGCAGACGGTGTACCGCGGGTCTGTCCAGGCGACCGCCGTCTCAGCGAGGAGGCGTTCGGTGATGATGTGCACGAGACGCTGCTTACGTTTGCGGAACACCGGCCGAATGTCAGCGAGCCGATGCACGCTCACGGAGCCGTCGCCGAGCAGCAGCTCGACGGTGTCGGCGATTGCCACGCCGATACGCTCAAGTTGTTCGGCGTAGGCGGCGAGTTGCAGCAGCGCGGTGACCCGGGCGTGGCGGGCAAGTTTGGTGTCCTGCAGCAACCAGGCACCGTCGGGCTGCCGAACGATGAAGTCGGCGAATCCCACGAACCCGACCTGGACCGGCGCGCCATCGACAGGCGGGCCATCGACAGGCGGGCCATCGACAGGCGGGCCGAAGGCAGGGTCAAAAAACGTGGCCTGAAATATCACATCAGCGTGCTCGGTGAAAGCCAGTCGCGTCTCGTCGGCGGCGGTCTCGAGGGCAGCGCGGGCCAGATATTCCGGCCGGGCGATTTCGATCACCACGTGGTCTTGTCGGTACCGTTCGAGCACCCGACGTTCGTGTGCGTCGCCGAGGCGTGAGGTGCGCTCAAGCATGGCGTCGACCGGGTCGGGCGTCGCATCGATGCGGCCGAGCCTGGCATCCAGCCGGCGGAGAAAGGCGAACTCGCAGACGGATGCCGCACTCAGGTCACTCGCGCTCGTCACCACGCTGCCGTCACGCACGAACATGCCGCCGCCCTTCCTCTTCGTGAGCGTATCGGATGCCGCCGACACGCCGGAATGCGACCAGCACCAGACAGTGGATGAAGAACGGCCCGGCAGAACCTGCCGGGCCGTTCCGTGTCTGTTTACGTGGTGGTCGCTACGTGGTGGTCGCTACGTGGTGGTCGCTACGTGGTGGTCGCTACGTAGTGGTCGCTACGTGGCGGTCGCTACTTCTTGGCGCTGAGCTGTTCGATGATCGCCTGCGACACGTCGTGCATGGTGAGGCGACGGTCCATGGAAGCCTTCTGGATCCAGCGGAACGCTTCCGGCTCGGTCAGGCCCATCTTCTCGTTGAGCAGGCCCTTGGCCCGGTCGACGAGCTTGCGAGTCTCGAATCGCTCGACGAGGTCGGCGACTTCCGCCTCCAGAGTGATGATCTGGCTGTAACGCGAGAGAGCAATCTCGATCGCCGGCAACAGGTCGTTTGGGGTGAAGGGCTTGACGACGTAGGCGAGGGCGCCCGCTTCTGTGGCGCGCTCAACGAGTTCCTTCTGGCTGAATGCGGTCAGCAGGACGACCGGGGCGATGTGCTCCTTGGAGAGGCGCTCAGCCGCGCTGATGCCATCGAGCTGGGGCATCTTGACGTCCATGATGACCAGGTCGGGTCGGAGTTCCCGTGCCAGGGCGACCGCAGTTTCTCCGTCACCGGCTTCACCGACGACTTCAAAGCCGTTGTCGCGCAGGATTTCAACGATGTCGAGGCGGATGAGGGACTCGTCCTCAGCGACGACTACGCGGCGGGGAGGGGTGGGGGTGCTGTCTTGGTCGGTCACGACCAAAAGCCTACGGTATTCTGAAGGAGTAGTTGTAAGCCGGTGTGGCGGAATGGCAGACGCGGAGCACTCAAAATGCTTTGTTCGAAAGGACGTGTGGGTTCGAGTCCCACCACCGGTACCAATTTTTTACAGTTAAATAGCTGGTCAAGGGCATTTTATGAAGTTTTGGGCATGGCGCCGTGGCGACGAATGGCACACGAGGTTTCGCGCTGGTCCGGTAAAACCCAATCGGAATAGGTTCGACAAAACGACTGCGACATCACCGCGACAGTGAACGTATGTTCAGATTCAGCGGCTCCGACATTGCGGAGTGTGCAACCGTTACCGGTTTGTGTCAATACGCTCGTCCGTGTCAGGCTGGCACGATGCTGAACAATATCGCGCCCTGGGGCTATCTTGCGTTGCTGATTTATCCGGCGTTGATCGCGCTCGGGTTTTGGGTGACCTACCTCGTCATTCGAAACGCCATCCGCTCGGCGCTGAGGCAGCACCAGGAATGGCTCGATACGCGCGCCCAGCCGCCCGTTGTCTAAACGTTCTCCACACCACGCGCACGAAAGCCCCGCCCGGAATGACAGGCGGGGCTTTGGCGTCAACGCCTACTGCTTGACGTACGCCGGCGCCACTTCATTGTGGGCGTCGCCCACGCGATGCACGCGAATGTCGTTCGTCGAACCCACGATTCCGGGAGGGGAACCGGAGATGACGACGACCTTGTCACCGACTTTGGCGAGGCCCTCGCCAATGAGAATGTCATCAACCTGGCCGAACATCGCGTCGGTGTGGGTCACCGGATCCACCAAATAGGTCTGCACACCCCAGGTAAGGGCCAGTCGGCGACGGATGCCCGCCTTCGGGGTGAACGCCAACATCGGGATATTGGAGCGCAGGCGCGACATGCGGCGGGCCGAGTCTCCGGACTCGGTGAAGATGCACAGGAACTTGGCGTCGACGAATTCGGCGACCTCGATGGCAGCCAGGGTGATCGCACCGCCCTGGGTGCGCGGCCGGTTGGTCAGCTTGCCGATGCGCTCGAGACCGTGCACCTCCGTAGACTCCACGATTCGTGCCATGGTCTGCACCGTGACGACGGGGTACTCGCCGACACTGGTCTCGCCGCTGAGCATAACGGCATCCGCTCCGTCGAGTACGGCGTTGGCGACGTCGCTCGTCTCGGCGCGGGTGGGCACCGGGCTCTGGATCATCGACTCGAGCATCTGAGTGGCGACGATGACCGGTTTGGCCATGCGGCGGGCGATCTCCACGGCCTGCTTCTGCACGATCGGCACGGCTTCGAGCGGCAGCTCAACGCCGAGGTCGCCACGGGCGACCATGATCGCGTCGAACGCGTCGACGATTTCTTCGAGGTTGTCGACGGCCTGCGGCTTTTCGATCTTGGCGATCACGGGAACACGACGGTCTTCCTCGGCCATGATCTCGTGCACACGGGTGATGTCGTCGGCGCTGCGCACAAAGGAGAGCGCGATGAGGTCGGCTCCGAGTCGGAGGCCCCAGCGCAGATCAGCTTCGTCCTTCTCGGACAGGGCGGGCACATTAACGGCCACGCCGGGCAGGTTGATGCCCTTGTTGTTGGAAACCGGGCCGGCAACGAGGACCTTGGTCGTGACGACAACGCCATCCGTTTCGACCACCTGCACCTTCACCTTGCCATCGTCGATGAGCAAGAAGTCGCCGGGGTGCACGTCGTGCGGCAGACCCTTGAAGGTCGTGCCGCAGAGTTCCTTGGTGCCCAGGACGTCTTCGGTGGTGATTTTGAAGATGTCATCGACGGCAAGCTCATACGGGCCGCCCTCGAACTTGCCGAGGCGGATCTTCGGGCCTTGCAGGTCGACCATGACGGCAATGGCACGCCCGGAGTCGTTGGCGGCCTTACGTACGTTGGCGTAGACGCTTTCGTGAACCTGGTAGTTGCCGTGGCTCAGGTTCATGCGACAGACGTCAACGCCTGCGTCGATGAGCGCCCTGATCTGCTCGTAACTGGCGGCTGCCGGCCCAAGGGTGGCGACGATTTTTGCGCGTCTCATTCTGGTGAATCTCCGATTTCCGCGCCGTGAGGGCGCATAAGGACGTTGTGCAGAAAGGTTGGTGAGTTAGAGGGCGAAGGACTGGTCGGTCGGCTTGACGGGAGACGGCAGTTGCGTCTCCCCTTCCAGAAATTGGTCGACGGAGGCCGCAGCTGCACGCCCTTCGGCGATGGCCCAGACGATCAGCGACTGACCGCGACCGGCGTCGCCGGCGACGAAGACACCTTCGTGGCTCGTCTGGTAGTCGTCGTCGCGTTCAACGTTGCCGCGCTCATCGAAGGGAAGCTTGAGCTGATGCCCGAGGTCGTCCGATTCCGGGCCGGTGAAGCCCAGGGCGAGCAGCACGAGGTCGGCCGGAATCTCCTTCTCGGTGCCGGCCTTGGGCACGCGACGACCGTCGAGGTACTCCGTTTCGGCGATGCGAATGGCTCGCACCTCTCCGAATTCATTGGCCAGAAACTCCACCGTCGACGCGAGGTACTGGCGTGTGCCGCCCTCTTCGTGGGCGCTGGAAACTTCGAACAGGGTCGGTGACATCGGCCACGGCTGGTGTTCCGGGCGGGTCGTGCCCGGCTGTTTGCCGATCGCGAGGTTGGTGACGGATGACGCCTGCTGGCGATGCGCCGTTCCAATGCAGTCGGCTCCGGTATCACCGCCGCCGAGCACCACGACATGCTTGCCCTCGGCAGTGATCTGCGCCTCGACGCTCCCGCCGGCGCCGATCTTGTTCTGCTGCACGAGGTACTCCATGGCGAAGTGCACGCCCGGCAGGTCGCGCCCGGGAATCGGCAAGTCACGAGGCACCATGGCACCCGTCGCCACCACGACCGCGTCATAGCGGGCGCGCAGGTCGTCCCAGGTGATGTCCACACCGATGTTGACGTTGGCGCGAAACCGTGTGCCCTCGGCCGTCATCTGCGCGAGGCGCAGCTCCAGATGCTTCTTCTCCATTTTGAAGTCGGGAATGCCGTAGCGCAGGAGCCCGCCGATGCGGTCGTCGCGTTCGAACACCGCCACGGTGTGGCCGGCGCGGGTGAGCTGCTGGGCTGCAGCCAGTCCGGCCGGGCCGGAACCGACAACCGCGACGGTTTTACCGGTGAGACGCCCGGGCGGGTGCGGCTGGACCCAGCCTTTGGCGAAGGCCTGGTCGATGATCGACACCTCGACCTGCTTGATGGTCACGGCCGGCTGATTGATGCCGAGCACGCAGGAGGACTCGCACGGGGCCGGGCACAGCCGACCGGTGAACTCCGGAAAGTTGTTCGTCTCGTGCAGTCGTTCGATGGCTGCTCGGCCCTCGTCGCGCCAGACCAGGTCGTTCCACTCCGGAATGAGGTTGCCGAGCGGGCACCCCTGATGGCAGAACGGCACGCCACAGTCCATGCACCGGCCGGCCTGCCGTTTGAGTACGGCCGAGTCACCCTGCTCGTAGACCTCTTTCCAGTCCATCAAACGGATGGCCACCGGACGGCGAGCGGGAAGCTCACGTTCCGTGGTCTTCAGGAATCCCTTCGGATCAGCCATTGGTTACCTCCAGAATTCGATTCCAGACAACGAGGCCGTCGGGATCAAGTCCCTCATCGACTGCCGTCTGTCTGGTCTCCAGTACGGCCGCGTAGTCGCGCGGCAGCACCTTGACAAATGCGTTCATGGTTTCTTCCAGGTTTCCCAGCATGCGCTCGGCAAGTGCCGAGTCGGTCTGGTCCCGGTGTTGTTCGAGAAGGTCGCGCACGATCTCACGGTCGACGCTGTCGAGGGCGAGAAGCCGCAACTCCCCCGAGGTCAGCGCGTCGCGGTTGACGCGTTCGGCGGTCAGTCCGTTGATGTAGGCGGTACCGCCGCTCATTCCGGCGCCGAGGTTGCGGCCGGTCTCGCCGAGGATGAGCGCGAGCCCGCCGGTCATGTATTCCAGGGCGTGGTCGCCCACGCCTTCGACGACGGCGATGGCACCGGAGTTGCGCACGAGAAAGCGTTCACCGACGATGCCGCGAATGAACATGCTGCCCTGGGTCGCACCGTAGCCGATGACGTTGCCGGCGATGACATTGTCCTCCGCCGGAAACTGGCTGGCCCGATCGGGGCGCACGATGATCTGCCCGCCCGACAGGCCCTTGCCGACGTAGTCGTTGGACTCGCCTTCGAGGCGCAGGGTGATGCCGCTCGGCAGGAAGGCCCCGAAGGACTGCCCGGCCGCACCCGTGAGGGTGACCTCGATGGACCCGGCCGGCAGGCCGTTTTCGCCGTGCCGGAGAGTGACTTCGTGGCCGAGCATGGTACCGACGGCACGCTCGGTGTTGCGGATCGGAAGGTCGATGCTCACAGTGCCGCCGTGTTCGAGCACGCTCTGGCTGCGACGGATCAGTTCGTTGTCGAAGTGCTTCTCGAGTTCGTGCTCCTGGCCACGCGACCATTTGCGCGGTTCAGACTCGGAGAAGTCCGGGCCGCTCAGCACCGGCGAGAGGTCGAGCCCCTGGGCCTTCCAGTGGGTGAGGGCGCGGTTCACGTTCAGCACTTCGCGGTGGCCGATGGCTTCGTCGAGGCTGCGGAAACCGAGATCGGCAAGGTACTCGCGCACTTCCTGCGCAATGAACTCGAAGAAGTTCACGACGTGGTCGGCCTGCCCGGTGTAACGCTTTCTCAGTTCCGGGTTCTGGGTTGCGACACCGACCGGGCACGTGTCGAGGTGGCAGACACGCATCATGATGCAGCCGGACACGACCAGTGGTGCGGAGGCGAAACCGAATTCTTCGGCGCCGAGCAGAGCGCCGATGAGCACGTCACGCCCGGTCTTCAGCTGCCCGTCCACCTGCACGACCACGCGGTCACGCATGCCGTTGAGCATGAGCGTCTGCTGGGTTTCGGCGAGGCCGAGTTCCCACGGCGTTCCGGCGTGTTTGAGGGAGTTGACCGGGCTCGCGCCCGTTCCCCCGTCGTGCCCGCTGACCAGGATCACGTCGGAGAGCGCCTTGGCGACACCCGCGGCGACGGCGCCGATCCCGGACTGGCTGACCAGCTTGGTGTGGATGCGCGCCTTCGGGTTCGCCCGTTTGAGGTCGAAGATGAGCTGCTTGAGGTCTTCGATCGAGTAAATGTCGTGGTGCGGCGGCGGTGAGATGAGGCCGACACCGGCCGTGGCGTGCCGGGTGCGGGCGATCCACGGGTAAACCTTGGTCGGCGGCAACTGACCGCCCTCACCGGGCTTGGCCCCCTGGGCGAGTTTGATCTGAATGTCGTCGGCGTGGGTCAGGTACATACTCGTGACCCCGAAGCGGCCGGACGCGACCTGCTTGACCGCACTGCGCCGGGTGGGGTCGAGCAAACGATCGAGGTCTTCGCCGCCCTCGCCGGTGTTGGATTTGGCGCCGAGGCGGTTCATCGCGATAGCGAGGGTTTCGTGGGCCTCCTGCGAGATGGAACCGTAGCTCATCGCGCCGGTGGAGAATCGCTTGACGATCTGCGCAACGGACTCGACCTCCTCGAGCGGTACCGGCTTGCGCTGGCCGGGGCTGAGGGTGAACATGCCACGAAGCGTCATGAGCGATTCGGCCTGGTCGTCGATGAGTTTCGTGTACTCACGGAAGATGTCGTACCGGCGCGTGCGGGTCGCGTGTTGCAACCGGAAGATGGTCTCCGGGTTGAAGAGGTGCGGGGCACCGTCACGACGCCACTGGTACTCGCCCCCGGTCGCGAGGCGCTCGTGTGCGGTGACGGCAGCATCCATTGGATACGCGGATGCATGCCGAGACAGGTTTTCGACGGCGATCACGTCGATGCCGACGCCGCCGAGTTTGCTCGTCGTGCCGGTGAAATACTGGTCGACGAATGACTGGGCGAGACCGACGGCTTCGAAGGTCTGCGCGCCGGCGTAGGACGACACGGTGGAGATGCCCATCTTGGACATGATTTTGAGCACGCCCTTGCCGAGCGCCTTGATCACGTTGCGCACGGCCTTTTCGGGGGTGACGTTGGTGATGATGCCGCTGCGCACAAGGTCTTCGCAGGTTTCCATGGCCAGGTACGGGTTGACGGCAGACGCGCCGTAGCCCATGAGCAGGGCCACATGGTGCACCTCGCGCACGTCGCCGGCTTCCACCACGATGCCGACCTTCATGCGGTTCTCGGTGCGGATCAGGTGGTGATGCACTGCCGCGATCATGAGCAGCGACGGGATGGGCGCGAGATCCTTGTTGGAATCGCGGTCGCTCAGCACGATGAACAGGGCGCCGGCCTCGATGGCCTCGTCGACCTCGACGCAAATGTCGGCGAGCCGCTTGGACAGCGAGTCGGTGCCGTCCTCGAAGCGGTACAGGCCCCGAATGGTCGTGGTGGTGCGACTGCCCAGGGCGGGGTCGATGTGCTGGATCTTGGCGAGTTCGTCGTTGTCGATGACCGGAAAGTCCAAAATAACCTGCCGGGCGTGCTCAGGACCCGCCGTGAGCAGGTTGCGCTCCGGACCGAGACCGAGCTTGAGACTGGTGACAACTTCTTCACGAATGGAGTCGAGCGGCGGGTTGGTGACCTGGGCGAACTGCTGGGTGAAGTAGTCGAACATGAGCCGCGGACGGTCGCTGAGCACGGCGATGGGGGTGTCACTGCCCATGGCGCCGAGCGGTTCCGCTCCGGTGCGGGCCATGGGTGCCAGCAGAATGCGTACTTCTTCTTCGGTGTAGCCGAAGGTGCGCTGGCGTCTCACCACGGATGCCGGCGGGTGCACGATGTGCTCACGCTCTGGCAGGTCCTTGAGATTGATGCGCCCCTTCTGGAGCCATTCTCCCCAGGGCTCGCTCCCCGACAGGTCGGCTTTGATCTCGCTGTCGTCGATGATGCGACCGGCCTTCGTGTCGACCAGGAACATCTGCCCGGGACGCAGGCGCCCCTTGCGCACGACGCGGGCCGGGTCTATTCCGAGTACGCCGATCTCGCTTGCGAGCACGACGAGGCCGTCGTCGGTGATGAGATAACGTCCCGGGCGCAGGCCGTTGCGGTCGAGAGTCGCACCGACGAGAGAACCGTCGGTGAACACAATCGCGGCGGGGCCGTCCCACGGCTCCATGAGCATGGAGTGGTATTCGTAGAAGTCCCGACGTTCGTCGTCGAGGTCGGTCTGGTTTTCCCAGGCCTCCGGCACCATCATCATGATGGCGTGCGGCAGCGACCGCCCCGACAGGCTGAGCAGTTCGACAACCTCATCGAAGGAAGCGGAGTCGCTCGCGCCGGGTGTCACGATCGGCAGCAGCGGTTCCACGTCACCGAGCAGTTCGGATTCAAGCTGCGACTGACGCGCGCGCATCCAGTTGCGATTGCCCTGAACCGTGTTGATCTCGCCGTTGTGAGCGATCATGCGGAACGGCTGGGCGAGCGGCCAGGACGGGAACGTGTTGGTGGAGTAACGCGAGTGCACCAGCGCGAGCGTCGACACGAAACGTTCGTCCGACAGGTCGGGATAGAACGGTTCGAGCTGCAGGGTCGTGACCATGCCCTTGTAAACGAGGGTGCGGCAGGACAGCGAGACGAAGTAGATCTCGAGTTCGCGTTCGGCACGCTTGCGCAACCGAAAGGCCTGCCGGTCAAGCTCAATATCGCCGGGAAGGTCTCCCGACTCGGTGGTGCGGGTGCTCTGCACGAACAACTGCTGGATCGCCGGCATGTTCGCGCGCGCCTGGCTGCCGAGGTCTTCCGGGTGTACCGGAACCTCACGCCAGCCGAGGATGGTAAGGCTTTCCTCGTCGGCGAGCAGGCTGATGGCCCGTTTGATTCCGGTGCGAGCAGTCGGGTCGGTGGGCAGAAAGACGTTGCCGACGGCGTACTGACCCACTGCGGGAAGTGCGAAGTCCGTTACGGCACGCAGGAAGGCATCCGGGATCTGCGTGATGATGCCCGCGCCGTCACCGGTACCGGCATCGGAGCCGACCGCGCCGCGGTGTTCCAGGTTGCGCAATGCATCGAGGGCCTGGGTGATGATGTCGTGCCCGGCCGTTCCCCGAAGCGTTGCCACCATGGCCAGGCCGCACGCATCGCGTTCGGCTGCTGGGTCATACAGACCGGATGCTTCGGGCATGCTGCTGAAGCGGGAATACAGAGGTTTCTGCGCCATTGAGACCGTCCTCACGAAATGACTGGCAGTAAGGGACGACGCTGGCCCGAATGTGAAATATGCAGGAAAACTGTAACGGTCGCCCGGTTCGGGCCGGGCCCAAACCGGGCGACGCTACGAGTGTGTCCGCTGGGATTCAGCGAACGGTGTCTACAGACGAAGTGCTCGCGCTTGTGGCTGCGGACTTCGGTGATTCGGCGGGGTCCTCGGCGTCGTTCTTCTGACCCGCCGTGGTGTCGTCTTCTGGGTCCGAATCGCTGTCTTCGAATTCTACCTCAGTGATTCGGCCGGTCCATTCCCGACCGGGCATATACGGGCTGGGCTCAACCCCGGGGTGACGATGGCGCTGCACAAGAATGATGATCAGACCGATAGCGATGGCCGCGAAGGCAGCCCAGATATTTGTGCGGATTCCGAAGTAAATCTCGCTCGGATCGATGCGAATCGACTCAAAGAAGCTCCGGCCCAGTCCATACCAGATGAGGTAAGCCCCCAAGGTCTGACCGAAACGCAGGCGGAATTTACGTTCGAAATACAGGATGACAGCGACGCCGAGAAGGTTCCAGATAATTTCATAAAGAAATGTCGGGTGGAACAGCGTATCGGCCGGCAGGCCGACCGGGAAGGCGAGATTGCTCGGCTCGATTTCGAGCCCCCAGGGCAGCGTCGTCGGCAGACCGAACAGTTCGTGGTTGAACCAGTTGCCGAGCCGACCGGTGGCCTGCGCAACGAGCAGGGCGGGAGCAACGGCGTCGGCGAAGCTCCAGAAACGGATACCCGCCAGACGGCATCCGATATAGGCACCAACGGCACCACCGATCAATGCTCCGAAGATGGCGTTGCCGCCCTCCCAGATGTACAGCGTGCGGAGCAAGTCAGCTCCGTCGTAAAAGTAGTCGCCCGGGTGCGTGAGCACGTGGTAAAAACGTGCCCCGACAATGCCGATCGGGACGGCCCACAGGATGATATCCAGCACGACGCCCGGCTCGGCACCGCGCTTGGTCAGCCGGCGGGACGTGATGATCGTGGCCAGGATGATTCCGGCGAGAATGCACAACGCGTAGGCGTGAATGCGGAACGGGCCGAGGTCGAAGAAGCTCCAGTCGGGGCTCGGGATACTCGTGTTCAGAATGCTCGCATTCAATAAGCTCAGTGGCAAAGACACCTAGGTACTACCTTTCATCGTGACTTTCGTCACTTGGGGCGAATCGTTCGACCGCCTCGAACAACTTAGTCTAAATATGCGCCTCGGACACCGGGCGAATGTCGCTCGCTCCGGCAGCCAGTTCGAGCGCCAGCCGGGCGACGGCGGGCACTCCCCCCTCGGTCAGCGCTTTCACGAGCGCCGAGCCGACGATGGCGCCGTCGGCGTAGCCCAGAATTTCGCGCACCTGTTCGGGTGTGGATATTCCTAGGCCGACACACGCGCTCGTGCAGCCGACGGCCCGCAACCGTTCGACGAGTACACGTGCGGCGGCGTCGACGCCGGCGCGGGCGCCCGTGGTCCCCATCGTGGAGACCGTGTAGACGAACCCGCGGCTCGCCTCGATCGCCTGAACGAGTCGAGCATCGGAGGAGGACGGCGCCGCCAGGAACACCCGGTCGAGGCCGGTGCGTTCGCTGGCCGCCATCCAATCGGCGGCTTCGTCCGGAATCAGATCGGGAGTGATCAGACCGGCACCGCCGGCCGCGAGAAGGTCGTCGGCGAACCGATCGACACCGTATTGCACGACCGGGTTCCAATACGTCATCACGAGAACGGGGGCATCCACTTGGGCGGTGATGGCCTTGATCGCTTCGAATCCGTGACGCAGCTTGAAGCCGTTGGCCAGTGCCTGCTGGGTAGCGGCCTGGATGACGGGCCCGTCCATGACCGGGTCGGAGTACGGCAACCCGAGCTCGATGACGTCGACGCCGTTGGCGACGAGCGCCACAGCGGCGTCAATGCTCTCGCCCAGCGTCGGGAAACCGACGGGAAGGTAGCCGATGAGTGCTCCCCCGCCCTCGGAGCGGCGGCGGATGATGGTCTGTTCGACCGTGCTCGTAATGGTGGTCATGATTGTTCCGCGCCTTCGTCAAGCAGGTCGAAGTACCGGCCGGCCGTTTCCATGTCTTTGTCGCCACGACCGCTGAGGTTGACCAGGATGGTCGCGTCCGGGCCGAGCGTGCGGCCGAGTTCGAGCGTTCCGGCGAGTGCATGCGACGATTCGATCGCGGGGATGATCCCCTCGGTTCGGCTCAGCAGTCGCAGGGCGCTCATGGCGTCGTCGTCGGTGACCGGCAGGTAGGTGGCTCGGCCGATGTCCGCGAGCCAGGCGTGCTCGGGTCCCACCCCCGGGTAGTCGAGTCCGGCCGAGATGGAGTGGGACTCGATGGTCTGGCCATCTTCGTCCTGCAGCAGCATGCTGCGGGCGCCGTGCAGCACTCCGGGGCTGCCCTTGGTGATGGTCGCTGCGTGACGCGGCGTCTCAACGCCGTCGCCGGCTGCCTCGTAGCCGAACAGGGCGACATCCGGGTCGTCGAGGAAGGCGTGAAAAATGCCCATGGCGTTGGAGCCGCCGCCGACACATGCCGTGACGGCATCCGGCAGGCTCCCGGTCAGGTCGAGAACCTGCTGCCGGGCTTCTTCGCCGATGATCTTCTGAAAATCACGCACCATGGCGGGGAACGGATGCGGACCGGCCACGGTTCCGAAAATGTAGTTGGTCGTCTCGACGTTGGTGACCCAGTCGCGCATGGCGTCGTTGATGGCATCCTTCAGGGTGCGCGAGCCGGTCTTGACCGGAACGACCTCCGCACCGAGCAGGCGCATGCGGGCCACGTTGAGAGCTTGACGCTCGGTGTCGACCTCGCCCATGTAGACGACGCATTCCAGTCCGAACAGCGCCGCGACGGTGGCCGTGGCCACTCCGTGCTGGCCGGCCCCAGTCTCGGCGATGACACGGGTTTTGCCGATGCGCTTGGTCAGCAGGGCCTGGCCGAGGGCGTTGTTGATCTTGTGCGAGCCGGTGTGGTTGAGGTCTTCGCGCTTGAGGATGATGCGGGCGCCGCCGGCGTACTCGGCGAAGCGCGGCACCTCCGTGATGATGGAGGGGCGACCGGTGTAGTTGGCGTGCAACTCCATCAGCGCTGCGGCGAAGGCGGGATCGTTCTTGGCGAGTTCGTATTCCGCCGTGAGTTCGTCGAGCGCCGCAACGAGGGACTCGGGCACGAATCTGCCGCCGAAGCCACCGAAATACGGGCCGGACTGCGCACGTAAGGATTCTTTTCGCAAAGACATTTATACCGCCAAAAACTCGGAGAGGGTTCGAATGGGATCGCTCGTGACGAGCGCTTCGCCGACCAGGACGACGTCGGCGCCGGCGGACCGGTAGTGCGCCACGTCAGCTGCCGTTTTGACGGCAGATTCGGCGACACGGACAACGCCGGAGGGGATCCGGTCGGCGAGTGCGCCGAAAAGATTCTGGTCGAGTTCAAAGGTCGACAGGTTGCGGGCGTTCACGCCGACAAGGCTCGCACCGATATCCAGTGCGCGGCTCACTTCCTCTGCACTATGCGTTTCGACGAGCGCGGTCATACCGAGCTCGCGGATGAGCTCGTGCAGCGACAGCAGGGTGCTCTGATCGAGGGCGGCAACAATGAGCAGTACGAGGTCGGCACCGGCAGCGCGGGCCTCGAACACCTGATACGGCGTGCCGATGAAGTCTTTGCGCAGAACGGGAATGCTCACGGCGGCGCGTACCTGCTCGAGGTCGCTCAATGAGCCCTTGAAGCGGCGACCCTCGGTGAGCACGCTGATGGCGCTCGCCCCGCCGGTCTCATAGGACACCGCCAGGGCGGCCGGGTCGGTGATGGAAGCCAGGAAGCCGCGGCTCGGGCTGGCCCGCTTGATTTCTGCGAGAATTTTGACGCTCTCGGCTGGGGCCAGAGCCGCCAAAGCGTCGAGGGCGGGCGATTGCGCGCGCGCGGCAGCCTCAACACTCGCCAATGGGCGGGTGAGGAGTCGGTTTTCGGCGTCGGATATCGCGCCAGCGAGAAGTTCTTGGAGCACCAGGTCTCAGCGCAGCCGGTTAGTGGCCGTGCGACGCGGTGGGCACGGAGCCGACCCCGTAGCCGACTTTGCTCAGCACGTAACCGACGATGACACCGGCGATCAGCAGGCCGAAGGAGGCCCAGACAAGCCAGACCATCGCGAAGAAGAAGGCCGTGGTTCCGATGGTGAAGGCCGCCAGCATAATGATGACAGCCGTCCAAGCCGCCGGGGAGTGGCCGTGTCCGGGATCTGACGGATCGATGCTCATGGTTCTCCTAGTTGGCACGTTGGTGCTGTGTGTACGTTGACAAGCGGGTTAAGTCTAGTGGAGCGGATGCCCACTCTTCAGCGAGCAGTCGGGTCTTCGCCGCGACTGAGGTCGTCCCAATCACCGACGGAGTCGCTGGGTGCCGGCCCGGTCGCCGCGGCCGCCGCATCATCTTCCGGGGACGAAGACGGCGCAGCATCGTCGGGCGACACCACCGGTTCGAAGCGCACAGCCTGATATTTGCGCGTCGGGCCGGGCCAGCGGGCGCTCGTTACGACGATGGCCACCCCGGTGGCCGCCATGATCACCGCCGCACCCATGGCGACGAACGGCCACGGTGTGATGACCGTGCCAAGCACGCTGAGCTGAATGGACTCGTGCCCGGCGATCCCCGTTGCCGCGGTGACCGCGGCCGCACTGGCCTGCGACGGGTCGTCGACGGCGAGAAACGCGGCAAGGAACACCGAAAAGCCCAGCAGCACTTCGAGCGCTCCCAGAACGACCCGAATGAGCCGACCGGCGATGGTGAGAGCACCGGCGAGGGCGAACCCGGCCAGGGCAAGCGCCGTCAACGCCGGCACAGCGATGGCTCCGTCGATCTGCAGCACTTGCGTGCCGGCGTCGGGAAGTCCGACTTCAGCGTGCACCCACACCTGGGTCCAAGCCAGCAACACCAGTGCGCTGGCACCCAGAACGGTGAGAATGAGGATGAGCTTGAGCCGGCGCGGAGACATCCGCTTGGCTGATTCTGTGGCTACGGGAGCACCTGCCCCGGGAACATCGGCCACTAGAAAACGCGCCGCATGGCGTTGGCCACGGCCACCGCGCGCAGTGGAGCTGCCGCCTTGTTTTGCGACTCCTGATATTCGGAGGCCGGGTCGGAGTCGGTGACGACGCCGCCACCGGCCTGCACCCGGGCGATGCCGTCCTTGATGGTTGCGGTGCGGATGGCGATGGCCAGGTCGGCATCACCGGCGAAGCCGAAGTAGCCGACCACTCCCCCGTACACGCCGCGTTGGGCCGGCTCGAGTGCGTCGATGATCTGGAGGGCTCGGGGTTTCGGGGCGCCCGACAGGGTGCCGGCCGGGAACGTCGCGCGAAAGACGTCGATGGCGGTCTTGCCGGGGATCAGGTTGCCCTCGACCGAGGAGACCAAGTGCATAATGTGGCTGAACCGTTCGATGCGCATGAACTCGGTCACTTCGACCGATCCGGCCGTGCAGACCTTGAGCAGGTCGTTGCGGGCCAGATCGACAAGCATGAGGTGTTCGGCGCGTTCCTTGGGGTCCTCCGCGAGCTCGATCGCAAAATCAGCGTCGGAATCCGGTGTCGTTCCGCGCGGTTTGGATCCGGCGATCGGGTGGGTGAAGACACGCTGGTCCTGCACTTTGACGAGCGCTTCGGGCGAGGAACCCACGATCCAATAGGGGTCGCCACCGGGAGTTTCGAGGCTTAGCAGGTACATGTACGGGCTCGGATTAAGGCTGCGCAAAACGCGGTAGACGTCGATCGGGTGTGCGGTGCAGACCTGATCGAAGCGCTGCGAGATGACGACCTGAAAAACGTCGCCGTCGACGATGCGCTGCTTGGCGATGTTGATCGCCGCGAGAAAGTCGTCGCGGGTTGTGCGGTTGGTGGGAGAGCTCGGCGTGTGCAGGTCGACCTCGGCCAGCCAGGCTTCGCCGGGTACGGCCAGTCGTGACTGCAGGGAGTCCAGCCGTGCCGTCGCGTCAGCCCAGAGCTCGTCCGGCGTGTCGGTGCCGTCGTTGAGTACGTTGGCGATGAGTTGTACTGTGCCGTATTTGTGGTCGAGTACAACTAGATCGGCAACGAAGCTGAAGGACTGATCGGGAACGTCGTAGTCGGCCGGCGGCTGCTGAGGCAGGTGCTCAATCTGGCGAATCGCCTCCCAACCGACGAAACCGACCAGCCCGCCGGTCAACGGCGGGTGTTCGGGTAGCCGGGGGGTTTGCCAGCGATCGAACAGATAGGCCAACGCCGCGAGCGGGCTCCGGCCGGCGGCCGAGCCGATAGCGCGTTCGGCAGAAAGCCCGTAGTCGATCCAGCGGGTGTCGTCGCCCTCCTGCGTGAGCACACCGAACGACGAGACGCCGACGAAGGAGAACCTCGACCAAATTCCGCCCTGTTCGGCGGACTCGAGCAGGAAGCTACCGGGTTGCCCGTCGGCGAGCTTGCGAAAAATGCCGACCGGAGTCTCGCCGTCGGCGAAGAGCTCCCGAATCACCGGGATCACCCGGTGGTTCTCGATGAGCTCGCCGAACTGGCCGTGCGTGGTGGAACCGGCGGTGTGGGATCCTGCAGTGTGGGAGGCGGATGCGGCCGGGGTGCTTTCGGTCATTCCGTAGGCCTTTCCATGGGGGTGGCTCCGAGATCGCGCCCATCGAAGCAGGTGTGCGTGCCGGTATGGCACGCCGCCCCGACCTGGTCGACCTGCACGAGCAGGGTGTCGTTGTCGCAGTCGAAAGCGGCCGAGTGAACGTACTGGGCGTGACCGGAGGTGTCGCCTTTACGCCAGTACTCGTTGCGGCTGCGCGACCAGAAGGTGACGCGTCCCTCGGTGAGGGTGCGACGCAGCGCTTCCCGGTTCATCCAGCCGAGCATGAGCACTTCGTGCGTGTCCCACTGCTGAATGACAGCGGGCAGCAGCCCGGCCTCATTGAAGACGGCGGCGTCCAACTGTTCGTTGAGTTCTGCGGTCATCCGCGCACCAACAGTCCGGCCTCAGCAAGCTCACGCTTCACGTCGCCGATGGTCAATTCTGCGTTGTGAAAAACGGATGCCGCGAGCACGGCATCTGCGCCGGCCCGTACCGCCGGTGGAAAGTCCTGTACGCGGCCGGCGCCGCCGGACGCGACCACGGGAACCCGGCTGTTGGCGCGCATCAGCGTGATGAGCTCGGTGTCAAAGCCGGCCTTGGTGCCGTCGGCGTCTATGGAGTTGACCAGGAGTTCGCCCGCGCCGAGTTCAATCGCCTGCCGGGCCCACCCCACGGCATCCAGATCGGTCTCGGTGCGCCCGCCGTGCGTGGTCACAACAAAGCCGCTCTCGGTGCGATCGGATCGTTTCACGTCGAGACTCAGCACGAGCACCTGGGCACCGAACCGGTCGGCGATTTCGGCGATCAGTGCGGGGCGGGCGATCGCGGCGCTGTTGACCCCCACCTTGTCGGCTCCGCTGGCCTGCAGCCGGGACACGTCTTCGACGCTGCGGATTCCACCGCCGACGGTGAGCGGAATGAAGACTTGCTCCGCAGTGGCCCGCACCACGTCGTAGGTGGTCGAGCGGTTGTCGACGGTAGCCGTGACGTCGAGAAAGCACAGCTCGTCGGCGCCCTGCTCGTAGTAGCGGCGCGCGAGCTCGACCGGGTCGCCGGCGTCACGCAGATTCTGAAAGTTCACTCCTTTGACGACGCGACCATCGGCCACGTCGAGGCACGGTATGACGCGCACACTCAGACTCACAGCTGGTTCTCCTCGGTCTACAGGCGGGCGTTGTGAATGGTGGTGACGAGAATGGCCCGGGCGCCGATTGCGTAGAGCGAGTCCATCACGTTGTTCATGTCGAGCCGGGCGATCATCACGCGCACCGCGGCCCATTCCGGGTCGTGCAGCGACGAGACCGTTGGCGATTCGATTCCGGAAGCCAAAGCCGTGGCGTCTTCGAGCAGGGCCACGGGAATGTCGTAGTCGAGGAGCACGTACTGGCGGGCTACGAGCACGCCCTGCAGCCGGCGCAGCAACGTGTTGATACCGGCCTTGTCGTTGGTGGAGCTGATGAGCACGGCGGTGGATTCGAGAATGACCGGTCCGAAGATTTCGAGCCCGGCCTTGCGCAGTGTCGTGCCGGTCGATACGACGTCGGCGACGGCATCCGCTACGCCCAGCTGAACGGCCGATTCGACGGCGCCGTCGAGTTCGACGAGGTCGACGGTCACCGAGTGCGTGGCGAGGAATCGTTCAACGAGTCCCGGGTAGCTCGTGGCGACGCGCAGGCCGTCGAGGTCTTTCAACTCGGAGAAGCGACCGGCCGGCCCGGCGAAACGAAAGGTGGAGTCGCCGAAGTCGAGGCTGGCGATCTCCACGGCTTTCGAGTGGGAATCAAGCAGCAGGTCGCGGCCGGTGATGCCGACATCGAGCGCGCCGGATCCGACGTAGGTCGCGATGTCACGCGGGCGCAGGTAGAAGAATTCCACCCCGTTGCGCGGGTCGGCGGTGACGAGGTCGCGCGGGTCGCGGCGACCGGTATAGCCGGCTTCAGACAACATCTGCGCGGCGGTTTCAGACAACGAGCCCTTGTTGGGCACGGCAATTCTCAGCATGGGGAGACCCTCTTGGTTGTATTTCACACGACTATTCAGTGGTTGCGGGCCAGCAGATGAGCTGGCGCGGTTCACAGATGTCGGTAGATATCGGCAGGAGAGAGGCCCTTGGCAATCATCATGACCTGCAGGTGGTACAGCAACTGCGAGATTTCACCGGAGGTTTCGTCGTCACTCTGGAACTCGGCAGCCATCCAGACTTCGGCGGCTTCCTCAACAATTTTCTTGCCGATAGCATGCACGCCGGCGTCGAGTTCACGTACGGTGCCGGAGCCCTCTGGGCGGGTGCGGGCCTTGTCGCTCAGTTCTACGAAAAGGTCATCGAATGTTTTCACAACTCTAGGTTACCCGTCCCGTGACGGTGGCTCGCCGCACGCTCCCGCAGCAGGGTGATCTGGGCTGCAGGATTCTCCGCCCCGAACACGCTCGAACCAGCCACAAAGTTGTCGGCGCCGGCAGCGGCGGCGATCTCGATCGTCTCGGCCGTGATACCGCCGTCGACCTGTAACCACACGTCGAGGCCGCTCTTCTGCACGGCCGTGCGCAGCCGTGCCAGCTTCGGCATGGTCGAGTCCATGAAACTCTGGCCGCCGAAACCAGGCTCAACGGTCATGACGAGCACCTGGTCGAACTCGCCGAGCAGCTCGAGATAAGGGGTGGCATCGGTGCCGGGCTTGAGCGCGATTCCCGCTCGGGCGCCGATCTCCCGCAACCGACGGGCGAGCGCGACCGGGTCGGTCGTAGCCTCGGCATGAAAGGTGACCGAGTAGGCGCCGGCCTCGGCGTACCCGGGCGCCCAGTGTTCCGGGTTGTCGATCATCAGATGGATATCGAGCGGCAGCGGCGACACCTGCTGCAGGCGTTCGACCATGCCGAGCCCGAACGTGAGGTTCGGTACGAAATGGTTGTCCATGATGTCGACGTGCACGAGGTCTGCCGAGCCGATGCGGCCCAGTTCGCTCTCCAGATTGACGAAGTCGGCGGCGAGGATGCTCGGACTGATGCGGGTAGCCATTCCTTCAGCCTACCGAGCCTGCGCGAACGGCTTGGGTTCGGCGGCTCTATTCGGCGGGCTCTGTTCGGGTGTCATTTGTTCCAGGTGGGTTTTTCGGTGGGGGTGGCGGCGCGGTTTTGGCGGGCGGGGCGCCAGGTTTGGGTGGGGTCGAAAATGAGGGGGCCGCGGATCCAGGGGCGGCCGTCTCTCATTTCGATGTCCCAGCCGGAGGTGTCGATGCTGCTGTGGGCGGCGTTGCAGAGCAGCACGGCGTTGTCGATGTTGGTCAAGCCGCCCCGGCGCCAGGGTATGACGTGGTGCACCTGGGTGAATTGGGGTGGCACGGTGCAGCCGGGGATGATGCAGCCGCCGTCGCGGGCGGCGAGGGCTCGGCGTTGTTGGGCGGTGAAGAAGCGGTTGCTGTCACCCAGGTGAAGAATTTTGCCGTTGTGGCCGAACAGGATGGGTTGGTATCCGCCGGCGCAGAGGAGTTCGTCGACTTGTTGGGTGGTGAGGGGGCCGTCGATGCCGTCGATCCAGCCGGCGCCGCGGCCGGCGAGGAGGTCGTCGATGTGGATGTGCACGAGCACAGTCGGGGCCGCTCC
>Ga0314774_1000979_pt1 | contig 19890 bp, 20 predicted proteins | sample MetaGCBIA2018_FD_204515 | JGI IMG/M metagenome (GOLD analysis project Ga0314774, IMG submission 204515) | Cryopeg brine microbial communities from Beaufort Sea near Barrow, Alaska, United States - CBIA 2018 | ecosystem: Environmental > Aquatic > Marine > Coastal | place: USA: Alaska | collected...
GGCAATGGCCCGGCGATGCAGCGAGTCAAAAAGCTGATTCAACAAGTTGCTGAAACGGACGCAACGGTTCTTATATTAGGCGAGTCGGGTACAGGTAAAGAAGTGGTTGCGCAAGCGTTACATAACGTTTCCCATCGATCTCAAAAATGCTTTATTCCTATAAACTGTGGTGCAATTCCCGGTGAATTATTAGAAAGTGAACTCTTCGGACATGAACGAGGGGCATTTACGGGAGCCATTACGGCGCGTAAAGGCCGTTTTGAAATGGCTGAAAAAGGCACTATCTTTTTGGATGAAATCGGTGATATGCCGTTACCTATGCAGGTTAAGTTGTTACGCGTCTTACAAGAACGTATGTATGAACGAGTTGGCGGTAATAAAAGCTTTCAGTGTGATATCCGTGTGATTGCGGCAACCCATAGAGATTTAGAAGAGACGATTGAGGCGGGAAGTTTCCGTGAAGATCTCTTTTATCGCCTAAATGTTTTCCCAATTGAGATGCCTTCTTTGCGCGAACGGCCAGAAGACATCCAGTCGTTATTAGATTTCATGTTTAATAAAATTCAGGAAACTGGCCGTAAAATTCCAACTTTGTCTGAGCATGCTCTCATTGCTCTTCAGCATTATCCTTGGCCAGGAAACGTCCGTGAACTTGGGAATTTAGTCGAAAGGTTGTCAATCTTATTCCCTGGGCTACCAGTAGATTACGCAGACTTGCCTAAGAAATATCAGATTCAGTTAGCGGATGGTGCCGAATTTATTCAACCAGCACTCTCTTCTGATGGTAACTTGTCACATAATGACGTTGCGGAGCGTGCGGATGCAGGAATTTCGCTCACTCAACCCAACCATAATACGCCTCTATCAGAACCTACTCTCAATGAGTTATCAGCGGAATCACCGGTGCGAGTCTCTCTTGACAGTAGTCCTAATTTGGACGATGGTTTAGACCTGAAATCCTACTTAGTTGAGATGGAAGTGCAGCTTATTCAAAGAGCGCTCTCGCAGACAGATGGCAATGTTTCACAGGCCGCTAAATTACTACAGACTAACCGAACCACGTTGGTCGAGAAAATTCGCAAATACGAGTTAACTTAAATTTCGGATGTTGAATAGTGTTAAACCAAGTTGAGCAAGACCGTTTAAAAGAGTTAGAACAGGCTTTTGAGCTATTTAATACGACTTCTTTGCAGCTAACTAATGCATATGATTCGTTACAAGCACAAGTGGGTAGTTTGCAGGCTCAGCTCGCTCAGAGTGATCAAGATAAACGTCAAGTAGCGGACCGATTAAGTCGTTTGTTAGATCTACTGCCTGCGGGTGTGATTGTCCTCAATGCGAATAATCAAGTGATTGAAATGAATCCGAGTGCCGATGAGATTTTGGGTAAGGATGCACTTGGTCGAGATTGGGGAATTGTGGTCATGAATGTCTTTTTGCTGAGTAATGATGCTGGCGAATTGATGACCCATGACGAAATTTATTATCAATTGTCTGAAACCTTGCTTGATGAAACCTCTGGAAAGATCCTTTTAATTCAAGACGTCACAGCTTCACGCCATTTGCAAGAGCACGTCAGTCGCCATCAACGGCTGCATTCTATGGGTGAGATGGCCGCTTCACTCGCCCATCAAATTCGAACCCCCTTATCCTCTGCTTTGCTTTATGTTTCACAGATGAATTCAGAGAGTTTAGATGATGAAAAACGAGCAAAATTCGTCGACAAGGCGATGAATAGTTTGCATCATCTAGAAGGCCTAGTGAAAGATATGCTGCAATATGCACGAGGTGGTAAGGGCAGTGAGCAGCGCATAGAGCTGACGGAGTTGATGAAGCAACTCGAGCAAAATGTGGAGCCTCAGGTGAAACTTTCCAACAGTCAGATTAAATTTGAGGTATTCCTACCAGGCCTGGTTGTTATTGGTGATAAGGATGCTTTAATGACGGCATTGCAGAATTTAGTCGGTAATGCCATTGATGTGATTGGCCAACATGCGATGATTCAAGTTACAGTTAATAAAATTTCAGATGAAAAAGTGGATTTAGTCATTAGTGATAATGGTCCAGGTATAGAGCCTGAACTGTTAGAGAAAATATTTGAACCTTTTTATACTAAGCGCGCACGGGGTACTGGCCTGGGGTTAGCGGTGGTTCGAGCAATTGCTGAAGCGCATAGTGGTAAAGCCTGGGTAAAATCAATACCCGGTTACGGTTCTAGGTTTGGCATTCGCTTGCCGTTGGTCGTTATGAAGGAAAAAGAATGAGTATTGCAAAGATTTTAGTGGTTGAAGACGATTCAGAGCTCCAAGAAGCACTCGTGGATACCCTCTCTTTGAATGGGTTTGATGTCATTAGTGTGAGTAATGCCGAAGATGCACTTGTGGCACTAGACGATGACATTGGCATGGTGTTTAGTGATATTCGTATGGATGGCATGGATGGCTATACTTTAATGACACGTATAAGGGCAATTAAACCTTATCTACCGATTGTTTTGATGACGGCTTATGGCACGATAGAGCAAGCCGTAGATGCGATGAAATCAGGCGCGGTTGATTATATCGTTAAGCCTTTTGAAGCAAGTGTTCTTGTAGAAAAAGCCAAGGTTTATTTTAATCGAGATGCCTCTAGTGAAGATGATTTTGTGGTGGCTGATCCCGCGACTCAGCAGCTTAAAGCTATGGCACAGAAAGTGGCTGAAAGTGATGCTAGTATTCTAATAAGTGGTGAGAGTGGAACCGGTAAAGAAGTATTGGCGCGTTTTATTCATAATCAGTCAAATCGCGCTAAACAACCCTTTGTCGCGATTAATTGTGCAGCAATTCCCGAAGGAATGCTGGAAGCAATGCTGTTTGGGCACGAAAAAGGGGCTTTTACAGGCGCGGCTAAAGCGATGCCAGGTAAATTTGAACAGGCGCAGCATGGTACGATATTTTTAGATGAAATTGGCGAGATGAAGCCAGAATTGCAAGCCAAGCTATTGAGAGTAGTGCAAGAGAAAGAAGTTGAACGAATTGGCAGTGCCAAGTTAATTCAGTTGGATGTTCGAGTATTGAGTGCTTCTAATGTTGATATGAAGAGGGCGATTTCTGTTGGGGAATTTAGGGAAGATCTATTTTACCGTCTGAATGTGTTTCCGATGCGTTTACCGCCTTTAAGAGATCGCCCTAGAGATATCGCCGCGATTGCTGAACGTTTGTTACACCGGCATTGCGGCTCCGCCAGAGTCGAGCCAATGGTTTCGGCGCAGGCGATGAAACGTTTAATTCAGTATAAGTGGCCAGGCAACATTCGAGAATTAGATAATGTGATTCAAAGGGCCTTGGTAATGATGTCGGGTGACACTATTCAAGAGCAAGATATTTTATTGGATGATGTGTATGTGATAGAGGGGGCGCAACAGACGGCGGATTCATTGTCTGAATCGGACCCTATGGATTCTAATGTATCCCAGGCACTACGGGAGACCGTCGTTCATCATGTCGAGGATTCAACGGATGCAGATTTTAAGCCATTGAAGTATCCGCTTGATCTAAAGACCAGAGAGACTGAGTTGATTCTTGAAACGCTCAAACAAAATAGTGGACATCGTCAGAAAACGGCTGAGGATTTAAATATCAGTCCTAGGACACTACGCTATAAAATAGCTAAGCTTAAAGAGCTTGGTGTTGCTGTACCTTAAGGTATAAATAGTGATATAGAGTCTCTTCTGAGATTGTTTTTAGGCGTAAAATTGATTGTTAACGGCCAACTTTTTAGAATGTTGAGGCAATTGTGTAGGCATGGTCAGTTATTTGACGGTTAAATTGGCATATCAATTGCTATTTCTCATTACAGAATTATGTGATAATGGCATTAGTTCTAAATACTCGAATAAAATTCTTACCCTTATTTTGGAGTCATGAAGCATCATGAGTCAGATTGATACACAAAGTTTAATGTTGCAAATGCGGTCGTTAGCTGCGCAAGCGGGAACTATGCCGGTTGATAACGCTGCCAATATTGATCCATCAGCTCAAGATAAGGTAACGGGTTTTGCCGATTTATTGGCGAAGTCTGTTGAGTCTGTCAGTGCTGAGCAACATAAAGCAGGTGGCCTGAAAACGGCTTTTGAAAAAGGAGATGCTGATGTTGATCTATCTGAAGTTATGCTCCAAGTTCAAAAAGCCAGTCTATCTTTTCAGGCCATGACTCAAGTTCGTAATAAGTTGGTAGAAGCGTATAAGACGGTTATCAATATGCCCTTATAGCATTGGTAGATTCCTGAAAAGATGAATTCCTTATTTTGAATTGAAGAAGACTAGCAATGGCAGAACAGCAAGCCTCTATAAATAATACTCTTAATACTCAGCCGCCCATAAGCTCGAGTTCGATGCTATTAAATAATTTAACCTCTCTTACCGTTGCCAAACAAGTTAGCTTAGTGATTGCCTTAGCGGCAACGGTTGCTCTGATTGTCGGGATTTTATTATGGTCTCAAAGTAAACCCTATACCCTTTTATTTGGTAGTGTCGATGCCAAAGACTTAACCGAAATTGTCCAAACCCTAGAACAACAAGGGGTCGAATATCAAATTGACCACACCAGTGGCGGTATCTTGGTACCTTCAGATTTAGTGTACTCCCTTAGGTTGAAGTTAGCTGCGGCGGGTTATCCTAAAGAAGCTGCAACAGGCTACCAACTGCTGGATGTCGAACAAGGTTTCGGGATTTCTCAGTTTAAAGAAACGACACAATATCATCGAGCGTTAGAAGGCGAGCTTTCAAAGTCAGTTGCATCTTTAAATTCAGTTAAGTCTGCCCGCGTTATGCTGGGCCTGCCTAAGCGTTCAGTTTTTGTGCGTAAAGCCCAAAAACCATCGGCTTCAGTTGTGGTAAAGCTCTATCCTGGACGAGGTCTTAATGATGAACAAGTCAGTGCCATTATTCATATGGTCTCGTCTAGTGTGCCGAATATGGAAGCCGCCTCAGTAACTGTCGTGGATCAAAAAGGGAATCTGCTTACGAGTCATTCCGCCAATACCGGCATGAATATGAGTATGAAACAACTTGACTATACTCGCACGGTTGAAGAAACGCTTTCACGACGAATTGTTACATTACTCTCACCGATTGTTGGCGGCCAAAGCAAAGTCCGAGCGCAGGTCACCGCTGAGTTAGACTTTACGCAGCAAGAGCAAACACGTGAAAATTATGAGCCGGACCCTGAAGCGATTCGTTCAGAACAAGCTTTGAAAGAGATTAATCGTAATGAAGGGCCGACCGGTATACCAGGTGCCTTAACAAATCAACCGCCGCGTGCGGGTTTGGCACCTGAAGAAGGTTATACGGCGGGGAAAGATCCGAGCTTAAAGAGTTCAAGTGAAAAGAAAACAATCAACTATGAGCTTGATAAGACCATTAGTCATATTAAAAATGCTGTCGGCAATATCCATCGCTTGTCGGTTGCCGTTGTTCTGGATGATAAAACAAGTTTAGATGAGACGGGTTTATTATTGCGTACGCCATTGACAGAAGATGAACTGTTACGCTTTCGACGTTTGGTCAGTGATACGGTCGCTTTGGATGAAGCGCGCGGCGATACCTTGAGTATTGTTAACGCCTCTTTTATGGTTGCACCTGTTGAACAGATCGAGGACGCGCCTATTTGGCAAGAATCCTGGTTCTGGGATTTGATTAAGCAAATACTTGCAGGGCTTGCCGTTTTAATTATTGTCTTCGGTGTGATTCGTCCTCTTTTAAAAGATCTTTCGAAAAAGCAAGAGAGTTACCTAGAATACCCAGAAGATGTGCCAGAGGAAAATGAAGAGCTTGAAAATGTAGACGAAATTTCAAGAGCTCTTGAGCAAATGAGCCAAGAAGTTGAATTGACGGCTATGGATACTGATCGCACATCAGAAGCTGAAAGTGAAATATTAGAAAAAGTAAGAGCCCTTGTTGCCGCAGATCCAAAAGTGGCGGCTCATGTGATTAAACAATGGATGATGGGAAAGTAGCATGCCAAATTCAGAGATTGAGGATGTTGGAGATGAGAAAGAGATCTCTAAATTAGATAAAGCAGCGATTTTACTGCTCTCATTAGGTAAAGATTCCGCTGCTAAAGTGCTAAAACATCTCAATCCTAGAGAAGTGCAGCAAATTGGTTCGGCCATGACGTCTGTGGATGGAGTCACGCATCGACATATTAATAAAGTCATGAAATCTTTTTTAGAAGAAGTAGGTGATGATGCGTTAGGTGTAGATCCAAGTGAATTCGCACAATCCTTAATGGCAGATGCATTAAGCGAAGGAGGCGGGCATCTTATGGATGCTGCATTGCTTGGTGATCAAGTTAAAGGGTTGGAGGCGCTCAAGTGGCAGCATCCTTCAACGATTGCAAATATGTTACGAAACGAACATCCACAGGTGGTTGCTATCGTACTCTCTTATTTTGATTCCGACCAAGCGGCTGAAGTGTTGCGCGGTATTCCTGAACGTTTCCAATCTGAAGTTATTTACCGTATTGCCACTTTAACGACGATCCAACCTAGAGCATTATTTGACTTAAACAGTGTTTTGGAAAATGCTTCAAGTGATGGTGAAGGCGGAAAATTAGCAACCATTGGTGGTGAAAAACGTGCCGCTGAAATTCTAAACATGGTTGGCGGTGGGATCGACACGAGAATTTTGGATGATATTGCTTCTGAGCACGAAGATGTCAGTAAAAGTATCCAAGACAAAATGTTTGTCTTTGATGATATTAGTGGTATTGATGATCGTGGCATTCAGACGATTGTAGGTGAGGTGCCAAGTGATATTCTTATCGTTGCACTTAAAGGTGCTGATACGGCCCTAAAAGAGAAGTTCCTAGGTAACCTTTCTAAACGTCAAGCGGATATTATGCGAGATGACCTTGAGACAGGACCTCCTGTTAAACTTAGTGCGGTGGAAGATGCACAGCGTAGCATTATTCAAACGGTACGCCGTTTAGCTGATGAGGACAAAGTAATGATGCCTGGTGGGGCTGAGGAATTCTTGTAAGTGGTTGATTCAAAAACTAAAAAGACTAACTCTATAGAAGAGCCTGTTCTAACGAAGTTGGTCTCTTCCTCCAGTATGGAATCGCCAAAAATTGAAGCCTGGCAGATGCATGATTTTAATCAAAAAGCAGTGGAATTACCTCCAGAGTTTTCAGAAGAAGTGTTGCAAAAAGCAGAGCAACGACTTCAACCCGTATTGCAACAAAAAGCAGATTTACTTAAGAAAGATGCGTATGACGTAGCTTATAAAGAAGGTTATCAGGTAGGTCTTGCTAAAGGTTTAGAAGAGGGTTTAGAGAAAGGTTGTACTCAAGGACTAGAAAAGCAGGTGCAGATTTTTGCACCTAAGTTGATACAGTTCGAGCAAATTCTAGACATGTTACAATCGCCTTATCAAAAAATTGAAAAACAAGCCCTGTCAGACCTTGTTGCACTAAGCCTGCACATTACAAAGCGGGTTATTAAAGCGGAAGTCGCTCAAGATAAAGAGTGGGTACTAAAGGCTGTTCAAGAAGCAGTTCAGCTCTTACCGGATGATTCAGCAGCTATTAAGGTTGAATTACACCCGGAAGACTTACAATTACTTCAAGAGTTGAGTTCTGATATCACGGATCAATGGCAGCTTAAAGCCAATACTGAATTAGTCTTGGGCACCTGTTTAATTAAGCAACAAAATTCTTCCATTCTGAATAGTTGGCAGGACCGTTTTGATGAGATTTCTAATGATTTATTGTCTCGAACGAATCCTTCTGAGGTTTCTTAGCCATCAACCATCAAGGTCAATTAGCTTATGGATTACGCTGAGTCTTTAAACCTCTCCCTCCAAGAACAACTTAAGCACTTCAATGAAACCCTGATAACACCCGGATCTGTGAAGATAGCAGGCCGTCTAGTACGCATGGTAGGCATGACACTAGAGGTGGTGGGGACTTTTGCACCCATCGGTTCTCGCTGTCAAATTTTAAGTCATGATCTGCCACCTATTGAAGCAGAAGTCATTGGTTTTAATGATGACCGATTGTTTTTGATGCCGATTGGAGATACCCAAGGTCTGTCACCAAATGCTCGTGTTCTACCAATGGAAGGTGGAGTTAAAGTCGGAGTGGGTATGGCAATGTTAGGCAGAGTGGTGGATGGGTCTGGTTGGCCTTTAGACAGTTTGGGGCCTATTTCAGTTGAGAAGTATGTTTCTCTTGCAGGTGAACGAATTAACCCTCTTAGTAGACATCCTATAACTGAAATTCTTGATGTCGGTGTTAAAGCCATAAATGGACTCTTGACCTTAGGGCAAGGTCAGCGCGTTGGTTTGATGGCAGGGACGGGTGTTGGAAAAAGTGTTTTATTAGGTATGATGACTCGTTATACCAATGCTGATATCGTCGTCGTTGGTTTGATTGGTGAGCGTGGTCGAGAGGTTAACGAATTTGTGCGTCATAACCTGGGCGAGGAAGGTTTAAAGCGTTCTGTTGTGGTCGCGACCCCAGCAGATGATCCGCCCTTAATGCGTTTGCATGGTGCGATGTTGGCGACAGCAATTGCGGAATATTTTCGTGATCAAGGCTTGAATGTCTTGCTGTTAATGGATTCTTTAACCCGCTTTGCACAAGCGCAACGCGAGATTGCACTCGCGGTTGGTGAGCCTCCTGCGAGTAAAGGTTATCCGCCCTCGGTATTTGCAAAACTTCCACAGCTGGTCGAGAGAGCGGGTAACGGAAGTGCTGGCTCGGGCTCTATCACGGCAATTTATACCGTGTTGGCTGAAGGCGATGATCAGGCAGATCCTGTCGTTGATTCAGCGCGTGGTGTATTGGATGGACACATCGTATTATCACGGGAAATTGCCGATAGTGGTCGTTATCCTGCGATTGATGTGGAATCTTCGATCAGTCGTGTGATGGTTGATATTGCCTCCAAAAATCAGTTAGAACAGGCTCGTAAATTTAAGAAACTATATTCAAGCTACCAGCAGAACAAAGATTTGATCAGTGTCGGTGCTTACCGAAAAGGGACGGACCCGATTATTGATGCCGCTATTGCAAAGCAACCTGATTTAAACCTATTTTTATCTCAGGATATTTCAGAAAACTTTTCTATAGATGACTCTCTCACAGCCCTTGATACAGCATTGATGTCTTAATTTTTGTCGTTATTTAAAGATTTTAATGGGTTGTTTTACGTTATTTCGATTGTTAGGTAATCATATTATGTCCCCTAGAATGAATAGAATGCAGGCGCTGGTTGAGTTGGCAGAAACGGAGTTAGATAAAACGGCACAGACGCTTGCAGTTATTCGGGCCCAGCATGCAGAAGCCTTGACTCAACTTGAGGCTTTAACCAGTTATGCGAAAGAATATGGTCAGGTATCGACTAATCAATCGACATTAATTTCACCGATACAGTTACAGACACGACATGCATTTGGTGAAAAACTTGGGCAGGCTGTAGTGGCTCAAACAATACAGGTTGATGAATTGGTAGATACAGTCGAGTCTGCTCGGCAGAGCTGGTTAGAAAAGCGTGTCAGAGTCAAAGCTTTGCAAGCTTTGTTAGATAAGTTGAAGTTGGGGGCTCAAATAAAACTGGACAAGCAAGAGCAGCATATGATGGATGAGTTAGCAGCTCAAAGCGTTATTTTAAGAAGAGCTGACTCTACACTTTAAAATGAAATATTTATGTTTTTGAGTGTTGGGCATGTATGTTGCTTATTCAGAGATAACTGAAATGCTAGGATGAGAGTCTAAATATGCTAACTACAAACCAATCAACGCGTGCAGAGCAACCTTTACAGGGTGTTTTGGCATCTAAAAATGAGTCTAAATCAGGTAATGACTTACCTGAAAAGAGTAGTTTTTCAAAGCTATTCTCTTCAATGAAATTAGGGGCTGCTTCTGAGGCACCCGCCAGCATTTCTCCTGTAGAAGTCTCTGTTCTTACGGGTGAAAATTCAGAGGATGTGGCCTTGTCTGTTATTCAACAATTGCCCACTTTAGATGCCGCATTCACTGACTCTGATAGTCATTTACCAGCCGCGTTAAGTTTGCTAGATTCAGAGGATGTGGCCTTAAACGTTGTGCAGAAATTACCCGCTTTAGATGCGGCCTCTAATTACATCGATAGCAATTCACTTACCGCGTTAAGTGTGCAGGATTCAGAGGGAGTGGCTTTGTCTGTTATGCAGCAATTGCCTGCTTTAGACATGGTCGCTAATGACGCTGGAAACAATTCACCATTCGCATTAAATTTGCTAGATTCAGAGGGTGTGTCTTTATCTGTTGGGCAGGCATTGCCAGGTTCTGAGCAGCTTAATAGCGATTTGTCAGCTTTAGGAATTGAGGAAGTCGACGGTAACATCAATATGCCCTTTATATCAGACTTGCAAGGTTCTGAAACGGCTCGGTTGTCAGAGACCGAAATCGACAATCCAATATTAGCTCCGGTCATCGATGCTCCTGCATTAAAATCGGATTCTGAAGTGTTGATACCATCATCGGCCGTTTCTAACAATGCGGCAATAAATTCTGAATTAATTGAGAGCGTGAGCGGTGAAGCTCTTCAAAATTTGGCCTTGAATCAATCTACAGTTGGAAAGGAAAATTCTGCAAGTGTTCAGCTGAATAGTGGTATTTCTAATGCGGCATCTAATAGTGTCACAAACTGGGGAACTCAAACGCATGCGGCAATGGCGAGTGGGGATGCTCAAATAGGAGCTCAGCAGAGTCAACCTTCTGCACAGGGTGGACAGAATGGTCAAGCCTTTCAAGGACAGTCAGGACAGCAACAAGCAATGATGTTCGCGCAATTTATTAAAGAGGGTAAGGTGCAAGCCCTTGAGCAACAAGCGGCTGTTAGAGGGGTTGATGAGTCGGCTCTAAAGTCTGAAGGGAAAGATTTATTAGGGGGGGCAGAAATTGCCTCTACGGACAGGAGAGGTCTGTTACCTTTAGGCTTGCAGAGCATTCCACAGCCACTTAAGCATCCACAATGGGGGCAGGCATTGGGCCAACGGGTGGTTTTTATGGCCAATAATAGCATGCAACAAGCACAAATTACATTAAATCCTGAAAAGTTAGGCCACATTCAGGTGACTCTTCAATTAGATAAAGATCAGAAAATGAATGTTTCACTGAATGCAAAAAATGGCATCACTCGTGAAAGTATGGAGAACGCTTTACCGAAGTTACGTGAAATGCTTGAACAAGCAGGGATTGCCCTTGGCTCTATGGATGTAAGTGATCAAAAACAGTTTTCAGATAATGATTCTGATAAGCCAACCTCAGTAGGGGTTGCATCAAACAATGCAGTTGAAGAAGAGGATGCTATTATTGAGAGTTCTCTTTCAACCGTTAAAACAACAGATAACATCGTTGATTATTATGCGTAAGGGTACTTCTATGAAATTTATAAATATGATCACAGGACCTCTTTTATTGGTCTTGGGCTCCACGCCAGTGTTGGCAAATTCTTCAATTATGGGTGTTCCAACGATTGGTTTTGTGACACTCTCTGTGATTGTTACGGCTGTCGTAGTGGGCGCCTTAGTTTATATCCTATGGTGTAATAAATCGGGTATTTGTGAACAATCTGAATTAATAAATGAGCTTAATGATATTGTTAAATCAGAGGATTTTGCAACGTCAATCAATCCTGAGAATACCGACCCCAAGCTCGCTGCTGTCATTAATGCCTTGTTGGAAGCCGCCTCTAATAAAATAACAATGCAACTGCTTGAAAAGTCACAGGTTGAATCCAAAGTAGCTGATTGTCACTCCCAAATGGAAGAGCTGAACGAAATGCTGGCCAGTTGTTACGCTCAACAAGGCGCCTTGCCCGCGACCCGCTTTGATAACTCAGAATTGATTGGATTATCTGCACAATTATCAGATGTTGTTGAGCAGATGAATCACAATTCGGTTGAGATGACGACAACGACTGGTAATGTGATTACTGAAGTGGGGGGGCTTACAAATGATGTGGCACATGCTTCTGATGTAATTAAACACTTAGAAAAAGACAGTAGCAATATTGGTACTGTGTTGATTTTGATTCGAGATATTGCTGAGCAAACTAATTTATTAGCATTGAACGCTGCCATTGAAGCCGCTCGAGCCGGAGAGCATGGGCGAGGATTCGCCGTTGTTGCTGATGAAGTACGTATTCTTGCAGGTAAAACACAAAAAGCAACGACTGAAATTCAAACGATTATTGAAGAACTACAGCAGCGTGCCAGAAATGCTGTCCAAGTCATGGAGAGCAGTCAAGAGCGCGTGGGTTCGACCCAAACTCAAGCGGCCAGAGTAAATGAAATATTAAATGGTATTGTCGAGAACCTTTCTGAGTTAAAATCTGCGCAGAATAAATTATCAAGTGCTATTCAGAACAGTTAAAAATCATTTGATAAAAGAGATAGGGTGAGTTAAGAATGAAAGCAATTGTCGGTACATTAGTCGTAATAGGAACGCTGTTGGGTGGGTATCTGCCACATGGTGGTTTTGCTATTTTGATTCAACCGCTAGAAGTTGTCATTATTTGTGGTGGGGCAATTGGTGCTTATATTATTGCGAATCCAGGTTGGGTCGTAAAGGCGGGTTTTTCTAAAGGGCTTGGTTTAGCGAAACCTTCACCCCATAACAAAGCCTTGTATATGGAACTTTTGGGTCTCCTTTTTAAAATATTTAACAAGGCCCGTCGAGAAGGGTTAATGTCAATCGAAGCAGATGTTGAAGATCCTCATGACAGTGAATTATTCAATAGTGCTCCTTTAGTCGCTGCTGATCATCACGCGATTGATTTTATATGTGATTATTTACGTCTTATGATAAGTGGTGCGAGTAATCCTTACCAATTAGAAGATTTGATGATTTTGGAGTTAGATTTACACCATCATGAAGCGATGATGCCCAGCGCGGCAGTTGGTAAGGTTTCTGAAGGTTTACCAGCGTTTGGTATCGTTGCCGCAGTATTAGGCATTATTGTTACTATGGGGTATCTGGATGCAGGACCAATGGAAATCGCTCACCATATGTCAGTTGCACTCGTTGGAACTTTCTTGGGTATTTTATTTGCCTATGGATTTATTGCGCCAATTTCATCTGATTTAGCAAATCGAGCGGAAGCTGAAAGTGCCTTTTTTGGTGTTATTAAAACAGGTTTAATGGCGAATTTGAATGGTTATGCACCTCAAGTCGCCGTTGAATTTGGACGTAAAGCTATTCCAAGTATGGAACGTCCAAGCTTTAATGAAGTAGACGAATTTCTACTGACCCAAAAGTAATTGATTGAATAGTACTGAATACGAGAATCGGTTGAACTTGCATGAGTGATGAGCAGTCCATAATTATCAAGCGCTTAAACAAGTGCCCACATGTAGCACATGGTGGGGCATGGAAAATAGCGTTTGCAGACTTTATGACTGCCGCAATGGCTTTTTTCTTGATGCTGTGGGTTTTAGGGGGGGTCAACGACGAAGAAATGAAAGCGATGGCGGAGTACTTCAGGGATCCATCCGTTATTGAATCCGCGCCTTCGACGTTGGTAGAGTCTAAAGAAGCGGGGCAAACGGCAGATGCAATGATTGACATGGGTGGGTTTAAAGATGCGCCAAAGGGAACTGAAGGCAATGAGGATGGCTCGGGTAAGGCCGACGAAACCGCCAGTTTAAAAGCGATGAAGCTTGCCCTTGAACAAAAAATTGAAGAAAATGAAGCCTTAAAAGAGCTTAAGGATCAACTTAAAATTGACATCACTCCGAATGGTTTACAAGTCCAGATTTTAGATGATCGTAAACGACCTATGTTTGGTTCCGGGGTGGATATTCCTAAGGAATATGCCTCAAATTTATTAAGGGAAGTCGGTTCGGTGCTTGCGAAAACCAGTAATAAGATTAGTATTGCAGGGCATACAGATTCTTCTGGGTACCATGCTAGCTCAGAATATACCAACTGGGAGCTCTCTGCTGATAGGGCAAACGCGGCACGTAGATTATTATTGGAAGGTGGCGTTGATACCAGCCGAATCGCTCAAGCAGTGGGCATGGCGGATACCATCCCTTTTGATAAAGGAAATCCGTATAATCCAAGAAACAGAAGAATTAGTATTATTGTCCTCAATAAAGAAGCTGAAGAGCGCTTGCGGAGTTTGAGTGAAGCGCCAAAAGTTGAAAGTCTGAGCGATCAAACTCTGCTAACCGGACACTAAGGCGAATGCCTTTGAACATAGTAAATACGTTGAACCGAAAAAGGAAGAATGATGTCTAAAGAAGAAGTTATTGAAGAAGGTCAAGAAGGGAAAAAAAGTGGTGGTAAAGGCCTGATCATTGTTTTACTTGTTGTCGTAATTCTTCTCTTGGTTGGAATGGGTATCATGGCATTTTTACTGATGAGTGGAAGTCATGATAAGGACACGAAAACAGATACGAGTGAAATGCATGCACCTGCTGAGCATGGTGATGAAGCTTCAGGTGAAGATGCCTCTGTAAATAGTCACGCTAAGAGCTACTCTCCAAAATACAAGCAATTTGAACCGCCTGCTCCAGAAGCGGCACCAAGTTATTTTATTATGGATAAATTTGTCGTTAACTTTGACGGCGCTGGTAAGGCGAAGTTTTTAGCGGTCGATTTACAGTTTATGTCTTATTATGCGCAAGTTGTTGGAGCAGATGGTGAGATGGAGCATTTACGTCCAATCTTAAAAAATGATATACAACGACTATTACGTAACCAACACTTTACCGATTTGGATAAACCAGACGGACCAGATCATTTAAGAGCAGAAATTCTTGAGGTCGCACGCAAAGTTTTGGAAAAGCATAATATTTACCCAGATTTGATTGAAGACGTCTATATGACACGTTTCGTCATGCAATAAGGCCATCGAAATGGATGATATTTTAAGTCAAGATGAAGTTGATGCGCTTTTAAAGGGCATGGGTGGCGGTGATGTTGACACCGAGGATGATTCTTCGGTTGGCGGCAATGCTACATCTTACGATTTTACCAATCAAGAGCGTATTGTTCGTGGGCGTTTGCCTGCTTTAGATATTATCAATGAGCGTTTTGCTAGAGGTTTTCAGCGTCACTTCAATGAAATGATTATGGCAAGTGTTGAAGTCACGGCTGGCGAAGTTAAAATCATAAAAATGATAGATTACTTAAGAAATCTTTTCGTGCCCACAAGTTTGAATATTTACCGTATTAATCCACTGAATGGCGTTTCGTTATTTACATTGGATTCTAAGTTAATCTTCACTGCTGTTGATATTTACTTTGGTGGTACTGGGTTATTACCTTTTAAGATCGAAGGGCGTGAATATACTCCAGTAGAAATGAGCATGGTTCGTAGTATTTTAGATATTTCAGCAGAAAACCTCCGTAAAGCGTGGGGTCCTGTAATGGATATTGAGGTCGAATACATGCATTCTGAGATGAATCCCAAGTTTGCTGGAATTGTTGATCCCACAGATATGATTATCGTTAGTCAGATCAATGTGCGCTTTGAAGGTACGGAGGGACGAGTCGATATTGTTATGCCTTACGCGATGCTTGAGCCTATTAGAGATAAGCTTGAGGAGGGGATGTCGAACCTACAGGGTGAAAGTGATAACCGTTGGTCAAGAACACTTAAAGAAGAAGCGAAGAATATAGAAATTAATTTAAGTGTAAATCTGGCCGAGTTGCAGATGAGCATGGATGACTTGATGCAGATGGAAAAAGGCGACATTATTCCACTTGAAATGCCAAAACAGGTCACGATAAAAGCCGAGGGAATTGCCTTTGTGCATGGACAACTTGGTGAAAGTAATAATAAAAAAGCAGTTAAAATAGAAAAGATATTGCATCACCCGGCTTATCATGAGCCAACGATAGAAAATGTTAAGGAGTGGAATAATGAGTGATGAAGAAGATTTAAGTGCTTGGGGTGATGCATTAGCCGATCAAGCGGGTGCTGATGATGAAGGTGCAATGGATGATGATCCATGGGGAGCTGCTTTATCCGAACAGGCCGATGCGAGTAGTGAAACTGATACTATAAGTTCAGCAGCTTTTGATGAGTTAGCATCAGGGCGTGGTGATGGCAAAAATAAAGTAGATTTGGATGTTTTGCTCGATATTCCTGTGACGTTGCAGTTGGAAATTGGGCGAGCTAAGGTCTCGATTCGAAATTTACTTTCTTATACTCAGGGGTCTGTCGTAGAAATGGATCGTCTTGCAGGAGAACCTTTAGACTTATTGGTCAATGGCACCTTGATTGCGCATGGTGAAGTTGTTGTTATTAACGACAAGTTTGGCGTACGTTTGACAGATGTCGTGAGTCCTCAAGATCGTATTAAGAAGTTGAAATAATGCTTAAAATTTATCCGATCTGGTCATTATTACTATTGCTTTTTTTCTCAGCCTCGAGCTTAGCAATTGAAGCGCCAGCTGTGGGAGAATCTGTCACCCGTCCAAGTGAGTATTTTGGACAAATTTTAGTGTCACTGGTTCTTGTCCTCGTGATTATCTTCGTCGCAGCTTGGCTGTTGAGACGATATGGTCGTTTTCCTGGTGTAGCTGATGGCCACTTAAAGGTGATTGGTGCTCTATCAGTTGGCCAACGTGAAAGGATTATGTTGCTACAAGTGGGTAAAGAGCAGGTTCTGGTTGGAGTGACTTCGAATCAAATTTCAATGTTACATCTGCTTGAAGAACCTGTCCAAGTAAAGGATAATGCACCTATTGGTGGTCAGTTTTCTCAACGACTGCAAGAAGCGTTAAAATCCAGGGATAATAAACAGACTCCACGTGCAGATACTTAAACCATTAGTTTTCCTTTTTTTAGCCCTATTCCCCGTTCTTTCATGGGCGATACCTGGCATTCCTGCATTTACGGTTGAAACCGATGCAACAGGAGGTCAAGACTACACGTTAACGATGCAAATCCTGTTGCTGATGACAGGGCTTACTTTGTTGCCGGCGGCATTGATTGCCACAACTTCATTTTTGCGAATTATTATCGTACTCGCACTGCTACGTCAAGCGCTCGGCACGCAGCAAACGCCTTCCAATCAAGTATTAATCGGGTTGTCATTATTTTTAACCCTGTTTATTATGGGCCCAGTTTTCGACAAAATATATGATGTTGCTGTTTCACCCTACATGGAAGAGCAACTCCAATTTACAGAAGCAGTTAAACTTGGATCAGGCCCAATGCATCAATTTATGTTGCAACAAACACGTGAAGATGACCTAGGCATGTTTGCCGAGATGGCGGATGTGACATTGACTCATCCTCAGGAGGTGCCATTTAAAATTCTTATTCCAGCTTTTATGACCAGCGAACTTAAAACAGCATTTCAAATTGGTTTTATGTTGTTTATCCCTTTTTTGATCATTGATTTAGTGGTTGCAAGTTTGCTCATGTCGATGGGGATGATGATGCTCTCCCCAATGATTATCTCGCTGCCCTTTAAGCTCATGCTCTTTGTGCTAATTGATGGTTGGGCATTGGTGGTTGGAACAATTGCCAATAGCTTTGTCGTGCCCGGAGGCATCTGATGCAACAGGAATTTGTGTTAACGCTTGGTCAACGGATGCTTGAAGTCGTCACGATGTTAGCGGCTCCTTTATTAATTCCAGCTTTAGTCGTGGGTTTGTTGGTGGGGATGTTTCAGGCAGCCACTCAAATTAATGAAATGACCTTGAGTTTTATCCCTAAGCTAGCTGTTATCGGTATTGCATTGGTCTTGGCTGGGCCTTGGATGTTAACAACCTTAATCTCATTTACCAGAGAACTTTATCTAAATATTCCAGCTATGATAGGTTAGGCTGATGTCATTTAGCTACCCAGAGTTTCTACAACTGGTTGGTCTGTATTTTTATCCCTTTGTGCGCATCGGTGCAATGCTTTCTATTCTGCCTATCTATGGCATTCGAGCAGTACCCGTCCAGGTTAAACTATTTCTGACCATCTTTATTACGATGGCGGCCGCTCCTTCGTTAGCATTACCTCCCCCAGTCGACCCCTTTACTTTGCAGGGAATATTATTTATCGTTCAACAGATCTTGATTGGGTTAGCTATGGGGGTGGTTTTTTTAGTTGTGTTTCAAGCATTTGTGGTTGCTGGGCATATGATTGCGATTGGTATGGGTTTAGCTTTTGCATCGATGGTGGATCCTGGTACAGGTTCTCAAGCCCCCGTTGTGTCACAGTATTATACAATTATTGCGACACTTCTCTTTCTGGCTCTCAATGGTCATTTATTGGTTATTCAAGTGGTGGTGGACAGTTTTGAATATTTGCCAATAGGCACCTCTTTTCTTACTCGAGACAGTCTTCTCCTTATCGTCGAATTTGGAAGTTATATGTTCTCTGCGGGGATTTTAATTGCCCTCCCGGCAATTACGGCACTGTTATTAATCAACGTTGCTTTTGGTGTGGTTACAAGAGCCGCACCCGCTTTAAATATTTTTGCAGTAGGTTTTCCGGTAACCTTGTTAACAGGTCTGGTCATGTTGTCCTTGACGACACCCCTTGTATTACCGCATTTACAAGAGTTGATTCATCGGGCGATGGATGTCATCACACAATTGCGATTAACCGGAGCTTAAGCAGATGGCTGAAAATGCTGATGGTTCTGAAAAATCGGAAGAACCCACCGAGAAAAAGATCAGAGAGGCCAGAGAGAAAGGTCAAGTCCCTCGATCTAAAGAGCTCACCACACTTTTATTGACTCTCATAGCGGCACTTTTCTTCATGTTCTACGGTAAAGTCATGATTGCTGATTTTGAAGTGATTATCACTAAAGGCCTGAGTTTTGAGCGTTCTCTGGCATTTGATGAATTGAAAATGTTTGATTTAATTGCCGCGATTACACTGGAGGCTGTGTATTTAGTTTTACCTTTTCTGTTGTTGATGATGTTAATTGCTTTAGTCGCGCCACTTTTATTGGGAGGGTGGTCTTTTAGCGCAAAAGCGATGGCACCTAAGTTTAGTAAGTTAAATCCTGTTTCAGGTATTAAACGCATGTTTTCATCAAAAGCCCTGATGGAATTGTTCAAAGCATTAGCTAAATTTAGTTTGGTTATGATCGTTGCCGTCTATTTTTTATATGCGATTTTTGGAGAAATTCTTGCTTTGGGTATTGAGCCTTTAAATTTTGCATTAGGGCATGCTGGAGCATTGATTGCTGAGGCTTTTATTTTTATTAGCTTATCATTGTTGATTGTGGCAATAATAGATGTGCCTTTTCAACTTTATGAGCATAATAAACAACTCAAAATGACTAAGCAAGAGGTTAAAGAAGAGCATAAACAGCAAGAAGGAAACCCGGAAGTTAAAGGTCGAATTCGACAGGTACAGCATGAAATGTCACAGCGTCGAATGATGCAAAAAGTACCGGATGCGGATGTTATTATAACGAACCCAACTCATTTTGCAGTTGCGCTACAATATGACCCAGATAATATGCAAGAACCGATTGTTGTAGCAACGGGTGCAGACTTTATGGCAGCGCAAATAAGAACGATTGCAACGGCAAATAATATCACCATTGTAGAAGCCCCCCCCTTAGCGCGAGCTTTGTACTATAATGCTGAAATAGACCGTCCAATTCCTTATGATTTATTTAAAGCCGTGGCGGCCGTTTTGGCTTATGTTTACCAGTTAAAAGAGTATGGTAAAGCCGATAACGTAAATTTTTCTGAACTACCGATACCTGAAGATATGAAAACAGAATGAATTTCCCCAAACTAAGATTAAATGTCTAAATGGATCTGACCCAATTATTCAATAAAATTAAAAAAACGATGACCAGTGGGTTAGGCGTTCCTATTGCTGTATTGGCGCTATTAGCAATGGTGACCATTCCCTTGCCGCCGTTTTTACTAGATATCTTTTTT
>Ga0314774_1000981_pt1 | contig 19874 bp, 16 predicted proteins | sample MetaGCBIA2018_FD_204515 | JGI IMG/M metagenome (GOLD analysis project Ga0314774, IMG submission 204515) | Cryopeg brine microbial communities from Beaufort Sea near Barrow, Alaska, United States - CBIA 2018 | ecosystem: Environmental > Aquatic > Marine > Coastal | place: USA: Alaska | collected...
TCGCTTCCTTCAGACCCTGCCGTTGCCAGCAACGCCCTTGCGATTCGGATTGTCTTCCCCCTGATCGGGGTGACGCCCGTATCTTTCAACGAGCCGGGTTTGCCAGCTACGCTGGGCAAACCAAGAAACGGATCGGATAATATATCCGATCCGTTTCCACTTTTTTAGAGCATCTGATTAGAGCAGTGCTTGCGTTCAAGAACCTTGGTTGAACAGCTCTCCTACGATACGGTCTGCCTCCTGCAGCAGATCCCCCCTCATCAAGACGTCTCCTTCAAAACAGACATCGCTCAAAAGAGTATCGAAAGTGTAGCGGCTATTCTCTATATCATCGACAACAAGAATCCTCGATTTCATCCAGAGCCCTCTAACCTTCTTGTTTACACGCAACGACACTCCGCGCCGATTATCAACGTCAATATGAGGCCGTTTCTAGTGACAGAACGACAGTCGAATTGTCCTTAAATTATCAGAACGTTCAGTTATTGACAATAAACTAATGAAAAGGGGGTATTACAAAAAAACCGGGAATTTCTTCCCGGCTTTTTAACGACTATTTTAACGCCTGAATCTTCTCAATGCTCTGTTTAAGAATTCCTAGCTTTTCTTCACCTTCTGCTAACTTATTCCGATCCTTCTCTAAAACCTCTGGGGGAGCATTGGCTGTAAATTTTTCATTTGATAATTTTTTCAGAAAGAAGTCGACATCTTTTTGCGACTTGGCAATCTCCTTCTCTAGTCGCTTCTCCTCTTCTTCGACATTAACCAATCCGGCTAGAGGTAGAAGGATTTCAACCTCACCTGTCACCTGGGTTGCCGCTTGAGCAGGGTGCTCTATTCCGACGCCAATCTGCAGATCATCAACCCGGGCCAGCGTTGCGATATATCCCTCACCGAGGCAGAGAATCGTTCGCACCTCTTCAGTTTTACAATCGAAAACGGCCTTGATTTTTTTCGATGGAGTCACATCCATCTCGCCACGAACATTCCGGATACAACGTATGACATCCATAACCAGATCCATCTGCGTCGCCCCCTGCTCGTCACGCGGTAGTGCACCAGGGAGAACAAAATCGACCTGCATCAAATAATCGGCCGGACGCTCCCCTGGCAAAGCGTGCCAGATTTCTTCAGTAATAAACGGCATGAAGGGGTGTAACAACCGCAACAACTGTTCTAACACGGTAAACAAAACCGCCAGGGCCCGTTGACGGATGTTCTGGTCGTCGCCATAGAGGTCGTCTTTGATCAGTTCAATATACCAGTCGCAGAATTCATGCCAGGTAAATCCATACAGGACCGATGCGGCTTCATTGAATTTGTAATCGGTCAGCGCTTGCTCCAGCTTCGTGATCGTTTCTGAAATCCGGGTCAATATCCAGCGATCGGCTAAGGAAAGTTCGAGTCTCTTCAGATCGATCGATGTGGGATCAAAATCTTCCAGATTCATCAGAGCAAAACGACTGGCATTCCATAGCTTGTTGGTAAAATTTCGATACCCGGCGATCCGCTCAGTTGAGAGTTTGACATCGCGCCCCATAGCCGCAAAAGAGGCGAGAGTGAAACGGAAGGCATCGGCGCCATATTCATCGATCACGAGCAGAGGATCAATCACATTCCCCTTGCTCTTACTCATTTTTTGTCCCTGCGCATCACGCACCAGCGCATGAATATAAACATCCTTGAACGGGACCTGATCCATAAATTTAAGACCCACCATCATCATCCGGGCGACCCAGAAAAACAGGATATCGAAGCCGGTGATCAGACAGGTGGTCGGGTAAAACTTTTGCAGGGTTTCGGTTTTATCGGGCCACCCCATGGTCGAAAACGGCCAAAGTGCCGACGAGAACCAAGTATCAAGAACATCGGTTTCCTGACGAATATTGCTACCGCCACAATGGCTGCAAACCGTTGCATCGTCACGAGCAACCGAGATTTCATCACAATCATCGCAGAACCAGGCCGGAATCCGGTGTCCCCACCAGATCTGGCGACTGACACACCAGTCCTGAATATTAAACATCCACTCGAAATAGGTCTTTTCCCACTGTTCAGGAACAATCCGGGTATCACCGTTCTGAACCGCCTTAATCGCCTCTTCGGCGAGCGGTGCGACCTTGACATACCACTGTTTGCTCATGTACGGCTCAATAATCGTTCTGCAACGGTAGCATTCTCCGACCGAATTGCTGTAATCCTCAATCCGTTCGATCAGACCGAGATTTTCAAGATCAGCAACAATATTGGCACGGGCCTCATAGCGATCCTGACCAGAGTAAGGGGCGCCATTCTCATTGACGTTACCAGACTCGTCAAAAATATTGATAATTTCAAGATCGTGACGTTTCCCCATATCAAAGTCATTGAAATCATGGGCGGGTGTGATCTTGACAGCACCCGTGCCGAATTCTTTATCAACGTAACTGTCAGCGACGATCAAGATCTCGCGACCAACCAGTGGGAGCAACACCTTCTTGCCGATAAGATCCTGATAGCGTTCATCCTCCAGATTGACCGCTACCGCGGTGTCACCCAGCATCGTCTCCGGACGGGTTGTCGCCACCACTAAAATACGGTCGGTTCCGACAACCGGATAACGCAGATGCCAGAGGTGCCCCTTCTTATCTTCGTGTTCAACCTCAAGATCAGAGAGTGCCGTGTGACAGCGAGGACACCAATTAATCAGACGGTTGGCGCGATAAATCAGGCCATCATCATAGAGACGAACAAACACCTCTCGGACCGCTTTCGACAGCCCCTCATCCATAGTGAAACGTTCCCGTTCCCAATCACAGGAGGCACCGAGCCGCTTGAGTTGCTCGATAATCTGCCCACCCGACTCCTCCCGCCATTGCCAAACGCGCTCGACAAACTTCTCACGACCGACGGCGTGCCGATCGATCCCTTCGACTGCCAACTGCTTCTCGACCACATTCTGAGTGGCAATACCGGCATGGTCTGTCCCCGGCATCCAGAGAACTTCGTAACCACGCATCCGATGCCATCGACAGAGAATATCCTGCACCGTATTATTGAGGGCATGCCCCATATGCAAAACACCGGTAACATTCGGCGGCGGGATGACCATGGAATACGGTTTTTTGGTGCTGGTTTCATCAGCATGAAACAGTTTATCTCGCTCCCAGGCGGCATACCATTTCTGCTCAACACTCTGCGGATCATACCCTTTAGAAAGTTTTGACTCCATCTTGATTGACGCGTCCTCTATCGGGATAAAACCCGACTTGTTCCAGTTAATATTTCATTCGGCAGAAACAAAGAAATGGAGAGAGACAACATCCCCATTTCTTTAATATGGAGGGCAAAAGGCCCGTTCTGTCAGGTTCTAAGCCTAGACGTTCTCTCTGATCTTTCGAATTTCGGCTTTAATTAAATTCTCGGCAAGATCAGGAACAACTTCCCAGGCGATTCGTTCCAACATAACGCCAGCGACCCGCTCGATCAGTTTTTCGAGATCGGCCTCAGACATTGCCGCAACCTGAGATTCAACAGCAGCAGGAGCGATCGGTTGCACGGGTGGAGCGATCGGTTGCACAGGCGGAGCGATCGGTTGCACGTGTGGAGCGATCGGTTGCACGTGTGGAGCGATCGGTTGCACAGGTGGAGCGCTCGGTTGCACGGGCGGAGCGCTCGGTTGCACGGGTGGAGCGAAAGGCTCGGCCTCCACAACATCAATCTCTTGAAGAGGGAGCGGTTCTGTATCGGCCCAAACATCCTGTATCTCTTCGGTCAACTCCTCGCCGATATTATCATCGACGATAAAATCCGAATCATCTTCAACGATTGGTGTTTCAGCAACTACAGAGGGCGTTGCCATAACGGTGTCGACATCACCCCAGGGGTCAACAACCGGAGCGGCTGTTTGAACCGGAGCCGCAGCGACACTTGACGCCAAAAGCTCCTCTACCCTTGAAATCAGAGCCTGCGATTCAAACGGTTTTGAAATCCAGCTATCAGCACCGGAACTCACCGCCTTCTCTTCATCAAAAGGTTCAAAGGTTCCCGCCAGAAGCAACACCGGAACACCCCGCAGAGCAGGATCTTGTTTTACGGCAGCAGCAAGCTCATAACCATTCTTCCCCGGCATAAAAACGTCGGCAAGAATCAGATCGGGAAGGTCTGTGCGCGCCTTCTCCAGTGCAGCATCACCATTATCAACAATTGTGAGCTGGTAGTCTTCATTGGCAAAGGTGATGCCGATGACTTTTTGAATCGTAATACTGTCGTCAGCCAACAACAGTTTTTTGCTCATCCAAGCCTCCTTGACTGCGATTCTCCGTCTTAATACGGTAATCGCGCCAGTATCTCGCCAACATTAAGCAACGGATAACTGACATCCTGGAAATTAAATACATGACAACCCTGAACATCGGACTCTGATGGGGTAACGTCTTCAAATGAACCATCTTCTACATCCACAATTGAAACTGCCGAGTCAACGGATAGACCAATGTTGCCATATTCACTCTGAACCACAATGATGTATGCCCCAACTATTACCGGCTCCGAAATATTGAACTCGGGTAGTGTAGGCAACGCCAGCATCGGGATCGGCTCGTCGTTGTATAAAAAAACGCCGGCAATCTCTGGCCGTAAACAGACGAGAGGATAGATTCTCTGCCTGGGTAAAACATGCTCAATCTGCTCGACGGACAATGAAAATTTGCGCCCACCAAGGGTCAGCAGAACCATTTTTTTTATCATACCTGAACCATGAAGCGTTCTACAAGGGCAGGTTCAAAACAGACGAGCGGTTCATTGTGCCAAACGTCAATCGATGTAAATGGCTGACGATCTCTTGTTAGAAGAAGAACGGGAACATCACATCTCTGAAAGTCAACCGCCAACACAACTCCGACAACGATTTCAATCAGAAAAGCCCAGACACCGTCAGTCCCAAAGACAAAAACAAGAACCTTATCATCGTCAGCGTATGGAAGATCTAGAAGATGCCTAACATCCCAAAGAGGAACAGCAGCATCTCTGAAGAGGATCTGACCGAGAAGCCCACGATTCAGGTCAGCTGTCGACTTGTCTATTTCGACGCCATCTGCTTCCCTTGTTTCTATCAGAACATCAACCGCGAGTGAAAACCCGATATCAGCAATTCTAAAAACAACCCTTTTTCCCTCCGAATCGATCATCGTCCCAGCACCATGACTAGTGTCGCCCCCAGAGAAAAAACTTAAGACTTTAAGGTAATTACCACAATTTCAACAAAAGTGTCAAGACTCACATGAGAGCATGAAACCTGCAATACCGTTCAGACAACCCGCCACGGTTGCGGAAGAAAGATCTCATGATAAAGCTTAGTCGCAAACCTATCCGTCATTCCGGCAATAAAATCGACAACCGCCCTGTCATGTGGTTCATTTTCACGCAGACGTCCACCATGCTCGACCAAGGCCGAGCTGTTCAGCATAAAATAGTCAAACAGGTCTCGGAGGAGACGTGATGCTTTTTCAAATTCAACGTCTACACTCCGGACGCGATAGACATGTTCACCCAACCAGGTCCGCAAAGAAATCAGAGAGGAATCAATCTCTTCAGAAAAACGAATGCCAGAAACTGCATCGTTTAAAGCATTCTGAATTAAATCGGCCAACATTGTGTCTATTCTCATAGGACATGAATCACCGAGAATAGCCGATATCTCCGCCGGGATTGCCGACTCGACAATCAGACCGGCTCGCAAGGCGTCATCGAGATCATGATTAACGTAAGCGATTATATCTGCTAATCGAACAATACGCCCTTCGAGTGTTTTCGGCAAAAAACGCGCATCGACCTTATTGAGAGGCCCCTCCCCTTTTGAATGCTTACGAATTCCATCGACAACTTCAATCGATAAATTGAGTCCCTCACCATCATTTTCAAGAAATTCAACCACGCGCTGGCTATGAATAACGTGATGAAAACCGCTAGGCGCAAGTTCATTCAACACCCTCTCCCCGGCGTGTCCGAACGGCGTGTGCCCGAGATCGTGACCGAGTGCGATCGCTTCGGTCAAATCCTCGTTTAAGGCCAGAGCCCGCGCAACGGTACGGGCGATCTGCGAGACCTCCAGGGTATGCGTTAAACGTGTCCGATAATGATCCCCTTCAGGGGAGAGAAAAACCTGGGTTTTATATTTGAGACGACGGAAAGCCTTGCTATGCAGAATACGATCACAATCCTCTTGAAACACGGTCCGTATCTGGCCGGGTTCCTCGAATCGCACCCGGCCAAAGCTCGCCGCACTCTGGCAAGCATGAGGTGAGAGCATTTGTTTTTCTCTGTTTTCAATATTTTGACGCACGTTCATATCAGCCCTTTCAAAACAAACATCATGATAATAACATAACATCACATCTGGAGAGAATATATCACCCATGTTGTCAGAATCTAAAAAAGAGTCTATACCAGAGATCAGGTCTTCAGTCATGACGACAATCACCTTGACTAATGTCGACATAAAGATCTAGTCTTACAGTTTAACGATATGAGAGAAGTTATGAAACGTGTCCTGATCGGTGACAATCGAGAAGAGTTGGTGGCAACATTGGAATCCCTTCTAAAAAACTGGGGGTACCGGGCTATCGCTACAGCGGAACCAGAAATTTTTCTCGAAATGCACAAAGAACTCAAACCGGATCTGTTGATCATGGGACCTGCGCTATGGGAGAAGACGTCCTCCTCTCATCAGATCAAAAAAATAACAACGCCGATTATTTATATTCAGGAGACTGAAACAAAAACAGGCGCCCCCCCCGAGGGGGAGACACTCTCCTATCCTGTCGACATTTTCAAACTTTTTTCATACGTACAAAGTCACCTGGAAAAGATCCCCCGACGCAACATTCGACTGAATGTTAAAATGCCTGGCCTCTACTACAAAGAAGAGGGTGTCTGTATTGCTGAAGTCCTCAGTCTGAGCCCGGAAGGTCTGTTTTTGAAAACCGGTTCAAAAATCGACAAAGTCGACAACATTCGTCTTATCCTGCCACTGATCGGAATGCAGACTGAATTGGAAATAGAGGGACGCATCGTCTACCGGGTTGAACCGACACCGACTAACAACTACATGCAGGGGATGGGGATCGAATTCACGAATGTGAATTCGGAAATAATGCAGACATTGGAACAATACGTTGAAGGGTTATTATTTAACGAACTCAATGAAAGACAATTTTCCAGAAATGTGCTCAATACAGACCATCTACGGAAGCATACGGATGAATCGGTCCTGCAACTGACGCCAGTCCGTTAACCTGTACAGGGATCACCGATCAAACCGCTTAAGAAGCTCTCTCCTGACTCAACCTCAATCTCAAACAGTTCTGCTATGGTTGCAGCGACATCACTGAAACTCCCCCTGACGCCGAGCGACACCTGCGGCATGAGTTGTTTGTGCCAGACAAGCAAGGGGACATACTCCCTGGTGTGGTCTGTGCCGGAGGTCAGCGGATCACAGCCGTGATCTGCCGTTATGATCAAAAGGTCATCGGTCCGCAGCTGTGTCATGAACTCAGGGAGCCACTGATCAAACTCTTCCAGGGCAGAGGCAAAGCCGACACAATCAAGCCGATGACCATACAGCATATCGAAATCGACCAGATTGGCGAACAACAGCCCGGGATCTTCGTTTTTGAGTTGTGAAACGATTTTCCGCATCCCATCAAGATTGTTCATGGTCGAGATCGACGCAGACACCCCACTCCCGGCGAAAATATCACGAATCTTCCCAATCCCCGTCACAGTTTTACCGGCATCAACCAATCGATTGAGTATCGTCGGCACCGCCGGTGGAATAGCGAAATCTTTCCGGCGAGAGCTCCTCTGGAAAGAGTCAGCCGAGGAACCTGTAAAAGGGCGGGCGATGACTCGGCTGACCCGATAAGGATCGAGTATCTGGCGGGTTTTACGACAAATTTCGTACAGCTTTTCTGGTGGAATAATCGATTCGTGCGCTGCAATCTGAAAGACAGAATCGGCACTGGTGTAGATGATCGGTCGGCCGGTTGCGACATGTTGTTCGCCAAGTTGACGGATAACATCGGTGCCGCTCGCAACAATATTTCCGAGGGGGTCAAGACCGGTCGTCGCCCTGAACTTAGTTAATATTTGCTCAGGGAAAGCGTCTGGATAGGTTGTCATCGGCTCGGAGGTCACCAGCCCGGCAAGCTCCCAGTGTCCTGCGGTTGTATCTTTACCGAGGGACTTTTCTGCCATTTTCCCCCAGGCTGCCAGCGGCTTGTCCACCGGAGGAACACCTGGAAGTTCAGCAATATTACCGAGCCCGAACCGCTGCAGGTTCGGCAGGGAGAGCCCCCCCACCTGCTCGGCCACATGCAGCAAAGTATGCGCACCTTGATCGTGAAACAGCGCCGCATCCGGCAGTTCGCCGACTCCGACGCCGTCGAGGACAATCAGAATGACCCGATTGAAGCTCATGAGCGCCCCTGCATCCACTGCCGGACAATCGCCACCCCTGCACTGGTTCCTATCCTGGTCGCCCCGGCTTCGAGCATCGACAGGCAGCTTTGCCAGTCGCGGATTCCACCGGCAGCTTTGACGCCGATACGCCCATTCGCCGTCTGGTGCAGGAGTTGGACATCCTCAACAGAGGCACCAGAGGCTGCAAATCCGGTCGAGGTTTTCACATAGGAACCCCCGGCCTCTACCACCGTCTCAGTCAGGCGCTTCTTTATTTCAGCATCGAAACAACAACATTCGAGAATGACCTTAACCGGCACCCCTTCGGCCGCACGGACGACTTCACGAATATCTGTTTCGACCGTTGAATAATCACCGGAAGCTGCTGCGCCGAGTTGAATAACCATATCAATCTCAGTCGCTCCGGCCGCAATCGCTTGCTCGGTCTGGAACCTTTTTACCGAGGACAAATCATAACCGAGAGGAAAGCCGATGACGGTTGCGACCTGAACATCGGACCCGTAAAGGAGTCGGCCCGCTTGAGCCACAAAAATCGGCGGGATACAGACGGCAGCAAAACCGTATTCAACCGCTTCTTCACACAAATTTTCAATCTGCGCGAGGGTCGCCGTCGACTTAAGCAGAGTATGATCGATGGTCGTCATCGGTCCGACCTGCCGCCAATTCAAGGAAGGAACAGCCACTGGGTCAACTCCGGTAATCGGCATTGATTTTTATATAATCGTAGGTCAGATCGGAGGTGTAGTAATCGTACTCGGCATTGCCAAGGTGCAAATCAATCGTTATGGTGAATTCAGGTTGACGCATGATGACCGTCGCTTTGGCTTCCGTATCCTTGCCGGTACCGAGACCTTCTTTTACCAGCTTGACATCGCCAATCAAGATATCGACCGTTTCGGGATTGACATCAGCGCCGGAATATCCGACAGCAGCGATGATCCTCCCCCAGTTCGCATCTTCACCGAACAGGGCGGTCTTAACCAGACTCGAGGTTGCGACACTACGGGCAGCAATCATTGCATCCTCCTCGTTTCGGGCCCCACATACCACGATTCGGACCAGCTTTGTCGCCCCTTCACCATCACTGACAATCATCTTGGCCAGATCGAGCAGAATTTCATCGAGCAAGCGACAAAACTCCTCAGCTTCAGGGCTCTCCTCTTTAATTTCAGCAATGCCTGAGGCCCCATTGGCGAGCAGCAGAACCATATCGTTGGTCGAGGTGTCGCGATCAACGGTAATCCGATTGAACGATTTAGCCACCGCACGCCGCAGTGCCCAATCAGCAAACTCCTTTGATATCGCAACATCTGTCATCACAAACGCCAACATGGTAGCCATATCGGGATGAATCATCCCGGCCCCTTTTGCCAGCCCGAGGACGGTATACTCTTTTTCGTGCACAGAACCGTAGGCGGCGCTCACCTTGGCGAAAGAATCGGTCGTCATCATCGCCTCGGAAACCGGCGCGGCATCTTCAGAAAGGGCTTCAATAAGGGCTGGAACCGCCGCATCAAACTTGCTCACATCCAGACGGAGCCCGATGACTCCGGTCGAAGAAACCGCAACCATTTCAGGAGTCAGATTGAGTGCTTTAGCAACCAGATCCCCGCAGTAAAGCGCATCCTTCATCCCATCCTGACCGGTACAAGCATTCGCATTGCCACTATTGACAAGGATCGCCCGGCAGAGTCCGGAACGAACCCGGGGAGAAGACAAGGTGACCGGCGCTGCGACAACCTTATTGGTTGTAAAAAGACCGGCACTGATCGCTGGCAGATCTGAGAGGATCAACCCCAGATCCAACTTGCCCGGCTTTTTAATTCCGGCGGGCACAGCCGCAAACCGAAAACCTTTTACCTTTAATTGAACGGTCATAACTCTTCACCTTTCTGCAGGTGGTTGCATTGCATCGGCAATACCAGAGAAAATGTCGTACCATCGTCATTGCTCTGATCTAGACGAATCTCACCATGCATGATTTCGACAACAGCTTTGCAGAGAGTCAAGCCGATACCGACCCCCTTCGGCTTATCTGTGTTGAGCTCACCCAGTTGACTATAAGGGGCAAAAATCTCTTCTACGGCCCCTTTCGGGATCTTTTTCCCGGAATTATAAACACGAATAGTGATCTTGCTCTCATCTTCAGGGTGAAGCCGAGCCGAAATAGAGATCAGACCATCTGACTGGTTGAACTTGATGGCATTATCAATCAACGCCTCGAGCACCGCCCGCAGTTTTTCTGTGTCGTTCAGCAGCCTGGGGATTATATCCGATACCCAGAGATTGAAACTGAGCCCGGCCTTAGCGATCTGTTCAGAAAATCCTGACAAAACTTCTTCGCACAATGATTTAAAATCGAACCGTTCTAATTGCCAGATCGCAGTGCCGGAATCGAGTCTGAACAGCATCATCATCTCACTGATCAGACGTTCCATCTGGAGACCTCCATCCTGGATCTTCCCGAGATAATCGAGCAGATCGACCTCACCGACCATCTCACGATGGTTCAAAACCAGATCGGCAAAGCCAAGAACAGTGGTCAGCGGAGTGCGGAGTTCATGTGACAGAGTACAAACCAGACGCGTCCTGACCCGGTTCAGTGCTGCGAGCCGACTCGCCTCATCCTTCAGGCGATTGACCAGATTCAGATTTTCAAGCGCCATGGTCGCCTGGTGAGCGACAGAAGCGAGAAAGTATTGATCGGTTGCCGTAAAGGTCTCACCATCGCACTTATTATTAACGTTAAGCACTCCGATCACACGATCTCTCACCTTAAGCGGGAGAGAAAGTGCTGAGCGGGTTGAGTACTGACCGGCATCACCGGAGGGGAGAAACCGGTCATCTTCATCCATATCGAGCAGCAGAACCGGGTCACCGGTCTGAAACACATGACCGGCAACAGAGTCACCGATAGCGACCCGGCTCCCGGATACGACCTTTTCCGGCAACCCCCGTGACGCCCTGATTGTCAAAAAGCCGGCATCTTCGGCCAACATGAGTGACGCCGTTTCGACTTTGACTGCTTCACATGCAAAATCGAGGATACGCTCGAGCAGAGATTGAATATCCACTTCCCCACTCGCCGTTTCACCGACTTCGCGCAACAGGACCAGATCGGCTAAACGGCGCTCGGATTCTTCGCGGTGCAGTCGCTCTTCGACACCTTTTTCGTAGAGGGAAACAGCCCGCTTAACTGCCTGACAAAGCTCTTCATCCGAAAAAGGCTTGACCAGATAGTCAAGGGCCCCATCGCGCAACACCTGGCGGGCAGCATTGAAATCTTGATGTGAAGAGATAATAATGACCGGAAGGCCGGGCTGAAGACGTTTGACCATTGTCAGCACAATCTGTCCAGACATCTCGGGCATCTCGATATCGGTCACAACGGCAGAGACACAATGACGGGTGATCAGCGTCTCAACATCTTTTCCGGATGATGCTTCGATGACATGATAGGCCTCCCTCTCCAGAGTATCCCGTATCATCCTCCTGAAAAAAGGTTCGTCGTCAACCACCAGAACGGTCGATTCAATAATGTCGAGATCGTCTCTCTTCACTCGCGGCATGACCCTTAGCTGTTCTGCCCACAACATTTTTTATACTTTTTCCCGCTCCCGCAGGGGCAGGGATCATTTCTGCCGATACGCTCATCACGGACCACCGTCTTCCCCTTCTGAGATCCGTTGATGTGCCGCTCGAGAAACTCTTTTTTGCGGCGCTGCTCCTCTTCCATCCGGGCGACATCGTCATCACGGGCAAGTTTGATGCGAAATAATTTTTGAATAATTTCCTGACGGATTCCTCCCATCATTTCGATAAACAGGTTATATGCCTCGCGTTTATACTCTTCCTTCGGGTCTTTTTGAGCATAGCCACGCAGACCGATCCCCTCTTTGAGATGATCGATATTAAGCAGATGCCCTTTCCATTGCGTGTCGATAGTCTGGAGGAGCAAAATCCGCAAAAGATGTTCCATGACCGGGGGGGTAAACTCTTCTTCTTTGGCGGCAAACCGCGCCCGAACCTGAGCCTTAAGCGACGATTCAAGCTCTTCAACCTTCAGGTTCGGTGTCTTTGTGTCGGGAAACTCTGGGACGACATTAAACTGAGCGATAAAATCATCGTAGAGACTCCCCCAGTTCCATTGCTGGGATGGCGTCTTCTCGGGACAGAAAGTGGTGATCATATCTTCGATCATCTCTTTATTAATGCCGACAACCATCTCTTTAAGGTTTTCCCCCTTTAACACCTCTTTCCGCTGAGTGTAAATAACCTCGCGCTGTCGATTCATGACGTCATCATACTCGAGCAGATGTTTACGGATATCGAAGTTGTGCGCCTCGACCTTCCCCTGCGCATTCTCGATCGCCCGACTGATCATCCCATGTTCAATCGGCTCCCCTTCAGGAAGATTGAGTTTGTCCATCACATAAGCGACTTTGTGTGAACCAAAAATCCGCAGCAGATCATCATCGAGCGACATAAAGAAACGACTCTCGCCGGCATCCCCCTGACGTCCGGAACGACCGCGAAGCTGATTATCGATCCGCCGAGATTCATGCCGCTCGGTACCGAGGATATAGAAACCGCCAGCAGCCAGAACCTCTTCACGCTCCGCTGCACATTCGACCTTATACTTTGCAAGCGCTTCAGCGTAGGCCGCCTCAAAATCTTCGGCCGACTCAGACGCTTTTTTCGCCAGCATTTCCGGGTTACCACCCAAAACGATATCGGTACCGCGACCAGCCATGTTGGTCGCGATTGTCACCGCCCCCTTACGACCGGCCTGTGCGACGATTTCAGCCTCCCTTTCATGCTGCTTGGCATTCAGCACGTTATGCTTGACGCCACGTTTTTTCAGCATTTCAGAAAACTTTTCCGAGTTTTCGATCGAAATAGTACCGACCAGAACCGGCTGTCCTTTTTTGTTACTTTCGATAATATTGTCAATAACGGCGTTGAATTTTTCTTTTTCCGTCTTGTAGATAAGATCAGCCTGATCAATGCGAATCATCGGCTTATTGGTCGGGACAACCATGACGCCGAGACTATAGATTTCTTGAAACTCTGCCGCCTCGGTATCGGCAGTTCCGGTCATACCGGCCAATTTGTCGTACATCCGGAAATAATTCTGAAAGGTGATGGTCGCCAAGGTCTGATTTTCATTCTCAACCTTGACCCCCTCTTTCGCCTCTACCGCCTGGTGCAGACCATCACTCCAGCGGCGACCAGGCATAAGGCGACCGGTAAACTCATCAACAATATGGACGCCACCATCCTTAACCACATAATCGACATCACGACTAAACAAGGCGTGCGCCTTCAAAGCCTGATTCACATGGTGCAGGGTTTCGATATTGAGCGGATCATAAAGGTTCTCAACCCCGAGCAGCGTCTCAACCTTGGCCACCCCTTCCTCGGTCAGGGTTGCGCTCTTCGCCTTCTCGTCAATCGTATAGTCACCGGTGTACTCCTTCAGGCTCTGACCGATTCGTCCGCCATCGCGGTGCTCGATCATTTCACCCTTGTCGAGCTTGGGAATAATTCGATCGACGGAAGTATAGAGATCGCCACGCGTCTCGCTCGGTCCAGAGATAATCAACGGAGTACGCGCTTCATCGATCAGGATCGAATCGACCTCATCGACGATGGCATAAAACGGATCGCGTTGAGCATACTCTGCCAGATCAAACTTCATATTGTCGCGCAGATAGTCAAACCCGAACTCATTATTGGTACCGTAGGTAATATCGCGATTATAGACATTTTTACGCTCTACATCATCCAGGCCATGAACGATGCAGCCAACCGTCATACCGAGAAAAGTATAAAGTTTACCCATCCATTCGGCGTCACGGCTGGCGAGGTAATCGTTCACTGTGACGACATGGACCCCTTTACCGGCCAGAGCATTGAGATAGATCGGGAGGGTCGCCATGAGCGTCTTCCCTTCACCGGTTTTCATCTCGGCGATCTTCCCTTGATGCAGGATTATTCCACCAATCAACTGGACATCAAAAGGCCGCATGCCCAAGACCCGTTTCGACCCCTCACGCACCACGGCAAACGCTTCGGGGAGGAGGTCATCAAGGGTTTCTCCGGCGGCAAAACGCATTTTAAACTCATCGGTTTTAGCGGTCAGCTCCTCGTCTGTGAGCGTCTCAAACTGACTTTCGAGGGAATCGATCCGATCAACCATCGGCTGCAGCAGCTTCAGCTCCCGGTCATTTTTACTCCCGAACATTTTCTTAACAGTAGATCTAATCATCCGTATCAAGCTCCAATTATTTAGGTACTGGTCAGGGCCAGTTTCAGTTGATATAAACTCATAAGTATTAACACAAGGGGGGGTAACGTCACAAGAAAAGAAACAAAAGAACAAGCAGAAGATGCAGAGCAAAAAAAGAGAAATCTGCAGAATAAAATCGGTGATGAACAGAAATAAAATGGGCGTTGACCAAAAAAAGGGGGGCCGTATTTGGCCCCCCTTTTATTCATTTACGACAGATGCTATTTACTCTTTTTTTCATATTTTTTACGATCGTTTGCATCGAGGTACTTCTTCCGCAACCGGATCGACAGAGGGGTCACCTCGACCAGCTCATCGTCAGAGATATACTCGAGTGCCTGCTCCAGGGTCAGTATATTCGGTGTGATAATACGAACCGCTTCATCTGTTCCGGAGGAGCGAACGTTGGTCAGTTTTTTGCCACGGCAGGCATTAACCACCAGATCGTTCTCCTTGTTGTGCTGACCAATGATCATCCCCTCGTAGACACGGGTGCCAGGGGCCACAAACATCGTACCGCGGTCCTGCAGATTCCAGAGGGAATAAGCGACCGTCTCGGAAGTTTCAAGGGCAATCAGCACCCCGTTCTTGCGGCCGTGAATCGGCCCCTTGTACGGTGCGTACTCGTGAAAGACATGATACAGGCTGCCGGTCCCATGGGTATCGGTCAAAAATTCGGTCCGGAAACCGATCAGACCACGGGCCGGAATGATAAATTCGATCCGGACAACCCCGTCCATCGGCGACATCGAAACCATCTCGGCCTTACGCCCACCGAGCTTTTCGATCACGGTCCCCTGATACTCTTCAGGAACATCGATGGTCAGATATTCCATCGGCTCGCAGCGGACACCATCGATCTCACGATAGATAACCTCCGGCTTGGAGACCGCCAGCTCAAACCCTTCGCGCCGCATGTTTTCAATCAGAATTGAAAGATGCAGTTCACCACGGCCTGAGACCTTGAAACTATCTGTATTGTCAGTCTCTTCTACCCGCAGAGAGACATTGGTCCGCAATTCGCGCATCAGACGCTCACGCAATTGCCGACTGGTTACAAATTTCCCCTCCTTACCGGCAAACGGCGATCCGTTGACGACGAAGTTCATCGACAGGGTCGGCTCGTCGATAGTGAGGAATGGCAGCGCAACCGGATTATTGAGATCGGCGATTGTCTCCCCGATACTGACATCCTCAAACCCGGCAACCGTTACAATGTCACCAGTGGCGGCGTCCTGAACTTCAACTTGCGCCAGGCCAACATAACCGAGCAGTTTCGTTATTTTACTATTGCGAACCTTGCCGTCGCGATCGATTATCGCGACCGACGCTCCCGACCGCATCCGACCATTGACGATTTTACCGGTCACTGTACGGCCGATGTAGTCGTCGTAATCGAGACTGGTCACCTGCATCTGCAACGGTGCCTCCGGATCGCCGGACGGAGCCGGTACCCGCGTGCGGATCACTTCGAACAGAGGATCGAGATTACTATCTTCGTCGGTCGGTTCCATCTTGGAGATACCGAATTTGGCGCTGGTGTAGACAATCGGGAAATCGAGCTGGTGCTCATTGGCATCGAGTTCGCAGAAGAGATCGAAGACCATTTCGACAACTTCCGTCGGCCGCGCACCGGGGCGATCGATCTTATTGATGACAACCACCGGGCAGTGCCCGATCGTCAACGCTTTTTTTAAAACGAAACGAGTCTGCGGCATCGGGCCGTCAAAGGCATCAACCAGCAACAAAACCGAATCGACCATCATCAGGACGCGCTCAACTTCACCACCAAAATCGGCATGCCCCGGAGTGTCGACAACATTGACCTTCATGTCATCGCGCTGGATCGAGAGGTTCTTGGAGATGATGGTGATCCCGCGCTCTTTTTCCAGGTCGTTTCGGTCCATGACCCGTTCAACAATCTTCTGGTTTTCACGAAAAACACCCGACTGCTTGAGCATGGCGTCAACCAGAGTCGTTTTACCGTGGTCGACGTGGGCGATAATGGCGATATTACGGATTTCATTCATAACGTTAAGTGCCGCTCTTTCTATAGGTTACTATGTAAGATAATATAAACGAGTTATTTTACAGATTCGACAGATGCTTGTCAAACAATAAATTCAACGAGACTGATAAAGAGAAGAAATCAGCGCAAAGGATAATGATGATACTGAGGCAGACGTCTGTCATCGCGGCCGAACGTTACGGCTAAACGGACAGCGCTACGGATTGTAAATTCTCGACAACAAATCTTTCACCTATCTGATTACAGACAATACAAAGTTCAACAATCAGCTTTAAAGCACACGATTTACAGGCAGTAAAAAATGTCCTGACTTTCGTGACGCTCCATTAAATTGAGAGAGGAAAAACTCCCCTCCTGAACGTATACCCCGTATAAACATATTGCACTGATTCCACCTTCTGCGGTATATATGTCGTCAATGCATCATTCGAATCATCCCTCTAAAGCTGCTCTGCCAACATCTCGCTTGATTCTGGCCGTACGTCGTATCACGTATACTTTCCTGAAAAAAATCATTTCGCCCATAATACGACGTGCAGGTCCGGGCAACAATCAAAGCTCTCCACAGAAGCGTTACCAGGGGATTCGATTTAAACTTACCTGTTTGGTTTTATTTCTCATTATCGGAACAACTTTCACTGTCGCTTTGATCGTTATGAAGATTATGGATCGATCCCTGCTGAACTCCCTGATCAAACGTGGAAGTGCTATTTCGCAAGCCACTGCGACCCCGGCCGGATACAGTATTTTGACAAATGATCTTCTGGCGCTGGACAACCTTACTACCCAGTTTGAGCGGGCTCAATCAGAACTTGAGTATGTTGCAATTCTGGACCTGGACCAGAAAATCCTGGCCCACAACGATCTTGATCAAGTTGGGGAGAAGCTTGTAGAACAGTCCGGAACCCTGATTGAGTCGCGTCCAGGACTAACTGTTACGCGCTATTTATGGGGAGAGATCGAGGCGGTTGAATTTCGCCGTTCAATATTCTTTGCGGATAAAGGTATCGGTCATGTTGTCGTCGGAATCAGCACACTAGAGCTTGTTGCCGCCAAAGCCTCTGCTCATCGAGAAATTCTTTGGGTCGCAACCACGGCAACGGCCCTTGGTCTGTTAGGTGCGGTACTGCTTTCATCTTTTCTGACCCGCCCGGTCGAACAATTGACCGAAGCTGTTTCAAAACTCCAGAGAGGGGAGCATATTGCTGCTATTCAGGTGAGTACGAACGATGAACTCGGCAGACTGACGCAGAATTTCAATCATATGGCGCAGACGATACAGCAACAAAATAAAAGTTTACACAATTATTCAACAGAGCTCGAATCCTCATACAGTGACATGGTCCGGATTCTGGCCGCCGCGCTCGATGCGCGCGACAATTACACCTATGGCCATTCCGCCCGGATCGCACAGTTTGCTCTTGCCCTTGGCGAAAAACTCCAACTCGACAGCAACGCGATGCAGGAACTGGAGCTCGCCTGCCTGCTTCACGATATCGGCAAGATTCATATGCCGGACGCTATTCTCAACAAAAAAGATAAACTCGACCGAGATGAACATGAGCAGATTATTAAACATCCGATCCGCGGATCAGAAATCCTGCAACTCGCCCCGTCTCTACATAAATATATTCCGACGGTCAGACATCATCACGAAAGACACGATGGCACCGGCTACCCGGATCGACTACGTGGTGACGCTATCCCACTGCACGCCCAAATCGTAGCCCTTGCCGACACCTACGACGCCATGACCAGTTCCAGACCTTACCGAAAAGGGATGAGCCGTAAAGAGGCGGTTAACGAAATCAGGAAATGTAGCGGAAGCCAGTTCAACCCGTGCATGATCGCCCCCTTTATCGAAGCGGTGAATGCCTTCCCGGCAAAGACATCAGAGATGATCCAACAGTCAGAAGTTTTATGCGCATCATAAATATGACAAGGACAGCACTGTTACTGCTCACGCTGCTCACCAGCGGCTGCAGCAGTACGACCGCTATTAATTTCTGGGAGAATGATCTGTTCACCCCTACTTACTGGAACAGGGGGGACGTGGAACAGCAGGCCAATATGACCTGCCGTAAGATTGAACGAGCTCTTGCTGCCGACAATCTGGAACAAGCTCAGAAATTTATCTCTGATTCTGACCTGAAAACCAGAGGAGAGATGCAACACAATGAACTGTATGCAACAGTCATAAAGCGCCTACTGCTTGCAGCTGAACAGGCCAGAAAAGAGGAACAGCCAAAACAGGAGGGGCGATTCTTCATGCTGGCAAAGGAGATCTACCCGACCGCTGGCCGACTGCAATCGACCCTCGATTTATCTCTGGATGAAATCGACAAAAACATTCAACGCTGCGCAGAGGATACCATGAAGAAAGGGTTGCTCGCCTATCGCTCAGGCGATTTGGAGGGTGCGATCCATATATGGGAAGAAATCGGCCAGTTTCTGCCGAACCATCCCCCCGCCCTGATTGCCGTAAGGACCACAAGACAACAGTTGCACAACCTGGAAATACTCACATCAAAAGCGACAACAGAGCCTTAGAGAGACGGGACATCATCCAACCAGATCAAGACAAGAGAGACTCTTCCTCTGCCGGGAGAAGTTCTGGGGTGTTGTAATCTTGAAGATGGGAAACATAAGGGCAGTCCCCCGGGAGGATTCCCCGGAGCAGTGTTTCAGCTGTCAGCGGCAGACAATCCGGCTGTATCAGGTGACGTTGCGTATAGATACGACAACGGCGGGTCTGAAGATCGAGATGCTCACATGGCACATCGGTATAGATAATGTGCCCATTATGGTCAATCTTTTCATAACAACAGCGACCGCACCGTTCGCATCGATCGTCCCAAGCTTTGTTCAGTGGCTCATTTCTCATGGAAAGAATCTAGCTCTACGCTAGACAGGAGGTCAAGTCAATTCGAACTGACAAAAATAAGTGGGACAATCGACAAAATAACTGTGTCAACCCAAAGTAGAGATGTCCCCTTTTCTCCAAGATAGAGATGACCCCTTTTTTAAGGGGAGCTAAGTTGATGACTGACGTTGTGTTGTCGTTAAGTTTCTCCATGGATGGTCCGGCGCAGG
>Ga0314774_1000983_pt1 | contig 19845 bp, 18 predicted proteins | sample MetaGCBIA2018_FD_204515 | JGI IMG/M metagenome (GOLD analysis project Ga0314774, IMG submission 204515) | Cryopeg brine microbial communities from Beaufort Sea near Barrow, Alaska, United States - CBIA 2018 | ecosystem: Environmental > Aquatic > Marine > Coastal | place: USA: Alaska | collected...
CTAAAATTAGAGCATTTTTGATTGCCAAACTGGATTTTAAGTTTTCATTCAACCATTTTCTTACGAGGCCGAGACGCGTTTGCTGCGTTTCGTGGCTCACTAGAAAATTGGTCTGGGATGAGCGGCCTACGTTGTAGTACCTGAGAATCTATCCTTATGGCGACATAAGTCGAACAAAGCTACTTTTCTTTCTCCAAGAATTCTTTTACTTCATCTAAATCACAAAACTTCTTATATACGACAGTCATAATTCCTTCATCCGGTTGCCATAAGTCAGGAATCATAATCGGAATGCAACCGGCTCTATAAGCAGATAGAAGACCATTTTCAGAATCTTCTAGCGCGTAACAATTCTCAGGCTTTTCCCCTAATAATTCGCATGCTTTTAAATATATGTCCGGTTCAGGTTTAGACTTATCTATCATATCACCACAAACAATCACTTTGAAATCATCCATTACATCTGCATCTTTTAGATGTTTCTCAACTTCCCATGTTGCTGATGATGATGCTACCGCCAGCTTATAGCCTTTTTCTTTCAAAAATGATATCAACGAATACAGTCCTTTTTTAACTGGGACTCTTTGATCTTTATAATAGTTTTCTAAGAATTCTTTTGTATATTTAAGCAATGCATCTTCATCATATGTATCTCCAAATTCCTCATGCCAAACGTCTCTAGTCATCGCACTATTCATACCTAAGGTTTTTATTGTCATATAGCCCGCTTTGCCAATGCCTATTTTTTCCCCCGCGTAGTCACAGGCAATAACATAAACTCTTTCCGTATCAAACATCAATCCATCCATATCAAAAATAACTGCTTTCATATAGCCTCCATTATGTTTTATCCATCAACTCTATCGAAAGTGAATCTTCTAAGGTCTCACCCTCTTCATCTTTATCTTTTGGAAACTCAAATTTATCTGAGATATAATCAAACTCTTCATCTCAAACTCAATTCTACATAATTGTTTTGGTCTTTCAATCACTACTTTATCAAAAAAATACTACAGATCATATATAACATCTATTACGCTACCGTCTCTATACTCAATAATACCAACAATATTATCACCGGTTTCCAGCTCATCTGGTACACCTGTTAGCTGATGAATAGCATCTTTAAGTTTACTTATAGGCATAATAGGAATACCTTTTTCAGACAAAATTTTTATGAGATCTGTTCTATTAGGATTGACGGAAATACCTCTTTCAGTTACTAAAATATCCACATTCTTACCAGGTGTACAAATCGTTCTAACTTGATCCACCACGATAGGTATTCTTTTTCTAATACTAGGTGCGACAATTATACTGAGTTTAGCACCTGCCGTTGTATCCGGAGCCCCTCCAAGGGCCCCCATCATCACACCGTTTGAACCTGTTACTGAGTTAATATTGAAATTCACATCTATTTCTGTTGCAGACAATATCATCACATCCAGTTTGTTCACTATGCATTCTTCATTGGAAGGACTAGCATATGTATCTGCTGACATTTCCACATGCTGTTCGTTTTTAATTAATGAAGAAACCACATCACTACCAAAAGTTTGTACATCGTATAATTTTCTAAACAAGCCTTCTTCAAATAACTGAACCAAATTAGATGTTACGCCACCTGCAGCAAATTCTCCTGTTATATTTTCTGAAATCATATATTCTTTTAGAAACTGGCATACGGATAGAGATATAGTTCCTGAGCCGGCTTGGAAAGAAAAATTCTCAGCAATATATCCACTTGCAATCAATACCTCTGCAGCTTTTCTTGCAATTAATAAATCCATAGGGTTGTTTGTATTCCTAGTTGAATCTGTAGCAATCAAGTCAGGATTTCCAATCTTGTCTACTACAACCACATAATCGATATAATCCTTACTAATGCTAATATCTTCAACCATATCATCCACAAGATAATCCGTTATAGCAACGGACTGTTTTGCATACTTAGCGTCAACCATTGGATAACCTATAGCCCCAAAAGCAGACTTGCCGTACTTGCCATTCAAGTTCCCAAGTTTGTCACAGCAAGATGCTCCGATAAAAGCTACATCAATCTTCAAACTTCCTTCTTCAATAGCTCTAGCCCTTCCTCCATGAGTCATAAATATAACCGGTGCTTTAAGGGCAAAGTTATGTTGTACTTCATATGCAAGCTTACCACGAAATCCCGATGTATAGATTTTTGTAATTGTCCCATCTCGTAGGTATTCTAATAAATAGTCATGGGCTTTTGATATAGATGATGAACTAAGTGTTAAGTCTTTGATCCCTAATTCATGTATGACTTCAAAAACCAACTTCATCACTTCATCGCCATTTCTAAGATGATGATGAAAGCTGATTGTCATGCCATCAGTTAAACCTGTATCAATTATTGCCTCTTCAAGAGTCATCACCTTACTCGTCTGTTTTAAAACTTTTGTCTTTTCATTTATTTTTTCTTTACGGGCTATGTTTGTTCCGTATGGTATAACTTTACCATAACCTTCTATATACTCCGGAAATATTTTATCCATGGTTATTTTTCTTCACCTTCTCATATAAATCCATAACTTTTCTAGCCTTCGTAATTACCGGAACATCTACCATCTTCCCGTTAACTGAAATAACTCCGCCTTTTTCTACGTCTGCTTTCACTACCGCATCTAATATGATACGGGCCTTTCCAACCTGTTCTTGAGTTGGCCTTAAAGCATCATGCAACAACTCAATCTGAGACGGGTGAATACAAGACTTCGAATTGAAACCTAAGGCTTTTGTCCGCTTCACTTCATCGATAAAACCTATAGAATCATTAATGTCAGCCCAAACAGTATCTGTTGCTGTTATACCGTACATACTTGCTACATTGACAATCATACTTCTAGCAAATAATAGTTCCTTGCCTTTCTTCGTTCTGTCAATGCCAAGAGACGCAGTATAATCTTCAGCACCAAAAGAAATGCCTATAACACGGTCACTAGCACCTGCAATATCTTCTGTACGAAGGACTCCTTTTGGGGTTTCAATACCGACTTGTATCTTGGTACTTCCTCTTTCAATATTATGTATATCCTCCGTGGCGCTCAGCAGTTCATCAAGACGTTTCACATCCAAAACGGACTGACACATAGGAAGTCGGATATTTCTAACTCCTGCAGGAACAATCGCTTTAATATCTTCCTCAAAAAAAGGTGTCGTCACCGCATTCACTCTAACAAAGATCTCGACCTTTCCAAAATCTAAAGATTTCATACCTTCAACTAACAAGTCTCTTGCCGCATCTTTTTCAGACAATTCAATGGAATCTTCTAAGTCAAAGATAATGCAATCCGGTTCGTAGCAAGGAGCCGTATAGTATAGCTTAGGATTGTTCCCAGGGCAAAACAGCATACTTCTCATGATTTTTTCCATATTATACACCTCTACTTCTTCGTATAGCAGTTCTGGTTCGTGCCCTAATAGCAAAGTCAAGGGCTCCTTCGTCTTCTACTACAACTTTCGCATCTAATACACCTTCCTCACTCAGAACATCCCTAACAGCCTTTTCCATGTGAGTTTTAAACATTTTATCAAATTTAGAAATAATCTCAATCTCAATGCCGTCAACATCTAAGTCTACTGAAACCTTGACATCACATTTTCTTACTTGTCCACAAAATCCTTGTAATCTAGCCATTATAACTCCTTAAAACTTATATCTTTTACTAATAATCGTCCGTTATCAAGGATAGAATATCCTACACAACCATGGGTTAAATAGTTCCTGTCTTCATAATCCATAACTTCTTCTGAATTAATTGCTACCCGAATTCTTCCACCGATAGCAGTTATGCTAAAAGCATATTCCTGACTCTTCACCATATCAAAATCTACTTCCATTAGCGTTTCGTATCCAAAATCATTTTTTATCAGCTTTACTTTGTTTCCGTCAAAGCCAACTAAGTAGCCTATTTTTATCCCTTGGCACCTAAAGGCTGCAAAATGTCGGCTTCCGAATTCTGGTGTCAAGGTTACCTTATATTCTACATCTTTCATGTAAAAATTACCGGTAAGTGCTAGCGCATCTTCATTGGAAATAACATGTAGATGATCCTTTTCAATAACAAAAGATCCTGCATTCTCCGTAAATTGAGTCGTTGTTAAAAACTCACGTTTTTCTTTCTTTATATCAATACTATGATAGCCTTTACCTGTCACCTTAAACTCACTGATATAAAGATTTCCAAGTAACTTGTTTTTTATTCGGGTAAAGGTCTCTAATTTCAATCCCACTTCATCAATAGGTTCACCCTTTGAATCAGGAATTTCATATTCGATGCTTAACCATTCATCACTTTGAATTATTCGCATCTGTCCGACTAGCTCTTTCTTTGAGTGGGAAAGACGAACATACGGTGCAACACCAAAATCATCCCCATTCCACTTATCTAACTTAATCCTTAGAGACATCACTTGCCCACTAAATACCTTCGGTGAAAAAGCCGGTTGGTATCTTTCGTCATCAAAATCTTCCCGTCGATAATAAGGTTTATAATAAACATTCCCTATATTGCCTCGATATACTCGATCTAACAAGACCGCAAGACTATTGCTTCCATCTTCTCCGGTTCCTTTTGTATGTCGGACAGGGTAACGAAGAGAATCATTTGTTCTAAAGCCGTGAGTAGAACCTTCTAAGCTAAAGTCAAAATTCAAGTCTCTCAAATTTTCAACGACATCTTTAATAGCTTTCGGTGTTTCTTCACCTGCCAATTGATATCCGTAATTCGCCACTTCATAGGTCAATGTAGGTATATCAATCATATTTAAAGATCCAATAGCACTTGAAGCTACAATGACATCGTTAATCTGAGTTCTATACTTATCCACTAAACCGTTATATCCGTTAAGCACACCGAGAATGGTTCCTACATTTCCTGCATTACAATCGGTATCCCAACCACACATCGTTGCAATCTCAATTGTTCTTGCTAAATCTCCTTTACCATATAACATAGCCAGTATCATAACCCCTGAATTAGGGATAATATGACAAACACCCGGATATCTATCATAACCGAATTCTCTAATTAAGAAGTCCATACAGTTTCTAAAGTTCTTTTCTTCATCCTGTTCATAAAATTCAATAACCGCATCACAGACTCTTCTATATTCACAATCTTTAGGAATCACTTGGAATGCTGACTGAATAACTTCATGGATGTCTGTAGTTTCAAAAGCTTTTGCAATACAGGCAGCAACATATCTGGCTCCATATATGCCATTTTTATCATGAGACACACTGGCTGCTTTTCCGGCGTACTCCGCTGCTTTTTCCATGTTGCCAGGGAATATCAATCCCCATGTATCTATAAAAATCTGACCGCCTATTTGCTCCGCAATGGCTAATCCATTCACCTCTTCAGAACCTGATCGTGGTGCATCCATACCATTTTTCAAATTTAGGAAAGCCGTATTTTCAGTGCTTGTACCGTAACCTCCCCACCAGAACATGCCTATGCCTTCACGAGAATAATTCAACCAAGCTTTACCTACATGTGACGCTTCAAACTCTTCATTATCCTTCATTAAATCAAGAGCCTTTAAAAAGAAAATCGGTCCGTTTAAATCATCATCTGCTGCAAAGTTTTTGAAATGTTTCACATATCCAGTGATATCCCCATATGTATCGTGAATTTTCTCATATGTCCACAGGGTCGGTTCAACAGGAGCACCTAGGATAACTCCCATAGTTTTACCAATTATACCGCTATAAACTTTCTCTACGTAATTTTTTTTCATTGATATTCCTCTCTTAATAGTTGATTTATACTATCAATCCATATTTTTTCGGATTTCATATCTTCCTTAATAATAATCTCTGCTGTTTGTGTAAATGTTTCACAAATTTGTCGAAGCTTATACTGATTCACTGCTTCTAAATCTTCAACCACCTCTTTAGCAACAATAGTAGACCCTTTCATTGCTCCGAGGATTGCTCCTATCATAACACCAATAGAATCTGTATCTCTACCGGAGTTAATACCATCAAGAATGCTATCATCAAAAGCCCCGTCATGAAGCGCTATATAAAACAACGCAACTGGCAGCTCTTCAATGCTGAATAAGCGACTCGGCGTATAATGATTTAACGGTTTGCCCAACTTTGTTGCGCTACGATTGATATCATCCCCCATCGGAGAATAGTTCAGCATAGCCTTTTGCATTTCCCGTACTACATATGCCTTATTATCCCTTTTATCTTTTAACTGCTCAGCAAGATCCAGAAGATGATCAATTGCCATTTTTGTACCGTCTTTTGCATAGTTTCTCGCTACCTCAAGTATACTTTTCACTGTTGCCTCTTCTTTAAATGCTTCAGCGATACATGCCGACAAAACGCCTGCTGCTTCGAGTCCATAACTGCTTTGATGCCCTTGTGCAAAGGCTATCGCTTCATCATATGCACGTTTCGGATTCATAGCATTTATGGCAGCTATGGGGGCGATATACATCGCCGCACCACAGTTAACCATATTGCCAATGCCACCTTCTCTAGGTTCACAATTGGCTAATGCATGTCTTAAAAATATAAATTGCTCAGGAACAAATAACCGTTCATGGATATTCGAAACGCGCTGTAGCTCAGGTATATAATATTGCTTATAATAGATTTGATTTACAAATTCATTGGCCATATCATAAGCATCTAAATGTCTTTTTTCAATATTGTACACTTGCATTAGAGCCATGGTCATTAACGTATCATCAGTAAATATACCGTTTCCTCGAACTCTGAATTTTCTGTCTTCAGGCGCCCAATCGGCTTTATGCCAGTCCATCTTGTAAGTCTCAACTCTATGATACTTTGTTCTTATTTCATCATAAGATAGTTTTTCGATTGTTGCGCCTAAAGCATCTCCATATACAACACCTACGAACATACCAAGTACTTTATCCTTGAATGTCATCTGTTCCCTCCGTTTATCTTACTTCATTTCTGAATTAACATATTCTGTAATCGCTTCTCCACCTTGAGCATACCAATCACTAACGAAGTTATCCCACTCACTAATTGCCCGCTTACCTGTAATCACGTCTGCTGAGAATTCATTATATAAATTATTGATAGCGTCAAGTTGTGGTGCATAGTCTGCTGGAATTGCTACATTTGTATCAGGTACATAGTATTTTGCTGCCATTGCTAAGGATTCCATTGCTGATGGTCCAAGCAGCGGTTTAACTAAGCCTTCTTTAGGTTCCCAATCAGGAATCTCGAAGAAGAATGCAAACCAGTTATTAGATGCCTCTGTTAATTCAATTTTACCATCTACAATATTGTATTGCTCGCCTTCAAATCCAAGTCTGTCAATATATTGACCTTCATATGATGCTAAGAAATCAATCACTTCCCAAGCAAGGTCTTTATGTTCTGAAACGGAAGAGATAGCCACACCTCTAGTTTCTTTAATTACTGAAATCGGGTTGTAACCTTGTGACACACCTTTTGCCGGTGGTAATACGGTTAATCGCGATTCTTCACCGTTTGCTTTAATCATATTACCATCATAGATATCAATGACTTTTCCAGATGTTCCGCTGATAACACCAACTTCGTTTGTATAGAACACTTGCTCTTTAGTATCCCAAGCTTTTGTTAAGTATTCAGGATCTAACAATCCTTCTTTGTAAAGTTTTGCATAGAATTCTAACTTGTTTTTTTCCATGTCTGTTATACGACCATATACGTATTGGCCGTCAACATCAACCCACGTACCGGTAACACCAAATGCATTATCAAAGATTGTATCAATCTCTAATAACGTTCCGGGTACTGTAAACGCATATTTTGTGTTCTTTTCTGCCATCTCTTTAAAGAAGTTATAGTAGTTGTCAATAGTAGGATCTGCCATAAGTGCTTCACCGGTTTCCATGCCTTCAAAGAAATCGGTTCTAACAACCGGCACTTTACTTGCAATCGGCTTAATCCATAGTAGATAAGGATAGTTTGCAACTCTTTCTTTTTGATAATCTAATAATGAGCTACTGATAACATCAGATTTTTCAATATAAGGTGTTAAGTCTTCTAATAGTCCTTGATTAGCCATTTGCTCATCTCCACCTTGGAAGTAGATAATATCAGGAACATCTCCACCTAATAACATAAGGCCAAGATTCTCAGCATAGTTGCCCTGTGCCATTTCAATGACTTCAAGATCTACATAAATCCCTTTGTCTGCTAATCCGTCTTCTATTCTCTTAATGTATGCCTGATGTGTTTCATTGCTAGGACTTAAGTCCTTCATTGCCATACGAAGAACAACAGGCTCTTCACTCGTCGTTTTTTCTACGTCTTTACTTTCCCCTTCCTCTTTCGTTGTGTTTTCTTCTTCATTTTTCTCTACATCTTTTGTACCTGCCTCTTTTTCTTGTGGTGAACAAGCAACAGAAAACATCATGGTAACTAACATTAGTAAAGCTAATATTTTTTTCATTTTCTTCCTCCCTTAGATATTATGGTAGTGTCAAGTTTGACACTAATGATGATATATATACATAGCAACATACACCCATTGCTTAGTAACTATTTAATTGAACCTTCAAAGGTTCCCTTTGTAAAGTACCTTAGAATAATCGGATAGAGGAGTAGTATCGGTATGATACCTACAATAATCGCCGCAGCTTGTAAAGCTTCAAAATTAACGCTTCCATACGCCTGAGACATAGCATTAAATCCCCCTACGATAGCTTGCGTATCTTCCAGAACAACAAACTGCCTTAGTACAACTTGTAACGGCCATTTTCCCGGTTGCGAACTTAAATAAATACCGGATCTGAAATATTCATTCCATCGATAAACGGAATAGAACAAAGTGATGGTAGCAATTGAGGGCTTTGACATAGGCACAAAAACTCTTGTCAACATCTTAATCTGATTCGCTCCGTCAAGAAGCGCTGCTTCCACAATTGATTTTGGTATGTCTTCAAAAAACCGCATCATGATAATTAAATAATACACGTTCACCATCTTATAGAGAATGATTGACCACATACTGCCAAGCAAACCAAAATCTTTCATAACCAAGTATTCAGGTACGATTCCCGGTTCAAACACCATGATGAATACTGTAATCAAGATAAATAGCTTTCTTCCGATCAGCTTCTCTCTCGTCAACACAAATGCTGCGATAACTGTAAAGGTAACACTTATAAACACGCCAATACCGGTATATAACACACTATTAAAAATACCTTTAACAATACTTGGGTTTGACAGGATAAATTGATAGTTCAACAAGGAAAACTTTTTCGGAAAAATATCCAATCCGTTTAATTCTTGTACGCTATCAGGATGAGTAAAGGATAATGCCAAAAGGTTCAATATCGGTTGAAGTGCATATATAACAAAAAGCATTAGCACAACCCCGATTACAATATCAGATAACTTGACTTTTTTCATTACCACAACCCCCTTCCAGATATTTTCTTAGCTATTTTATGTGCACCGATAATAAGGAAAAATCCGATAACACCTTTAAACACACTTGAAGCTGTAGCTACTGAATAGAGTCCGGCTTCAAGACCAATTCTATAAGTATAAGTATCTAGAATATCAATCACACTTAAGACAGAAGGGTTCATGAAGTTAAACACTTGATCAAACCCTGCGTTCATGAAGAATCCTAGATTCAATATAAAAACGGTAATAATTGTACTTTTTATAGAAGGCAACGTGATATACATAGCGGACTGAACCTTTGTCGCTCCGTCTATAGTTGCTGCCTCATAAAGACATTTATCAATTTTCAGTATGGCTGCAAGGTACAAGATAGAATCCCAACCTGCTGATCGCCACATCTCTGATGCAACTAATACCCATCGTATATGATCTTTACTTGTCAAAAAATCAATTTCAGTGCCTCCGACTAAACGGATCAGATTATTTACTGCACCGTAGCTCGGTGATAAAAAGGATATCCACACACCTGCAATAATTACCCAAGATAAAAAGTGAGGGATATATAAGGATATCTGCACAAACTGACGAAACTTCGAATTTCTCACTTCATTAATTAAAAATGACAGCATGATCGGAATGGGAAACAGCAAAATCATTTTCATGAAGCTTAACGTCAGCGTGTTAATTATAATGGTTTTAAACGCTGGTGATGAAAATAAATATTTAAAATGCTTAAGACCTACAAAAATATTGTCTCCAATGATTCTGTAGTCTTCAAAGGCTATCTTCATCCCGATTACAGGGAGTATATGATAGACAAAAAAGAATAATATTACTGGAGATATAAGTACATATAGAATCCCATATTCTTTGATATACTTTTTTTGCTTCACATTCAACAAATCACTTCCACCTCTCTACTTCTGCTTTGCTTGGCATACCACCTTGCGCTCCATATTTTGTTATAGATATTGCAGCTGCTTTATTGGCATACTTAACTGCTTCAATCAAGCTTTTATTCTCTATTTTGCAGATGGCAAAAGCTCCGTTAAACGTATCTCCTGCTCCTGTTGTATCAACAACTTTTACTTTATTGCTTGGAACAGTTCGGGTTTGATATCCGTCGTTAAAGATCACACCTTTTTCTCCTTGGGTTACTATCAACTTATTCGGATACCTTTCTAGCAACCTCTCAATATTACTCTCTCCGAAGATTTCAACAGCTTCATGCTCATTCGGTGTAATATACGTTACTTTTTCAATTATGTTCTCAGAAAGTTTACTTGCCGGTGCAGGATTTAATATTGTCTGTATGTTATGCTTACTGCATATGTTTATGACATATTCGACTGTTTCCATCGGAATCTCCAATTGCAAGACTACAATTTTAGAACCTAATATAGTATCTATATGTTCATCTATTAAATTACAATCAACTCTTTGATTGGCGCCCGGAATGACAACGATACTGTTATCTTCATTGTCGACCATAATACCTGCAACTCCTGTAGATATACTAAGTTCTTTAATCCTGCTTGCATCAACTCCGTTAATATTAAAGTTCTCTATCATCTTTTTCCCATAGATGTCATTGCCAACGCAACCTATCATAGCTACTTTTGCACCTAATTTTGCCGCTGCTACAGCTTGATTAGCTCCTTTTCCTCCAGGAATGGTAAGAAACTCTTCCCCAATCAATGTTTCACCTGCCTTTGGTCTTTTCTTACTCACAAAAACCAAATCTGCATTTATGCTCCCAATTACAACTATCTCATTCATAAAATTCTCCTATTATTAAGTTGTTTTAATATGGTGTTTTATTAAAGATTCTCAAACTCTTTAAATGCATGCGATGTGACAGCCTAATTAACAACTTAATTCATATCACTAATACTAATTATAGCAAATTCGAAATCCTTTTCAATGTTACGAAAACCAAAATAAAACAGTTTTTTGTTACTTTTTTTGTTATATAGGTTCATGGGTTATAGCCTCATTTTTGCTAAATAGATTTACTGCAGTAAAAAGTTTATATAATTCCATCGTATTTCTCGGATTGTATCCAGTAAGTTCTTGAATCTTATTCAATCTATATTGTAGTGTGTTTTTGTGAATAAAAAGTTGTTTGCTTGTCGCATTTAGAGATGTATTATTGTCAATATAAACTCTTAACAACTCTTCAATTCTTTTTATTTCATCCCTTGTTAAGCTTCCTAGCACCTGGTCGATAAAGCTATCTGCCATTTCATTGTTCACATCATGAAAAAGTAATTCCAAAGAATATTCATTGAAGGAAAATATGCCTTTGTTATATTTTTCTTTACCAATTGTTAAAGTTTTTTTCGCCTGATAATAGGCCCTTTGACAATCGGCATATGTTTTTATCCTCTCTGATATACCTACTGATACATTCTTCTTATACTTTTCTTCAAGATATGCACTGATCAAATCCAATTCTCGTTTGACCTTTTCAAGTTCATAAAACGTGAACATAATTACAATCTTACCTTCCTGCTCACTGACCAAATGCTGCTTCGATAGTTTTTTTTCAATACTGCCAATGATTAGATCACTTGTTATTTTGGCTTTGTCTTCATCAACAACATCTATAAGTGCCAGATACTTTAACTCATCGACTTCTTTTCCTATGCTATTTCCAATAAGTATTAAGGATTCATAATTGTCGTTACCAAAGATTAATTCATGTATAAACAAACGATTATTCTCTGCATTCCTTATTTTCCTTTGATAATAAATAGATTCACTTAATAGGATTTCCACAACCTTAACCACAAGGGCACCATATTGAGAGATAATTGCATAATCTCCCACCAAACCAACTATTGCCACTAGGTTCGTCCCAATATGTACAGGAAAAAATATTGCCTTCATTCCCCGCTCTTCTACATCTTCCACTAAAATGCTCTGCTTATCTGCCACAACTTTTCCGAATTCAAGAACTTGCTTATCAGCTTCTGTTCGATTAGTTGCCAATAGGTTCCCTTTATCATCATACATATAAATATCATCATAAATCAGATCATTCAAACTCCTGATAACATTTTTAGCTTGTTGACTATTTATCTTCATGGCTTAACCTCTCCTCTGAAATTCGTCCACATCTTTTCCGTTTGGAATCGATATTGCAGAGCCTTCGATGGTCGCTGCTAACGCACCAGCTTTTGAACTTCGATCAAGCACATTTTTAATCGAATCTCCACTAGCCATTCCCGCAACAAAATATCCCACAAAGGCATCACCTACCGCTGTCGTATCTACAACATCAACACCATAACTTTGATATGTATACTCCTTCATATCCTGTGTGAAGTATTTGCCTCCTTTTTCTCCGAGTGTTACAACAATATTCAATCTATGTGCTTTTAACATATTGATTGCCTCGTGAAAATCATAACATTTCGTTAGCTGGTACAATTCTTGTTCATTCAATATCAACGTATCAACTTTGTCCAAATCAAAGGTATATACTGTTTCATGAAAAGATGCAGGATTTAGAAAAATACGCATCTTCCTATCATAAGCTTTTTCAATAATATGTTTAACATCATTAATTTCATTTTGTACTAGCAGAATATCTCCTTCAGCAAATTCTTTTATGACTCTATTCATCACATCTATGTCATTGCAGTAATTACTACCTCCATGAACAATAATCGTATGTTCACCTTCATCAGAAATCTGAACAATAGCATGTCCTGTATCTGCTTTGCTTTTTTCAATGAAATTAATCTTAATATTGTGTTCCAAAAGTGTAAGCTTTAAAAACTCACCGTTTCTTCCAATATTGCCCGCATGATAAATATTGGAATATCCTGCTTTTGCTATGGCTACGCTTTGGTTTAGACCTTTTCCACCGGACATTACTTTTAAACCTTTATCTGCTTTTGTCGTACCCGGTTTTACTAATGAATCCACATTATATACATAGTCAATGTTTAATGATCCATAATTAAGAATTTTCATATCCATATTAACTAAGATGTTTACTTAGTTATTCTCCTTCCATCCTTTTATCCTTCTTTCAGAACTACTTCTCTATTAATATAACAGAGATTTTTTTGAGTTTCAATGTCACATGCAACAACCAACAGCCAATTATTAGGTTTTTTTTAGTTATAACGAACAAAGAGTGTGGCAAGCTTGTTCCCCAGTTTTGACACCAGATAGTTCATTTCCTTGATATCCTCCAAAAAAATATCCTTGCTCAGTGCGGACAAGGATACGTATTGGCTGATATTAGAATTTACTTTTTATGTTTTTTTGATTTTGTTGTCATATAGCCCGCTTTACCAATGCCGTTTTTCACCGATTATACCCTTTAGCTGCCTCGCGCAACTCATCTTCCCACTTCTCTTCAAGCAACATGGTACTTAGCTCAATAAGATTTCCTTCAGGATCTCTCAAATGAGCACATCGATTACCCCATCCCGGCATATCATGTGGTTCGGTAACGAATGTCACACCTTTAGCTGTTAGTTTTCTATATAATACATCTAGTTCATTTGTATCAATAACTATAACAGCTGTATCTGCACATCTTCTTACCTCAATAGCAGGAACACCAATAGCTTTATCCATTAGTTCAGCTGTAAAGATGGAAATGCCAATTTGGCCTCCGATTTTGAATGATGCATAAGATTCACCTGGTTTTCCCCATGTAACCTCAAGTTCTAAACTATCTGCATAAAACGAAAATGTTTCGTCAAACTTCTCAACAAGAAGTCTTATCCCTTGTAACTTCATAACTGTCACCTTTCTAACTATAAACGTCCGCAACATTTCTTATATTTCTTACCGCTACCGCAAGGACATGGATCATTTGGATAAATTTTCTTACTAGATAAGATTGCTTCTCCTTTTATTCCATCCGGATAGTTTATTACCGGCATGACATCTGCTCCCCCATCTATATCAACCTTGAAACCCATAGCCGCGATTTTCGGCAATGATTCTTCTAAGAGTTTCGCCGTATATCCGCTTCCCGGAACAATGGTAGGATAAATACCTTTGGCAAGGTTTTCCTTGTGATTGGATATCTCATTTGGCTTGAATCCGCGATTCGCAAGGATTCTCGTGTTGTTGTTTGCTTCTTGAATAAGTTTCACGAACAGCCCAAGCTCCTGCTCTGAATGAAAGGCTAATCCTCTTTTCCCTGTCAGCCAATCGATAATGTCACCCATCCCGTCACCTATGTCGACCATATGCCATATCTCATAGGTGCAGTCTTCTGCCATTTCAAAAGACATTTTTGCATTTTTTACAAAGAATGCTCTAAGTTGTTCATAGGCATCCTCTTTAGACAGATAGAGATGTTTCCCATAATCCTCTACTTCCCGATAGGTAGGTACATAGAACTCCTTGTCGAGTTGCATATTCATTAAAGCTTTGAGTTCCTTATCTTTACGGTATCTAACATGCATAATAGAATCTTCTGCCAGATAACAATCTTTAAGATCATCCGGAATCTTGTGAAACAGCTCTATCATCGACTTTTTGCCGATTTTATATTTGGGGCGGTTTTGATACATTTCATAAATGACGTCAATCGGCGCCTTACCATAAAAGGCATTTTGCACATCTAAGCATTTCATCAACCAGGAAGTTTGTTTTCTATATTCATGGAATGCCGGTGTATTGATACTTCCATAGACGGCTTTCACATCATTGGGAACAACCAATGAATTATCAAACGTTACAATCCCGTAATCCATCTCATTCAAAAAATATGCATCATCCAGTTCATCTTCTTTTGGAGTGAAAGGTTTTTGAATTGCTTTTTCAAAAAGAGCAATCTGCGGATCTGTCAATATCGACAACCTTTGCTCCATGATTTCCGGATTCAACATGAATTCCGAAATTCGTTCTGCAAGTTCTGCTTTTTTTAAACTCGAAATTTTACTGACACCCAATTTCTTTGCAAAATAGGTTAAATCATCTTTTGTGTATTGTTCTAAATATTCATTTAAATTGTTCATTATTAATTAATCCTTTCTATTTGAAAAATAACTGTAGCTAGAAGGCTATCTTCCCTTCTAGTTCTAAACATATCCTCACTTTTTTCCAAATTATATGCCCTTTCAAGTCTTAAGTCATATAAAAGTCAAAAAAGACTTTTTCATCGTGCAAACACAGTCTTTTTTGACTTTTATATCCGACCTTCAATCGCTTAATTCATTGGCTTAATACCGAAGTGCGGATATTTCCAGATACTCGATTTCACAATCCATATACTTCAATAATAGATGGACTGAATATAACAGTTGCCTGACATCATGATGAGACTATACTCTCATGACCTATATTTTTAAATCAGTATCTTTAATTAAACTCTTTCCTTTTTTCAATTGTTCTTCATATGCTTTTTTCATCATCCCGATTATTTCGCTATTATCAATTTTTTCACCTGCATATAATTTGGCAGCAAGTTTACTCATAACTTCAATATATGAATAACCTAAAGCTGCTGTTAAAATTGCTGCAGTCGATCCACTTATGGCTCCGCCAGCTACCGTACCAATTCCAGGTATGAATTTTATTGCATTAGCAACAATTGTCCTACCTATTATGGTCATACTACCTGCACCGCCGATAGCCGTAACTATGGACACAATGAAGTGTTTTTCGAAATTCAGCCCGAAGATTGCAGTGAGACGCGCAATCATACCAATTTGACTGGGTACAAGAATAGTTACATCAGCAAATGGTATGGGTGCAAATCCAGTTATAAAATTTGTGGTTATAAAGGGTAAAACCGCAAGTCTAGCTGCGTTGATTTTCTTTTCCAAATCAACCATTTGAGCATTGATAAATGCCCTTTTGGCCGCTTCGTCAAAGCAATTATATGTGATATCTACAAGTTTTTTTAATCCGAATGATGGAATAACAATTTCTTCAGTGATTTCAAATTCTTCTGCTAGTGTTGGAACAGTATTTAGTACCGGCAGATTCAAGTTTCTTAAGTAACTTTCAAATTCTTTGTATTTAGTACCCATACATTGTGTCATAACGATCACTACTGGTAATTTCTTAGAGAATTCCCTGATCCAATCCAATTCAAAATCCTCAATTCTATTTGAACCTGCATTTATACAGTACCAAGCTACATGCATATAATCTTTCTTGTTTTCACTTTTCAATGTACTCTCAATTTGATTTAATATTTCTTCCTTTATTTCTTCTTGAACTTTTGAATCCAACTCTAAACCTTTAGTGTCATAAATAGTCAGAGGAACTCCTTGTTTTGTTATTTTGCTTATATGCGGTGTAACCGGCTTCCCTATTCCTGTTTCAACAAGTTTTTCTCTAAATACATTATTTATAAGTGTACTTTTCCCGACCCCTGTTTTACCAATTATTAAGATATTTGCAGTACCCATAGATTCTACTTCCTCGTTAATCTTTTCCATAAAAATGTCAAACCAATTGTCACTCATTATAATCTTTCCTTTTTCTCAATTATGATTCTTAAATTTTTACTAATTTCATCGCCAATTTTGTATGCAACCGCTAACATAACCATTGAAATACATAACTGAATTGTAAAGTGCAAAAAACCGTTTTTCTTATTCATAATACCCTCCTAACTAATTTCCTACTTAATGTCTATTTCTTATCTAATAACAATTTCCTGCCTTATAACTATATCTTACCTAATAACAATTTCCTGCCTTATAACTATATCTTACCTAATAACAATTTCCTGCCTTATAACTATATCTTACCTAATAACAATTTCCCGCCTTATAACTATATCTTACCTAATAACAATTTCCTGCCTTATAACTATATCTTACCTAATAGCAATTTCCTGCCTTATAACTATATCTTACCTAATAACAATTTCTTATCTAATTACTATTTTCTGCCTAATAACAATTTCTTATCTGATAACTATTTCCTACCTAATAACTATATCAAAAAAATAAACGATTTTCAATGATATGAACATTAATAAATTTATACTGCACTATAACTACTTCATCTCAAACATAGAGCTAATATATTGCATTATTTAGGTGCTCCTTCGTGATTCCATGTTTATTCGCTAATATTGGAGAAGATAAGAAAAGACCATGTCAATTAAATAGACATGGTCTTTTGTACGTTTATCGTTATAATATTATTTGTTATCTGCAATAACGGTTTGATAAGCTTTTGAATTTATGTATATTTCGTTTTTAAACGGATTAAGTTTTCTTTTCTTAATAATCGTGAATTGATAAACTACCAATGCTACATTCGCTGAAAGTGAAATAATACTTACAATTAAAAATGCATTTGGATTGTGTGTTGTCGCTACCGGTGCCAAACGATCTGCAAACGATGGAATTGTCATAACAAACATAATCCATAACGCTAGCGTTTGAGCACGATGTTGTAACCACGCACCTTTTTTGATTATAAACGAAGGAATTGTACAAGCTAATATTAAAGCAAGTCCTGCATAAAATGAATGGTCTGAAATACAGTTATAAACATAAGAGAAGTTCCATATGTCATACGCAATAATCCATGGCCATATCATATCAGGCCATATCATATCTTTGGATTTATCTTTAGAAATATATATACCAGCCCAACCACATATTACAATAATGTTAAGTAATCCAGCAATACCGTTAATAATATTCCACGGGCCACTCATCACCCATAAATTATCAATAATAGCGCCATCCCATGCTCCATAAGTAAATACTTCGAAATCTCTAATTGCTGCTTCAAAGATGTTTAAAGATAAGATTAGTGGTGGAAATAACATCACCCATTTCTTTTCACGTAGCTTAGGCATATATCTAATCGCCATGAATCCTAAACAACCTGCAAGTACAGAGTAAGTTTTCACCCAGTTAAACCATGTTCCCGTTCCAAATTCATTTCCCGGTGCCGCTGTCGTTGGCCAAACAAAAATTGTTAATACAATAGGTATAACTATAAATAGTACAATACCACCAATTTTAGTTGATCTTCCCAGTTCATTAAACGCCATTAATCCTAGAAGAACAAAAGCCCAAATTGCCCATCCTGTTACACTCGTTGCTTCATAAAGCAGTCCCATAGAAGTCTCCTCTTGTTTTTTAAGTACTATATTACAGTATAAACTCACTATCTACTTATGTATATAGTGAGTTTATATTATTTTAATTTTAGTTATACTATTCTATAGTTAAATATTATAATAATTTACCTATAATAAGGATTAGGCTTAACACGTAATATAAAGTGTGCAGGAATAAAAGCTAGTTTTGGGTAAAAAAGGGGTTGCGGACATTTTCTAGCGGTCTTTTCTATTTCGTTTATGACATTCTCTAATTATAACTCACTGGAATAACAGATTCATAGTTTTTCTCAAGATCTTCCAGATTCGTAGTTTTGTTTTTTAGATATGTTTCAAAAAACTTCAATACATAATCTAGTTGAATTCTTGAACCCTCTTGACTATCTAAGTCACCCGTGAATCCCAAAACTTGATTAATCGGTTGGTACATATATAACATGCTGAAATCTTGATGATTAACGCCATTCATTTGATAGGTCAATGGCTTTATAGCTGAATGATTTACGAGTGTTGTCAGGTATGCGTTGTTATATCCGACTTCCCATTGTTCACTTCTGATAAACAAACTTGGCACTTCAAGTCCAAGATTTAATGTCTCAGCTTCGATAGGCTCAACCCAAGGATCAAATCCAAAAACGGCCTTGACCCTATCATCTTCAATTGCTAATTTCACAACACCACCACCACCTGTTGAATGTCCAAGGGCGCCAATATGTTCAAGGTCAAATCTACCATTTATAAGTTCTGTATCATTAAATTCTTCTACGAAATCCAATACCCGACCACTATCAGACGCAAAGGTGGTTACCAACGCATTGGCATAGTCAAGAAAATCATCAGTTTCATACCGATCAGGAAGCGCTTCAAGGTCAACTTCAATCACCTCTCCATCATCAAACACCGTAGCAAGAGAGCCATAGGCATGATCAATACTAATGGCAATATAGCCATGACTTGCTAATAACTCCGCAATATCTGTGTGAAGGTTTCTATACCCTGTCCAACCATGAGAAATAATAACTATCGGATATTTTTCTTCTTTTTCGCTAATGGCAACATCTTTATAGCTATTCGATTGAATAAGGCTAGTATAATCAATTAGAAAGCCTGGCAATCCAGCTTGTTTAGGTATCATTCTTGATACTGTTGCTCCATCCTCCATCCAAAATGCTCTTTCACCATCTGAGATATCATCGCTTGGATACCACATTTGAGCTCTGAATTTTCTATCTTCACCTTTTCGGTCTCCATATAACTCTTCACGTTCTTTATCAACTAGATCAAAGCTAACAGTTCCAATCATATAATCACCGGTAGGTTCAGGCATTTTATTCACTTGAAA
>Ga0314774_1000985_pt1 | contig 19830 bp, 18 predicted proteins | sample MetaGCBIA2018_FD_204515 | JGI IMG/M metagenome (GOLD analysis project Ga0314774, IMG submission 204515) | Cryopeg brine microbial communities from Beaufort Sea near Barrow, Alaska, United States - CBIA 2018 | ecosystem: Environmental > Aquatic > Marine > Coastal | place: USA: Alaska | collected...
TGATCCCATTCCGAACTCAGTAGTGAAACGTCTTAGCGCCGATGGTAGTGTGGGAGTTCCCATGTGAGAGTAGGTCATTGCCAAGCTTATATTCTAAAAACCCGTGTTGCCGAAAGGCACTGCGGGTTTTTTTTGCCCGAAATTAGTTAGTATCACTGGCCATTGGTTTTATACGAGGGTGGTTTAAAGTTTAAACTTAATTTTGTAGATGACGGGGAGTGAATTTTGGTTAATTTCAACCAGTAAGCTTTCACTACCTATTTAGACAACGGCTAGACCGTCGTGATTTATAAAACCTAACCTTAAAATCTTGTATAATACCCGAATCATATATGTGCGTTCGTAGCTCAGCTGGATAGAGTACTGCCCTCCGGAGGCAGGGGTCGGAGATTCGAATTCTCTCGAGCGCACCACCTTTTTTGATAAAACATCTCTTATAAATTTCTAAGCCTTAACCACCTGTAGCTCATTCCAGCGTGTAGTACACCTAGGTGACATTAAATTCCGATTCATCTTCCAACTCTGTTGTTGTAGTCCACTATTTGCAAGCTGCAGACTGCCTTTGCCCATTTTGTGGTTCATTTTATCCATTACCGACATTAACGCATCTGATTTTCGGTTGCCTGAATATTGTGGATTGGGTGCGAACAGATCCGTTTGGAGAGCCCCTTTTGGATTTATTTGAGATAAGCTGACACTTGCTTTTAAATATTGAAAGCCGGGTTTCCAAATTTGTTTTAAGGCGCGCAGCGTCATTTGGCTGAGTAAAACGGTGCTGTCGCTGGGGTAGATCAGCGGTAGGTTTATTTGGTTATGATACTGAAGGATATTTTCTCGATAGGGTGGTGTGGTGATGTAGACGGTGACCATTTGGCAAGTGCCACTTTGTCCACGTAACTTCTCTGCTGCTACTGCAGTATAGCTCGCAACCGCTTGGCGCATCTGATCAAAGTGCTCGACCAATTGTCCAAAAGAACGTGACGAAATAATTTGTTTCTTTTCGATGGGTCTTTCGGCATTATTATCAGCCGGTTTGGTTAGTGTGTGCTCATGAAAAGGTAGGCAGGCCTGGCCATTTAACTCTAATAGCGTTCGTTCAACATTTACAGAAAATTGTTGTCGAATGGTTTTTGGATCACAGTACTTTAAATCGTAGGCCGTCAGAATGTTTTGGGATTCTAATTTCTGCGATAGTTGCTTGCCGATACCCCAAATTTTACCGACCTTGACCGTTTTATATAAAGCATCTTGCGTCTCCTGTGACAGGCAGGTCAGATCTAAAACATCCTTAAGGTGTGGATTTTTTTTTGCCAAGTGATTTGCCAACTTGGCTTGAGTTTTGGATGCGCCAATCCCGACTGCGACTGGAATACCTATCCACTGATGAATAGTCTGCTTAAGTTGCTGGGCATAGAGTGTTAAGTCGTTTTTAATGAGATTGGAAAAATCCAAAAAACTTTCATCAATTGAGTAAATCTCTTGTCGAGGCGCAAATTGAGCGCTGATATTGTGCATGCGCTGGCTCATGTCTGCATAGAGCTCATAGTTAGAGCTAAAGACCGCCGTATTATGTTTTTTAAGTAAGGCAGCCACCTTAAAATAAGGTTGAAACATCATACTGTCTTTGCGGGCGGCGTGATAACCACCTCGTGCAAATGGTTGGTTTAAATATTGATCTAACTGTTTAGCCATGCTATTGGCCGCTACAATGCAGCCATCATTATTTGATAGTACTACGACGGGACGGTTTTTCAGTGCCGGGTTGAAAGCTATTTCGCAGGAGGCATAAAAAGAGTTGCCATCGACAAGCGCGTATTTTTTCATATATATTGTTCTGCAGTTATTTTATTTATTTAAGTGAGCCAGTAGCGCTATTCCAGTATACTATGAAAGTAGTAACATAAATCAAACTAAGCATACTAATAGAATAGGATTTGAAGTTTTATGAGTAATGAAATCAGCAAGCGAGGCGGGATTCGTCAAGGAGCCGGCCGTAAGAAAGGTTCTGGTAAGTTTGGTGAGCCAACCAAAGTGCTACGAGTTCCAGAGTCCCAAGTAAGCGTGATACAGGCCTGGTTGAATTTATCAAAGAGCCAAAATAGAGCTGCTGTAAAGGGTTGTCCACTACCAGAAATAGGGTTAGGTAGCAGTATGATTAAATCAAAGCAAGAGTGCTCTGAATTTGCATTGTTTCTACCCGCTAATGATGCCGGTTTTATTGAATTACCTTTGTACAGCCATAAAGTAGTAGCGGGTTTTCCAAGTCCTGCAGATGACTATATTGAGGAGCGATTAGATTTAAATGAGAAGCTGGTTCGTAATAAAGAGGCCACTTTTTTACTGGTTGTACAAGGTGATTCTATGCAGAAAATCGGTATTAAAGATGGTGATACTTTGATTGTCGATCGTAGTTTGGAGCCTAAGGATGGCAAAATAGTAATTGCGGCATTAGATGGAGAATTGACAGTAAAGCGTTTATCTATGAAATCCACTGGAACATGGTTAGTGCCTGAAAATGATGATTATCCACCGATTTTAGTCAGAGAAGAGTCTGACATTGTTATTTGGGGAGTCGTCACTTCTGCAATTTCACAATTTTGATTTGAAAATCTATTATTTATTTAGATATTTTAATGCATTTGATTGGTTTTTATGGAAAGGTGGCTGTAATAATCGAATAGATAAGTTTACTCATGGTATAGAATAGCTCATATGAATAAAACTAAATATGTAGATAAAAATCAATATGTTGTAGCCTTGTGGATTGCTGTGGTGGGAGTGGTTTTATTAGGAGCTCTATGGGGTTATGAATGGGGGAAGTCAAGCTTAGAAAAAAGCGCGATATCCGCCTATGAAAAAGAGGTCTCATCTGATATTAAAGTGTTAATTGAGGATAAAAAAGATGCTTCTATGGCCATCGCAATTACGCTCTCTGAAAATCCAGATATTAAAAGCATGTTGTGCAAAACCTGTACTCCTATTAACTTCGATTTTAAGCAACTTTCTGATCAATTAACGGTTAATACTAACTTTAATAATGTTTGGCTACAGCTCGTTGACTCAGAAGGTGTGAGTCTCTTAAGAAGTTGGAGTCCCAAAAAAGGCGATTCCCTTTTAAAGGTACGCCAAGATATTCGGGATAATTTGGCGAACCCGAAAATGACTCTAACCCTAAGCGTGGGGAAGTTTTCACTTTCAGTTAAATCGGCCGTGCCTATTTTCGATGAACAGAAAAAACTGCTAGGGTTAGTTGAGGTGATTTCGGATTTTGGTACTCTGGCAAAGCGTTTAAAACAAGCTAAAGATATTGATTCGGTTATTTTGGCCGACAAACGTTTCCGTAAGCAGTTAACCAATGCGGAGACAGGTCTGTTTATTGAGAATTATTATGTGGTCAATAAAACGTCTTTAGTTCAAGATCGAACTTTTTTGTCCGAATTAGCTAAGGTAGGTTTTACCCATTTTGGAGATTATCAGCTTCACGGACAAACTATTGTTGGACGACATTTAATACAAGATAACAACAGTCAAGAGGTTGCATCTTGGTTCACTTTTTCTAAAAAAAGCGAAGTCGATTTTACAGAAATGGAGCAGATATTAGCTGGGTATATATATGCGGTCATGCTCTTTTTATTACTACTGACCGTGTTGTTTATTGTCTATTGTTTTAAACGTCAGTCGGATGGACGGAAACGCTATTACCGCCAAATCATTGACTCTGCCTCAGATATAATTTTGGTGGCGGATCGTAACAAGGTTGTGGATGCCAATCAACATTTCTTTGACTTTTATAGCGACTTCTCAACAGTAGTCGAGTTTCTTGAAAAACATGAAGATCTCAGTCATACCTTTGAAAAAGAAGAGGGATTTTTACAGGAGTATATGCAAGGGACTTACTGGTTAGATTATGTACTTCAAGATAGACAAAAAGTTTATAAAGCTAAAATAATGAAAGACGGTCAGCCCCATTACTTCTCAGTAAAAGCAGGCATGATGGAAGGATTAGAAAAGCCGTTATTCAATGTCCTATTGCAAGAGATTACTGAACAAGAACTTTATAAAAATCAGCTAGAGCATTTATCACAAACGGATGCTTTAACAGGTATAGGTAATCGCCTGCATTTTAACCGTAGCTTGAATAAAGAGATTCAGCGTTCACATCGATATAAAAATGATTTGTCATTATTAATGTTTGATATCGATTTCTTCAAGAAGGTCAATGATAACTATGGGCATGATGTAGGTGATCAGGTATTGGTGGAAATTTCAGCCGTGATACAGTCGCTACTTCGTGAAACAGATATATTGTGTCGTTTTGGAGGGGAAGAATTTGCCATTATTATGCCTGAAACAGGCCTGGTTGAAGCTGAAGCGAGTGCTGAGCGATTAAGAGCTACGATAGAAGAGGTTTCTACAGATGAGTTTCCGTCTAAACTCACCATTAGTTTTGGTGTTGGTCAGGTGACTAAGTGGGATAATGAAAAAACCATTTTAAAACGGGTTGATACTGCTCTGTATAGTGCAAAGGAATTAGGTAGAAATCGTGTCGTTGTAGTCGAGGGTAATGCGATTAAAAGGAGTTAAAACTTTTCAGATATCGAAGTTAATTAGTGATATGATTTTGCTATTAAATGCAGGGAGCAAATAGCAATGAGTGTTTTACCACAGCATCTTAAATATGCAGAGACTCATGAGTGGGTTTACATCAATGAAGACGGTCATGCCACGGTTGGAATTACCGACTTTGCGCAAGAGGCGTTAGGTGAAATGATGAGCGTTACTTTCCCTGAATTAGGCGGCTATGCACAGGCCGGGGATGAGGTCATGGCGTTAGAATCAGTGAAATCAGCTTCTGATATATTTGCACCCATCAGTGGTGAGATTATTGAGATTAATGAAGCTCTGGAAGATGATCCGGAGCTTATTAATGAAGAGCCTTATGACGGCGGTTGGTTATTTAAAATTGCCCCACATGATGAAACAGAGTTAGAAGAGTTGATGTCAGATGCGGATTATCAAGCACTTATTGACGGTTAATCTCTAGAACTGACTTTCCAAATTTAAATAAGAGGCTTTAGCCTCTTTCTTTTTTTAACACATTTAAAGAGAAGACTCTTATGTTAGCCCGTTTACGCTTAAAAAAGAATGAAGAACGCCGCATCCAGCAAGGCCATGTTTGGGTGTTTAGTAATGAAGTTGACATAGTTGCAACACCGTTAAAAGACTTTGAACCCGGACAGCAAGTCATTATTGAAGCCTCTAACGGTAAGCCATTAGGTATGGGTTTTGTTAACCCGAATACCTTGATTTGTGCGCGTTTACTGAGCCGTAGTCCTAAACTTGAACTGAATATGAAGTTTTTGAAAAAACGTATTCAAGCGGCACAAGAGTTACGTGAAATGCATTTTGATCAGCCTTTCTATCGCTTGGTCTTTGGGGATTCTGACGGGTTACCAGGCCTGGTCATTGATCGTTTTGGCGATGTATTTGCTGTGCAAATTACCACGGCCGGCATGGAAGTCATTAAGGATGACATCGTTCAAGTACTTGAAAACTTGTATCATCCACAAGCTATTGTGATGAAAAATAATACATCAAGCCGTGAGCTAGAAGGTTTGCCACTTTATGAAGAAGTGGTGTATGGCGAAATGCCTGCTGAACTCATCATTGAAGAGAATGGCGTCAAATTTTCGATTCCGGTTGAGGGCGGTCAAAAGACCGGTTGGTTCTACGACCATCGTATGGCACGTGGTCGCCTACAGGCGCTGGTTAAAGGCAAACGCGTATTGGATGTCTTTAGTTACTTAGGTGGTTGGGGTGTCGCTGCAGCAGTCGCTGGCGCAGAAGAAGTCACTTGCGTTGATTCATCGGAGTTTGCTTTAGATGGTGTCGATACCAATGCGGCTTTAAATGGCGTAGCAGAGAAGCTAGTGACTATTCAAGGTAATGCCTTTGATGTCTTAAATGCCCTGCGTGCCGATGAGCAAAAGTTTGATGTTGTCATTGTCGATCCTCCTGCATTTATTAAGCGTAAGAAAGACTTTAAAAAGGGTGCTGAAGCCTACCGTCGTATCAACGAAATCGCCATGCGTGTTTTAGAAAAAGACGGTATTTTGGTCTCGGCTTCTTGTTCTCATCATATGACGCGTGATAATTTATTGACAGCTGTACAGTCTGCCGCACGTCATATTGATCGTAATCTACAGTTGTTTGAGCAAGGCCATCAAGGTCCTGACCATCCGATTCACCCGGCGATTCCAGAAACTGAATATATTAAAACCCTGTTCTTTAAAGTGTCACCAACTTGGTAATATTTAAAAGGGGTTTAAAGTAACTCTATGAAATTAAACTTACCTTTAAATCCTTCTGAAATTCAACAGAAGCAATTCCAAAAACAGTTATCAAAATCCTGTTTTTGGGATGAGGTTGAACAAACCTTATGGATTGATTGTCGAAAAGTTCTGCCAGAGTTTGGTGTACTGAATGTCCCGAGCTGGGATGCTTTGACGATGAGTTCGGCTAAAATTCCAGCCTATCCAAACAATCTAAGAATTCTTGATTGGTCTAATTATTCTCAAATTTCTTATTGGCGCAAACAGATTCCGCCATGGGTTCAAGATAGTTGCGCGCTTTTCCCTACTCACCAGCTCACCTTGTTGCATTATGCCGGCAAATATCCCCAAGTTTTGGAGTTGCTTGATCATTCTCCAATGCTCGCATGGCGCTTAATTACGGCTGGTTTAGATGAATCGGATATTGTCGCGTTATTCTCCGGTAAACGCCAAGTCATGGCTGGACAAGTGGGTTGGCCAGAGAAAGTTGAGACGGTTAAGTTTTTACGTAATTTACGTTTACGGTTAGTTAATGACGAGATTGCCGAGCAAATTGAGACTTGCTTAATGGACGAGCAACGCTTAACGGCTTTGCAGGCCTTACCTAGAATCAATTCCATGGCCCTGTCTCTGGCGGCACGTTTTCCCGAGTTGATTGGCTGTAAATTACATCATGCTTTGGCACAACTACCGTGTCGTCCTATGCAGTGTCAAAGCATGGTGGCGTTGCTTGAGGATGCTTATAGGTTGGCTGAAGCTCTAAATTTACCGCAAGCTGAGATTGATAAGATTGGCAACTGCCGATATTTGGTAGAAGTGACTAACATCTACCAGGCCTGGTTAAAAGTAGGTTGTGATGAGTTTGTACAGCAGGTGATGGCTGTAGATTCTGAAAACAGGTCCAATCTTGAGGAACGGCTCTCTGCAGAGCCAAAGGTAATTACATTATGGCAGGATTGGGTTGAGATAACTCGGTTACAGCAACATGCTTGGTGGCTGGATTATTCTACCAATGGACAGGCTTTAGTTGTTTGGCAGAATGAAAAGGGCGTTTGGAGCGCATTAATCAGCAAACATGCAGATGAACCCATTGCTGATTTACAAACCATTGTACGGGTAAGAGGGGAGGAGAATTGTTTGCCAGGAGCCAAACCGTTGTCAGATTTACATCTATGGCAGGCGAGTTTATTACCGCAAGGCGATTAAACGAAAAGACCCAAGTTTAACCTTGGGTCTATTAGAGTAAGTTTTACGGTAAGTAATAAGCTAAATTAAGCCTTACGCCTATCAAGAGTCAATCAGGATTTCAGAGCCCATTAGATCTTCATAGGTTTCACGTGGACGAATCAACCAGGCCTGGTCACCTTGTACCATGACTTCGGCCGCACGTGGACGCGTATTGTAGTTGGAGCTCATGGTAAAACCATAGGCACCAGAAGACTTTACGGCCAACAAGTCGCCCGCTTTAAGATTTAATTTTCTATCTTTACCTAAAAAATCACCCGTTTCGCAAACTGGACCTACAAGATCCCAGTTGGTTTCTAAGCCATCTGTTCTCGGCGTCACTGGTACAATCTCCTGATAAGCTTGATATAACGCCGGACGAATCAAATCGTTCATCGCCGCATCAATAATTGCGAAGTTTTTATGTTCAGTGGGTTTTAAGTATTCAACTTCTGTCAACAGCACACCGGCATTGCCGGCGATGGCACGACCAGGTTCGATAATCACTTCAATTTCAGAATCATTTAATTTGCTAATTAATGCCTGAATATAGGTTGCGATGGCTGGCGGCACTTCATTGGTATACTGAATGCCTAATCCACCACCTAAGTCTAGGTGGTGAATATCAATACCCATTTCCGATAAGGTCGATTTTAATGTCAATACACGTTCCAAGGCATCGACAAAAGGCGTAATCTCAGTCAGCTGAGAGCCAATATGGCAATCAATTCCGATAGGGTTGATATGCGAACAAGCGCAGGCATCGGCATACAAGTCAGGCGCGGTATCAATGTCTACGCCAAACTTATTGTCTTTAAGTCCCGTTGAAATATACGGGTGGGTTTTGGCATCAACATCAGGATTGACGCGAATTGAGATATTGGCAATCAAATCCATGGATTCTGCGACTGCTTGGATACGATCCAACTCGGCATGTGATTCCAAGTTAAAGCAACGGATGCCGACTTCTAAAGCACGACGTATTTCAGAAGACTGCTTAGCGACTCCTGAAAACACCACTTTTTTAGGGTCTCCACCCGCACGTAAAACGCGTTCAAGTTCGCCTTGAGAAACAATGTCAAAACCTGCGCCTAACTTTGCTAAGCTTTGTAACACAGCAATGTTAGAGTTGGTTTTAACGGCATAACAAACCAAATGAGGTTGACTTCCAAAAGCCGTATCAAAGGCCTGCCAGCGGCTCTCGAATTCCGTTTTAGAATAAACATACAATGGCGTGCCATATTGTTTGGCTAAAGACTCTAAAGAAACGTCTTCGGCATGAAGAGTGCCGTTTTTAAGTTGAAAAGCGTGATTCATTTTGATTCCTGAAAACTAATTAATCGCATATTTGCTTGATCAGAAGAGGCCGATTGAACGACTTTCTTTGACGCTTCTTCGGGCAGGGTTAAAGGGCTTTTTTTGCCGCAGCCTGAGAGAGTAACAGTCAGTAGTAGTAAAAACATACTTAAGGGTAAATGCATAAAAATCAGCCATTGGTTTTGGGTCTTTATTCAGCACCCGAAGTAAGTATTATTGGGAGGCTAGGTTCACTGAGCAAGCCTATTTCAAAGATCATTTTTACAATCTTGATAGAAATCTTGTTTAATGAAGCATCCTTCCCTTAAAATGAGGGATATTTTATCAGAAACGAGCGAGTGACAATGCAAGAAGCGAAACAAGATCAGCCAATTATTATAGAACCGAAAAACAGAGCCACTGCTGCGGTGATCTGGTTACATGGTTTAGGTGCCGATGGTAACGATTTTGCAGGGCTGGTACCTGAGTTGGATTTACCAACCCATCATGGCATTCGTTTTGTATTTCCACATGCACCGGTACAAGCCGTGACCATAAATGGTGGTATGACCATGCGCTCTTGGTATGATATTCGTAGCACTGATTTTATGAATGATATTGATGCGGCTGGTATTCGGGATGCTTGTTATCAAATATATGCACTGATTCAACAGCAGATTGACATGGGCATTACCGTTGATAAGATTGTTTTGGCAGGTTTCTCTCAAGGTGGCTTAGTTGCACTGCATGCCGGTTTGAATTTTAGTCAACCCTTAGCGGGGATTATGGCACTATCAACCTATTGTCCTAAAAGCGAGCAATTTCATCTGCATCGCCAAATACCTATTTTAATGGCTCACGGAAAATTTGATACGGTGATTCCACTACCTGTTGCCAAGCAGTCTGCAGAGGCTTTAACCAAGCGTGGTTATGCCATTGAATGGCATCAGTACCCAATGGAGCATCAAGTTTGTGTTGAGGAGATAGATGAAATCTCAACTTGGCTAATCAAGACTTTAGCGATTGATTTGTAATTCATTTGGAATCCTTTCGTGATCCATATATAAAAACATAAAGGACTTAGCGAGAATGAACGAGAGAACAGTTTGACCCCTCAGCAACAGTGCTTGGATTTTTTTGAATCTCGTTCGACACTTATATTAAGTACCTTTGATTCGCACGGGACACTGGAAACCAGTGTGGCGCCTTTTGTCATCGATGAAGCGGGTTATCTCTACTTATTTGTCAGTGAACTGGCATTGCATACACAGAATATTCTAGAGTGGATAAAGGCTAAAGAAGTTGCAGTGTCAAATCTTGTTTCATTAAAACCACCAGGCCTGATCAGTTGTTTACTGGTTGCTGATGAAATGGAAACCAATCAGTTGTTTGCGCGTGAACGTTTGACGATGCAATTAGATCTAGCAGAAATAGACAGAGCATCGGCACTGTTTGAGTTGATAATGACACGATTTGAATTTAAGTTTGGTGAGGTCATAACGCTCTTAAAAAGCTTATCTGATTTCCATTTAATTCAGTTAACACCGATAACAGGTGGCTATGTCAAAGGTTTTGGCCAAGCATTTACTTTTAAGGGTTGTCCGTGTCAACAGTTGCAGTCGATTAAACAGAAATGAGCGCGATAAAAGCAGAATTGATCATGAATATAAAAGGAATTTTCATGCCTAGTCCAAGACGTCACTTTAGATACGATGTACAGATAGCGATGCACTTGGAGCCAGTTGACCGTTACGGCAAGCATCTTGGTGCTGATCGTCGCCAATTGATTAGTGAGAAAGAAGAGGCGCATTTAAAAAAGTTGAATGGTCAGTTAGATGAATTGCTTGGCAAGGTCTTTAAAACTAGCTCAAATGCGCTCTATGTCTTTTATGTGCTGAATCATCGAATGAATTTTATGTGGTGGATGACGGATTTATTGATGGACTCGAACGATCCTCGTCAGCAGAATGATTATAAGTTTCGTTCTAGAGAAGATCTTAAATTCTCACCACCGAGCAGTAAAAAAGGCTCAACTATTGCACCTTTAATCCAAGGGTTATATCGTGCGAGTGATCTTTATATTACAGAATTGCAAACAGTGATTCAGAAGAGTGTTGCTGGAAAAATATTTCTTTATCCATGGGCTTCTCAAGGGCTTTTCAGTGCCACCCTTTATGTCAGGAACCTAGATGATTTAGCAGATTCAGGTGTCTTACCTGCGAAATTCCTTAAATTGATGATTGAGAAGCTGAATCTACAGGCAGCAGTTTTAGAACGTTTGAAAGGGGTTTATCGTAAGATCTCTCGTGCAGAGGAGTGGCCGAGTTACCAAGCTAATTTGAGTTGTGGTGGATTTAGTTTTTTAACCAATGATACTTATCCTGTTTTTGGAAATATGGATATTTTTATGGAAATTGACGCGGAGGTTATGGTCTGCCGTGGCAAAATTATATCGCAGGTCACCATGGGTAGTGGGCCGTTTAAATACCGTATAGGCGTCGAGTTCGATTTGCTTACGGATGAACAAGTACATGCTATTACTCTGTTTTTACAGCATAAAGAGATTAAGGATGCGATGGCAACGGTGGCTTTGCCTTTTTAGATGAAATAGATAGAAGTTCTTGGTCGAGATGGTGCGCGTTAAAATATGATGGTGTTTGAAAGCTAGGGGTTACGTTGAGCATATTTGATATTTTGTTGTTGAACCAGTAGTGCATTTTTAATCCACGCTGCCATTTGTGAATGATCGTGGATTAATGCTTGATACAATTCACCAATACTTTCACCTTTCATGCCATAAGCAAACGCTGTAATCTCAATTAATTTATCAATATAACGGTTGGGAAAATGCAGTTGAACCTGAAAGTAACTGACTTTAGTGAGAATGACGGCATTTAGAAGTTGATTCCAATGCTCTCGCGTTAAAGTTGGGTATTGTTCTTTTAAAAGTTGACTAGGGCCGTCCAAACGGATCGTCAGCAACTCTTTTAAGCTTGAAAAACGGATTAAATCCAGTGCTGGTTCACGGATTGACAGCGCTAAAGTATCCATAAAACTTGGATCAACGTCGTGACTACTTCCAGGCATGGATTTTAGCTCTCTTATTATATGGTTTTACGTCTGTTTAAAATGGTGTTTAGTTTATAAAAGGCAATAGCCCCTGCATATCCCTTTTTAAAAAATAATTTTCATACACTCTTTTATTTCTTGTTTTTGAATTTCTTGCTGTAAAAAATCCTGGTCTCTGCCATTCGGAAATTCAAAATTAATAGCGATTCGTTCCATCTGTTTACGTTCATCGGTTCGTATATCAACCACGGTGCCTTCAAAAGGTAAGACACGGTCATGCTCTTCAAAGTAAAGAAATATATCTATTCTGGAGTACAAGTCATAACGTTTATCCATATGTACAGCGAGACCACTAGCGCTAGTATTAGCCTCTCTGAGCGTCCATTCCTGTGGAAACTGTTTAAGGTAGTTGTCATCATTGATTTGGTGATAAATTTCTAAATAGCCATCCAGAAAATTTGAGAGATTCAATATAGCTTGTATCAATGGGATTTTTTCAAATTTGGGTGATTGGAAAGTAGAAATCATCTCATCGATTTTAAAACCAACCGGTAAGTGTCCAGAAACATAAAAATGGACGGGGGTTGATTGATCGATGCTTTCAACGACTCGGTTTAGAAACGTTAAGTACTTCTCTTCAATCATCTGTAAATATTGAAACGTTTTTGGTGAAGAGGCTTTAATTCGAATTGCTTTTTTAAAACCTTGCTGATGTTCTTTTACTCGTATCCAGTAACCAGCGTCTTGCCTAGGATTTTTACCTTGAGAAATTGATTGAGCACACTCCCCAAAAAACTCGATAAATTGGATGATTTCTTCAATTATTTCCGTCAGTAAGGCATTCTTCTCTTGAATTCGACCAACGGATTGTATTGTCAAATCTTTTCTAGCTTCAATTCTGCTGACCAAACTGGCCGGAAAATAATCTGCGCCTGTGGCATAAATCTCTCGATCCCTAATAGGTGATCTAGGCACAATAAAATAACGTATTGGCATATCGATACGATGAAAACGGCGAGCATTGCCTTTTCTAAACCATTTGTTCATTTTGTTGAGAAAATCCTAGCAAGTAATGAATTTTAATTTTATTCTGCTAATGACTGTATGTAGTGAGTAATAGAACGAATAAAATTCATTCTAAAGAATTTGAATGGGAATTGATAGGCTTTTTAGACGTTTATCCACCCATTGATAGGTCGGACCTTTTGAATTCTGTGAGCAACCCGTTGAACATTTACCGGTTGAGCAAGATGAGGCGTTTATTTCTTGAACGTGCCCCTGTTTTAAAAGCGGGTTAATCAAGCCAAAAGCCGCTTCTTCAGAGAGGTCAAAATGATTTTTGATGTCCGTTAAGGTGACTTGCTCATGTTGTTTAATGTATTTTTTTAACTCTAATAAAATCATGGATTTTCCTAGGCAAATTTAGGTATCAAGTTGAAATTTTGCTTAAGTACAATTAAATCGATTTTTAGCTATTTGATTTCAGACGAAACTTTTGTCCGACTTTACGTAAACTGAGGTAAAGGACGAACATGGCGGATGCGATAATTCCAAGCCATATCGCCGAACCTGTAGGGTGTTGGTTAAAGGTCGCGATTTGAAAGAAACCCACTGCAACGCTATACCCTAGAAACATGCTCCATCCCCCACTGGAGAGCGCCCAGCGCCAGCCTAGTTCTTGCTTAATAGCTCCAAAGGTGGCGACACACGGGAAGTAGAGTAGGATAAGCAGTAGGTATGCATAGGCTCCAACATCGCCTTCAAAATACATCGCCATTTTATCGAGTGTTGAAAGTGTAAAACCCTGCTCTTCTGCAATGAGTGACTTATCTTCGACATTTTGGATGGATCCCAGTCCTAGAGGATCCACCACATTCGTCACAATGCCTGATATGTTCTCAGGAATCGTTGCAAGCGCAGTTTGCATGGCACCTATAAAATCGTAGGTTTCATCACTCCCAAGAGGGGTGTTTTCCTTTTGATAAAGCGCATCCAATGAGCCGACAACAACTTCCTTGGCTAATAAACCTGTAATAAGGCCCACCGTTGCTGGCCAATTTTCTTCGGTAATGCCTAAGGGCGCGACCACGGGCGTGGCAATCTTGGCAACAGTGCTGAGTACAGAGGTCGGTTGGTTTTCATGGCCGAAAGACCCATCGGTGCCTAAGCTATTAAAGAAGTTAAGCGCTAAGACCACTAAAACGATAATTTTACCAGCATCTAAAATAAAGCTTTTAAGTTTATTACGTGTATTGATGGCGACATTGATGACAGCGGGCTTATTGTAGATGGGCAACTCCATCAATAGCGCTGGCGCTTCTCCAGGTAGTAAGGTGTTTTTTAAAAGAAGCGCCGTTAAGGTTGCCGCGAGTATGCCAATCAAATACAGCGAGAAAACAATTAGTGCGGCGTGCTCTGTAAAGAAAGCAGTCGCAAACATCACGTAAACCGTTAAACGTGCACTACAAGACATAAAAGGGGTCATCATAATGGTCATAATGCGATCGCGCTGATCCGGCAGGGTACGGGTTGCTAATACCGCAGGGATATTACAACCGAAGCCAACGACCAACGGAATAAACGCTTGACCAGATAGACCTAAACGACGCATCAGGCCATCCATTATTAGGGCTGCACGTTGCATATAGCCGGTCTCTTCCATAATGGAGAGCAACAGGAATAAAGCACCAATGACCGGAATAAAGGTAGCAACTACCTGTATGCCGCCACCAATTCCTTGCGCTAAAAATGCAATTAGCCAGTTAGGCGCATTCAGTGAGAGTAAAAGAGCTGTAGGCCCATCTACAAACAAGGCTTGAGCCCCAAAGTCAAAGAAGTCGAGAAACGCATTGCCGACAGTCACCGAGAGCGCAAATACTAAGTACATAATGCCTAGAAAGATTGGCATACCTAATAGAGGGTGCAGCATCCAACGGTCAATTTGATCGGTCGTGTTACGAGTGAATTGGTCAGTATGTGTTTGACTGGCATGGGCGGCTTCATGTGCAAATTGAAAGTATAGATCGGCCGAGATGAGCGGCAAATCTTCATCATAGTGTGATTCTAGACGTTGTTTTTCAGATATACAGAAACTCCGTAATTCTAAGGGAGTTTGCTCCGGATGAATTAACATTTGCAACGTTTTCCAGCAAGATTCAGAATCCAAGCTTCCCTGGTAACTTCGAACTGCGTGAACCGAATTGTGTAACTCTTCAGGCAGATCAAAATGTAACTCTGAACGCTTATTAATGAGTTCTGGAAGCTGCTGTTTAAGGTGATCAATACCTTTGTTGTAATAGGCCGAAATTGGTATTACTGGACACCCCAATTGTGCCGCAAGTTTATCTGGATCAATATTCAGGTTGCGTGCATTGAGCAGATCCATGCGGTTTAACACTACAACAACGGGTAGCCCCATGTGCAACAGCTGAGCTGTTAAAAAGAGTTGGCGCTCTAAACTGGTGGCATCGACTACATTAATGATTAAGTCGGCAGGCTGACACTGTAAATAATCACAAGCCACTTTCTCATCTAACCCAGAATGAGAAGATTTCTCCAGGCTATAGACGCCTGGCAAATCGATCAGATGGTATTTTTTTTGATTAAGTTCAAAATCCCCCGTTTTTTGTTCAACAGTGACGCCCGGCCAATTTCCGGTGGTCTGTTGAGCGCCTGTTAGACGGTTAAAAAGCGTCGTTTTTCCACAATTAGGATTCCCAATCAATGCAATTTGATAAGCGTGCTTTTTGAGTTTAATTCGAGGTTTAATAACAGTCATGATAACGGCTCAACTTGTATGTGTTCTGCAATTTGTCTGTCGATTGCAAATCGACTGCCATCGACAGACACGACCAAGTTTTGGCCTCTCGCCAATATAAGTTCCACCACGCTGTTGGTATGAAATCCAAGATGTACCAGGCGCATCTTTATCTCTGAGTCGCCTTGTAGAGCGGTGATCTGACTGATTTGCCCAGCATGGCATTGGGAGAGGGGGAGATTGTGTTTTAAGTTCGGCATCTTTTAATTCTAAATGATAATTGTTTTTATTTAGGTGTAGGATAGCAAACCTGGCAAGTTACTTCAATCTTTACCAAAAAATATTGATTGTGTGAAGGTTTGGCCACGTATTGATGAGGATTTGTGTTGATCGGACGGCTTTAATATTTGCCGAAAAGTAAGCCTAGAAAATATGACTTCTGAGAAAGTTCTTAAAGATATGGAAATGGGGACTATAAAAATAAAGGCGCTTGAAGGCGCCAATTGGACTCACGGTTTGTTGAAAAAAACTATGCCGTTTTTTTCTGAACCTTGTATAAAGCAACTTCGCCGAGCCAGTTAGGCGCGATAGACATGCCGAGCGTTTTTCTATGGGCTACATTGACGACGGTTCGCGCGACCACTTCAATGCCCTTTTCTTCACATAGGGCTTCAAAATCATTAAAGGTACACATGTGAATATTCGGCGTGTCATACCAATGATAAGGCAAGGTATCCGTTCTCGGCATATGACCTTTAAACAGCAGCTGAGCACGGTTACGCCAGTGGCCAAAGTTAGGGAAGGTAATGATGATTTGTTTCCCAATCGCCAGCATATCTTCCAATAATTCGTCAGGCCGACTCACGATTTGGAGTGCTTGGGTCATAATGACATAATCAAAAGAGTCTTTATCAAAGTAGTCACATAAGTCATGGCTGTTTAAATCGCTGTGGATCACATTCAAGCCTTTTTGGATAGCTTGAATGTTTTTAGCCGAGTCTATCTCCATGCCATAACCGGTCACACCATGGGTGTCGATTAAGTATTGCAACAACTGACCATCCCCACAAGCTAGGTCTAAGACTCGGCTATTAGGTTGGATCCATTCTGAAATAAGTTTGAATTCAGGGGTGATTTGGCTCATTTTTTAGCCTTTGGTTCTATGCTAAGTTCGGTGTTAAGTTTTGTGTCTTGTGATGGCATGTCGCAAATGACACGTTGCATATAGGCCCTAAAAACGCCTTCATAGTGGTCATTCGGCAGTAAAAATGCATCATGACCATGTTCAGATCCTATTTCTGCGTAACTGACATCGGCATCGTTATCGAGCAGGGCCTTAACAATTTCATGAGATCGTGCAGGGGAAAAGCGCCAATCGGTAGTGAATGCGACCACGAAAAATTTAGCGGTTGTTTGGGCAAGTGTTTTCGAAAGGTCATGCTCAAACTCTGAAGCCGGATCAAAGTAATCTAATGCTTTGGTCATTAATAAATAAGTATTGGCATCAAAGTTTTGTGTGGTCGCGAATTTTTCGCCTTGATAACGTAGATAGCTTTCGACTTGGAATTCGACTTCGTAATTGTATTGCAGCTCTTCCTTACGGCGTTCACGGCCAAATTTAGCCCCCATCATATCGTCCGAAAGATAGGTTAGGTGTCCGAGCATTCTCGCTTGAGCCAATCCCTGTTTTGGGATTGTATTGTGCTCTAGAAAACGACCCTCATGAAAATCAGGGTCGGTCATAATCGCTCTACGTGCCACTTCGTTAAAGGCGATATTTTGTGCGGATAATTTAGGTGCGGCCGCAATAACAATGGCATGCTGAAGTTTATCTGGGTAGTCAATGGCCCATTGCAAGACCTGCATGCCACCCATAGAGCCACCAATCAAAGCCGCCCATTGGTCGATACCTAGGTGTTTACGGAGTTCATTTTGGCTATTAACCCAGTCACGACAAGTGACGATTGGAAAATCGGGTCCGTAGACTTTACCCGTGTCTGGGTTCAAAGTGGCCGGACCCGTGCTGCCATGGCAACCGCCTAAATTATTAGAGCAGACGACAAAGAACTGATTGGTGTCAATGGGTTTTCCAGGGCCGATGTATTCATTCCACCAGCCGGGTTTATTATTTGCATCTAAACCCGCCACATGATGGTCTCCACTCAGGGCATGGCAAATTAGAATGCCATTTGATGCGCTGGCATTGAGTTGACCATAGGTTTCGTAGGTAAGATCATAGCGAGGTAGGATCAAACCGCTGGAGAGGAGTAGGGGGCTTTCAATATTTAAAGTTTGTGGCGTAATCACACCGAGCTCTGTTGTCATATCCAATACTTATCCCATCAATTTTTGTGCAATTTGTGTGACAGAACCGACGGCCATGATCTGAACCAGTTTAATCGCCAAGATAGCGGCTAAAGGCGATAAGTCCATGCCCGCAATCGGAGGGATCATTCTTTTAAAAGGCTCCAAAATTGGATTGGTCAGCTGATCAAAGATAGCGGTATTTGGGTTCTGTCCTGGTGCGACCCAACTTAAGACGACATGAATGATGATTAACCAGAAGAGCATGTCCAGTAACTGATTCATAATCTCTGTAATGGCGGCAAGTAGAATGAAAATAGCACCAAATTCTTTCTCTGTTAGAAAGCCTACTAGTAAAATAAATAGAGCCTGGATAATAACAGCTGTGCCGATTGCGGACCAATCCCAGCGGCCTTTTAGCGGTAATATTTTATTGATAGGTGCGCATAATGGATTGGTGATCTTGGCGATAAAGGTCACAATGGGGTGGCGCCAGTCAGCATGAGTAGCTCGTAATAAAAAACGTAACATTAAGCCAAAGATGATTAGACCCGTGACGAATTGTAGTAAAAATAGGCCACCTTGACCCATCGGTGAAGTCATTTCCATTATGCTTTTCCTCCTAATTCATCGGCTAGCTCTTTAGCTCTATTTTGAGCGCAAAGCATAGCGTCTTCTACTATTTGAGGAAGATTAGATTCTTCAAACTTCTTGATGGCACTTTCAGTAACGCCATTCGGCGACGTCACATTTTTTCTTAGGGTCGCACAGTCTTGCTGACTTTCCATAACCATTTTTGCAGCGCCTAAGGCCGTTTGCATGGTCAATAAATGTGCCGTTTTTGCATCCAATCCCATTTTTTGAGCGGCTTCTTCCATGGCTTCCATAAAGAGGAAGTAATAAGCAGGGCCACTGCCGGACAACGCTGTGACGACATCAAGCTGTTGTTCATCATCTACCCAAATGGTAATGCCGGCGGCACGCAAAATATGTTCGGCCTGGCTTTTTTGATCAGAGGACACAAGTGGGTTCGCAAACAGCCCCGTTGCACCGGTTTGAATCAAGGCGGGTGTATTGGGCATGGTTCGAACAATCGACACATCACCGCCTAACCAGTGATTAATATCTTGTGAACGAATGCCGGCGGCCACCGAAATTACCATACAGGATTTAGCTTGTATGCTGGCCTGTATATCCGTGCAGACGGACTCTAAAATTTGCGGTTTAACAGCCAGTACCACTATGTCCGCTTTAGAGATAGCTTCGTTATTATCCGCGAAACAGTGAATGCCGTAGGTTTGGGTGATTTGATCACGCTGTGCTGACGTTGGGTCGGTCGCAAGGATGTGTGCTTTGGAATAGCCGCTCGCTAAGAGCCCACCAATTAAGCTTTGCGCCATATTGCCCGCGCCGATAAAACAGATAGTTTGATTCATAGTGTTTTATGTAAACCCAGTTAAATTGTAAAAAGATGGTTGATATTATACGGGAAAAAGAAGTGAAAACGGGATAAGAAATAACCAAAGAATGTTATAAATAATAATCCATTTTCACAACTTACTATTAGGTAATAAAAGGGCATAAAAGAACAACCCACCAGGCCTGGTAAGTTACTCACTTTACACGAAATTGCCTAAATTCGATCCACTATGGATGTGTTACTGCCACCGACAATGCCATGCGCAGGGTCATCGGCATGCATGGATTCCACATGAGTTAGAATCGGAGTTTTTCAAGGTAGTTGTCCGATAAACGTGTTTTAAGCGGCGACTTGAACCGGAACGATTTCTCGATCCGGATTTAAGCTTACCGCGCCTATTTGTGTCCAGTTTCTGGTCTGTCTGCCAG
>Ga0314774_1000986_pt1 | contig 19826 bp, 19 predicted proteins | sample MetaGCBIA2018_FD_204515 | JGI IMG/M metagenome (GOLD analysis project Ga0314774, IMG submission 204515) | Cryopeg brine microbial communities from Beaufort Sea near Barrow, Alaska, United States - CBIA 2018 | ecosystem: Environmental > Aquatic > Marine > Coastal | place: USA: Alaska | collected...
CACGTAGGACTTTGAATCACTGGCCAAATTTTCTTACGAGGCCGAGACGCGTTTGCTGCGTTTCGTGGCTCACTAGAAAATTGGTCTGGGATGAGCGGCCTACGTTGTAGTACCTGAGAATCTATCCCTATGGCGACATAAGCCGAACGTGTTTGCACTACCTGAGATTCCATCCTATGGCGACACAAGCCGAAGAGAGTTTGTGCACCTCGTGGCTCACTAGAAAATTGATTTGAAATCGTTGAATGAAAAAGTACCTATAAAATCCAATTCCAGTTGCTTTTCTTATTTACACGAACATGCGTTCGTGCTATAATTATATTAGGAGATTTATCTTCTGCCGCTTTTCACTTACACACTTAAGTTATACAAAAGGAGTTTTTACTATGGACGATTCTAGAATTATCTTTCATCTAGATGTTAATTCAGCTTATCTAAGTTGGAGCGCTGCTTATCGTCTACAACAAGGTCATAAACTTGATATTCGAACGATTCCTTGTGTTATAGGTGGTGACGAACAATCCCGTCACGGCATTGTTCTTGCTAAATCTATACCTGCAAAGAAATATGGCATTCAAACCGGCAATCCTCTTAGAACTGCCCTTGAGCAATGCCCAGACCTTATGATTGTTCCACCGGATTATCATTTGTATCAAAAGGCCAGTAAAGCAATGGTTTCTATATTAAGAGACTATTCACCGGATGTTCAACAGTTCAGTATTGATGAATGTTTTCTTGATTACACCACTATGGGAAATCTTTTTGGTTCTCCTCTTGAAGCCGCTCATACCATCCGAGAACGCGTCAAAAAGGAACTCGGTTTTACCATTAACATTGGTATTTCTACAAACAAGTTACTCGCAAAAATGGCTTCCGATTTTAAGAAACCAGATAATGTCCATACATTGTATCAACACGAAATACCCGATAAAATGTGGCCTTTACCTGTTAGCGATTTATTCATGGTTGGTCGTCAAACAACCAAAAAACTTCACAGCCTTGGTATTCTTACTATTGGTGATTTGGCTAATACAAGTCCAGAAACCTTGACTACCCACCTTAAAAGTTTCGGACTTATGCTGTATCAATATGCCAATGGCATTGACTCCGCCACCATAAAAACATCCAACTTCGAAGTTATTAAAGGTATTGGCAATTCCACCACTGTCCGTTTTAATGTTGTTAAAGCCGAAGATGCCTATTTAGTTTTATTATCCTTATGTGAAAGTGTCGCTATGCGTTTGCGTCATGGGAATTTCTGCACCGGCCTTATTGCGGTTTCTATTGTAAGCACCGAATTTTCCAGTAGTTCCCACCAAAGGAAAATTGGTGTCGCAACAGACTCAACAACTTATATCTACCATATTTGCAAAGAATTATTCGACCACCTATGGGATGGAACACCTATTCGTAAATTAGGTGTTCGCGTCACTGACTTACAAGCTAACACTTATTTCCAACAATCTTTATTAGTACAGTTCGACTTTGTCAAACAGAAGAAAATCGATTCTTTTGTTGATGAACTCAGGAATAAGTATGGAAGAAGCACTATTCAACGGGCGTCTTTTCTCCACTCCGGGTTAGCTCCTATAACAGGAGGTATTGGCGAAGATGGTTACCCTGTTATGACCAGTATTTTATAATCCTTATCAAGAAATTATGGAAGTGATTGAAATGAAAACATTAGCAAAACCAATCGAAATGATCAGTTGGACAGAGGAAAACGGTCGCATTCATCCCATTCGATTTAAAATCGAGAACAAAGAAGGCGTCCGTCACGTGTATAAAATCGCAAAAATATATACCAGCGACCTAGAAAAGATTGCTGGCAATAAAGTGTATAAATTCACTTGTGAAATTAATATGAATGACATTAACCGTATCTGTGAACTTCGCTACGATTTAGAAACTTGCTGTTGGAATTTGTTTAAGCTTTAGTCAAACTATAAAGCTTTAACACCTTCTTCACCTGTTCTGACTTTAATTACATTTTGAATCGGATAAACAAAAATTTTACCATCTCCGATTTCTCCCGTACGAAGAGTCTTGATTGCAATATTTATAACAGCCTCAACTGGAATTTCTGATACAACGATTTCAAATTTAATCTTTGGCAAAAGATTTATTTCATAAGGGACGCCGCGATACATATGTGTACGTCCTTTTTGTACGCCGCAACCTAATACATGACTTACCGTCATTCCGGTGATTCCAAGTTCATTCATTGCATTTTTAAGATCCTCCAATTGCTCTGGTCTTGTAATAATATCGATTTTTGTCATTTGATCCATGTTAACTCCTCCTAAATGTCCAAACAGTATAATCAACTGTTGTTATTACTTGCACATGCATAACAAACTTATACTTACAGTATAATAACTTTTTGTACTTGATGCAAGCTTTTAATTCATCTATTTAACTTGGCGAAACAATTGTTCCTACCTTATTTCAAAACGAGTCAATTATTTGAAATTAGTAAGATTTCATAGTATAATTAGTTTAGCCGAAAGAGGTTTAAGGAGTTTGTATGTTAAATATGAATTATTTTAAATTTTATAACGAATTATATGATAAATCTATAAATCCAAAAGATATACTTATGGCTTTTACTGATTATATCACAGAGAATAACCCTAAAATACATTATGGTTTAGGAGCCATCCTTGAAAATGGCTCTTATCACGTTGTAACAACAACGAATGAACTCACAACTCTTTCTCCGACTTCTTATCCACTTCAAACTAATGACATACATTTAGATATCTATGATTTAAAACCCCTCCACATTGGAAACAAACAACAAAATGATGGGTTTCTTTTTATTTCCAAAACTAATTATTCTGAATTGATGCACTTTATTTTATTGGATAATCAACCTAACGCTTCATATATATGTCTTAATATATTCCATAAAAATTACTTAATGTGCCAACTTGTATTTGTCGCTGATTGTTCTAAACAAGATTTGGAGAGTGACATGATTGATTTCCATTTCCTGAGACATAATATACAATCCATGTTGTATCCAATATATGCCACTGAAGAAACAGAAAATACAAATCTTCTCATTGACACAGCCGAATCAATTATCAGCTCTAAACTGTATCTTTCATCGGATTACGCTGGATTCATGACCCGTCTCCTAGAGTTGGCTTTTGAAACATTAGATGAGCCAGATATTAGATATCAACAAAAACACAGATACTAATTCTTCTCTTGACCTTTTTACTCAAATATCAAAAGCCAGCAAACCTATTAAAGAGACTATTCAGCTTCATATATATTTTAATGGTGTTATGAAAGGTATTATTTCTTTAGACAAAAAAAAGAAAGTGAAGAAGTTTTTACCCGCCGTACCATTAATGTTTTAAAACGGTTAAGTTTCTTAGGTCAAGTCTTGTTCACTTATGCGACACTTAACACAAATAGGCAAAGTTTTGAAAAACTTACAGATCTTATTTCCAAATTAGTAATGTCCCCTTCATCAAGTGAAGATAAATCGATAATCGCCGGTCGGTATGGAGGTGAAGAATTCTTATTGTTACTTCCAAATTTCGATTTGCCCGAAGCTATTACTTATTGTCAGGGACTTTTATCTACTATTGAAGCAACAGAGTTCATTCCATCCAAGACAATCACCGTCAGCGGTGGTGTTGTTACAAACAAAAAAGGTACCGCAACTGAAATGATTCAAGTTGCTGATACCTTATTATATGATGCTAAAGATTCTGGTCGAAACCAAATCAAATATAATTATTGTTAACTTTTTGCTACTTCAACATTAACTTTACGTCCTTTAATGCGTTTATCTTTAAGTGTGCTTAATATCTTATCAACGTTTTTGTCTTCAACATCAACGAAAGAGAATTTGTCATACATATCAATGGCACCAATACTTCTACCATTAACGCCACATTCACCTGTTATTGCACCTAGCAAATCTTTAACCGTTGCATTATGTGTCTTTCCAACACTAACAAATAGACGCGTTTGGCCTTGACCACGACGTTTTTCTGCACGTTCTTGTACGCTTTCAGTACGTTCTCTTTTGTCACCATCACGAGCAGCCGATGAATCTCTTGATTTATCTCTTGAGCCATCTCTTGAAGTTCGCTCTCTACCCGAGTTTCTATCTCTACCTGAATTTCTATCTCTACTTGAATTACGATCTCTACTTGAATTACGGTCTCTACTTGAATCACGATCTCTACCTGATTTGTTGAAGTTGTGATCATTAAGATCAGACTCTTCAATCATTTCATGAAGTGTAAGTGCATCTTTAAGTAATGAAGCCGCAAGTAATTCAACGCTATAACCTTTTGCTTCGATCTTATGAATAATTGGTTCATAATGATCAAGAACATCTTGATTCATTTTTTCCATTAAATCGTCAATGAATTTTTCCATTTTTCTTTCATTCACTTCTTGTACTGAAGGAACCGAAATTTTATCTATTCTTTTTTTAATGTAATGTTCAATCGAATGTAACTTAACTCTGTCTTTAGCTGATGCCAATGTAATTGACTCACCTGGACGACCAGCTCTACCACTACGACCGATTCTATGTACATAATACTCTTCTTTATCAGGAACATCAAAGTTTACTATTAGGTCAACATTTTGAATATCTAACCCTCTTGCAGCTACGTCCGTTGCAACCATAACATTAAGCACTCCAGCATTAAATTTATGTAATACTGCCATTCTTAATTCTTGTTTAAGGTCACCATGGATTTTATCTGACCAAAAGCCTCTTGTTTGAAGTGCATCTGTTATCTCGTCAACCATACGTTTCGTATTACAGAATACTATACATCTTTCTGGTGCTTTTGCAGCTAATAACCGGTATAATGCTTCCTTTTTGTATCTTGATTTTACTGCACAGTATTGTTGAACAACTGTACTTGTTGTAAGACCTAAAGACTTGATTTTAATATTCTTAGGACTATGTAAATAACGATTTGCCATGTCCACAATTGGTTTTGGCATCGTTGCTGAGAACATGATTTTTTGAGTTTCATCTGGCATATTACCAAGAACTAACTCAATGTCGTCTCTGAATCCCATTTTAAGCATTTCATCTGCTTCGTCCATAATAATCGTATGCATAGCATCAAATTTAATTGTTCTACGATTCATATGATCTATAAGACGTCCTGGAGTACCTACAATAACTTGTGCACCTCGCTTAAGTGCTGTTATTTGTTTGTAAATTGGTTCTCCACCATATACTGGAACTATTTTCACACCAGCAAGATACTTTCCGAGTTTCGAAAATTCTCCCGCCACTTGAACAGATAATTCTCTTGTAGGACATAAAATAAGTACTTGTGGATTTTTGTTATTTGGATCAACTTTTTCTAGAATAGGTATTGCGAATGCAGCAGTTTTTCCGGTCCCAGTTTGAGATTGACCAATAACGTCCACACCTTCATTAATAAATGAAATACCTTTCTCTTGAATCTCTGTAGGGGTTTCAAATCCCATATCAGCGATCGCCCTTAATACATTACTATTTGTTACTAATTCATTAAAATTCATTCGTTACTTCCTATTCTTTAATCTATTGGGTTGTTCCCCGGTCTGCAATTGTGTCATTATATCACAAGGTGTTCATTTACACAAGGTAATTATCCGGTTCCCCTATTAGCACGTTGATATTACAGATTATCTTTACTATAAACAAGAGTTCCAGACTCATAGCTATCATTGATGCTTACGACGTCATGACAAGGTAATCAATCTATAAAAGCGCATGCCAAAAGAAGAAGGATAAACAATAGATGCCGATGCTATAGCCTCTTTTTAATTAAACTTAATTTCCGTGAAAAAACAAGATTTGATTTAGTTGATTTTCCTTCATCAAAACTATAATCAGATGCATTAAACTTTTTAATATCCTCAATATTTGTCACTTGGTTTTCTATTAGATAATGCAACATAAAGCCTCTTCCTTGTTTCGAGTGATAGGAAATAGTTTTAAACTCACCGTCAACGCATTGAAGAAACTCTATGGATATCTTATTACCGATAATCAATTTCGAAAATTCTTTTGAAGCTAAATCAATTATAAAATCTTCATCTTTAAACCACTCTTCACTTATTGCACTCCATTGATGATACACACTTTTCTCAAAAAATGACATATTCATATCTAGCCGATAGGGTTTAATCTTAGCAAACGCAGGCATAGGTCCATAAAGAGCAGACAATATAATAATATGTTTATTCATATACTCAAAAGAATCTCTATCATATGATTCGATTTTAAGTTCTTTAAAAACAGTTCCTGTATAACTCAAAATCGAATGACCCTCAGCTGACTTATTAAAATTCTTATAGTTATTAACAACTTCATTCAACAGCTTATCACTCAGTTTCATTTTCTTTCCTATAATATCTTCCGGATGGTTTATTATCGCCTTTACTAACCTTTTAGTAATCGGAAATTGTTTCTTTAGAAGGTTTTCGTCTTTATAGCTTAGATCTATTGAGTAATCAACAAAGTCAGTTAATGACCGTATGCTTTGAGTTTTACTTGGTGCAATAACTATTCTCATAATAACTTTCTCATTTCACTATTCGTTTCAAGTAAAAATTCTTGAATTCGATTCAGATCGCCTTCCACATACCTTGCAATCAGACTATACAATGATGTATACAGTTTTTTGTTGAACTCTTCTTTTTCAGTAAAGGCTATCTTCCCTATTGATGTCAGGTGAAATACAACCTCTTTCGCATTTCCGGGTTTTTTATCTTTTTTGATGAGCCCCTTTTCTATAAGCTTCTTGACAAACCGAGACGTTCCGCTTTTAGAAATGCCTAACAAACCAGCCAAATCCGTCAGATTAATTTCATGGTTCTTACCAATCAAAACCAAAGTATCTATTTCTGAATTATACAGAAGCTGGTCCGTTCCATAATATTTAGGTTTTTTCTCTATTTCATTGAATAGATTAACCGATTTTAAGTATAAACTTATGATAGCTGCTTGTTTATCCATGTTTTCTCCTTGGCTATAAACCTATCGAATCAGAAATCTTACGCATACCAATAATACATTCCTCAATAACTTCTTGGATTGTCATATCCAAAGTCTGTGTCCCTTTTAGAATAAGTTCACGATTCACACCTGCTGCAAAGCTTTTTGTTTTCCATTTTTTCATTACTGATTTCACAGTTAGATCTGATACAGAACGACTTGGTCTCATAAGAGCAGTTGCTGTTATCAAACCAGATAACTCGTCGATTGTATATAAAACTTTTTCAAGGTGTGTTTCAGGTTTAACATCTGTGCAAATCTCATAACCATGACTTTGCATAGCTCGAATTGCTTCTAGTGGCCATCTTGCTTCTTCTAATATTTCTTTACCTTTTATACAATGTTCCTCTGGGTATTTCTCATAATCTATATCATGTATTAAGCCAATAATTCCCCACACTTTTGTATCTTCACCTTCAAATAATGTTGCGAAGTGTTCCATAATACCTTCGACAGTAAGACCATGTTTGATCAAACTTTCGCTTTCATTATATTGTGTAAATAAATCATAGGCTTCTTCTCTTGATGGTAAGTTATTCATTGTTCTCCTCTCAAATATTAAATTTGTTAAGTCTTTAACTTATATTATATGCATAGTTGATTCATATTGCAAAGATAACTTTATCTGTATCACTTATCTATCTATTTTTTATTATAATATTATGATATAATTAACTGATAACAATTATCATTAAGAAGGTGAGCCTATGACAACGAATTTAACTGAAGGAAAGATAATAACGCACATTAAATCTATTGCCATTCCAGCAAGTGTAGGAATGTTATTTAATACGTTATTCAATGTTGTTGACACATTTTACTCCGGCAAAATAAGCACAGATGCATTGGCAGGATTAACCGTCTCGTTTCCGATATTTTTCATTATCATCGCCATCAGCGTTGGGATAGGAAGCGGTACAACGGCTCTTTCTGCTATTGCTCTTGGAACAAATGATATAAAAACTTTCCATAAATTAATACGCAACAGCCTTATACTTGGATTTTTTCTAATGATTATCATAATCTTAGCTGCACCTGCAACAAGTAACTTTTTATTCAAATTATCCGGGGTCAAAGGTGAAACTTTGATAGCAGGAACCAACTATATGAATACCTTGTTTTTCGGTTCTGGCTTTTTCATTTTCAACTTCATCCTTAACGGAGCGCTCACCGCTCAAGGCGATACAAAATCATATCGTAATTTCTTAATCATCGGTTTTTTCTTAAACCTAATATTGGATCCGATGTTTATTTACGGATGGTTATTATTCCCTAAACTAGGAACCATTGGCATAGCTCTAGCTACTGTCATCGTTCAAGTTATCGGAACCATTTATTTACTATATAAAGTATACAAAAGTCCATTGTTCGAAATACTAACGTTTAAAAGCTCAACATTTAGCATGCATTCTATCATTGCACTCTTAAAACAAGGCATACCTACAAGTTTAAATATGGCAACAATTGCTCTTGGTGTATTCATTATTAATTTTTTCATTTTGAGATTCTCTGACGATATCACGATAGCTGCATTTGGAGCTGCCGTTCGAGTTGAACAATTAGCTCTTCTTCCAGCACTTGGTCTAAACACCGCCGCACTGACCATTACCGGTCAGAACTTTGGAGCTAAAGACATAGAAAGAATTTACGATTTAAGAAAACAAACACTGATAATCGGTGTAGGAATCATGGTTATTGGTGCAATTATCATCTACCCATTAGCACCATGGCTCATTGGATTATTTAATAAGGACCCATCAGTTATTACCGCCGGAACAAATTATTTAAGAATTGAAGTATTCGCATTTCCAACCTATGTCATCATCGGAATATTACTGTCCATTATGCAAGGAATCAAAAAGCCTACATTCGCAGTTTATTTAGGGCTATACCGTCAAATTCTCATGCCAATCCCACTTTTCTATTTCTTTGGAATTGTACTAGATTTAGGAGTCAATGGCATATGGTGGGGAATTGTTTTTGTAACATGGACCTCCGTACTAGCCGCTCACCTTTATAGCCGAAAGCAGCTCAAAAATCTAGTTCCATCATTAGGTTCACTACGGTGATTAGGTATCAATCCCCATATATTCTTTGAAAAACAATCGTATTATATTCTGAATGCTTTCTTGCTCCCTAGGTTGTAGATCCGGATAGATTGGCAGACGTACTAATCTCTGCCCAATCATAGCTTCAACTTTAAATGGGTTTGACGACTTTATATATTCTTTACCTTTTTGACTTTCATGCAAGGCCACAAGGTGAGTTCGCGTTTCGATTTTATTCTTTGCCAAATATATTCTAAAAGCGTTTGCTTCATTTACTTGATTAAACAGTATATAGAACAAATGACCATTTACCTGTTGAGATGGTGTTCGACTATAACTAATTCGATGAGACAACTTATATCGATCTGTTAACATATCCATATATTCTAAATAATGTTGATATATGTTACGTCGTTTACTGATAATACGTTCTTTAAGCTCAAACTGACTATATAACACAGCCATTGTTAACTCTGAGGGTGAAAAATTCGACCCTTCATGAACCCATTCATAGTACTCAGATCTACCATCTACAAATGCTGATCTATTCGTTCCTTTTTGCCGAAACACTTCGATTTCTTCACTAAATCGAGAATCGTTTATTGATATTGCACCACCTTCACCTGCAACAAAATCTTCGGTTCCACAAAAGCTAAAACAGCCTATATGGCCAATCGTTCCTGTATATTTATCCTGATATTTAGTCAAAAAACTTTGTGCAGCATCTTCGATTACAATCAAGTTGTACTTCTGTGCAATATCCATGATTTCTTCCATTTGACAACTCGCTCCACCATAATGAACAACGATGATGGCTCTGGTTCTTAAAGTAATCTTTTCTTCGATTTTAGACGGATCGATTGTGAGGTTTTCTTCAAGAACTTCACTAAACACAACTTTCCCACCTACAAGAACGACAGCGTTTGCCGTTGATGGATAAGTATATGATGGCATAATGACTTCATCACCTTCGGTCAAATGCAAAGCTCTAACAGCACTTTCTAGCGCATGCGTACAAGATGTCATCATGAGTATATTCGAAGAATTCAGTTCACTTTGAATCCACTCTTCACATCTAGATGTGTATTTACCATCACCTTCAATATGACCGGATAGGAGGACATCATCAATATATTTTTTGGCATTTTCCATTCGATATGGTTTTTGAAATTTAATCATAATATCTCAACCTCTTGACTTTTCATTCCATCTTATTGTTAAGTTTATGCAAACCCTAAAGGTGGTATTCATAATAAGCTCATCTTTTAAACAAAAGAGAGCTCTCTTACTACTTATGCAAATGACATGTTCATCGCAATATAAGGTTTTATAGCCTTCATTATTTGTGCCTTAACTTCATCTGAAAGTTCACCGTTTTCATTCGCACAACTGTCATTTAAATCGATTTTAACCTTAGGCGAAAGATCGTATTCATCATACCATTCTTCATAATGACGTCTTAAGTCTTCCATGTAATCTCTTGGTATTAAATCAGCTTCTGTAGAGCGGTTTCGATTGCTAATTCGTTCCATCGCAGTATCGATGTTTACATCTATGTAAACAAGTACTTCCGGAGGTTTTACATGCTCTAACATATTATGAAGTAGGTCTCGATATATAACAAACTCATCTGTTTCCATTTGTCCACGATGATGGATGGTTCTTGCAAAAATCTCATCACCATAAATAGAACGATCAATAATAGCCGGTTCTTCATTAGCTTCAATGGCTTTAATATCTCTAAATCGATCATTTAAGAACATAACTTGAATAATTGCACTCCAACGAGTTTGGTCTGCATAAAAACGATCCAACATACGTTGTGCAAGGGAGTTCTTATTACTATCCTCAAGCTCTTCATAAAGTCGAATCCCAAGTTCTTTACTTAGAAAATGTGCTACTGTGCTTTTACCTGCTCCGATAATTCCATCAACTACAATTGCCATATTTTTACGTTCTCCTTCATTCATATACTTACTTTTTCCAGTACTATAATAGCAAGTCATCAGTAACTCCTAACTATAATTTATAAATCGCAACACATACTACATGTTGTATCCTACAATTAATACTACCACGATATATAGGCAAATGCAAGGTTCACAACGAGTTATATTATAGTCATATTGTCTCAATATTAATTCGTTTATTTGTATTTATTTGAATTAGTGTGGACAGACATATAAAAAACAAACAATGACGTAACATACAATGATTATCTTACTAAATAACAAATTGTTCGCGGTAATGCATAGGTGTCATATTCACTGGAACACACTAAGAATTCCAGTAAATGAACGTTTATTTCCACTTAAGCTTTATTTGGATGATTATCAATAAATGCCTTCACTTTATTCTTCTCAACAGCTTTCGTATATAAATATCCTTGGCATATATCAACACCCATGTGTCCCACCATTTGTTCCATATATACATCTTCAATTCCTTCTGCTACAACTTTTAAGTGAATTGTATGGGCAAAGTCAACAATACCTTTGATGAGTCGATAGACTTCATCTTTTTTCACTGCTTCAACAATTAAACTACGATCAATTTTCAAGTCAGTCAATGACAAATTCAATAAATGATTTAGCGAAGAATAACCTGTACCAAAGTCATCAAGAGAAATCTTAATGCCAATTTTATGTAACATGGATAGTTTTTTTATTATGCTTTTGTCTTTTTCAATTGCAACCGACTCAGTAATTTCAAGATTTAAAAAGCCAGCTGGGTAATCATATTTTTTAAGAACTTGAATCACGTCATCAATAAAACTCTCAAGATGAAGTTGTACCGCAGATACATTTACATTCATCATATAGTATTTGCCATATTCACGTTTAAGTTCCGTTCCGAATTTAACCGATTCTTCAAGGACAAACTCACCTATCTTATTAATATATAGATTGTGTTCAGCTATTGGTATAAAATCATCCGGAAAAATCATGCCAACAACTGGATCAATCCATCTTACCAATGCTTCAAATCCATTGATTTCTTTCGTCTTGTAATCGATAAGCGCTTGATAATATACGTGCATTTCATTATTATCTAATGATTGTAACAGCTTGGATTCCAGATTGAATTTATGCATTAAATCTAACTTCAATTGATTATTATATATAACAAATTGATTTTTAGATTTATCCTTAGCTTCAAACATTGCAATATCTGCATTCGAAAGAATGGATTCGAATGATTCCGAATCATCTGGAAAAATACTGATTCCAATTGAACCCGTGATTTCAAACTCAAGATTCTTATATTTAATTGGTTCACAAATAATGTGAAGCATTTCCTCAGCATTTTCTTTCACTTCAGCTTTATCCCATTTAATAGGAACTAAAACCCCAAATTCATCACCGCTTAGTCGGGCAAAGAAACATTTTTGGTCACAGTAATCATCGAAACGACGACTTATTACTTCCAACACTTTGTCACCATGACTATGACCATATGTATCATTAATAACTTTAAAATTATCTAAATCGATATAAAAAAGAGCAAAACGCTCTCTTTCCTCTATCATTTCATTTGCAACCTCTTCAAATTTAAATCGATTAGGCAGTCCGGTCAAATGATCAGAATAGGCTAACTCAGCAGTTTTAACATATTGATCGTGCAACTTATGATCCGACTCAATAAGCTCCTTAGTGACCAACTGAATCTTTTCGTTCTGCTCATTAACATTAGTAGCCATTCGATTATATCCTTCAATAAGTGAATTGATTTCATCGTTTGTTTTACCTTCATAAATCCGAATCAGTCCTCCACTGCTTGAAGCAATCATAGTATTCTTCAGTTCTTCTAGAGGCTTTGTGATTCTTCCTATTACGATATGGGTTATCACAAGAGCGATAAACAACACAATAAATAAGGTGAGTGATAAATATAGTTGGATGCGACGTTTGGCATCCCCTAAATCTGAGTGCGGTAGAAAGGCAATCAAACGAATATTGGTACGATTTAACAATCTTAGATAATACACACCTTTATCTGTTTCGATACTACCCGTTATAATCCCACTGCTGGTGAATTCAGAATCGTTGAGTTCTACTATATCTTTATTGTTTAAAGTATTTCGAGAATCACTTATGATAGTACCTTCATCATTAACTAAAAGTATAAAACCATTTTTGCTGATTTTCGAACCTGCTATATTGTCATTTAAACGGCTTAGATCTAAATCCAGACCAAAAACACCATCAGTATCTATTTGGTTTATATAGGTAACACCTGTAATAACTAATTTTTTTGTCGAGACATCAATGTATGGATCACTCCATTTAACACCCGTCATTTTATACCCTAATTTGTACCATTCTCTTTCTCGCGGATCAAAATTAGCTGGAATTGCAGCAAAAGGACGCAATACATAAGTACCATCATTATATGCCATAAAGGTATTAGTAACTGAATTAACCGATTTACTGACAAATCCAAGATATTCACTGGCATATTCATCATCCCGTTTTGTATTGTTAAGTTTAGTTTTCATTTGCTCGATTATTGTTAAAGCATCACCAAAAAGAGTTTCGATATTCTTTTGAATTAAAATGGATGTATTTTCAGTATTATCCAAAAAAGTGTCTTTGATATCTTTATTAATCAGATTGGCAATAGCAAAGTTTGAAAATATGAATACAGTAAATAGCACTAAAATAATTAGCCATTGAATCTTTCTGTAAAGCGTCCATTTGTAATCCATCCGTCCACTTCCTCTATTCCGAATTGTTGGAGCCATGATTACTTACTTACTTTTCCTCGATCTATTTATAAACTTTTATTGAATTAGTTCATCAATTCAATAATCTGTTATATGTGTTATATGTATATTATGTGCATCATATGTATCATATGTATCATATGTACCTAAATTATAACACAAGAACTATACATTCAAGCCGCACTTTCCTATAACACAACTATTGGAAAGCGTATCACCTTCCAATAGTATAAATCACAAATATGAACTTTTTGTGTATTATTAATGAACTGTCTACTATTCGAGCTATCCTATTCTTCTCCTCTAGATATTCATTATCATTTTTTTATTCATACTATTTTTCTAAATGCTCTAATATATTGCCAAAAAACAGTCATTACTATACACAAAAATCTATCTTTGGTATAATGAGTATAGAGGGTATGCTTATGGTAAGGAGCATTCATGATCCAACAAATTTCTTTAAAAGGTACACTAATTTCATTAATTGAGTCAATCGATATGTTTAATTATTTACTTAAAAACCATCATCGAAGAGTTGCAATAATATCATATAACTTAGGTTTTCACTTAGGTTTATCAATCACGGAACTTAAAAATTTAGTATTTGCTGCTTCACTCCACGATATCGGCGCTCTTACAGTTGTAGAACGAGATAATCTCATTAAAATGGATGTCGAAAATCCACGCAATCATGAGATTATTGGCTGTGCAATGTTAAAATCCTTCAAGCCATTTAACTCGATTGCTAATATAATCTACCACCATCATATTAAATGGTCCGAAATTGGAATTCGTTATTCTTCCGATGAAGTCGATACCGTTTGTTTTTTGTTGCATTTAGCTGATAGGATTGATATTCTAATTGATCCTGATAAAGATATTCTATCACAAGTTCCTCAAATAATTTCAACTATAAATTCATATTCAGGCAACCTTTTTGCCCCATGGTCCGTTAAAGTCTTTAATGAAATCGCAATTCAAGATACTTTTTGGTTAGATATTAATTATAAATCTTTGGAGCAAATCTTATCTCAACTTATATCTGATGAACTTGACCTTTGCATAGATGAAACTGATTTAGAAGAACTAGTGTTTACATTTTCTAGGATTGTTGATTTTCGAAGCCGATTCACCGTTTCACACTCCTTAGGTGTTGGAGATGTAGCCTTTGAATTAGCAAAGCTTGCAGGGATACCACATGAAAAATGCCACAAGATAAAAATCGCCGGTTATCTTCATGACATTGGGAAAATTGCAATCCCTACTGAATTAATCGATAAAAAAGGCCCCTTAACATATGAAGAGTATGAAAAAGTTAAGATGCATTCTTATTATACCTATATGATTTTATCCAAAATCAAAGGATTAGAAGATATCTGTGACTGGGCTTCCAAACATCATGAAAAATATGATGGCAGCGGTTACCCCTATCATATTATTGAATCCATGTTTTCCATTGAAATAGATATACTTGCTTATGCTGATATATTTACATCCCTTTGCGAAAACAGACCTTATCGTCAAGAACTTCAATCACGGCACGTATTATCAATTTTAAAGACATATTCTGAACATCAATTTAGCAAAAAAGTATTCAAGTTAGTTAAAGAAAATTTCACTAGCCTTAATTCGATTCGTGCTTTGGCTTGCGAAAATGGTAGTCGTTTTTACGATGAAAACATTGAAGATATTTTACTTTGAATGGGAAGGATATATAAAGGCACATCTAAGAAAAATTCTTAAATATGCCTATTTATCCTAATATTAATTTTAATACAGCCTAAACTTAAATGCCATACTGTTAACGTTTCATTATATTCCACTCGCGCCAATCTAGTGCAGCTTCCTCCGACTCATCACTCAGCAAATAATCTCCTCTGTATTTATCCTCTTTTATATTCACAAACAGCTCAGGTTCAGCTTCTTTAAATTCGAAAATGTTTTTTTTGGCGTCTTTAGATAAATAGACCAAATAATCAATATCTATTTCACCTGTTTCATAATATCTCTCAATATTCATTCTTGCAACATTTCCATCGACATTTACCCAAGATGCTCCAATATATACTGTTACAACAAAAATTGTGATTATCTTCAAGAACACGCTGGAGTAACTCACCAAATAGAGTATTAATATAATCATAAAAGCAATTAAGAAGACCAAGAACATAAACACTAATAAACGTAGCCTCGTATACCCATAACTTTGTTCATATAAATGCATTCTATAAAACGCTGATACAGACATGATAATAGTCATTAATAGCGTTAGCTCTTCCATTAAACGTTGATTCATTCTTCCCGATTTATTGAGCAATTCCAGTAAAACGATTACTAGAACATTGATTATTGCCACCGTAAGGAGTTGGAAAAATCCTTCACGGGCATACTCTGCATAAGTGACATTTCCAGGTAATTGCCCTGCATTCAAAAATAAATATTTAACTTGTATAAACACATAAAATCCATATATCACATTAATCATTGTGAGAAATGTCAGTGTAATTATATGATATTTAGTTTGGGCTGAAACAATGGCTTCATCATTTCCTTGTCCTACTTTCAGTTTTTTGGTTAATTTAGACATACCATGTATTCCATACCAATAGCTACAGAAAGCAACTATAAACACTAAGCGAAAAACAAATTCTACCGTAATATCAATTCTATCTAAATAATCTACTGTTATTGACTTGAAAATCAAATCTGATGATACGAGTAAAGGTAAAATAACCATCAGAAAAGGAATTGTAACAGCTACTCCAATAACTATATACTTAACTTCTTCTCTTCCTTTGAACAGTTTATTCATACACTCTGATGCAAATAAATGAATTTTACTAAAGGGACGAATCATTGCTTCAATTAGGATTGTTATATAACTGATCAGTTGAATATCAGTGAATCTCACATAATAAATACTATAGATCATTGGTAGTGCAAGGAATGTAAGAACTTTAAATTCCAACATATCTCTAATGATAAATGGCATTGCAACTAGTAGTATTAAAATTGTTTTTACTAGCCATTCTTTATCAATTTCACCCTTTTTATATAATCCATAACTGATAAAACTGATTTGTAGCAAAACTGCAATAAAAAGACCTAACCCTAATTCATAATATAGCATTAACCAATTGACTAGAATTGCTAAAACAAATGTTACTATTATCATCTTATTCCTCCTCAAACACAATAAGATCACCCGGTTGGCAATCCAGTGCTTCACATAATTTTTCAAGCGTATTAAAGCGTATTGCTTTTGCTTTATTATTTTTTAGAATGGATAGATTTGCGTTGGTGATACCTATCTCTTCTGCTAAGTCTTTAAGCGACTTTTTACGCTTTACCATCATTATATCCAAGTTAATTATAATTTTCTTCAAATCGACCTCCTAAATGGTCAAATCTACATCTTTCTTGTAATGTACTGCTTGATCAAATAGTAAAGATACTACCAAGCAAAACACAGATGCCATAAAAAACACAAAAACAACAACCATAGTCATAATCGAATTCACTACAAACACTTTTGCGATAAAAATCAACGAAATCAAAAAAGACTCAACAGCCATACGAAGTAATCTTTTTACATTTTCATCCACAAAAATATTGTCTGTTAAACATGATTTTAACAATTTACGTAACTCATTCAAGATAAGAAACGCAAAAATCCCTGCCAAATATAATATGACCAGGAAAAAATAGAACATTTTCTTGTCCATAAAAATAGATGCATAACCAGAACCGAGTTCGATTCTAATGATTGACTTTACCAAACTTGGTAAAATTGCCAAAGCTACTAAATTCAATCCAAGCAAAAAGACAATCAACTTATGTGTTAATGTTGCTACGAATCTCAATGAAATCTTTTCAGAAACCCTCATAAATCCTCCTCAACTAAATAATTATAGTATTCGCCCACTCATTACAACGAGTATGCTATGTAGATTACTTTATCATAATAATTATTATATTGCAACACTTTATTATCGTTTATCAATAAATTATATCTGTTTAACAATAAATATGGCTTTTATATGATTATACTTTGGAATTTCATTTTTTCAATATAGGTATCTTCAATATAGGTTGATTATTCTTTTGCGTAAGCATTAGAAAATATCTAAAGAAAAAATCCCTTTATGTAAGCTTTTCAGGCTACATAAAGGGATTTGTTATTTAAATAAATATTAGTAACTATTCAGTCAGCTACTTAAATCACCCAAATAGGATTTGATAGCTGTTACCTGATAGTGCTGCTCTGATAGCATTATATGTATTGATGCCATGTTTCTTTGCAGTGCCAAGATAAGACATGAGTGTCATATATTCCCTTGCTCCAGATTCGGTACGGAAACAACCACTAACCTTCGTTTTTACTTTGATCATGCGAATGCTTTGTTCTGCTGTATTATTCGTAAAGGGTACTTTAAAGTTTTTGGAAAACAGACAGACTTCAGTCTTGTGTGCTATCAACCGGTGAATCAAGGCTAACACCGTTCCAAGCTTTTTACGTCCTCGTTTTCCAGGTACCTTTTCAGGCTCGGGATTATGCTTTTTGGCTTCATCCATCAGTCGGTCGTATTCTTTGTCGAATTTTCGACTGTGATAATAACTTAAGCTTGTTGCTCCTTTGCTAATGACTTTGCCCTTAGTTAGGTTCATCTTAAGAAGTAATTGTTGGATTCCTTCTGCCCACTCTTTCTGTACAGGGTGGTTGTCGATGACACCGTTCAGCTCCCGAAGTAGGTGAGCACAACACACGCCATGGGTGAGGTCATATTTCCAATAAGGCTTCCAAAAGTCATGTACGATAATTCCGGAGTATTCAGGAAGAAAATCAGCATGATCCATGCCTTCTTTGCCACGCTTTTTTTGCACTGAAAGATAGGTGTTATGGCTATCACAGGCACTATGCACCCAGAAATTGGTACCTTCTGTTCGGGTACCTGTTTCGTCACAATGGATGACCGGCTGGGTGAGTAGATGCTTGCGTATGGCATCTACGGCATCTGTTACCGTTAGCGCAAAACCACTGACAAGTCTGGCAATTGTACCGGTACTAAGTGGGAGTCCAAGAACCGCACTCAGTATGTCATGGGTTCGGCTGATGCTCATCATACCCTCGGTGTTAAGAGCAATGGCAAGGGCCTTCACTCCTTCACCATACTGCATACTTGAGGTGATTGATCCGGGGAACCGTCCTGAAATTATAGCATTGTTGCATAAAAGACAGGCATAGGATTCTGTATGGTGAGCTGTAACCGTAGTCTTTATCTCTACATCAACAACATTTCTAGCAGAAGATTTGCTACAGCTGATGCATTGATTTGCATATGAGCAACCCATGCATTGAATAGGCTTGTGAATGACTGTTTCATCTGGTTTGGCAAACAGAGTCAATCCATTGCCCTTATGGCCTTTTTGTGCACCTGGTTTCTTACCAGAAGGTTTACGCAAGCTTTTCGGTTTGGCTGGCCCATCGGAAGAAGGTGGCTTGGAGCTGTTTTTGGAATTCATACCAAGTTGTTCTTTCAGCTCAACGATGGTCCGACTTAACTGAGCTATCGTTTGAGTTTGCTGTTCCAAAGATTTGGCCATAGAATCCATGGTTTTAGCCATGGATTCCAATATACACTTTTGATCCGCATTCTCTTTCAACAGTTTTCCCATCGTCATCAAGCTCACCTTCTCTCATTGTTCTCTGTCTACTATTATAGACAAAATCAAGAGAAAAGGCGAACTGGAGCATTAGGGCATATGGTCATTTTGACGTGGGGATAACATCGATAAACACGTCTGAAAAAGGCTGAAAATCCAGTTTTGTTAATGGCTTATCCCCAAACCACCGTTTGTTCTTCCTGATATCCGTTGATATTCTTGATCTGTATAAAAGAACTGTGGATAGGCGAACAAAATCAAGAAAAGACGATTCTTAAAATAAATAAATTTCAGCGGTTTGAACAACTCAGAAGCTTATATATTTAGGCGACTGAACAGTTAC
>Ga0314774_1000988_pt1 | contig 19781 bp, 15 predicted proteins | sample MetaGCBIA2018_FD_204515 | JGI IMG/M metagenome (GOLD analysis project Ga0314774, IMG submission 204515) | Cryopeg brine microbial communities from Beaufort Sea near Barrow, Alaska, United States - CBIA 2018 | ecosystem: Environmental > Aquatic > Marine > Coastal | place: USA: Alaska | collected...
CTCGCCAAATGCGGCGGGACAGAAACGGTAATCTGTTGCCATGTCCGCCGTGCAGAGTCGCCTCGTTATTCGACTCTTCGCGACCTTCGTCTGGTTCACCGTTCTGGCCGGCCAGTTCTGGCGCAACCTCGGCGGCTGGTGGGGTTTCGGCGCCATCGCCGTGATCGTGGTCGTCGGCAGCGTCATCGGCCTCAGCACGCAACGCGCCGCAGCCCGCAACGCCGCCGCGAATCCGCCCACAACGGATGACCGCCCCACCGACCGCGACGTGGCCCGCGGCCGCACCTATCGGGCAGCGCTCGCCCCGCCGCTGAACTGGCGCAAGTTTCCCAAGACCGTCACGGCGTTTCTGCTGCTGGCCGTGCTGTCGATCGCGTGGTCGTATTATCCCGGGGCATCCGCTCTGGGAATCGCGCTACAGCTCGCGACCACCCTCGCCGCCCTCTTTCTGGCCGTCACGCTCACCTGGCCGGAGCTGCTGCGCACCCTGGCCGGTGCGCTGCGCTGGGTGCTCGCGCTCTCGCTCGTCTTCGAGCTGTTCGTGGCCGTTGTGATTCGCGGCGCTGTGCTGCCGTTCTTCGTGGACTACGGCACGAGCCACGTGCCCAGCGCCTTCTACTGGTCGAAGGGCTTGCTGCTGGCCGGCGGCCCGATCGAGGGCATCGTGGCCAACCGCAACCTGCTCGGATTCGTGGCGCTGCTCGCGGTCATCGTCTTCACCGTGCAGCTGCGGACCCGCACGGTCAAGCGCAACGCCGGGCTGGTCTGGCTCGGGTTGGCCGTGGGGATGCTGCTGCTCACCCGCTCCGCCACGGTCACGCTGTCGCTCGTCGCGGTCGTCGCCGCGCTGATCTTCGCGCTCTGGGCCAGACGGCTGCACGACGAGCACCGGCGGCCGCTGTATGTGGTGGCGGCGGCATCCGTTCTCGCCGTCGCCGCGGCGCTCGCACTTTTTTCGTCTCAGCTGTTTGCGCTGCTCGGCCGTAGCGACGACCTCACCGGCCGGTTCGATATTTGGGCCAGCGTCACCCAGCTCGCGCTCGAACGCCCGGTGTTCGGCTGGGGCTGGGTGAGCTACTGGGTGCCGTGGGTGGAACCGTTCAACGACCTCGCTGTACGCAAGGGGGTCACCTATCTGCAGGCTCACAACGCCTGGCTCGACGTGTGGCTGCAGCTGGGCATCATCGGCGTCATTCTGTTTGCCGCCCTGGTCTTCTCGACGTTGTGGCGGGCCTGGTTTCTCGCCGTGGATCGCCCGCGTCTCGGCGTGAAAGACACCGAGCCGTTCGCCGTCTCCGCCCTGCTGCCGCTGCTGCTGCTCGTGGCGCTGATCGCACAAAGTGTGGCTGAAAGCCGACTGCTGGTCGAGAGCGGCTGGGTGATTCTCATCGTGCTCGCCATCGTCACCAAACGGCAACAGCACGCTCCCCGACCCATGCCCTAAGTTTCGCGCGGTAACTTAGAGGATGACCACCCTGTCCGACGCCCTGCGCCGTGTACTGGCGTCGCCGAAGTTCGCGGCGTCGCTCACCCTGGTCATTCTGGCCACCGCATTCAGTACCCATCTTCTGCGCAGCGTCATGGGCTGGCCCGGCCTCATCGGCGTGCTCGGGGGCCTCGTCGTGCTCGCCGTGCTCTCGTTGCTCGCCCGCCGCCCGATCGTGGAGTGGCATGGTCTGCTGCCCATCTCCATCATTGTGTTCGTGGCTTGGTGCGCGCTTTCGGGGTTGTGGAGCGGATACATCACCGAGACCATCATCGGCGTCAGCTACCAAATCACCGTCGGCTTCCTCGCCATCTACGTCGCCCTCGTACGCGACACCTTCCAGGTGGTGCGCGCCACCGGCGATGTGCTGCGGGTACTGCTCGGCCTTTCCATTGGGCTCGAAGTGCTCTCCGGGCTGCTGCTCGACCTGCCGATCGCCTTTCTCGGAATGGTCGGCGACATCGACCGGCTCGGCCCCGTCCAGGGCATCTTCGGCTCACGCAACGTTTTTGGGCTCGTGGCCCTCATCGCCGCCGTCACCTTTTATGTCGAGCTGCGGGCCCGGTCGATTCGGCGCGGCATCGGCATCGGCTCGATGTGGCTGGCCGGTATCAGCCTGGTACTCAGCCGCTCCCCCGTCATCATGGTCGTCACCATCTGCGTCGTCGTCGCCTCCCTGGCCCTGTATCGGTTGCGTCGCGCACCGGTCGAGGGCCGATGGAGGCTGCAGCTCGGCTTCCTGGCAGCGGCCCTCAGCGCTGCCGGCGTGGCCTGGGTGGCCCGCAGCACCATCATCGACATCCTCAACGCCGGCTCCGAGTTTGAGGTGCGGTCCTCGCTCTGGACCGAAATGTGGCAGCTGGTCGAGCTGCATCCGCTCGAAGGGTGGGGCTGGGCCGGATTTTGGCCGCAAAACGTCACTCCCTACGGTTGGCTTGAATTCACCACCGGACGTCTGCACGCGACCGGACTCAACGCCTACCTCGACGTGTATTTTCAGGTCGGGCTGATCGGGTTTCTCGCCTTTCTCGCCCTGATACTGCTGGCCTTCGTGCGCTCCTGGCTGCTCGCCTCGAACAAACGCTCACTGGTGTACGTCTGGGCGCCGCTCATACTCGTGACCCTGCTGGTGGTGTCCGCAGCGGAGAGCACCATCCTGTACGAGTTCGGATGGCTGCTGCTCGTGATCTGTTCGGTCAAGGCCGCGCAGAGCCTGAGCTGGCGTAGCGCCCTGCCGCACAAGCCCCACCCCGACGCCCCGTAGCTGCCGCTGGCCCACGAGAGCTCCGCTACCGCGGGTCAGGCAATCCCTCCTCAGCGCACGAAACCGGCCAGCTGCGCCCGAACAGTATCGGTGACCACGCTCGTGCCGCCCAAGATCACGATACGGATGGGGTTGAGGCGGCTGAGCTCGGTCCGAACTCCGGCCGGGATACTCGTCGCGTTCACGAGCAGCACGGGCAAGTTCCGCGATCCGGCCACAGCTGCGCCGGAGAGCGCGTCGGGAAAGTTCAATCCGCTGGAGATATACACGACGTCGGTATCGGCCGGGAAATTGCTTTGGGAGATCGTCGCTGAGGTGGCGAAACGATCCGCCCCAGATTGACGGGTGACCCCACCGGACGTGTACGCGGCCAGTGCGGCTGTCACGCCCTCCGAAACGGCTGCAGCGCCGCCAAGCACCACGATGCGCCGTGGCTGAAGTCGATCGAGTTCGGTCTGTATGGCAGCCGGAATACTCGTGGCATGAACGAGCAGTATCGGTGCGTCGGCCGCACCTGCGACCGACGCACCCGAAAGGGCATCCGGAAAGTTAAGTCCGCTAGCCACATAGGCAACCGCAACGCCCGCGCTGAAATTCTCAGCCGAGATGGCTGCCGAAGTTGCGAAACGATCGGCTCCGGCTAGTCGGGTAACCGTTCCCGCGGTGTAGGCGTCGAGGGCCGTTCGCACCGAAGTGGCGATCACACTGGTGCCACCGAGGAGAACGATGCGCTTCGGCTTCAGCCGGGTGAGCTCGGCCTGGATGGCTTGCGGAATTCCGGTGGTGTCCACGAGAAGAATCGGCGCATTGCGCATTCCAGCGACTGAAGCGCCCGAAAGGGCATCCGGAAAATTCAAGCCGCTGGCGATGTATGCCACAGCCACGCCGGGCACGAAGTTTGCGCTCGAAATAGCCGCTGAGGTTGCAAAGCGATCAGCGCCGGCCTGTCGGATCACGCCGGCCGGCTCCGCGACAGTGATCACCACGGTGGCCACGCCACTGGCGATGCCCGTGACCGACACCGAAACACCACCAGAGCCGGTGACCATTTGTTCACCCGCCATCATGTACATTTTGACCGGATCCCCTGACCTCTGGCGGGGAATCGGCAACACGATCGATTGGCCGTCGAGACGCTGTGTCAGCACACGTACGCCCTTGTTGACCCCCAGAGAATCAAGCCGCCCCTGCGCATAGAGCGAAGTTGCATCGCCGCCCCCGCCGCCGCGGTAGTCCACGAAGTAGACCGCGCCCGTGCGCGGGTCGGTAATGCTCAGCGCCTGCCGACCAGTCGTTCCGGTCGAGGCCAGCGTGGTCGTGACGTCATAGGTCTCGCGGCCCGCGGGGAGCGCGATGCTCTGCATTTCATCAGAATTCAAAGCGCTCAGAAGGCGCGCGTGTGTGACATTGAGGGCGGTCGGCTCTTGGTTGGTCTGGCCGTTGACCGACCAGGCCGCTCCCATAACGTCGTACGCGTCTCCGTATTCCGCATCAGCGCACCCGTCGGGCGCCGAACCCGGAACCGTGAACGGACTCTCCGACACGGATTTGTCGTCGCAGACGAGGGCGTTCGAGTGAAGCAACCCAAGGTTGTGCCCGAATTCGTGAGCGACCACGTCGAGGGCGGTGGACCCGACGGAAACCCAAATCACACCACCATTAGCGGCACCCACTGCGGAATCACTACCGGTGCCTACGCTGCCCACGCCGTTTTGACCACAGCTGGAGGGAGCGAGCACGACCAGATGACGCGACGAGGTCGAAACATACGAGTTCAACGTGCGGCCGAAGGTGGTGGCCGCTTCTTGCCACGCGCGCTCTGGTTCAGCGCAGGTGGCCACGCTGGCGTATCGCCGAATGCTTGTGTCGCGCGTGAGCGAAACGACCTGGTTGTTGGACTCTTTCTTCCAGTAGGCGGCGGTCCCGCCGACCAGAGTGTCGATGGCATTGTCGGAAATGAAACTCGTTGTTTGAGACGTGTCCGAAGGAAACACCACGGCGATATCGACAAGATGATTCGCCTGCACATAGGTCGAAGACGTCAGCGCCTCTTCAACGGCGAAGCCGCCAGACTGCGTCTTGGGCGTCGTTCCGAGCAACTCCGCGGGCGTGATTGTGTCTTCGAACGACGACGTCGTCGTTGGTGCCGGAGTCGGTCCATCTGCGCCGAGGGCCGCGACGGAGGCCGCGGATCCGCCGACGGCTAGTGATAGCCCCCACGTGACAGCGACGATAGTGGCAATACGCCGTAGTTTCTTGCGTGTACCTAGAACCATGTCTGGCCGATCCCCCGCCTTGAGGGCAGGGCCTCGAGGGATCTCACACTAGCAGCAGCGGAACGCCGGCCGGATTACGATGTCCAGCACCATGATTGGGCCTCACCTGAAATGCCCGGATGCGCACGCACGAGCGGAATTCCGGGTGGTGAACAAGCCAAGGGCGGCTATTGACGCCCGAGCAGACTCTTCGCCGTGCTCTTGGCCCAACCGACCGCCCGCGGAGACGCCGCCTCTGCTCGTCGCAGAAGGCCGACCCGGCGCGACTCACGTGGCGATGCGGCACCGCGAGCGAATTCCGGGCTCACGGTAAGTGCCAACCATCGGCTCCGCAAGCGTGCCGGGTCGACAACCGCTCGTCCCCAAAGTCGCGCTGCTTCCCCAACTACGTCCTGAGGCCTCACCGCCGATTCGTCCAACAGGGCGTCCGCCAGACCGGTCGAATCTGAGCCGAGCGACACCCAGCGCAGACACGTGCGGTTGAGCCGAGCGAGTTGGGTCGGCGACGCAGAGCCCAGACGGGCTACCGCCACGTCCCACTGCCCGTCGAGATAGGCCTGGCGCACAATACGCAGCTGCGGATGTTCTCGAACAACTCGCCGGTACACGGAATCCGGAACTGCGACGGTGACGACCGTGCCCGGGCTTTCACCGGCGGCACCAGCCAACATCCGTTCATCCCACTGGGTGAGTCTCGCCCCAGCGACGTCGTCGATATCGATGAGCAGGCGCACCACGTCGTCGCCGGGCACCATCGCGTCAGCGAAAACGTCGACGGGATCGCGCTTCTGGTGAATATAGGCCTGTACATCGCCGGTGTACGACGGGTAGCGGCCGACAACGATCTTCTCGTGTGCGGATCGAAGTGCTTCCCGGCGCGCACCGACAAAGCTCCGCGCGCCCATGTGGAACACGAGCGCACGGTGGGCAATAACCGACGCGAAGCCGTGCTGGGCGATTCGCAGGCAGAAATCGTTTTCCTCGCCGTAGCCCGGTGCGTAAATCTCGTCGAACAGTCCGTATTCGCGGATCAGGTTTCGTCGGATCAGGATGCAAAACCCCATAGCCACGGGCGCCACGGTGAATTGCGGGAGCACGTCTTTCACGGCAGCGTGCACCTCAGCCGTTCGCTCGGTGCTTCGGCCCGCCGCCGGGTCCCGAAGTTTGAAGGGAATGCTCGCAATGGTCGCGTTGTTGCTCCGCGCGCAGACCGCACCGTGTGACGGCGAGGCGTTGAGCACCATCGAGAGTTCCTCGAGAAAACCAGGCGTGGTAACCGTGTCGCTGTTGAGCAGCAGCACATCGTTGTCGGTCTTATCCAACTCGAAGACGGCACGATTGCAATTGCCGACAAAGCCTAGATTCTGCGGGTTGCGTTCGTAGAAAAAGGCCGGTTCGGCGTCAATCTGGGAGAGTATGGACGCCTCCATGGCATCCGCATCGGGGCCGCAATCGTTAACCAGGAGCACGCGATGCGTTGACTGATCCACGTTGTTCCGCAGGGACTGAATGCAATCGGTTAGCGACTCCAAATCGCCGTAGACGGGAACGACGACCGTAATGGGGCGAATTATTGGTGTTGCAGACATGACTTTGAGCCTATCGGCCCATCCGAAGCCGCACGGTTCGCAGCGGATGCCGCAGCAGCCGCATCGCCCGCCCTTTCAGGCGGGTAAGGATGAACATGACTGTGATGCGGGGTCCACGTCCCTCGGCCGAGAAATAGTGCCCCGGCAGCGCGAACCAGTATCGAGCGATATTGGGCAAACGGTACGGTTCTTGCACAGCCGTGCTTTTGAGTCGTTCGATGGCTGCTGCGTTGCTGAATTCGTGTGTCGTGAGTTGTTGCGCGCGAGCCCTCGCTGCGCGACCGTGCGCGCTGACCAGTTCGGGATCTCCCGCATAGGTGGCCAGACGGTCGGCCAGCACGGAAATATCCTCAGGCGGAAACAGAAACCCGGTCTCCCCCGGTGCCACGAGTTCGGCGCTCCCGCCACCTTCTGACGCAATCACGGCCTTGCCGACCAGCATGTATTCGAGTGTCGACCGGCCAAAAGCCTCGATTCCCGACGGTGTGATGCACACGTCAGCCGCGTGAATATACGAGAAGGGATTCGCGCGTTCGCCGACTATCGAGACCTGATCCGCAATACCAAGATTCGTCGCACGCGCGAGCAGCCGACGGTCGTAGTCAGGGTCCTCCTGACCGCCGACCAGGCACAGGCTGGCATTGATGCCCCGTGAAGCGAGTTCGCCAACCGCATCAATGGCCCGCCATTGCCCCTTGGAATCAGACAATCGACCGACCACCGCGATCTTCAACCCCGGCTCCACGGCTGCAAACGCCACCGTTTCGGCTGCCAGTTCACTCTGCGCCTGAATCAGCGCGCTATCAACCTGCGGGTAGACCACGCTTACCTTGGCCTCGTCGAGGTACTGCCCGATGTGCTTCTTGAGGGCGACAGAATTTGTAAACACGGCCTGAGACATCAGCCCGATGTCTTCAAACGTTCGTTCACGTCCGATCTGAAAGGCCAGCCCATGATCAAGATCGCCGAATTCGCGCACGAACCAGGCATGCGGAATTCCCAAGATAGCCGCGGCGAAGGCACCCCAGGGGGCAACGATGGTGTTCGTGACGACCAGGTCGGGCCGGCGCTTCTCCATAGCCGCCACGATCGCCAGGGTCGCGCGATAGTCATCGTGCGCAAAGTAGGTGATCTCGCTCACCGGGGCAACCGGCTTGGGGATGGTCCACCCACGATAGAGAAAGGGAAGGTGCGCCCACCCCCGTTCCTCGACAGCAGCGATGAACTTGCCGCGCGGGGATTTAGTGATGAACACCGCCTCAAATTCGGGGTCTGACGCATACCAGTCTTCGACCAGTTTGATCATTGACCGCTCAGCACCGCCGAGGTTGATGGGCGCGGTGGAGTGATTAATGAAATACACGAGCATGACCTCATGCTAACGGTCGGTGACCTCCCCCCTTCAGGGGTGCGTGCTGCTGCGCACGTCAGGAACGTAGACTGGCACCTTATTGTCCGCGCCTCTGGCGTTCCAACGAAAGTTTTCATGTGAAATATCTGAGCGAGCTATTCGCGTCGCGCGAGCTGCTCAGCAACCTCGTGATGCGCGAGGTCAAGGGCAAATACCGTCGCACGGTCTTCGGCCAGTTGTGGTCACTGATCAATCCGCTGGCGACGATGCTCGTTTACACCGTCGTATTCTCATTCATTTTCCGCGCTCGACCGTCTGTCGGCGATCCCAGCGGCATGAACATCTACCCGCTGTGGCTCATGTGCGGCCTGCTGCCGTGGATGTTCTTCAACCGGGTTGTGACCGGCGGCTTGAATTCCATCACGTCGAACGCCGGCTTGATCAAGAAGGTCTATTTTCCGCGAATGAACCTGCCCTTCGCGGTAACGGGGTCCACCGGGTACACCTGGCTAAACGAAATGGCGCTGCTCTCCGTGGTGCTCATGGTCTTCGGAGCATTCGTTCTGCCGTGGCTCCCCCTCGTGGTGCTCTTCATGTTGCTCTTGGCGCTTTTTGCAACCGGCTTGGGAATGGCCCTCGCCATTCTCACCGTGTATTTTCGTGACGCCCAGCACTTCACAGCCATAGCCATTCAAATGTGGATGTACCTCACACCGATCATTTACCCGATCAACCTCGTCGAAGAAGCCGCCGATAAACACGGCCAAATAGTTCTAGATCTCTACAGGTTGAACCCGATGGAACGATTTGTGAGCGTCTTTCGCCAGCTGATGTACGACAACCGCTGGCCGGATCTCGCTGATTCCCTATGGTGTGTTGGCTGGGCCGTTGGCATGTTCGTGTTCGGTTTTCTCATCTTCAAACGCTTTGAAAAGAAATTGGCGGTACGCCTGTGACCGAAAAACCGGCCGTGAGCGTCGATGGCCTCTCGCTCAAGTACCGCCTCTACAAGGAGCGCAACGACGCCCTCAAGACGGCGCTCTTGCGCGGCCGGCGCGCCGTGTACGAAGATTTCTGGGCTTTGGATGACGTTTCATTCGAAGTGCCCACGGGTTCCACCTTCGGCTTGATCGGCAATAACGGCGCGGGCAAGTCCACGCTTCTCAAGGTGCTCTCCCGCATTCTGTATCCCGACAAGGGATCGTTCACCGCGAACGGGCGTATGGCGGCGCTGCTTGAGGTGGGTTCGGGTTTTCACCCCGAGCTCTCAGGGCGCGAGAACATCTTTCTCAACGGCTCAATTCTCGGCATGTCCCGCAAAGAAATCACCCGTAAATTCGATGAAATCGTCGACTTCTCAGGCGTAAGCAAGTTCATCGATCAACCGGTCAAGAACTATTCGTCAGGCATGTACGTGCGTTTGGGTTTCTCGGTGGCAATCAACGTCGATCCCGATATTCTCGTCGTCGACGAGGTGCTCTCGGTTGGTGACGCGGCCTTCAAAGCGAAGTGCGCCAATAAATTCGTCGACTTCAAGAAGGCCGGAAAGACCGTCATTCTGGTCACGCACTCGATGACGAGCCTGCAGTCGATGTGCGACCAGGCAGCCTGGATCAACCAGGGAAAACTCGTCACGGTCGGCGACGCCAAGACGGTCATCGCCGACTATAAGAAGAGCGTCGACGAAAGCAAATGATGATCGCGTGAACGTTCGCAAGCTGTCCCGGCTTTTGGGCGACCTCGTGCGGGTCAATGCCCGCTACCTCACATCGGGCGGCCACCGCAATATGATTCGCGCCGCCCTCAAGGTGGACGGACTCGACGGCAGACAACATCGACTGATCGACGTTGAAACAGCCGCCGCTGCGCCGCAAGCGCGGGCTTTTTCTGGCCTGGCCAGCACGAGCATGACCCTCGCCACGATTCGGCTGTCATCGCCGAGCGCACCCCATATCAACCTGGTGATCGGCGAAGTTCGCGAGAACGCGGTCTATGCAGGCATCAGAACGGCTCTGATCGCAGCGGCCGAACTGTGCCAGACGACCAACCGCCCGCTGCGAGTAGTCATGGTCGACTTCACGTCACCCGAGAATAACCTCCGCCACACGGAGGCGTACATCCGACGCACCTTCGGTGTCAATGACGTCACGCTGGTCGCTCGCGAAGCTCTGGGCGGGGCGACGTTCGGCGAAACTGATATCTGGCTGGCTTCACATTGGAAGACCGCCCACGCCTTGAGCATCGCCTGCGACAGCGGGCTTATCGACCCACGCCGGGTCGCCTACCTCATCCAGGACTATGAGCCAGGCTTCAGCGCCTGGTCGACCGAATACGCTCTGGCCAGCGCCACATACCACGCCGGGTTCGTCCCCATCGTGAACAGCGTCCCGCTCTGGCAGTTCCTCACGGAGGAAGAGAGACTGAGCATCGACCGTTCCCTCGTATTCGCCCCGCAATTCGAAAACGAGCTCCTGCGCGCAGTCGCCGCGCGCCGCACGACAGGCGCGCCGGTGCGAGTGCTCCTCTATGGGCGACCTTCGAAACACCGCAATCTCTATCGGCTGGGCCTGTCGGCACTACGCGCAGCTGTGGTGCAGCTCGGTGATACAGCGCGTGAAATTGAGTTCTATTCCGCCGGCGAACCACACGAGGCGATTGATCTCGGCGACGGCGTGCGCATGACGGCGCTAGGCAAGCTTCCGTGGCAGGAGTACTTCGACTTTCTCGCCACCGTTCAGGTTGTGCTGTCACTGCAGCTCAGCCCCCACCCGAGCCACCCGCCCTTCGACGCCGCCATCTCCGGCGCAACGGCAATCACCAATGAGTTCCACGGCTCGCGGGCGGGGCTGCACCCACGACTCATCGCCGTTCCCGCCGATCCGACCAGCCTCGGGCTCGCCGTCGCTGCCGCCATTCGAACTGCGGGCACGTCCACGGCGGCCGGCTACCTTCCGGTGGCCGCAAACACGCTCGGGGGGACGCTCCCCGACGCGCTGGGCGCCGCCGTCGAAAAGCTCACTCTCGATTAGTCGAGCGCCTCGTTGGGCCGAAAGAAGTCAAGGCCTTCGCATGATGAGAGTTACAACACTGCCCATCGCGAAGACATCGACGTGTCCCCGCTACTCACTCAACTCCTTCGACTCCTCAAGCTCGGATGTGAGCTCAGCGACGCGCTTCTCGAGGCTTGCAATTCGAGCCTGCAAGAACGCGGGGTCGCCGTCAACCGGGAGCACGATTGTCAGGTCTTCCCGAAGATTAGGTAGCGTTCGTTCCACTTTGTTTCCTTTAATTTCGTCAAATCGACCGGTGTCACGTGAATAGCAATACACGAGACTCTGAAAGGTGTAGGCCCTCCCGTGGGGTTTCCTGAGCACAACCAGCCGAAATTCGGTCACGTCTGAATCCGCGAAGTGCAGAGGCGAAAGCGATACGACAACGCCGGATGAGGTTACGGGCCAGGCTGATGAGTTGAGCGATTCGCACGCCAAGGCAACGGGGGGCGGTCCATCCTCATTCACGTCGATAACGATGCTATCGATCATGAAGCTCTGCAGCGCTTCTGCAGGGAAATCTGCGGAGCGGGCAACCTGGTGGATGCCGAGCCACTGGAACAGAGTCGCAATAGCGAAGAGCTGGGGAATTTGCCGAAACCGCTGCTCGAAACCCTGCCCGAGGAAAACAGTACGCGCATCCGTGCTCGGAACCTGGAAAATAGCTGTCGAAGCCACGGTCAACGCCATGGACGGTTTGACCTGGGTCAAGACCAGCTCCATAGGAACATTGGCCGGCGCAATCGAGGCTGCCGGAAACCAGAGCCTATACGGCGTCAAGTTGTCTTGTGGGTGTGGCTTGATGACGAGTTCGGCATTCGGCGCGAAATAGTCAACGAGCGTGTAATACAGTTCCTTCTGGCTCGCCCAGTCCAAGAATCGCCATCTGGCGAACGGCTGGGTGATCAGCAGCGTGAAATCAGTTCCGGCATTGGCGAGCTTGGCGGGCACATAGCCAAACGCTTCCGCGATCATATTGAACTGTTTTGGCGCCAACGCTTCCAGGCTCTTCCGCACGTGCAACTCGATGGCAGGTGGAGGATGAGCCCAAGTCGTCGACTCACTCAACGAATCGACGATATGGGCGCCGATACTCGCGTTCCGCTGCGCCTCCATCATTTCATAGACCCGAAACTGGAAAAGATTCAGCTTCTTCATAGTATTCAGCAACAAGTACGGCTTACCGACAGCACCGGAATGATCCTCAAACTGGCTGATACTCGTACCCTTGAACGCCAGAGCGATGCCGAAACTATAGTGATCCGCGGCTACATACCAAGACGCGTGCGCCTCGGTCATCTCGCCAAGGTTTGCCTTGAAGCGTTCGAGCGCTCTCCGCTTCACTTCCGGCAGGTGTTCGCGCCCTACGCGTTTACCCGCCACATCTCGCTGTGCTGTGCCAACAGTAGACTTCGCCAGCTCGTTCCAGAAGCCCTTCTCGTCATACGGCAGGACGCTGTCGAACAGACCCGAGGACTCCAACGAGACCGCAATGCCGTCAATTTCATCATCCGTTAAAGTTAAATTCGCGATATAGACAGTGGCGGTTCCTTCGGCAAACCGCATCCTATGCAGAATCATGCACAGGAGTTGATATCTCGTAATACAGAAGTAGATATGGTCGGGGATCATTATTGCTTTCGGACGTGGTGTGGCGCTGCGGACATTTTAGATGGGAAATCGGCCAAAAGCTGAGATACTACGTCCTGTTCGCCTAGCAGCTGAGCGTAAAGTGCAGCCGCAGTCCCCCCGGACATCCCCTTGAGTACAGGGGCTTCGGAAAATGTTTTCAAATAGTCCGTTGTGAAATCAAGGGCGCCCATGACGAGTAAGCGAGTCGCGTGATCTTCATCTGGCGAGGCTTCTCGAAGTTGAACCATGGGCGATGTCGAACTCACTGAGAGGGAAGCTACGCTGGGATGGGGCGCTCCCAGAAGGATTTCCAACAAAGTACTGTTGACGAGAGAATTCCTAGCGTGGAGATTTCGGTACTGAAAATTCTTGTCCGCTCCGAACGCAAAATTCTCAATAACGCCGTCTTCAATCAAGGGCGCAAAACGCTGTTGCCGGAAGGAGCCGAACTGAAAACCGTGCACCTCTTGGTCGGACAGCATTGAACGCAAGGTGAAGGTGCCGGTGCCGGCCCATCCAAGGTCAACCACCCCGATCTTCGTGCCCGTGACGTAGCCGTTGACGGCCTCGAGGATCTCGCGCGACGATTGCTCGATCTGAATCAAGATGGCCGGCCAGTGCTCTGCAAACAATCTTTGTAGTGCCTGAGAGTTCTCGGCAGCACCACCTGCGTCCTCGTCGAGCAATGACGACTCGCTATTGAGGCCATATGCGGCCATAAGCTCCGGATCCAGTTGCACTTTCACCCCGGCCAAGAATTCAGCGACCGTGCCGTACCCGGCCTCACCGGCTCGATTCACGAACTGCCGTATCCACTCGCCTTTGAAGTTCTTCGCGGCTCCGGTCAGGCCGACAGCTCGCGACCACGGGAGGTAGCAACTCGAGATGGTCGGGGCAATCAACTGGAACACGCAATACGGCAAGTATCCATCGCGCGCTAAAAATACGACTTGATCCAGGCCCTTTTCCTCTGCGCGACGCGCGATCCACTGGGCAAACGCCAAAACGATAGGTCCGGAATAGCGGTATCCCAGAGAATAGTAGTTGAGACCAGTTGCGCCGAGTCCGACGTCGACGTTTCCGAATCGAACATCGACTAGCCCCTGAGTAGCGTGGCTCCGGATCACGTCACCGTGTTTGACCCACGGAGCACCATGGCGAGCATGGACGTTGTCGTAATAGACCGACTTCCAGCCGCGAGTCGTTGGCATCTCAACATCAGGAGTCCAATTGTCACCGATATGAATGTATTCCAGGCCCTCCGCCTCGGAGTCAAAGTGCGCGGTGACGATATCGTAGAGACCACCATGCCGTTTGCTGACGCCATGCTCGGAGGAGACAAATATTGGCGCCTCCACGTTGATCTCGGCAGCAGAGAGCAGTAGTCGGATCTGGTCGGACGACATATACATGTCAGAGACAAAGACGACCCTCTTGCCTAGGGCGACGACCGCGTAAAGGGCATCAACCATGTACGGGTTTGGGCGAACATATTTCAGTTCGACCTGCATTTCGACTTCCATCCCCTGTTCGATGTCGATGCCGTCGACGAAATCGAACTTTTCGTAGATATCCCTGAGGGATACTTCATAGGATTCTCCACCGCTTTTTTCCAGAGACTCGGCACGGGCCTCTTTTTCGGCGCGTATGCGATGGTTCCTGAAGCCGGGGCGGTTCAGCTGCACCTCGATAAGTGAAAAAACGTCCTTCGGGTCCACGAACGGCCGCAACACTAACGTGTCAAATACATCGAAGGAGACGACATCGGCTTCAGAGAGTTGATTGATAAGCGACTGCAGCGGGAGCCTGTTCGTATAGACATTCCACAAAGGCCCCGGTCTCTTCGCCTTGCGTTTCACCGTAGCGCTTGGCCAACCCAAGATCTTTTTCGTCGGGTTCTTGACCCACTCAGGAAGCGCGCGCACCGGTGACAGGAGCGTTGGCGAGTCGAGAATCTTCCTGATCGGCTTTTTGATCCAGCGCGGAGATAAAGCAGTAGGTTTCAAAAGCACACCTTCTTACGTAGTTGATACTGAGCTTCTCGTAGGCGAGCCCTGACGTATTTCGCGGCCTACCAAAAATGAAAAAGCAGGCTAACCGCGAAAGGCCTTACTACTATCGAGAAGCGATAGATATTCAGGCGTTGAGAGATTAAGAATATTGGCCGTCAGATCATTCGCGGTGAACACTCCATTAAGAAAAAGAGCGCGCATCAGATCAAATTCAGCTCGCAAATCATGAGCTCGAAACAAATCGTTGAGAATCGAATCCGCAGCGATATGCTCGTCCTTGGGATCACGGTATCCCGTGGCAAACGCTTTTGTCCCCGTGTAGAGGTCGACATTGAATATACGAATCTCGCTCGGTTCGAACGGAATGACGTCATAGAGGATACGCGTGATTCCGAGTGGGGAGCCGAGGAACAAGAGCGAGTAGTCATGCCGATAGAAGCGCATCCAGGGAGCGTTCTCCAGCTCCCGGGCGAGGGCGGTGTACAGGACCGGACGTAAGACCGCGAGCTTGATGTCCCCTGACTCGGCAGCCTCACGAATTTCCGACAACAGCGAACCAATATCTGTCGACGAATAGTATGAAATGTCCGTACGAGCTCCGCCGGTCAGGGCGTGCTCGCGAACAAAGTCTCGCCTGAATCGAGGTCGTATCACTGTGTCGAAGCCATCGATCTCTTCGCCGTGTAACTCGGCAGAGGGCGACGGCCCGACGATGGCTACGCGCTTACCACGCACCAGCTCGTCCATCCTGTCGCTGCCGGGCAGCGGGAGGCCTGGTGGGTCGAGTCTTTCATAGTCGATGAGCGGGCCTGGATCACCCATTGCCAAGGAAGCGTCGGCAGCAAGCTTCTTCATGATCAGCTCTTCGCGGCGTCCACGCGGAGTCCACGGCAGAGGCTGAAACATCTCCAGGACCTGCGCAGACCGGCCGAGATAAGCCAACGCTTGGGCGCGCGCTTGCAGCTCATTTAGCGACTCGCCGAGCCGTAGGGTGTTGTGCAGTTCACGCAGCGCGAGAATTTCTTTGACTTCAAAAGCCGGAGTGAAGCGACCAATATACTGAAGACGCGCGGCGATGGACCGTACGAGTTCCTTTTCGAACTGCCCTCCTGCCAAGACATATTTGCGCAAACGGTCGACCATATCCGAGACATCGGTTTCGACTTCTGGGGCGTGAAAGAGGCGTTCGAAGTCTAAAAACAGTTCCTCCCGCTGAGTATCGGGGTTTTGGGCCTGTTGGCCCATGAGGAAATTCCAGCCGTCCCACCGCTCTGTGCGTACCGAAACTGAACTCAAGCGGGCTGCCGCTCCGGCGATCTCCGGGTCGATCCCAAGGGCGACGCGATATGCCTCAGACGCACCTTCAAAATCAGATATTTCCGGCTTCTGCAGGGCCATGCCAAGTTGAACTGCGATCGCTGCATCAGGTCGAGCCTCGAAGGAGGTCTGCAGATGAGTGACCGCCTCAGCTGAATGCCCCAGATGCAGAAGTAGGGTACCCATCGCAGCGTGGAGGGCCGAGTCGTGCGGCGCGAGTTCGAGAGCCTCCGTGAGCACGCCCAGCGCCTCTGCGCGCCGCCCGATGCCCTGGGCAATGAGCCCAATCTTCGGATCATTGTATAGGCCGTGGGTTGTGTCCTTGCGCAAGGCTTCCGCTAAGAGAAGTCGGAAGCTGACGTCTTGCGGCGCGTGCTCAACCTGAGCCCGACGCACTTCCACCAACTGATTTGTCTCACCAGACAGCGCAAAGGCATTGACCACCAGGCCGACACGTCGGGTGTAGCCACTCGTGACGAAGAATGCCGCCGCACGCGACGCTAAGACTGGGTTGCGAATGACTAAGGCACTTCCCACTCGTGCGTGCAGCGTCTTCCACAGGCGCGGGGAAAGTCGGCTCGGACCGGTGAACGCCCAAAGATGAAAGAGCGCACTACCCGCAAGACCGCCGTTCGTCGCAACACTAGCGAATACCATGCGCACGTTAGATTTGAGCACGCGCACTGGCCGCGTACCCCCGCCTTCCGATCTATTGGCCAATGCCGGCACTGAGCCGCTCCTGGCTGAAGCTGTTGACGGCATTTGCAATCGAGAAGTCAATGGGCTCATTGATATCAATTGCTTCGATTTTTGACACCTCAATCAACGAAGGGCTAAACCCTACTCGACGATGGTGCTCCAGCAAAAGATCGCGCCGATACACGTACAGACCGGTTGTCTCCGAATACATTGGCGTTAGATCTTGTGTTCGAGCAATGTTAAGAGGGTCGAAATTCATTGGGCGGCCGTCAATCCAAAAGAATTCCTGCACCTTTGCCACTGTAAGTGCCGAATCGAAGTCGCCACTTTGCACATCGCTCACGGCGCGGTTGATAGTCTCCGGGGAGAGGAATGGTGCCGTGGCATGTGCGAGCACATAGACATCTGCGACGATATCATTCGCAAATGCAATCAAAACATCAGTAATGGGGGTGTCAGATCTGTCCAAGATAGGGTCGCGCTCAAGAAAGTGGACCCCCGTGGGCAGCTGATGCATTAGACGGGTATCGCTGCAATAGACAAATACTTCATCTATGCCATCAGCCTGCCCGAGCGAACGAAGGATGTGTTCGAAAAGCGGCGTGCCGTCATCAAAGGCCTTTGTGTTCTTTCCTGGCAAACGTTCATTGTTTAACTTCATCGGCACGAAAGCGACGGTTTTCACGATGTCTCCTCAAAGCTGCTGGTACGGAGCCTGTCGGCTGAGATTCCTAAAGGGGCCACAAGGCCGTAAGCGATGCGCCAGGCCACCTCGGCCATCTTGATGTCTCCGGAGTGCGGATTTCCGACGATCTCGCCGGGCCGGGGATAGCTGTACTGCCCGTGAGGACAAATCGCTTGTCGTTCCCCGCCTGGAGTGGATTTCCGAGATCTCATTTTCGGAAGGTTCTTGGGGGTCAAAGGATCGTTGCCTTCCCGAACTATGCGGCGGCAAGGAACGCAGCATCGAACCGCGCCGACCGTACGAGGAATGATGCGCGGGTTCCCAACGGAGCGGAATCGGATGCGCAGTGGAGCAAGGGGTTACCGATGGTGTCGAACAATTCGTCGTCGGCTCCATATGAGTCTGCGTACCCCCGCGCGGTAGTGCGTCGGGCGTGCATGCGGCTCATTTGGCGACCGTGTATTTATGGTGTTCGCTTGCGGTCACTCGCTTGATCGGCGAGCCCACAAGGACTTGAGCCCTTCGAACGTTCTCTACATATTCCTTGAAGCTGGTCGTCGTGAGGTCGACGGCCACCGCATCAAAGTGAGCCCATTCGGTATTTCCAAGCTTGACATGCTTCTCCACCATGCCGGCTCCCGCAGCAACGGCCAAAGCTGAGCCCATCCAGCCAGCATCGTGACTGGAGTACCCGGGAACAATGTTCGGGTGAGTCCGGGACAACTCGCTGTAGCGTCGCACGACCCCGATGTTGCAATGTTCCTGAGGCGTCGGGTAGGCAGAGTTGGCGTGCAGTAGATACAAGGTCTGCTGGTCGCCGAAGGTGGCGAGCACCCATTCTTCGAAAGCCTGATCGGTCATACCGGTCGAGAGCACCAAAGATCCTGCGTAGTTGTTCGCAACGTACTCCAGGTAGTCCCGATGCTCGGAAATAGTGCTCGGCAGCTTCATCATGGCAGGTTCGAGCTCCACCAAATATTCAAACGACGATTTGTCGAGTACAGATGCGAACCAGCCGATCCCCAACTCGGTAGACAGACCGTCGATGAAATCGAAGTCATCACGATCGAGTTCGAGTGCTTTTCGGTAGTCACCAAAGCTCGACCCAAAGGGCGATACATATGGTGCAGCAAGCTGCTCCGCAGTGTAGAAGGTATCGACATTTCGCTTCTGGAACTTCACGAAGTCCGCTCCAGCCGCGCTTGCCTCGCGAATCAGACGCTCAAGGCGTTGCCGGTCCCCAAAGTGGTTGGTGGTGACCTCTGCCGTGATGAGAACCGGCTGTGCCTCCACCTTCTCCTCTCCGGGGTAGAGGGGCGCCGGAGCGAGGAGTGCGTTCAGCCCGGCCGGTGACATCTCCGATAAATCCAGCATGCCGACATGCACGATCTCGACCTTCGAGTCCTTCAGCATGTACATCGCATTCCGAACGAAATGCTCCTGCATCTGTAGGCGGGCGCGGGCATCGCCGGTGGTCTCGGGTTGATAGGCGCTCTGCACGGCTCGCGCATAGCCCGAATCAGGATCGAAATCGAAGCCGAGCAAGTAGACCGACTGCGTGCGGTTCGCTGCGGTAGCCGCAAACTGGGCCAGCTCAAGCGCCGTGAGCACCATCATTTCCTCGATGAGCAGCTCCCGCTCGTCCACGAGCCTGCTCATCATGAGGTCTGCTGTGTCATTGCCCAGCGGTTCGTAGGCGAGTTTCACCACAGTTGCTCCGGGAGCCTCGAAATCTCTCGATGTGAGGTAGGCCTTCGACTGAAAACCGTTGTCGGCAATCGATTCGGCTACCCAGCCGTCATGGAATATCGTCACGTCCGCGGGCGTAATGCGTTCTGCGTCGTTGAGCGCGATAACGAAACAGTTATCAAAAACGCCGGGGCTTAGCCGATCAACGGATGCTCCCTTGCCCAGAATCAGAATTCGATCCGTGTCGTATGTCGACACGATACCTGCGACCAGGTTCGAGATACTCGCCTGCATATACTTCCCCATCTATTTCTACTAAACATCCGTGCTCAAGCGCCAACATGACGCCTCCGAGCAAATCCCAAGAAAATGCTCCGACCGGATTTACAAAACGCCGGAAGGAGCCGTGAATCACATTCATTAAGTTAAAGACAGCGCAGCCCGAAATGCGGGCCTCGCCGGTGACAGCTAGCTCTGAAACCAGCTCATCAGAGATGGACGAAGAGAATCCCGTTATCCGCGACACAACAGGCGTAATGCGATCTCCGGTCAACAGCCGTTGACCGAGTTCCGGCAAAAGAAGGAGGCTGCCGGCGTGAGAACCGTCTCTCCACAATGTCAGGGAGATGCCCCACTCTTGCAAGCCCGAACAGAAATTTTCCGTGCCGTCGATCGGGTCGAGCACGGCGGTCCAGCCGTCCAACGTGCGGCTGCCCGGAGCGTATGTCTCT
>Ga0314774_1000990_pt1 | contig 19743 bp, 21 predicted proteins | sample MetaGCBIA2018_FD_204515 | JGI IMG/M metagenome (GOLD analysis project Ga0314774, IMG submission 204515) | Cryopeg brine microbial communities from Beaufort Sea near Barrow, Alaska, United States - CBIA 2018 | ecosystem: Environmental > Aquatic > Marine > Coastal | place: USA: Alaska | collected...
TCCTTTTCTTCGGTAAAAAAAACTTATGAAATTAACGTATATCGTTGAAGTAGATCCCCTTGTGCATTCTGGGATCATAAAGAAAATAAACAACCAGATTTCGCTCTGGCGAGAGCAAGGAAACGAGGTGCAAACGCTCATTCTTTGGCCAAATGCATCCACAAGTCAAGATAAGAAATATCTTGAAGGAACGTATTTCTCAAATAAAGTATTGGATCGATTGCCGCAAGGCTTCTTGAATACGTACCTAACGAAAGTCACGGCTCTAAAACAGATAAAAAATGCGCTGGAAGATTTTGATCCTGATCTGGTTTACATTCGTCAGAATATCTGGTATCCCGGTCTGCCCAGTGTTTTAAGGCAGTATAAGACCGTTATGGAACTCAATTCGGTAGATTATATGGAAATGGAGTTTTACTCTAGCCTCAAGAAAAAAGTGTATTTATGGGGCAAAAAACGACTTCTAAGGGCAGTTTCTGGGCTCGTTGCTGTTTCTCCTAATATTCTGGAGCATTACAGGGAATATAAAATTCCGAAAAAAGTTGTTTCGAACGGTATTGACCTTAGTAAATTTGAAGTAAAGAAAGCCCCCAAAAAGAAAAAAGAGCAAACAAACCTTATTTTTGTTGGAAGCGCCAATATGCAGTGGCACGGGCTTGATAAAATTGTTGAACTGGCAGGGAAGTTTCCCGATTATTCTTTTGACATTGTGGGTTATGAGCGAAAAGATGTAAGCGAAAATATCCCACAAAATTTTACTTTTCATGGCTGGGTTAACAGCGAGCAGTTGCAAAGGCTTTACCAGAACAGCAATCTGGGCATTGGTTCTTTCGGAAATCACCTAGTGGGGAAAAAAACAGACAGTACGTTAAAGGTTTTAGAATATCTAGCTAGTGGCCTGCCAGTCATTTTGGGTCATCGCGATACAGATTTTCACGATGCGGATTTTCTTTTTAAAATCACTGATGAAAGTAACAAACTATTGCCAGCCGAACAGATTAAAGCTTTTATAGAAAAAAATAAAGATAGAAAAGTCACCCATGAAGAACTGAAAAAAATAGATTCTAGTACAAAAGAAGGGGAGCGCCTTCAGTTTTTTAAAGACCTTGTAAATAAGTAGCCAAAACCGTTGTTAGTGAACAGTACTGCCGAAATCGTCATCTTAATACCGCATTATAACAATCCTGAGGGGTTAAAAAAATCGTTGCAGACGATACAGGAAGAGAGCAACATTAATATTCTTATAGTAGATGATGGTAGTAAAAAATTGCCGATAAATGAGTCTGCATTGCAGGATAATCTGCCTACTTTTCTTCATCTTAATTATATTTATCTGGAAAAAAACAGAGGGATAGAGGAGGCGCTTAATACCGGTTTACGGCATATTTTATCAACAAACTATACCTATATCGCCCGTCTTGATTGTGGCGACCTTTGCGCACCGGGGCGTTTTCTCAAACAAAAAAAATTTATGGAAGACCATCCAGGACTGGGACTGGTAGGTTCTTACGTTCATTTTATTGATAGTGGCAACAACTGGCTATATGATTTGAAACCGCCTACCGGCCATGAGCAAATAAAACGGAAAATGCATGTAAATGCTATGTTTATTCATCCCAGTATCATGCTCAAAACCGAAGTGATAAAAGAAGTGGGTGTGTATCCTACAACGTATCAAGCCGCAGAGGATTTTGCTTTTTTCTTTAAAATTATAAAGCAGTTCAAGACAGCAAATATTCCAGAATTTCTGGTGTCTTGTGAGGTTAATACTGGTGGAATCTCACTCACGAGAAGAAAAGAGCAACTGGCCAGCAGGATGCAGATTCTAAAAGAAGAATTTTATTGGGGTTTTTATCCCTGTTATGGTTTAGTTCGTAATTTTATAATCAGCAAGTTGCCCTATTCCTTGATCCATAAAATCAAAAAAACGCTCAGGTGAATATAATCCGGGAATTCAAGACAGATAGGCTCCAATTTTTTTACGATACCCTTTTAGCCCTACTGGCATTCTGCCTTCCGCTGTCTAGCGCCATCCCCAATCTGCTGCTTATACCCATCGCTGTGCTTTTGTTTTTTAAATATAACAGCAAGGCAATTTCCTTTAAACGGGTTCTTTTCTTTGTGATTACGCTAGCTTTTCTTATGGTACTTGCCATTATAAAATGGAGGCTTTTTGCCGAATTTGGCTTCTATTCACGAATTTTTATAAGTCTTTTGCTCCTGCTTGCTATACCGCAGGTAAACCGTCTCAAATATGTTGAGACTGCATTTATTAGCGGGGTTATACTTGCAACCTTGATTGCAACTTACAATGTATTGGCCTTTGAACACTTTAAACTTTCCTTTTCCATATTTGGCAATACAGGAGCCGTAAATAAGCTGTTGCGCATAGAACGCCCATATTTTGGGTTTTTACTTGCTCTTGTGGTTTACCTATGTTTAAGACATAAAACGCTCGTCTATTATGCTATTGCCGCCTTTGCAAGCATTTTTTGCACCCTTATCGCTGCGCGTCTCAGTCTTGGGCTTATTGTGCTGTTATGGCTGGTGTGGCTGTATCAATGTTTAAAAACTGTAACAAAGTGGAGGGTCCCGCTTTTTCTGGGAGCGGTGCTTTTATGTGGTATTGTATTATTCAGCAATGAGAACCTTAAAAAACGTTTTAAAGTTCAGGATGATATGGATAGAAGCATTGCCCGTGCGCTTGATTATGAACCACGTTACGTCATCTGGCCGTGTGCGCTTACCACACTGAACGGTCCTATCGAAATACTTTTTGGTCTTGCTGGCAACGACCAGCTTGAAGACCGGCTGGTAAGCTGCTATGCGGAAGATATACAGGGCAACGCTTCAAAAAAAGCCTATTATCTAGATGAGAAATTTAACCCGCACAATCAGTTCTTGCACGTATTGTGTCTGGGTGGGGTGGTTACGCTGGTGCTTTTTGTATTAGGCTTCGGCAGGATTTTCTTTTCTGCAGGAACACCGTTTGACCTCAAGGTACTTACGGGTATGTTTTTTCTATTCTTTATTTTTGAAGCCCTGTTTTACCGGCAGTTGGGCTGTTATCTCATTGGTCTATTTTTGGGCCTTCTAGCCCGAAAATCGCTTTATTCGGGGTATTTTAAGGATGCTTCTTTATAAGTGGAAATTAGCGCTCTATAATTTTTTTCGCTGTCAAAGTACGTTTTACAGCGCTCCAGGCTATTTTTCCCCATTGTGATGCGCTGATCATGGTCAAGAAGTTGGTTTAATGCTTCGTTGAACCCTGGCAAATCATCGCATAAAAACCCCGTCTGCCCGTTTACCACTACATCTTTATTGCCTACTATATTAGTCGCGATGATAGGTTTTTCGAGGGCCATGGCTTCTAGCAGTGCAATGGGTAAACCTTCCCAGGCTGAGGTTTGCAGATAAATATCTATGCCGGCCAACTTTTTGAGACCGGCAGATCTTGAAACAAACCATCCGGTCACTTCTATATTGGGCGCATTGAGCTCCTGTTTCAATTCGCCATCACCTATCCATAAAAACTGAATATGGGGATTGGCCAAAGCAATTTTATTGAACAAAGAAGGGTTTTTTTGTGGTGTAATACGGCCCAGCACCCCTACAAGCGGTTTTTTTTGGGATTGGCTAGAAGTTTCAAGAACGCGCAGCCTTTCAATGTTGACACCATTACGAATCAATTTTGCCGGTCCTATTTTTTTGGCAAATTCATATTCGGTATCACCACAGGCTATAGTGGTGCCGCCCACCACAACCTGCGCAGTTTTTTCTATGGCATAATACATTTTAAGGGTAGTACTAGAAACATCTTTTCTTAAAAAGGAATACCCATGAGGAGTATAAAATAGCTTCGATTTTGATCGTGAAAAAAGATGCGCGGCGCGCCCTAAAATACCTGCCTTTGAGGAATGTAAATGCAACACATCTGGTTCAATTTTGCATAGAATAGCCTTAAGTTCACGGTATGCCCTAAAATCAGAACGAGGTGATAGCTCCCGATCCATCGGGACCACGATAAGATTTATCTTTGGGCTGATCGTAGACCGTATTTTGCCGGGGTTCACACCATGTCTTTTCTCACTATAAATGATAGTGGTCTCTAGCGTATCTTCTTTGTCCAGCACTGCAGAGAGATCCCTAAAATAGGAATAAATACCACCCGTTAAAGCCTCAACAATGTGAAGCACTTTTAACTTTCGCATAGCGTAAAATTGGTTACTGCGAAGGTATTGCTTTTTTTTAAAAACGAGATCGCGATCGCTTCTGGGTTGAAGTTCATTTCAAGAAGGTTAACGGTAATTGTCTTTTCGGTTTTGAAGTATTTTACGGAGATCAATGCAAGATAAAAGCCTATAATGCGTTATATTGATTTTGACGTAATAACCTGTGCTTTTGAAGCTTTGGTATTCTTTATTATCTTTTAAATTTACGGTATCTTCGCGCCCCTCTTCTTTTTTATAAGTATTAGTATAACTAACTAAGCATGCATTCCAATTCTGGGAAATATTCTTTTGTGATAAGACCTTTGCTTTATGTAATGGACTTGCTTATAATACTGGCCCTGGCAGCAAAATTAATGACCGTCTCAAGAGGTTATCTTATTTTTTGCTGTTACATGATAGCAAGCTGGCTTATTACCGCAATGGGTCTGGGCTTTTATAAAGTATATCGCTTTACCCCGCTATTAAGAGTAGGCTACCTTTTGCTCAAACAATTTGTAATTTTTACCATGCTTGTTTTTGCCTTTTTTGGCGTTTACAAAGAGTTTAATCCTGCTTTTGACATTCTTGCCAGTTATATTTTGCTTTGTTCTGCTGGTATAGGTTTACTGCGCATTTTCTTGTTTGTGCTGCTTAAAAAATACCGCATTATCATGCGTCGTAATATACGGCGTGTGGTGATTTTGGGTGAAAATGCAAAAACTAAAAGGCTCAAAGACTTTTTTAGCAATCCAGAGTATGGATATGAAATAATAAAAACCTTTGATTTTAGGACGAAGGAAATCTCAATAGATGAGATTATAGAATTTGTGATCAATGAAGATATTGATGAAGTGTACTGCTCTATTGCAGAGCTAAAAAACACTGAAATAAATAGGATGATCGATTTTGCAGATAACAATCTGAAAACGATCAAATTTCTACCTGATAATAAAGAGATTTTAAGCCGAAAGCTCAACTATCAATATTACGGCATAACCCCTATACTTTCACTGCGCAATATTCCACTGGATGCACCGCTCTATGCTTTTTTAAAACGCAGTTTAGATATTGTCATTGCACTGCTGGTCATTGTGGGCATTTTGTGGTGGTTAACGATCATCCTGGCTATTATAATCCACAAGCAATCAGGTTTGAGCGTATTTTTTAAACAGAAGCGTACAGGGTTGGATAATAAACCTTTTTACTGCTATAAATACCGCTCTATGGCTGAGGTGAAATCTACGGAACAAGTCGAGAAAAATGACCAGCGCGTAACAAGAATCGGTCGTTTTATCCGGAAGACCAGTATCGATGAACTCCCACAATTCATTAATGTGCTCAAGGGCGAGATGTCTACCGTAGGGCCTAGACCTCACCCACTGTATCAAACCGACTTCTATCACCTACGTGTAGATAGATTTATGATCAGACATCTCATAAAACCCGGTATTACCGGTCTTGCACAGGTGAGCGGTTATAGAGGGGAAGTTGCCAATGAAATGGATATTAAAAATCGTGTACGTTTTGATATTTTTTATATCGAAAACTGGTCAATCCTCATGGATCTACGCATCATGATTAAAACCATAATAAACGCCATAAAGGGAGACGAAAAAGCCTACTAGGTCATAAAAAATAGTGCATAAGTAACTTTATCGTTTACCCATTATCAAAACTTCAAAAAATACCTATATTTCAAAAATTTTTAGTAAAGTTTGTTAAAAGGAAATCCCTTTTTTTTGAATTTTTATAGGTAAAAACCCAGCCTTCACATCTTAAGCTTTGAAGATCAATAAATTAATCAATCGTTAGAATGGCATCGGTAACTGGCAGATATTCTTATTTACTTAGACCGTTATTGGTGTGTATAGACCTAATCATTTTGTTGACAGCGACAATAATGATAACACTTCCAGCGCGTATTCGGCCCATTTTATATATTTATATTCTTGCTAGCTGGTTTATATTGACAGTGGGAAACGCCTTCTATCAAGTATATAGATTTACTACTTTATTAAAGCTTATCTATCTGTTATTGCGCCAGCTAATTCTTTATACGCTGGTCATCTTTGCCTTTTATGGATTTGTAAAAAATGTAAACGTTCAGCTTTTAGAAATCTTTGAATATATAAGTTGCTGTTTTATACTTATTGCTTTTGTTAAAATAGGTATTTTTAACCTGCTCAAAAAATATAGAACGCTACTGGGGCAAAATAAAAGACGTGTAATTATCTTGGGTAAAAACCCAAAAACACAGCGTTTGAAGGACTTTTTTCAGAATAATCCCGCATATGGTTATGAGTTTGTGCATATGTATGATCTTAAAAAAAAAGATAAAACCCTAGACGACATCAAAGCTTTTGTACTGCAGTATAGAATAGATGAGATATACTGTTCTATCGCAGAACTGAAAAATGAAGAATTGTCAGCATTGGTCAATTTTGCTGAAAACAATCTTAAAACATTAAAATTCCTGCCAGATAATAAGGAGATCTTTACAAAAAAGATTGAATACCAGTATTATGGCATAACTCCCATTATATCCCTACGTTCTCTGCCCATAGATAAGCCCTTAAACCGTTTTTTAAAGCGCCTTTCAGATATTGTTATGGCGATTATAGTCATTTTCGGTGTGCTGTCTTGGCTGGTTCCCATAATCGCCATATTTATAGTACTTGAATCTAAAGGCCCTGTATTTTTTAAACAAAAACGTAACGGTCTGGACGGTAAAGAATTTTACTGCTTTAAATTCAGATCAATGCATCTTAACGCGCGGGCCCATTCCAAACTGGCAAGCAAAAACGACAAGCGTATCACAAATGTAGGTCGCTTTTTACGCAAAACCAGTATTGATGAGCTCCCACAGTTTGTAAATGTTTTGCTGGGCGAAATGTCTGTGGTTGGTCCCCGGCCGCACATGGTGAGCATCACCCATCTATATGCCGCCAAAGTTGATAAATTTATGGTACGGCACTTGGTCAAACCCGGCATTACCGGCCTGGCGCAGATAAGCGGGTACCGCGGGGAAATGGAAAGCGAAAATGATGTCAAAAATCGAGTTCGCTTTGATATTTTTTATATCGAAAACTGGTCGGTTCTGATGGATTTGCGCATCATTACAAAAACGATAGTAAAATCACTAATTGGGGACGCCAAAGCGTATTAAAAACCGAATCATGGTCTCGATAATAACCCCTTTTTACAATGCTGAAAAATACCTGGCAGAAAGTATAAAAAGCGTTGTGGCACAGACCTGCACACTTTGGGAACTGGTGCTCATAGACGATTGCTCTACAGATAAAAGCGCGGCCATTGCTTTAAAATTTGTGCACGCCGATGCCCGTATCAAACTTTTCACGTTAGGGCAGAACAGCGGCGCGGGTATTGCCAGAAATAGGGGGATTGAAGAGGCAAAAGGAAACAAAATCGCCTTTCTGGATGCAGACGACTGCTGGAAACCACATAAACTCACTACGCAGTTGCAGTTTATGGAAAAAAATCAAGTGACCATTTGCTACAGCAGTTATACGCTGATGAATGAAAGCGGAAAACCGCTGGAAACAGAAGTAAAAGCGCTACCTGTCGTACATTTTAATAAACTCCTTCGGGCAAATTACATCGGTAATCTTACTGCGATCTATGACGTCGAAAAGCTGGGCAAAACCTACGCCCCAGTATTACGAAAACGGCAAGACTGGGCACTGTGGCTTGATCTCGTAAAAAAAGCGGGGAGCGCGTATGGTATTTCAGAATCGCTGGCCTTTTACCGCGTGCGCAAAGATTCTATTTCCAGCAATAAATGGACGATGTTGCGCTATAATTTTGCCGTTTATCATACCCATTTAAAGTATTCCCTTTTAAAAAGCACGTATTTGATGCTACGTTTTTTATGGGAGCAACTGCTTATAAAACCCCGTCAGACCAGAAAAATCAAATCAGCGAGTTGAACTGTTTAAGTTTACCGCTGGGGCTGCGCTGCAATGCTTTCACCCGTTTTAGAACGATAGTAACACCGAGTTCCAGATAATCAATCATCGCTTTGTTAACCGCTGTTTCCTCTTTTTTGTTCAATGGGCGATCGCTCACATAAATTATTTCAAAATGTGCTAAAGCCGTTTGGGTCACCACAATTTCTTTCATATTTGCGGTGGTTTCCATTGCGGTTTTGGTGACGTAATAAAAGGCGAGTCCAGGTACGGTTTTTCCACTGGGCAGGTGTACATTATCGTTACTTCTTCCGCTCAATTCCTGCAAAAATAATCTTCCCGTTTTATGATCACGGTTTAAAATACCCAGATCGCCTATCGCATAGCGCACAAAAGCCTGGGCTTTGTTGTAAAGCGAAGTGATCACAATCCGTCCTTTTTCACCGTCAGGCAAAATTTTACCAGCGTCATCAACAATTTCTATAAACAGTAGTTTTTCATCAATTAATAGTTGTTTTTGGTCATTTTCAAAGGCAATAAGGCCAGTTTCCGAAGCGCCATATTCATTGATGACCGGCACGCCGAGCTGGCGCTGTATTAATTGGCGGTCAGTTTCAAAAAGCATTTCGCTGGTCACAATGCAACTTTTTAAAGAAGAACAGACCTGTTTCAATACCACATTTTTTTCCTTCAGAAATTTGGAAAACAGGAGTATACTGCTCGTGTAGCCATTTATATAGTCAAAAGAAGTGTTTTTGAAGGTTTTGAGGAAGTTTTCAAAATTCTCAGGATCCAAGTCAAAAATAGCGAACCGGTAGCGGTTGCTCAGCAGATCTTTAAACCGCTCCTTAACCCGATTTTTTCCGCGCAGCGGAATACCATAAAAACGCGCCTGCCGGTCACCCGAAAGATCAATGTCGCGCAATTCATAATGCGCATAAAAGGACGCCCAGGACAGCGCGTGGCACCATTTATCTTTGGCGAAATAAAAAGGCGTGCCAGAAGAACCTGAAGTTTTTCCCAAGTACACATTTTTCTTTAAAAAATCTTGAGAAAGTGTATTTTCAAGTGGTTGTTGCAGGTCGATTTTGGTTAGAATGGGCAATTCTTCCCAGGAATCAAAGTGTTGCAAACCGGTAAAATTGGCGTAAAATGGGTTGTTTTTGAGGTGATAATGCGCAATTTCAAGCTTTTTTTTAGCTATATAGTTTTTATGCTCTTTGGCATTCTGCTTTTGTAGCCTTTGCAGTTCTTGGCGTGCGGCAGTAATGGGATAGCCGGAAAGGCGCAAACTAAGGTCAAAGAGATTCAAAGGCTTAAAATTAGTAAGGCAAGTTACAAACAATTAATTTTGATGAATCTAAAAAAACCAACTCCACATTATGCATATACTTATTTTAGGTTCCGGTGGCCGCGAGCATACTTTTGCCCATAAAATAGCCGAAAGCAATAACTGCAGTAAACTTTTTGTGGCTCCGGGAAATGCCGGTACAGCGGAGATCGCAATTAATTATGACCTTGATCCTACTGATTTTGAAACTGTGAAAAAACTGGTGCTTGCCGAGCAGATAGAAATGCTCATCGTAGGTCCCGAAGCGCCACTGGTAAAGGGTATTTATGACTTTTTTCAGGATGATAAAGAACTGCGGCATGTTAACGTGATAGGCCCATCGAAGCGAGGTGCTTTGCTAGAAGGGAGTAAGGAACGCGCTAAGGAGTTCATGGGATTATACAACGTTCCTACAGCCGCTTATAACTGCTTCACCGTAAAAAGTCTGGACGCCGGCAAAAAATTTCTAGAGGAGCTGGAATCGCCTTATGTTTTGAAAGCTGACGGACTTGCCGCAGGTAAAGGGGTCGTGATCTTGGAGGATCTGGATGAGGCTAAAGAGGAACTTGAACAGATGCTCACGCACCAGAAATTTGGTGCGGCCAGTGAAAAAGTCGTGATCGAAGAATTTCTTGACGGTATAGAATTGAGCGTTTTTGTGCTCACCGATGGTGAAAATTATATCACGCTGCCCACTGCAAAAGATTACAAACGCATCGGTGAGGGCGATACTGGCCTTAATACCGGTGGTATGGGCGCCGTTTCGCCAGTTTCTTTTGCAGACGCTGCATTTATGCAGAAAGTGGAAGAAAGAGTCATAAAACCTACGATAAAAGGCCTGAAGGAAGAGCAAATCGACTATAAAGGCTTTATTTTCATCGGACTCATAAAAATAGGTGATGATCCTTATGTGATTGAATATAACGTACGCATGGGCGATCCTGAAACCGAAGCCGTATTGCCGCGCATTAAAAACGATCTGGTTGAGGTTTTTACCAAAGTGGGCCAGCAAAAACTTAACGAAGTCACGCTAGACCTGGATGAAAGGGCGGCCGCCACAATTGTGCTCGTGGCTGGAGGATATCCAGAAAACTACGAAAAGGGAAAAGTAATAACCGGAATTGAAAACGTACAGGGCGCACAGGTTTTTCAGGCAGGGACGCGTCTAGAAAATAAGGATGTCGTTACTGCTGGTGGAAGGGTGCTGGCTGTTACCGCTCTGGATGTAGATTTTAAACAGGCACTCAACAAAGCCTATACCGAGATTGAAAAAATAAGTTTTGAAGGGATGAACTACCGCAAGGATATCGGTTTCGACCTTTAAAAACGGCAATAAAGGTCTAAAAATGGGTAAATAACACCTGATTTCCGAAGAAAATCAGAAAGGGGATTTATTTATTTTTAGACCTGATTTCAGGAATTGAATTAATGGGCAGATTTTTCATCACCCACAAAAAATTCTATTGATTTGCCAGAGTCGCGGTGAGATTCTGCATAATAATCACGCTCATCTTCTTTAAAAAGATTCAATTTAAAGATCCAGAAGCTAAACGCAGCGGCCATAGTAAGTACGAAGATCCAGTTGATCGAGTTTGCAAAAAACCAGCTCTCCACTTGAAAGGAGCGCAGCCAGTCTAAAGGTGCAAAAGCGACGTTTACAAAGAAATCCTGAATTCCGTAAAAAAAATCTTTCAATTCCATAAGGGTATATTTTTGCCTGCCCACCTATATTTGAGCAAAGGCTTAGCAAAAATATAAAAATAGAACCTTGTTTTTGTTTTTATTTTTGAAAATTTGCCGCGAGCAGACCAGTTTGGCTTTTGACTTATAAAACCACTATTTTTAACCGCTAAGGGATCACCAGTTATGCTAAGACGCTTTTTTGCCTCTTCAAAACCTATAAATTTCGTGGTCATTGGGATTGTTGTGGTTCTTTTTTTGGTCATGTACTCACTGGCCACATGGGAAAACCTATCTGCTGGTGATTTTATTGTACATAAAATCGGTATTATTATCGGTTTCCTTCTCACGCTGGGTGTGTTTGATTTTGTCGTGAAAAAAAACGTGCTAACCCGTAAAAATAGTTATGCAGTATTGTGTTTTGCGCTTTTTTGCCTTGCGGTACCGGCCATTTTTTCACATGCCCGCGTCATTGTTGCCGGGTTCTTCATCATGCTTGCCTTACGACGTATCTACAGCCTGCGGTCTAAAACAGATACCCATAAAAAAATATTTGACGCTGCGTTTTGGATCTTTATAGCTTCCCTTTTTTATTTTTCAAGCCTGCTATTTTTAGTCCTGCTCTATTTTGCAATTATTTTTTACTGCGCCGGTAATTATCGCAACTGGCTCATGCCTTTTGGAGCGTTGCTGGTGGTACTTCTGCTGGGAACTACTTACGCACTATATACCACGGGTATAATGGCGTTTATAGAAGGCTATATTGTTTATCCCAGCTATGATTTTACCAGTTATAGTTCACCAAAACTACTTATACCATTAAGCTTTTTTCTGGCGCTCTATCTCTGGACGATATTCAAGTATCTTGCATTGCTCAACGCAGCTTTCCAGACTCATAAACCGGCTTTTGCTCTGGTCATAATAGCATCACTTATTGCACTTGTGATTGCGGTGGGTTTTGCACCTGTACGCAACGGCAGCGAATTTTATTTTCTTTTTGGCCCCCTGGCCATACTGACTTCTCGATATGTAGAAAGGAGCAAAAGCAAATGGTTTAACGAGTTTTTGCTCTGGATGATTGTAGCGCTTCCTATATTGCTTATAATATTCCTGTAGGAACTCGCGGCAGGAGCGGAACGGGTACTCCGTCAAAAAACAATATCTTTGCCAGCAATCTGTAGCGCTATTTTACCGCTTCCGCGAAAACTTAACTCCAATTGTTCTTATATGGATGATTGCACAATACGATTAGCATGATTACACATACGTCAAACCGAATTTTTCAGAAGGTTATAGAAGTCTACCATGATAAAAATGATGTAAATCAATCTTTTAATAACCCTTATAACAAGGAAATTGATGAACTGGAACATCTGCTTTACAGAAAGAGTTGGATAGATACAGTGCAGTGGCATTATGAAGACCTTATACGCGATCCTAACATTGATCCTGTGGAAGCGTTGAAACTCAAGCGGAAAATTGATGCATCAAACCAAGACCGCACTGATATGGTAGAGTATATTGACGCCTATTTTCTTGATCAGTGCCACAACATTGATGTCAAGGAAGACGCCACCATAAATACCGAAAGTCCGGCGTGGGCTTTAGATCGTCTTTCTATTTTGGCATTAAAGATCTACCACATGCGCGAAGAGGCAGACCGAAAAGACGCCTCAAACGCACACCGTATGGAATGTCAAAAAAAGCTTGATATATTGCTAGAACAGCGCGCCGATCTCACCGCAGCCATAGACAGATTGATCAGGGATATTGAAGAAGGCCATAAATACATGAAAGTCTATAAACAGATGAAAATGTACAATGACGACGAACTAAACCCCGTGCTGCGTGCGCAAAAAAGCAAATAAAAGTACAGATGGCACCGGTTCCATTTTGGTAATTCGCCTTTCTGCGATGGGCGATGTGGCCATTGCGGTGCCCGTACTCTTGGCGCTTACTGCTCAATATCCAGATGTGCGTGTTACCGTGCTCAGCAAGGCTTTTCTGGCGCCACTGTTTGAACAGCTTCCACAGGTAGATTTTAAGGCTGCCGAAGTCAAGGGAAAACATAGTGGCGTAGGAGGATTATATAAACTTTTTCTCGAACTTAAAAAGAAGAATTTTACCGCTGTGGCAGATCTTCATGGCGTGATCCGCTCGCACGTGCTCAGCGGTTTTTTTAGGACTTCGGGTGTTAAAGTGGCCAAAATAGACAAGGGGAGAAAAGAAAAAAGTGCGCTTACGCGGAATAAAAACAAAATCTTCAAACCCTTAAAAAACACGCATCAGCGATATGTTGACGTTTTTGAGAAACTCGGTTATCCCATTGCGCTTAATCAACCGTATTTTTTAGAAAAACGTCAAATAAATTCCGAAATAAGCCAAAAATTGGCTTTTTCAGGTCAAAAATTGATCGGTTTTGCGCCTTTTGCAGCGCATGAAGGAAAGAAATATCCGCTTTATCTTGTAGAAGCTGTAATATCCGCGCTCGCGGAAGAAAATGGCAATACAATATTACTTTTTGGAGGTGGCGAAGAAGAGGTGAAACAGTTGAATATTTTAGCTGAAAAATACAGGAACACGATTAATATCGCTGGCAGGTTCTCATTTAAAGAAGAACTTGATATTATCTCAAATCTCAATCTTATGATCGCTATGGATAGCGGCAACGGTCATCTTGCGGCAATCTATAACGTCCCTGTAATTACGATTTGGGGTGTAACACATCCGCATTTGGGATTTGCCCCTTACCAACAGCCAGAAGAGAATCAGATTATTGCCGATAGGGAGAAATTTCCATTGATCCCAACTTCCGTTTATGGCAATAAAATACCAAAAGGATATGAAAATGCAACGGAAAGTATTCCATCCCAAAAAATTATAGATCAGGCAAATAAGCTCTTAAAATAGGTGTTTTTTCAGAGGAAAAGGCGTAAATTGCAAATACAATAATTATTAATTGCATTAGCAATGAGCTCTAAAGATAAACATCAGGCAAAAGAACCGGTCGCTGCATACGCCACACCCGAAAAATTTCAGCGTTCCATCCGCATTCATCAGCCGGGGCAACCAGTACTGCAGATTAGGATAGACCAGCAGGAGCAACACTTTTTTCAAGAGGAAGCAAGGTTTAAAAATGGTCTTTCCTATGATGATATTGTTCCGCTTATTGCTTTTTTTGGTTATAATCAGCTAGAACTTTCTCAATTTCTCGATGTAAATCCCTCCACTATTTCCCGCTGGAAATCCCAAAATAGCGACTTGGGTAGTTTGCGTTCTAAAAACATTGTGGAGGTAGATAAAATCATTGCAAAAGGGGTGCGTATTTTTGGTTCTGCAGCTGGATTTCAGGAATGGCTGCACGCCACAAATACAGCGCTGGGCGATGTAAAACCCCACGATTTACTTAAAAATCCCTTTGAAGTGGAAACCGTTGCAAATACCTTAGAAGCACTTTCTTGGGGAAGCTACCTATAATGCTGTTTTACAGGGTTTATGAACAATTGGAAGGCCGTAGTCCGCTAGGTTTTGGGAAAGCGGCTGGACGCTGGAACCATAGCGGCACACCTATGATCTATTGCTCAAGTTCGCTCGCACTTGCCATACTTGAACTTTACGCCATTAAGGGCAGTGTGGTAAGTACAATGAACTGGCAAGTTGCGACTTTAGAAATCACCGCAGACATACCGTTTATAGAGAAGCTAGATTTGCCAGAAGACTGGGTTGCTCGGCCGTACCCTAAAAGTACTTTAAACTTTGGTACGGTCTGGGCTGCCCAGCAGATCGGGTTTTGCGTGGCGGTACCGTCTGTAAGAATCCCACTTTTCCGGTTTCCGGAAGAGCATAATTTACTGCTGAACCCTTTGTATCCCGATTTTTCTAATCATGTGAAGGTAATAAATACACAAACGATTAATTTTCAAATTAATAGGACCCAATAATAAAACTTTCCGAAGAACAAAATATAAATAATTTTTCCCTCTTTAAAACGGACGAAAATCTAGCCAGTTGAGTAGAAGTCGATGGAATTACATTTTTTAGAGAACAATAATTATATTTAACACTATTCTATTTAGAACAAATCTAAATAATCCTTAAGTTTGTTAAAAATGGACTTATGGAAAATGCAACTGTTATCTACCAAAACGAATTTGCGATTGCTTTTTACTTACCGACTCCAAACAATAGCAATCTAGCAGCGCAGGTGGTTTTTAGGGATTTGGGATTTTATCTTACCCTTGACGAACTCAAGAAATTTTCCTATCAGGCTGCGGAAGGACTTGCGCAGCGGAAGTGCGCAGATTGCCCGCATCACGATAATTGCCGCTCTTTACTTTTAAGAACACCATCCTCAAAAATGGATATGGCCGTAAGCCATAATGAACTTTGTTTGCTACGCGAGTTGCTTGATCACACCATTTTGCGCATAGAGGCTCAAAATTATATGACATTTGCTCTTAATTAGAAGTGAAAGTTTGAAGTTCAAATTGCTTTCCATCATAAACGCCGTAAGTAAAGTACTTGATCCAATCACCCAGATTATGATAGGTTGAATTTTCTCCTACTTCAATCTGCATAGGCAAATGCCGGTGGCCAAAAATAAAATGGTCATAATGGGCGGTTTCCAGCTTTCTCTTGGCGTAAAGCACAAGCCATTCATTGTCTTCACCCAGAAAAACCGAATCGTCTGTGCCGGAAATCAGTTTGTTTTTAACAGAAAGATGCTGAGCGATACGCACCCCAATATCAGGGTGAACCCAACGGAAAAGCCACTGAAAAAACGGCGATTTAAACACTTTTTTCATTCTTTTAAAGCCTTTATCTCTTGGGCCCAGACCATCGCCATGACCTATAAAAAAACGCTTATCGCCCAGTTGAAAAACTTGGGGTTCATGAAAGACGGGAATATCTAGCTCTTCCTTAAAATAATCGTCCATCCAGAGATCATGGTTGCCCACAAAAAAGTAAATGGGAATCCCACTATCCCGTAGTTCGGCGAGTTTGCCAAGTACGCGCACAAAGCCCTTAGGCACCACCGTTTTATATTCAAACCAAAAATCAAAGAGATCACCAAGCAAAAAAATAGCTTCTGCGTCGGTTTTTATGCTGTCGAGCCACTGGACGAATTTCTTCTCGCGAGGTTTACTTTCGGCGGGCGTGGGTGCGCCCAAATGGTTATCGCTGGAAAAGTAAATTTTCTTTCCGGTGGAAATCGGTATGGTGGCAGTAGGTTCAATCATGTGGGCAAAGATAGCAAAAACACGCGTTAGGGATAGCAGTGAAAATCCCACAGCTGCCGAAGCGATAGCGTAGGCCGCGAGGAATTGCAACGTATAGCCCGGCGGCCCTTTTTTGGGCAGCAACGCCCGGATTATTATTTATTTTATTGAAAAATATATACACGTTTAATTACTCTCCCTTTGAAGGCTGGGAGGATTGATCTGCAGCGTACCATTCTGCAAAACTGGTGTCGGTTTCCTGTAGTTTTAGAGAAAAAAGGGAGATATTATTAGGAAGGCGCTGGTTTATTTTTTGAGCGAAATCAATGACCATCATCTCACTGGTGGGCTGGTAATCTACGAGCAGCACATTATGGCCGCGAATTGAAAGTTCGTTTGCTAGTTCAACGTGGGGTGTATTTTTATTGAAGACCGTGGCGTGGTCAAAAACATCAACAATCTCCTCTTTGACGATCTTTTTAAGGTCTCCAAAATCGATCACCATACCGAACTTTACATTTTCCCGATCACTTATCGGCGTGCCAATAACGGTTACCGAAAGTTTGTAACTGTGGCCGTGTACGTTGCGGCATTTGCCGTCATAGCCGTACAGCGCATGGCCGGTCTCAAAAGAAAATAGCTTGGTAATACGTATGTTACTCATAAGTTGTTGTCTGTTTTACGGTATTTCTTGATTATCGCAACTATAGCCACAACAAGCGGCAATAAGAAAATCGCAATAAATCGGCCAAATATCAAGCTATTATATAGCGTTCATTTCCGCAATTTTTTATAGATTACTACTATGACCAGTGCCACGGCCAGCAGCATCCAGAAACCGTAACCGCTTAAAAACTGAAGAATATCCATAAGTGAAAATTAATTCAAGGGCAAAAATACCAATAATGCGAGTATTAAAACACAGAGCTGTCCGGAAATTGAGAACAGGTACAATTTATTCCAACTTTGGCTTAAACCGTTTCCTGAAATTGATGATGAGCGCCACTCCACGAATGAGCATCCACACACTAAAGGCAATCCAGATCGAGTAGAGTTTCAGCCCAAAATAATCACCAATGAAGATCGCAGGAACAAAGCCGAAAAACGTCGCCAGTAAAAGGACGTTGCGCAGGTATTTCATTTCGCCCATACCTTTAAAAATCCCATCAAAGATAAAAGCGATCGCGTTGAGCGGCTGCATGATGATAATGATAAAGAAAATCGCCGAATAACGAGCAATAACTGCAGGTTCTTTACTAAAAATAAGTCCCAGAGGTTCATAGAACAATACGCCCAGAAACATTAAAAATAGGGCGACGCCCACGCCGTAAAAACTTACTTTTTTACCCAGTTCCCACAGACCGATATAATCGTGGGCGCCCAGCAAACGACCGGCGAGAATATTGCCCGCAGCGGCATAACCGTCTATAAAAAAAGAGGAAAAAAGCCAGATATTGATGAGTATCGTTTGTGCGGCAATATAAGATGCGCCATAATCTGTGGCGAAGGAGTTGGCCAGATATAATGCTACATTTAGCGCTATGGTACGCACAAAAAGGTTGAGCGCCATACCAATAAGTCGGTACAATTCGGGATTTATGGGAAGCCGTAATTTAAGGGAAACATCGGTTTTCAAAAGCAATAAAATAAGCGATAAGAGCGCCATAAAACCTTGTGCGATCAAGCTGGCGTAAGCAGCACCGCGCAGACCAAGATCAGGTAGCCACCCTTCGATACCGTAAACCAGCATAAAATCAAGACCTATATTTAACGTGGCACCCGCGATTGCAACCACCATGGGCCAAAACGTATTTTGGAGTCCGCGGAAAATACCAAAAATCGCAAACGTGAGCAACGTAAGCGGAAAGCCCCAGACACGGATGCTGTAGTATTGCACACAATAATCCAAAATCACATTCTGGGCATTGTACAGGGAGAAAATACCGTTGATAAAAGGGAGCGTTCCGCCCAAGATGATTATGCTGAGAATGATATTGAAATAAATTGCCTGCGCAGGCAGATTCTTGATCTCGTCCAGTTTTCCGGCGCCATAATACTGCGCAATAATGGCCTGCAGTGCGCTGCGCGTTTGTCCCAGCACCCAGATCAAGGCCGAAATAAATGATCCTACGATCCCCACAGCGGCAAGTGCTTCGGTGGGATTGATCTCTATATTGCCCACCACGGCAGCGTCTGTGGCAGAAAGTATGGGTTCTGCAATCCCGGTGAGCAAAGCGGGAATCGCCAGCCGGTTGATATTTTTAAAGGAAAGTAGGGAGGAAGTCGTGGGCATGTATTTTATATAACAATGTAAAGCATTTAAACAAACATTTTCACCTTTCCTCTGGAGAGGTCAGAACTGCTATTTTCAGCAGTTCAGGGTGAGGAGAAATTAGCTGTTTAGGGGCAGTTCATAGCAGTAAAAAGGATGTTTGCTCTGTTTAGGGAAATACACGTTGCCAAGTTTATGATAGCCGCGTTGTTCATAAAATCTATTATTGCGGGTATTCTGACTGAAAGTATCCAATCTAACCGACTGAAAATTGCCCTTTATTGCCCAATTTTCGGCAAAAAGCATCAATTTTTGGGCATTTCCTTGGCCTTGACTATCGGGATGTACCGCCAATCTATGGATGTAAATTGAAGGTTTATCGTTTTCCGTAAGCCATTTAACGTTGTGATATATAAGATCCTTAAAGGTGGAAATAACAATGGAACCCCAGAGGTTTCCGTCGTTTTCAAGCACATAGAGTTCTTTTCGTTTTACATCATGTTCAAACGCTTCGCGGGAAGGGTAGTCGTCGTTCCACTGATGAATACCGTTTGCGATCATTTTAAAGGCACAAGCGCGCGTTATTTCCAGTATTTGATCGATTTCTTCATTTTTGGCAAGACGGATCATGGTGGTAATTTTTGAATTAAAGCACAAACTTAAACAATGCGTAAATACCTTCTTTTTTTAATGTAGAATTTAGCTATATTTGCCCTCTCGAAATAAAATTTGGGGATGTAGCTCAGTTGGCTAGAGTGCTTGACTGGCAGTCAAGAGGTCGTGGGTTCGAGTCCCATCTTCTCCACTTAGATTTACAAGGGTTTCAAGAGTTTTACTTTTGAAACCCTTTTTATTTGCAGCAGATTAAAATTTAACTTTTTAACACATTGGTTCAAAAAAGTATACTAAAATTAGATTCGATCCTTTCCATAATTTTAATGTCCCAGCAAGATATCTACTCTGCGTTCTAAATTAAAAGTCATACCATTTAACCTTTAAAAACACTGGAAAAAGCATCCAAGTAAAAATCATATCCAGTAACAGATTTAATAATTTGATTTTCAGCGCTTTCAATTAGCCCCTCTATTTTACCCTCCAAAGACTC
>Ga0314774_1000991_pt1 | contig 19725 bp, 15 predicted proteins | sample MetaGCBIA2018_FD_204515 | JGI IMG/M metagenome (GOLD analysis project Ga0314774, IMG submission 204515) | Cryopeg brine microbial communities from Beaufort Sea near Barrow, Alaska, United States - CBIA 2018 | ecosystem: Environmental > Aquatic > Marine > Coastal | place: USA: Alaska | collected...
TTCCTAGTGGGCTACTGAGCGCAGCAAACGCACTCAGACCCCGTAAGGAAATCTAACCAGTGATTCAAAGTCTCATGAGATAGGTCTTGTATCCTATCCTGGATAAGCGACATAAACTCTGGGTTTGGAAAGACTTTGTTGTTTAGGTTGCTTTAGATCTTAGAGCAACCTAAGTTGAAGCTCTAAAGAGCGAACTGGTCGCTTATGTCGCCATCGTTCTATCTTTTGCTTTTTTCTTCGTTCTTTTAATCCCTTAGCTGAGGCATATGGCGATGTATGGGATAGTTCTCAGGTACTGCCACGTAGGACTTTGAATCACTGGCCAAATTTTCTTACGAGGCCGAGGTGCGTTTGCTGCGCCTCGTGGCTCACTAGAAAATTGGTCTGGGATGAGCGGCCTACGTTGTAGTACCTGAGAATCTATCCTTATGGCGATATAAGCCGAACAAACTACGTTGTAGTACCTGAGAATCTATCATATAGCAACCTAAGAAAAATCAACAAAAAAAGACCACCCGAAGGTGGTCTCTCAAAAGAACTAACTATCTAGCTAAGTCAGCTCCACTAAAGTCAATTGTTCCAAGTACTGAACGGTCCCAACCAACTATAACGTCAGATGCAAGCATTGTATCTGAATAGTGATATACAGTGATAACTGGTACTTCAGCCATTAAGATATCTTGAGCTTTGTATAAAAGGTCAAAATGCTCTTTGTCTTTAGCTAATGTAGCAGCTGATAATAATTCATCATACTCTGCATTATTGTAGTTAGGGTCATTGTAAGCATTTTCTGATGTGAAGATACTTAATAATCCCATTGGATCCATAAAGTCTGTTAACCAACCGCCACGTGACATTTGGAAGTCGCCTTCTTTACGTGTGTCTTGGAATACAGCCCATTCTTGATTTTCAAGGGAAGCTGAGATTCCTAGGTTAGTTTTAAACATTTCTTGAACCATTTCTGCAACTAATTGATGTCCTTCTGATGTGTTGTAAAGTATTGTAAACTCAGGGAAATCTTTTCCATCTGGATATCCAGCATCAGCTAGCAGTTGTTGAGCTTCTTCTACTTTACTTGAATCAGTAGCGAAACCATAAGTTCCAGCTTCTTCAAAGAAGTCTTTACCGTCTGCATCTAAGAACCCTGGTGGTACGAATCCAGCAGCAGGAATTTGACCGGCACCTAATGTTTCACAGATAAGTTCTCTGTCAATGGCAAGAGCTAAAGCTTTACGAACTCTTACGTCACTCCAGATTTCAAGATCCATGTTGAAGTTATAGTAGTATGTTCCAAGTAATGGGAACACGTAGAAGTTTGGATCTTCAGCGATAAGACGTGGAACCTCAGCAGTTGGTACTGATGGGATAAAGTCTAATTCGCCACTTTGGTATGCTTGGTATGCTGTTGATTCTTCATCGATAAATACACCGTCGATTCCGTCAAGCATTACATTTTCAGCATTCCAGTAGTTTTCATTCTTAACCAATGTTAAGCCTTGGCCAATTGTGTATCCAGTTAATACGAAAGGACCATTAGATACTACTAACGCAGGATCTTTTGCCCAAGCACCATCAGCAGCAGATTCTACAGCTGATTGTTTCGTTGGCATAAAGTGATAGAATGAAAGTAATGATACAATATAGTTAGTAGGAACGTTTAATTTGATTTCAAGTGTTGAATCATCAAGCGCTGTAATTCCAACATCATCTAACGAACCTTCGCCTAATGAAGCTTCGTTAGCTCCAACAACGTTAGTATATTCCCAAATCCATGAGTACTCAGAAGCAGTAGCAGGATCCATTCCTCTTTTCCATGAGTAAACAAAGTCGTTAGCAGTTAATGCACTACCATCTGACCATTTTGAGTCTCTTAGTTTGAAGGTTACAGTCAAGCCATCTTCAGATACTTCCCAAGATTCAGCAATACCAGGATATACAACACCTGATTTTTCTCTTGTTAAAGCTTCAAAAGTTTGGTTGATTACGTCTCCACCATCGCTAGCACCGTTAAGTGAAGGGTCTAGAGTTTTAGGATCAGCTCCAACGTTCCACTTAAGAATTTTAGCCGAAGCTACATCTGTCGCTTCTTCTGCAGTTTCATCTGTTGTGTCTGCTGTCTCATCTGTTGCGTCTTCTGTTGTTTCTTCTGTGTTCGCTTCTTCTTTAGCCGGTTCATCTTTCTTGCCACAACCAGCAAATAGAGTGATTGCTAAAGTTAAAACTAGTAATAATGATAATAATTTTTTCATGTTTTCCTCCTTTTATCTTGGTATATATTTATACTAATTGTTATAAATAACAAGTAATATCGTTAAAGCCTAATTCTAATAACTGTAGATCAGCCCTATGTTCATAGTGTGTTGATATTATTAGAATCAGGTATCTGTTTCCAACAATCAGGAAACGTTAATTCAAGCAACTAATAACTCGAAATCATAAATTGTTAATTTTTTCAACGAAGTGGCAAGCAACAAGATGTCCAGGCATCACTTCTCTAAGCACAGGTGTTTCTGAGTTACAACGATCTTCACAGTATCGACATCTTGAGTTAAAGCGACATCCTTCCGGTGGATCTATCGGACTCTTAACATCACCTTCAAGTATAATTCTTGAATCTTTATTCGCTCTAGGATCCGGAATAGGAATTGAGGATAATAAAGCTTTTGTATACGGATGCAATGGAGTCTCATAAAGTTTTCCACTTTCTGTTATTTCCATCATGTGTCCTAGATACATAACACCAATTCTATCCGATATATGTTTAACCATTGAAAGGTCATGTGCGATAAATAAGTAGGTAAGACCTAATTCTTCTTGTAAATCTTCTAGCATATTTACAACTTGAGCTTGAATAGATACATCAAGCGCTGAAATAGGCTCATCACAAACAATCAAATCCGGTTCACAGGCTAATGCCCTTGCAATACCAATTCTTTGACGTTGTCCCCCTGAAAATTCGTGAGGATAACGACTCGCATGTTCTTTCTTGAGTCCTACTCGAGTCAATAAACTATGTATTCTCTTTTGTCTATCATCACCTTTTAAATCTGTGTGAATATCTATACCTTCACCAATGATGTCTTGAATAGTCATACGCGTATTAAGTGATGCATATGGATCTTGGAAAATCATTTGAATACGTTTACGATACTTGATCATTTCCTTTTCAGGAATATTCGTAATATCGTTACCATCATATATGATGTTCCCACCTGTGGGTTGGAACAATCTTACGATTGCGCGTCCTGTTGTCGATTTACCACAACCTGACTCTCCAACAAGTCCAAATGTTTCACCTTTTGCTATATTAAACGAAATACCATCAACAGCTTTTAGATATTGACGTCTACTTTCAAACATCGAATCTCTAACTGTGAAATATTTCTTAAGTCCTTTAATTTCTAATAACGGTTTTTTATCACTCATTAATTTCACTTCCTTTTACGTAACCTTCAACTTCAGGTGCATCTTTATGTAGTAACCAACATGCGGATGTATGATTTTTACTTACTTCAAAAGTAGGTGCAAGCTCTTCTTTACATATTGCCATTGCATTAGGGCATCTAGTTGAGAATGGACATCCCATCGGAGGATTCATTAAGTCTGGAGGAGAACCCGGAATCGGTATAAGTCTTCCTTTTGATTTACGATCCATTCTAGGAACTGATTTCATAAGCCCTACTGTATATGGATGTTGAGGACTATGGAATATTTCATCTACAGAACCTTTTTCCATAATCAAACCACCATACATTACAATTAGGTTTTTACATGTTTCTGCAATTACACCAAGGTCATGAGTAATGATTATAATAGATGTGTCAATTTCTTCTGCTAACTTTTTCATAATATCAAGAATTTGAGCTTGTATAGTTACATCAAGCGCAGTTGTAGGTTCGTCTGCAATCAATAACTTAGGATTACATGAAAGTGCGGTTGCAATCATAGCTCTTTGTCTCATACCACCTGAAAATTCATGTGGATATGAGTTAATTCTTTTTTCTGGTTCTGGAATACCTACCATTTTAAGTTTTTCGACTGCAATAGCCAAAGCTTCTTTGTTCGTAACTTTTTGATGGCGCTTAATAACTTCAACCATAAGGCTCTTAATAGTATATACAGGATTTAATGACGTCATCGGATCTTGGAAAATCATTGAAATCTCTTTCCCACGAATATTTTCCATCTCTCTTGTATCCTTATCAGAAATCACATCACCGTTAAAGATGATTTCACCCTTTTTAATTCTTCCAGGATGATCGATAAGACCCATAATAGACATTGCTGTTACGCTTTTTCCACTACCTGACTCACCAACAATACCAAGTATATCACCTTTTTCCATTGAGAAACTGTTTCCCCTTACGGCCTGAACTTCTCCGAGATGTGTAAAAAATGATGTATGTAAATCTTTAACTTCTAGTATCTTACTCATATCTTCTACCTAACCTTTCCTTAATCGTGGATCAAGTGCATCTCTAAGTCCATCCCCTAAGAAATTAAATGCAAGCATAATAATTGCTATGGTCATTGCCGGGAAGAACAATTGATAAGGATATGTTAAGAGTCCAGATAATGCGTTACTAGATAACGTACCAAGTGATGCTTGAGGCGCTGATACTCCAAGTCCAATGAAACTCAAAAACGCTTCGGTAAATACTGCACTAGGAATCATCATTGTCATTGATACAATAATTGGTCCCATAGCGTTTGGAATTAAATGTCTAAATATTATTTTCTTTTTAGGTACCCCTATGACTCTAGCAGCGAGTACAAATTCTTGTTCTTTAAGTGATAACATTTGCCCACGTACAAGTCTAGCCATAGAGACCCAATAAACCGTGGATAATGCAATGATGATATTAAACAGCCCATCATTACCTCTAAACCAAACCATAATCAATATTACATACAATACAAGAGGGATTGAATTGATGATATCAACAATACGCATCATAAATTCATCAACTCTACCACCTTCAAACCCTGACACACTACCATATATAATACCTATGAATAAGTTTACCATAGTTGCAACAAACGCTATAGTCAAAGAAATTCTTGTACCATACATAACTCGAGTCAAGATGTCACGACCTAAGTCATCCGTACCAAACGGAAACGTCTTATTCATTTTTTTTGACGTAAATTCTGTATATAATGTTCCATCATATTCAATCGAGTAATCATAATCATAACCCATTTTTGTCTTAAGCAAATTATAAGAGAAGTCTAAGACAACTTCTTTGTAGTTTTCTTCCGTTCCGTACTTATAAACGTAAATCTTATTGATAAGGTCTTTCTTCGTCTTATCGATTTCTAGACGTTCAACCATCTTACCTTTATCATTAACTATAAACATATTATAATCGCTTGATAAATATAAGTTTACGTCATCTCCAACATCAAAAACCTCCAAAGTAGGTGGTAAATTCTTGAATTCATTTACTTGATCTGAATATGTATAATCAGTCAAGCTGGGACCTACAACACCAAAAAACACAATCATAATAATTGCTATTACACCGAGCATTGCAAGCTTATTCTTCTTTAAACGCCTCCAAGCATCTTGCCAATATGTTAAACTTGGTCGTGATATTTCATCATCTAAATATGAATTTTCTACAAATTGAAATCTGTTATCTGCCACGATTAGTTCTCCTTCCCAAGTCGAATTCTAGGGTCAATAAAGCCATATGCTACGTCAACGAGCAATACCATAATGATGTAGAACGCTGCATAGAATATTGTCATTCCCATAAGTACTGTATAATCTCTATTTGTTACTGATTCAACATAATAGCGTCCCATACCAGGAATAGCAAATATCTTTTCTATAACAAACGAACCTGTCATAATTGCCGCAATCATTGGTCCTAAGTATGTAACTACAGGAATTAATGCGTTTTTAACTGCATGTTTAGCAATAACTTTATATTCACGAATACCATTAGCGCGCGCAGTACGGACATAATCTTGTCTTAATACCTCTAACATGCTAGATCTTGTTAATCTAGAAACGAAAGATAATGAATATCCGGATAGTGCAAGTATCGGACCGATGTAACCAAGAGGTGAAGCATTACCAAATGTTGGCAACCATCCCAACTGCCCGGCAAAGAAATAAATAATCAATGTAGCCATTACAAAGCTCGGTATCGTAACCCCCACTGTAGCCATAAACATAACTAAATAGTCAACGGGTTTATTCTGTTTCAGTGCTGAAATAATCCCGAGCGGCATGCCGACTACAACAATGAGGAGACTGGCAAAACCTCCAATGATTGCTGATGGTGGAAATCCTGAAATAAGCAATTCATTAACTGTTGTTCCGATTTTCGAGTAAGAAGGACCTAAATCAAAAGTTACTAATCCTTTTAAATAATCTAAATACTGTTCGTAAAGTGGTGCATCTAAGTTATATTTCTCGTTTAAAGCTTGTAGAATTTCATCCGGAACAGGTCGTTCTCTTGTAAACGGTCCCCCTGGAATAGAATGCATCATTAAAAATATCAATGTTGTAATGATAAAGAGTGTTATTAGTGAAGAAATAATCCGTTTGATATAATAACCGCTCATGTGTAACTCCTTTCAGTTTCAAAATTGAACAGTTGTAAGCACCGCTCTTGTTCTTTAAATATACTAACCTTAATTATACTTAAATATGGATATAGCAAAACACAAAAAACGATTGTTCTTATATATTATCACTACAATTACTAATGTATCACAAATTGTCCAAGTGCTGCTTTAACGTAGTAAATTGTTTCCGTATAGCAGAATATATTGTTGCTATTAGGTCTGTCATCAACATTATGGTCATAAGCAACCTCATTGTTAATTGTTTGAATAGAAACTAATTCAAGCCTATTTGTTAGCAACAATATACCTAGATTGTAATATATACATACTTGAATATAATTATAAAGCAAATTGCCAATTAAGTAAAGGAAGTTGAACAATTTAAAGTTCAATATCTCTTACTTATATACAATTTTACTAGATTTATCATAATAATTAACTGATGAATCTTTTTGGTTTAAATATAGTTCTAGTCGACTACTATTTAAACCAAATATTTAAACAAAACAAAATAAATAGATAGAAAGATCCAATAAAAACCAATGCTATACTTAATCCTGCTAATAAAGCAGAAAATACATAACTTTTTGTTTCTTTTTTAGTTAATTGGATATTCGCTTCATGTAAACTTTGTTTCTTTGGTTCCTTTTTAGTGATATTGCTTAATGCTGAAAAACTTTCGTACCATGTTGTCTTCTCTAAAAATGTCATATCCGATACAATTCGTCCATCATCATCCTCAAACTCTTTTTTACTCATCATTTCTCCTACTTATTAAACAAGTGACACGAAACTAAATGTGATGGTTCCAACTCGATCTGTTCGGGCGGCGTCACTTTACATATGTCCATACAGTGTTGACATCTCGTATGGAATTTACACCCTGGTGGTGGATTAGCTGGTGACGGTGGCGTTCCTTCCATCACAATCCTTTTGATTTCAATGGTTGGATCTGGTACAGGTATTGCCGAAAACAATGCTTTTGTATATGGGTGACTAGGATTTCTGAAGATGTCTTCTTTCTTGCCAAACTCAACAATTTCACCCAGGTACATGACGCCAATCGTATCAGCAATATGTTCAACAACTGATAAATCGTGTGAAATAAACAAGTATGTCAAGTTGAATTTCTTCTGTAAATCCATAAGCAAATTGATGATCTGTGCTTGTACTGATACGTCAAGAGCTGACACCGGTTCATCACAAACAACAAAATCCGGTTTTACCGCAAGCGCTCTTGCTATACAAATTCTCTGGCGTTGCCCACCTGAAAATTCATGAGGATATCTATCCTTGTGGTATGGTTGCAAGCCACAATCTTCCATTGTTTCGTCAAGATAACTTTCTAGCTCTTTATCCGGTACAATCTTATGTTGACGAACTGCCTCCCCAATTATTTCACGAACTGGCAATCTAGGGGATAAACTTGAGTAAGGATCTTGGAAAATGATTTGAACCTTAGGTCTCAAAGCTTTTAATTCCTTTTGATTATAATCATAAATTTCCTTACCTTCGAATAGTACTTGACCTGAAGTTTTATCTGCTAAACGCAATAAGGTTCTACCAACAGTAGTTTTTCCACAACCAGACTCACCCACAAGTCCCATCGTTGTGCCGCTTTCGATTTTAAAACTTACTCCGTCAACGGCTTTTAAATAACCTACCGTTCTTTGTAATAATCCATCTTCAATGGGAAAGTACTTTTTAAGCTTATTGACTTCTAGTATATATTTGTCATCATGAATAATCGGCTTAAAACTTTTATCAATATGCAGTCTTTCATGACGCTCTTCTCGATTTTCTTTCATTGGCATTTTCATTTTTTAGACTCCTAATCATAAAGGTAACATGAAACATAATGAGTATCTGTAAGCTTAATCTCTTTCGGATATGTCCCATCACATTTATCTATGCATTTTTCACATCTGTCTTTGAAGTAACAGTAATCAGGCATTTCTATAGGATTAGGCACTTTACCCGGTATGCTATATAACCGATCAGCTACTTTGTTCACACCCGGTCTCGAAGCCATAAGTCCATGTGTATAAGGGTGACTTGGATTTGCAAAAATTTCATACACTGTCCCTTTTTCAACAACTCTACCTGCATACATGACAACTACATAGTCAACCATACCTGCAATAACACCTAAGTCATGTGTTATCAGCATAATACTCGAATTAATTTTATCTTTCAATTCAGTTAGTATATCTAATATTTGTGCTTGAATCGTTACATCAAGTGCCGTTGTCGGCTCATCCGCAACAATAAGCACCGGATTACAGGCTAAAGCCATTGCAATCATAGCCCTTTGACGCATACCACCGGATAATTCATGAGGGTACATTTTATAGACACCTTCACTATTCGCTATCCCGACTAAATCAAGCATTTCTAATGTTCTGGTCTTAACTGCATGTTTTAAAGCTGCTTTAAACTCTTTTTTGGTACCAAAGTTCTCTTCTTTAATGGGTTCTCCTGTCAAAGAATATTCTAAATGCAGCTCGATGACTTCTTCTATCTGAGCTCCTATTCTGAATACTGGATTTAACGAAGTCATTGGCTCTTGGAAAATCATTGAAATCATATTTCCACGTAAATTATACATCTCTGATTGAGGTGTCTTCACGATATTGTAAACCTTGTCCCCTGTGTTAAATCTTATTTCACCTTCGACCATTTGACCTTGAGGTCTTTGAACTAATTGCATCATCGAAAGACTTGTTACCGATTTACCACAACCCGACTCACCAACGATCCCAACAATTCCACCTTTAGGCACATCAAATGAAACGCCACTGACAGCTTTGACCGTCCCTGTATCTGTAAAAAAATATGTATGCAGATTATCAAATTCAACAACATTCTCAGGATTATGCATTGAAGTAATATATTCGCTTTCAGGAATATTTTTACGTTTATGCGCCTTCTCAAACTCATCTGTAATCTTTCTATTTGCTTTTGAAATTGCTCTTGATTCTCTGGCAGAAAGGTAATTTGAATTCTTTGATTTCTTATTGCTATTAGCCATTATTAATCTCCTTACCTTTTCATTTTTGGATCGAATGCATCACGTAAACCATCACCGATAAAGTTGAATCCTAATACAGTAATTAAGATACAGACTCCAGCTGGTATCCAAACAAATAGATAATTTGACATAACATGAACATTACTTACCGCGTTGATAATATTACCCCAAGAAGCAAATGGGAATTTAACACCGACACCCAAGAAACTAAGTGTTGACTCCATCAGTATAACCCCACCTAAACTCAATGTAGCAATAACAATAAGTTGAGGAATAATATTGGGAATCAGATGTTTGAAAATTCTTTTAGTAACGTCTAATCCAAGAGCTTCTGTTGCTGTCATAAACTCTTGTTCTCTTAATGACAATGTTTGACCACGTACCATTCTTGCAATTCCCGGCCATCCAAGCAGAGCAAGTATGATCATCAAAACATTAAGCCGTACTTCAGGGGCAACTCGCATCTGATCCATGACTGCTCCCAAAATGATAATCAAAGGTAAAGATGGGATACTGTTAAACACATCAACAACACGCATAATGAGGTTATCCAAAAACTTCCCGAAGTAACCTGCTATACCACCTAGAACAATTCCAATGAACAATTCAATGATGACTACAATAAAACCTATTCTTAAGGAAATCCTACCACCGTACATAATACGTGTTAGCAGGTCCATTCCGTTGCCGTCAGTACCTAAATAATGATCTTTCGATGGTGATGAGTACTTATCTATTAGATATGTGGACTCTGATTTTTCAATTGTCCATTGTAAATTTTGTCTATAGATACGGTAAATAACTTCATTTCCGTCTTGATCCGCATAGACAACAGACTCTTTTTCATTAACGATAGCCTCTCGAATAACTTTTCTAAACTCTAAGTCAATAAATATATTCTCATAAATCGGCTCCATTTGGAAACGTGAAACCGTAGCATATATTTCATTACTCAACAAGATTTCGTAATCTCCGTTATTTTCATTCAGACTATACTCAATTCCATCCACCGTAAACGTATCATTTCCGTTACGTATAGTATCTTCCGCGCTTTTACAGAACGTATAGTTATTTTCTTTATCTTTAATTGAATAGGAAAAAATATTTTTAGTAACTACAGCTAATTCATCAGCTCTATAGAAAATGCTATTTTTATTATTATGAACAGCATAATACTTGTTTCCATTGAATTCAAACTCATTTTCTTTATCTGTAACTACTTGAATAGCTTTTTCATTAAAATCCTCACCTAAAGATGCATCCGATGTAGTCATGTTAACATCTTTACCAACGAGCATTGCCATTCCGATCTCAATTGCACGATCTACAACAATATAATCTTCGTCGTACTTGTTTAGAATATATGCGCTGTCACCTGATTCGAAGAACTCTTCGTCGTTATTCGCTGCCAATATAAAATTACTTTGATCGACTAACGGAAATTCTTCACCCTCTGTGATAATGTATTTAAGCTTATCGTTCTCAGAAACTCCTGCAAACACTTTAAACATTTCCTCATATTTAGTGAAAACCTGGCCTTCACCATAACTCGTCAACCAACCACCTAAATATGAGAATAAAAACATGGCAATAATAAATATCGAACCCGTTATCGCTAATCTGTTACGTACAAATCTTTTTAATACCAGCGTAGTTGGAGACAAAACTTTAATTCGTAGATCATTATCTAAAGCCATTTCATTATTAACTATTTTGTCTTCTTTATTATTAAGTATTACGTCTTCTTCATTTTTAATTATTTTGTCTTCTTCATTTTCATTCATATCCTTAGCCATCTTTATGCCCCCCTACTATCGTATTCTTACTCGTGGATCAACCACTGCATATAATATGTCCGCAATCAATGTTCCAAGTAAGGTTAAAACCGCTAAAAAGGTCATATAAAACATTGAAAACGGAATGTCTCCTGCTTTCATTGCATCAAATGCGGTTTTACCAATTCCTGTTATTCCAAATAGAGTCTCAGTAATCAAGGCTCCTGCAAATAGACCAGGTATTGATCCACCAATGATAGTGACTAGGGGTATTAATGTGTTTCTAAAAGCATGATGATTAATAACACGATTTTCCGATAGTCCTTTAGCTCTGGCCGTACGGATATAATCAGCATTTAATACTTCCAACATATTGGTACGAGTATATCTCATTAACCCACCAATACTGATAATTACAATCGTAATAACAGGTAATATGAAATGCTTGCCGATATCGACTAAACGTCCCCACGTACCCAGTTGTTCATGATACCTTCCAACCGTACCGTATAAGTCTAGCCATCCTAAATTAATTGAAAAGCCTAATTTAAGTAAAGTCGCAAAAAAGAATGTTGGTAAAGAAATTCCAATCAAGGCAACAACTGTAATCGCATAGTCCGTACGACTGTATTGCTTTCTTGCAGCTATAATGCCAAGAGGTATTGCAATAATGATTTGTAGAACAAATGTGATTGCTCCTAGAGCAAATGAGTACCAAATTGTTTCGCGGAATTTTTCGGTAACAGCTACGTTGTATAACCAACTATCGCCAAAGTTACCCTGAAGCGCTGATTTAGCCCACTGAAGATATCCCTCAATAATGCCTTTGTCAAGTCCATAGACTGCATTAAGTTGAATAAGCCATTCATCAAACGTCTTCGAACCCGGAAGATTAGCTCTTTCACGGGCAATTGTCTCTACAAAAGATGAAGGTATGTTTCGTAAAATTGTATAAATAATCAGTGTAACAAAAAACAATATAACTACACTAATAAACAATCTTTTTATAATATAATTACGCAAGTCGAAATTCCTTCCCAAACAGGTACTTAGCACCCGTATCTTTAATTAACCGAAATTTGAGCCCAATTAATTTGGGCTCAAATTTCAATTATAATTTATTGATTATATGAATTTAATAAATTTATTGAGTTTAATGAATCAATAACTTTTATTCACCAATCATTTCAATATTTTCAATTTCTACCAACCAATTATAGAAAGTAGTAATATCTGGTGTAACTGTGTCCAAATCAACTCTTTCTGTTGAGAAGATTATACAGTTTTGACGTTGGTAAATCGGAACTTCAACAGCCCAATCAATAATAATATCAAGACAAGCTTTGTATGTAGCTTTTCTATAGGCTTGGTCATCCGATTCTCTAGCTTCAAGCATTAACTTATCTAATTGCTCATCAGCGATTTTGTAGTGATTAGACTTCGATTCGTTAGCTGAATGGTATATTTGATACATGTCAGGATCAATTGTAGCACCCCAAGCAGCACACCATAATTCTTGTGTATCAGCATCTAACTTATCCCAAAGAACGTTATTATCTGCAGGATCATTTAAGCTGATGGTAAAACCAAGTCCATCAAATGTTGTCTTGAAAAGATTAGCAATCATGAATGAAGGATGATCTCCAGCTCCATCACCAGGAACGATGATTTCATATTCTAACTTCGCACCGGCTGGTGCTTTGGTAAATACTCCTGAAGCATCATCAAATGTGAATCCAGCTGCTTTTAAGTAATCTATCGCAGCTGCAATCGCCACTTCATATTTAGCTTCAGCGTTCATATCTGAAGTATAAATAGCGTTTCCATCTAAATCAGTCGAGAATGCAAGCTTATATCCTTCATCGGACTTTTGAGGTGCCGCCCATGAAGTGTTTGAAATTGGGTAGTTGATGATGGATGCTCTTTCACCGTAATATGAGTCAATCGACAATTCTCTATAAACTGCTAATATAGTAGCAAAAGCTCTACGCAAGTTTTTAGATTCTTCACTATCGGAAACTCCACCAACACTAACATTATCAGCGCTAATGCCAATGTAACCATAACCTAAGTTATCTACAGTATTCGTAGTAACAACATTACCGGTAACTTCACCGTTTTCGTTATAAGATTTAATCTCTTCAACCGCTTCATTACCAAATGAAGGATCCGTTACATCAACAGTTCCAGTTCCAACACCAGAAATCTTATCAGCGTCTGAACTTTCTTTAAATTGAACATAGTAAGTTTTCGGCTCACCTTTGTAGAAGTTTTCATTTGCTTCATAATAAATTACTTTGTTTTCATATTTAATGAATCTGTAAGGACCTGCACCCAAAGGTTGAGTCGTTTTATCTTTGACGATTGAAAGATCACCGAACTCGAAACCGAATTGATTGTTCTCATAATCGTATTTACTTACATCTCCGTAATAATGCAACGGTGCAACTTGAACGCCTAATTGATAAACTGCTGTAGCGTCAAATCCTTTTACAGTGACTTCCACTTCTGTATCAGAAAGCTTCTTGATACCAGCAATGTTAGGAACACCTGTTCCAGCTAATGATGGATCTTTAGGACCTTCAGAAGAAATGAATAAGTTTTTAGCTGTAGTAAACGGTGATACATCTTGCGGTGACTCCACATCAGCATAGGATTGAAAATCGCCATAAGCAGCTGTAACTTCTGCTAAATAGTCATCAACTGTTGGGTATTCACCATTAGCCAAGTTGTATACAGTCTCAGTAACTGCAGTTGTTAAAACTTTTGTTTCTAAATCAACAACACCAAAGTTCCAAAGCACCATACCAGCAGCAACTTGAAGTCCAGGTTCATCCGCTGCTTCATCAGCAGTATAACCTATGTTATCCGGGTAATAAGGTCCGTAATTAGCTGAAACGAAATCAACGATTGCTTGAACGTCCGCTATCCATGCGTCATTTACAATCACCCACATAGCGTCAGCTTGTTCCTGTGTGAATGCATCCGCATCCGTTACTGTATAATCTTCGCCAGCTGCATAAATTTCATCAAACATAGCGTTAAATTTATCGTATACTTCTGTAGAAGTTTGTGTGCGATAATCTTGCATACCAATTATTGGCGCAGAATATAATGTTGCGGAACCATCAAATGAAGGATCTGAATAGACATAATATGAGAATATAATGTCATCCGCAGTCATCATTTCACCATCGCTAAACATAACGTCATCACGAATTGTCCATTTATATACTGTTTCATCCACTGCTTCATCATAGTTGACTTCTAGATCAGCTATTCCTGTATATGTATAATCTGTACCATCATAAGGAATAACTTCACCTTCGATAGCATCGTATACAATTCCACCAGTTCTATCAGTGGTTAACAGAGGTACTTGAGTTAAGCTAACTGCATCCATATCATAACCAGTATCTCCGAAAAACGGGCTAAATTTTTCACTGAAGTTTGAATATCCAGCTACTAAAGGAATTGTTGATTTATCATTTTCAGCAACTATCGCTCCCTCTTTCGTTTCATCCTCTTTTTCAGTAACAGTTGCGTCTTTTTCCTGATCTGTTGTGTCTTTAGCTTTACATCCAGCAAATAGACTAATTGTCATTGCTAGGATTAAAACTAATGTCAAAAGTTTGAAAACTTTGGTATGCTTCATGTAATTATCCTCCTTTTTGATTGTATACGTTTCAAATTACTTGTGATGTATATATAAAACAAAATACCAATCCATGAATATTCCTATGCTAAAACATATAGATTATTGAATGAAATTGATATTACTTTTATAAATCTCCACATATATTATAACTTGACCGCTATCTAGGGAAACCCTAAATTACTAGGTCATTATATAATAAAACCAACTATGTGTAAAGTGTTTTCCCCCCAAAGACATCCGCTCTCCTTGATTCGCGAGCAATTCTTCAGCACACATCCTTCTCCACTCTACCGTGCTAGCATTTTAGCTTAGCATAATTTCTGCAAGTACTCTTGCATGTCCAGAAATTTCGCAATAAATTATATGTTTTTGTATAAATGGCCATCCTTTCTTCCGATATGTCATAACATCTTGTTTTTGTAGGGCTTACATAGCATCATATTTAACTTGCTTTACATAAGAAATAGGTACATTTCTGCAATATGTAACTTATGCAAAATAACAAATGAAGCATTTCCTTCATAATTCCCTTTATTACGAATTATATAAAATGCTATCCATTCATTAATAAGTTGAGCAAACTTCTAATGTAACGCAGATCTAATTCTCAAATCAACTTCGCATAATTAATTTTTCTTTATGTTTTTTTACCTCTTCTATACTCAAATAATCCTTTAATAGTTCAAGCCCAAATAACATTGCTACACCTGGACCGCGTCCTGTAATAATGTTACCATCCCGAACAATATCTTGATTAATCACTTTTGCACCCGTTAAGGCATCTTCAAAACCAGGATAACAAGTAGCAAGTTTTCCTTCTAATATGCCTTCTTGGGCAAGCACCGTTGGCGCAGCACATATGGCACCAATTTTTTTGTTTAATTCATTTGCATTTTTAAGAAGTGCGCACAGTCCTTCATGTTTAGACAAATTAGTTGTCCCCGGCATACCACCCGGTAGAATAAACAAGTCATAATCCTTGAAATCAATAGAAAAGAACAGAGCATCACATTTCACAACAATTCCATGACCGCCCTCAACAAATTCCATTCCCGATACAGAAACTAAATCCAGGTCAATTCCACCTCGACGCAATACATCAATAATACTAATGGCTTCAATTTCTTCAAAACCAGTCGCCAAAAAAATAACAGCTTTCTTCATAACATCCTCCTAATAAGTAAATCATAGTATGCAGTTTTCATTTTGTAAGTTATACTAATTGTAACCATTTTATCATTTATTTTTTGCAAAAACAAGGAGACTTATCGATGGAAATAGAGCGTAAGTATATAATCGAAGAATTACCCGACAATCTTGAAGCCTATCCATCTAAGCATATTAAGCAAGGATATGTTTCAATTGCACCCGTTATACGTATTCGACAGTTGGATAAACAATTCATCTTGACAATTAAAGGTAAAGGATTGTTAGCGCGGGAAGAATTTGAACTGGAAATTGATAAAGATCAATTTGATGAGCTGTCCAAAAAGGTAGATGGCCTAATCATTGACAAAACCAGGTATTACATAACTTTGGACGATTACATCATTGAATTGGATATTTTTCACTCTGATTATAAAGATTTGATCATAGCTGAAGTTGAATTCCCTTCACTTGAAGAAGCTAATAGTTTTGTCCCACCCGATTGGTTTGGTAAAGATGTCACAAATGACCCTAGGTACCAGAACAGCAGCCTTTCAAAAGGCCAAGTCTTCTGAGCAAGTTTCTTGATGAAGCATCGCCTCTGCATACACCGTTAGTCATGAAGTGCTATGCTATTTAATTTCATCGTCACAAAGGGGGTTTGGATGGTCAATCAACCACCAAACCCCCTTTGTGACGATAACTAGTTACTCATATCGTAAGGACTCAATCGGATCTAAATCAGCTGCTTTCTTAGCTGGATAAACTCCAAAAATCAAGCCTAACATTATTGAACCTAAAAACGTCAATGTGATTATCTTCAAATCAACTACGGGTGGAATTTTGATTACATTAGATATAATGGCACCCATTATGACACCCAATAGAATTCCAATCAGACCGCTAAAACCAGTCATCATAATTGATTCAGTCAAAAACTGCATTACAATATCTCTTTTCTTAGCACCTATGGCTTTACGAAGACCGATTTCTCGAATACGTTCCGTCACCGAAACTAAAAGTATATTGATAATTCCAATTCCACCAACAACCAATGTAATTATCGCGATAACCAGCAGCACCATCGATATGACATCAAGCACGCCACCCACAGCGTTTTGAATATCTTGAACACTTGTTGCATAATATACATCTTGAGTCTGATGTGTAAATTCCAAAAGTCGAACCAGTTTTATTCCGGAAGCTTTCATGTCATAACCTTCTGCAATCGAAACCATGATTTGGTCAATATAGTTATTACCAAAGAATTCCTGTGTTGTCGTTAATGGTGTCACTAATTCAACAGGCATTTCAAATCCAGCAATCATTGAACCAAAAAGATCCGCTTCCGTGCTCCTAACTCCAATGATCTTGAACTTCATTATGTCACCATAATAATTGTATAGCCAGATTTCTTCTCCAAGAATATCTGTTGTTTTGTAATATTCATTTGCATACGTATCTGTTACGATGACCACTCTTCTTTGACCATCAATATCCGCTTCTGAGATGAAACGACCGGTAACTAAGTCTACTTCTTGAAAATCAGTATAGCCTTTTGACGTACCAATGACTTGAGCGTCCCTTGAGCCATCGTCAACTCGAATGCTTGAATAATAGCCTTGAGCTGCATTGATATTCTCGACTTCCGGCATTCCCTTTTTAATATTACTAATATCCTTCATTGTGAATCGTTCATTCGGATTGTTCTCTTCACTGAAGTATTGGAGCATAATCGTATTCGCTCCAAGTTTGTTGAATTCCGAAGTGACAAATACTTTAGCAGAATTGCTGATTGCCAAAATAGCCACAACAGAGAAAACACCCATTACAATTCCCAACATGGTCAGAATAGAACGTAACTTATTCGTAGTCAGACTTAAATATGCTTGTCTAAAATTCTCACCTAAATGCATACTATTCGCCTTCTTCCTCTAAATCATCACTCATCAGTTCATTGCTAATTGTAACTTTCATTCCATCTTTAAGTGCTAATGAAGGATTTGTTACGACTATATCACCTTCATTTAATCCACTTACGATTTCAACTTCAAAATCTGAAACAGTACCTTTTTCAATTGTACGTTCTTCTAATACGCCATCGACAACTACAAAAACGGTATCACTTTCATCTCTAAATAAATCATAAGAGCCAACAATGACGCCTTCAAGTGATTCTGTTGTTATTTCACAATCCGTTGTATAACCGGGTTTTAATAACTTTAAACCATTAGTAATACTCATGTGAATTTCAATGCCTGTTGTTTGACGCCCATTGACCATAGCATCACTTGCAACGGGTGCAATATAAGACAATTTCCCCGTCACTTCTGCATCTTTCGGAATTGCATCACCTGTAATGACGACTGCTTGTCCTATTTCCATATCACGGATATCATATTCACGTACGTTCGCTTTTATGATTAGCTCCGTCATATCAACGATTTGCAGCAGCGGAGATGTACCCATTGTTATATCGCCCACTTCAATATAAACCTTAGTAACCATACCTTTTATAGGGGCAATCGTTATTTGTTGCACCTCTAGCATTTGTTTCTCAACCTTGCCTATATTTATATCCAGACTTTCGAGATTCTTAAGTTGTATTTGCACATCATATTCAAGTGATGTAGATGAAGTATTATTGGCAACATATAATTGCGATAAGTCCGATTCGCTTCTTTCAACATTTAGTTTTGCGACATCAACTTGTTGCAACAAACCTTCCATTGATTGTGTCATACTATCAAGTTCACTTTGGCTTATTATACCCTCTTCAAACAATATTTCGCTCTTAGCTAAACTTTCAGCTTGAGTATCATATGCCTTTTGAGCACTTGCTAAACTTAACTTCGCTAATTCTAACGCAATTTTAGCACTGCTAGAACTTGAGGTGCTAGAAACTGATTGGATTTTTTCAAGTTGTAATGTTTGAATTTCTTTATTAAGTCTTAATTGAATCAATTCATCTTCAAGTGTTGACAGATCAATGGTAAATAATGTATCTCCAACATTTACAACGTCACCTTCCTCAGCTAAAACGCCGAGAATTTTAACGGATGAGGTTGAAATAATATCCTTTTTGTTAATTTCTTCGACTGCGCCTGTAACCACAACACTTGAAGACAAGTTACCTTTTTCGATTATTGTTGCATTGACCTTCTGTGATTTACCACCACCAAAGAAAAAGCCACTCTTCGAATCAGAACTCGAGTCTTCATTTCCTTTATTGAGATTAAATAGCACCATCAGAATAACTGCAGCAATAATAGTTATTATAATTAGTGTCTGCTGAATAAGTAGCGTTTTTTCTCTACACTAGTGCGACTAGTGGGTATTTATTGGCAATTAGCAACTGCCAAAGGAAATGTAAAAAAGCGCGCGACTGGATCTTGAATAGATTCGTCACAAATATAGACAATGCTATTGAGGTCATTGTCGTTTCTTTCAGTTTCGTTTTTATTAATCCAAGGTTATAGCATCTTTTACTCACACTGAACATTCGCTCGACTTCTATGCGATCAACATTGTCT
>Ga0314774_1000992_pt1 | contig 19689 bp, 10 predicted proteins | sample MetaGCBIA2018_FD_204515 | JGI IMG/M metagenome (GOLD analysis project Ga0314774, IMG submission 204515) | Cryopeg brine microbial communities from Beaufort Sea near Barrow, Alaska, United States - CBIA 2018 | ecosystem: Environmental > Aquatic > Marine > Coastal | place: USA: Alaska | collected...
GCCCACTAGGAAATCAACCTGGGATGAGCGGCTGCTTGAGGTAGGTTCTTGTATCGCTATCCCGATGGCGACATAAGCGACCAGTTCGTTCTTCAAATCCCTAAGCTGCGCTCAGTAGCCCATTAGGAAATCAACCTGGGATGAGCGGCTGCTTGAGATAGGTTCTTGTATCGCTATCCCGATGGCAACATAAGCGACCAGTTCGTTCTTTAAAACTAGATCCATAAATACATGAAGACATGAATAAACTAAAGGCACTAAGTAGTATCAAAAGATACAACATAGTGCCTTTTATCATAGCTTCTCTTAAGTTGGAGAAGACATAAATTATGGTAGAACAAAAGCCTCTTTTTAAATGTCCTTGACGTAAGGGCCACTTTGTAATAACTAGCGACATTGCCATATCTGCATTGTAGTGCAGCTTAATTCAGCAACTTCATTAACTCATTAAATACATTTAACGCACCGCAACTGCCAGGAGCGCTTTGGATAGCGCTTAAATAGCTTTCTCGATGATCATAAACTTCGTTAAGCCCTTCTATCAAAGCGTCTCTAGTTAAATCTTCTTCTTCAAGTACATAACTGAATCCTTTTTTCTTAAATGCTTCAGCGTTGAGTATTTGGTCACCACGACTGGCATTTTTGGAGAGGGGTATCAGTAAACTTGGAATTTGAAGGTATAAAAATTCGTTGATTGCATTTGAACCTGCTCGTGATAACATGATATCTGTTATTGCAAAAAGGTCTTTAAGTTCAGAGGAAATAAAATCATATTGTTTGTAGTTGGTCAATGAATCCAAACTATGGTCATGGTTTCCTTTGCCACATAAATGTACGATTTGGAATTTGTTCAAAAGAGTGGGAAGGGAATCACGTAGAATTGAATTGATCTTTACTGAACCAATACTACCGCCCATCATCATGATTATTGGTTTCTCTTTCGTGAAACCGGTTAAAGAATAACCATTTTCTTTGTTGCCGTCGATAAGGGATTCTCTGACAGGGGAACCCGTATAAACGCCTTTATCCTTTGGAAGATAGGATAGTGTTTCTTCGAATGTAGTAAGTATCTTCCGGACAAATGGCTTTGTTAATTTATTCGCTAGCCCTGGGGTCATGTCAGATTCGTGACTGATGACTGGAATTCTTAAGAACCAAGCAGCCAAAACGACAGGAACGCTGACAAATCCGCCTTTGCTAAAAACCAATTGTGGTTTCTCGCTATGGAGATGTTTAGCAGCTTGAAAAAATCCGGCAACGATACGGAAAGGATCGGTGAAATTCTTCCAATCGAAATAGCGACGTAGTTTTCCGCTGCTTATCCCGTAATAGGGTATGTTCTGATTCGTCACCAATTCTTTTTCAATGCCATTCTTTGAACCTATATATGAGAGGGTAATATCTTCTTTTTTGAAGTAGTCGAGTAATGCGAAGTGTGGGGTTACATGACCAGCTGTACCGCCACCCGTTAAAATAATCTTTTTCATAATGCCTCCAATAATTCTGAAATCTTCTAAGTGATTATACCACCTTTTAAAAAAATAGCAAAATATAGAAAGTTTTTTTCCATATTGACGAAAAATGTTTGTGGATTTATAATGAATATAGAAAACCTTTTCTATAATCAGTTATGCTTAAAGAAGGAGGTATAAATGAGCAAATCCAACAAGAGATCAACAATAAGCGATGTAGCAAAACTTGCAGGTGTATCCATCACGACAGTGTCTAGAGTTATTAATGACAACTATCCGGTGAATGTTGTAACTAAGAAAAAAGTGAATACAGCCATTGAACAATTGGGATTTAGACCCAATCTTCTAGCGAGGAGTTTAATTCAAGATAAAACCCAAACAATCGGTGTTCTGACACCTAGTATAGAAAACCTTTTCTTTTCAGAAGTCATTAAGGGTATTGATACGTATGTGAATGACAAAGACTATCGAAGTTTTTTATGTAACACGAAGGGGAACCCTGAGACGGAAAGAGCGATGATTGATTCGCTGCTTAATCGTAGTGTAGATGGTATCGTTGTCATTGATCCAAGAACACAGAATATTAAAAGCGGTTATTACGAAGGCATCAGTAAACGACTGCCACTGGTTCTGATCAATGGATTTGATCAAGGCATCATGTGTAACTTTGTTTTGAACGATGATATGACAGGTACACTTGAAGCCCTGAGACATTTTGAAGAACAAGGAAAGAAACGAATCGGGCTTCTTAGAGGATTCACAAGTCATTCCTATGACTTGAAGGAAAAAGTGTTTCGAGATTTTTATAGGATGGCGAATTTGGCTTTTGATGAGTCCTATATTATTCATATACCGGGTGGAAACAGTTTGGAGACAGTAAATCAAGCGAAAGAAAAAATGATCCAGTATTTCAGAGAAGAAGAAAATCCTTGTGATGCGATTTTATGTTGTAATGACTTCATGGCGGTTGGAGTTCTAAATGCAGCCAGAGCACTGAATATTCAAGTGCCTAAACAATTGTCTATCATCGGTTTTGATAACACACTTGTCAGCCAGATTACAGAGCCGGCCCTTTCTACCGTTGATCATCATATGAGTGAACTTGGAATTACGGCAGCAACTAGAATGGTTGAGCTAATCAATGAAGGTAATAATGAGACAATTCGAAAGATCAGTGTCATGACGAATTTGATTTTGCGAGACACTTAATATAAATAAGTAGAAAATGAAATTATATATGCACCAGGCAAAAGCAAGAGCAACAATCAGCAATCATAAGAAGGAGAAGAACATGCAAAAAGAGGTATTAATGAACGTTAAGGAAAAGTTTCTAGAAAAATTTGGTGGCAATGAAAGTGATGTAAGGTTATTCTTCACACCTGGCCGCGTTAATATTATTGGTGAGCATATTGATTACAATGGCGGTTATGTATTCCCTTGCGCCCTTGATTTCGGAACATATGCAGCGGTCAAGGTTCGTACAGATAGAACAGTGAAATTTGCGACATTAAACTTTGATCTAGAAGTTGAGCTTGATCTTGAAAACAATATTTACAATAAGGAAGACGATTGGACGAATTATCCTAAGGGTGTCATCAAGATGTATGAAGAGTTGGGTCATAAGGTCCCCGGCTTTGAGGTTCTATTCTATGGCAATATTCCCAATGGCTCCGGACTGAGTTCTTCGGCAAGTCTCGAAGTCTTGACGGCAACCATTATAGATGCATTATGTGAAGGCCATGAGGATATGATTGAACTTGTAAAAATAAGTCAAAAGGCCGAAAATGAATTTGTGGGCGTTAACTGTGGCATCATGGATCAGTTTGCAGTAGGAATGGGTAAGAAAGACCATGCGATTCTGCTTAATTGTGATACGCTAGAATATGAATACGCACCTTTCAAACTAGACGGGGTTAAAATCGTCATCGGCAATACCAAAAAACGACGGGGTTTAGCTGATTCCAAATACAATGAACGTCGCAGAGAATGTGATTATGCGCTTGGAAAGCTACAAACAAAACTGGATATTAGCCACTTGTGTGACTTGGATTTAGAAACCTTTGAAGCAAATGCAGAGTTGATTGATGATGAAGTGGCAAAAAACAGAGCAAGACATGCCGTAGCAGAAAATGCACGGGTTAAAGATTGTATGGAAGCCCTGAATGAAGGAAATATCGTGAAGGTCGGTCAGCTTTTGAATCAATCGCATGAATCCCTTCGTGACTTATATGAAGTGACGGGCATTGAACTCGATACGATGGTTGAAGAATCATGGAAAATCGAAGGAACAATCGGAGCTAGAATGACGGGGGCAGGATTTGGAGGATGTACAGTTGCTTTAGTTAAAGAAGAGGCAGTTGAAACATTCATTGAAGAAGTCGGCAAAAACTACGAAGCTAGAACAGGTCTTACACCTGAGTTTTATGTAGCTGGAGTCGGTCAAGGTTCTCATGAAGTGAAAGGAGCATAACATGGCAATATTAGTATGTGGTGGTGCAGGTTACATTGGCAGTCATACAGTAATGGTACTTAAAGAACAAGGTAGAGACGTTGTTGTCTATGACAATTTATATAAAGGTCACAAAGGAGCCGTTCCAAGTGGTGTTCCGCTTTATATCGGTGATTTGAGAGACAAGGAAACATTGGCAAAAGTGTTTGACGAGAATAATATAGAAGCGGTCATTGATTTCGCGGCAGATTCTCTTGTAGGTGAAAGTGTGGTTGAACCGCTTAAATATTACAATAATAATGTTTATGGAACCCTTTGCTTGCTTGAAGTGATGAAAGATAAGAAGGTGAATGCGATTGTGTTCTCATCAACGGCGGCAACGTACGGAGAACCGGAAAGCATTCCCATCATGGAAGAGGACAGAACCCTTCCGACAAATCCCTACGGCGAAACAAAGCTTGCTGTTGAGAAAATGCTTAAGTGGTCAGATGCAGCTTATGGTATGAAATATACGGCGCTCAGATATTTTAACGCAGCAGGGGCTCATGCAAGTGGCAAAATAGGGGAAGATCACAGTCCGGAAACTCACTTGATTCCAATCATCCTTCAAGTAGCGCTAGGGAAAAGGGATAAGATCATGATGTTCGGCGATGATTACGATACGCCGGATGGAACCTGTGTGAGAGATTATATCCATGTGACCGATCTTGCAAACGCTCATATTCTTGCTGTTGATCGTTTACTAAAGGGTGGAGATTCGGAAACCTATAACTTAGGTAACGGCCAAGGCTTTTCGGTGAAAGAGATTGTTGATATGACAAGAGAAGTGACAGGCAAAGACATTCGAGCTGAAATTGCCCCTAGACGAGATGGAGACCCGGCATCTCTGATCGCATCATCCGATAAAGCGCAAGAAGAGCTTGGATGGAAGCCGGAATTTAATGATGTGAGAACAATCATCGCTTCTGCATGGAAATGGCATCAAAGCCATCCGGAAGGTTATGAGGTGTAATGTGAGTGATTTAATGAACAATGATGAAGTGATAATGACAACTTTACCGGTAGATTTAAGAATCGGTCTTTTAATAGAAGCACTTATTCAATTTGGCATCTATAATGAGATGATGGAAGACCTTGATACGCCATTAGTTCGTAATGATCTAATGTCATTAATGGGTATTGGTGAACCGTTTGAATTTGGCAAGGAATACGAAGGCGCAGACACAGACACAGATACAGATGCCAACACAGGTAAAAACGCAGACACATGTAAAAACGCAGACACAAACACAAACGCAGACACAGACACAAAAGCAGACACAAAAGCAGACACAGGTAAAAATGCAAACGCAGATGTAAACACAGGCGTTATAATCGTTCAACTTGAAGAGTTGAAGGCAACAATCGACTATTCGACGCCAACGACCCTTCTTGACAAGTTATTAGATTTAGCTGTAACAAAAGGGTTTATTGAAGACAACACAACAGAAAGAGATTTGTTCGATGCGAAGATCATGGGTAATCTTATGCCCCGGCAATCCGAATTGAATCATATGTATCAGAAAATAAAAGATGAAAAAGGGTCAGAAGCTGGAACGGATTTCTTTTATAAGTTAAGTAAAGACTCGAATTACATACGTATGGATCGAATCAACAAAAATGTTTATTGGGAGGCGTCAACTGAATATGGCAACCTTGAGATTACCATCAACCTGTCTAAACCGGAAAAAGACCCTCAAGAAATCGCGAAGGCGCTATCATTGCCTCAAGCGAGCTATCCGAAGTGTCTTCTCTGTTTGGAAAATGTGGGTTACGAAGGGCGCCTTAATCACCCGGGCCGTGCAAACCATAGAGTGTTACCTTTAACGCTTGATAAGGAAGCTTGGTATTTACAATATTCACCTTATGTTTATTACAATGAACATTCAATAATATTCAAAGGTCAACATGAGCCAATGAAAATCCAAAGATCAACCTTTGTAAGAATGCTGGACTTCGTAGAAGAAATGCCTCATTACTTCGTGGGTTCAAATGCAGACTTGCCCATTGTCGGTGGATCAATTCTTAGCCATGACCATTTCCAAGGTGGGCATCATCAATTTCCTATGGAAGTTGCACCGACTATAATAGAAGGAAAAGATAAAAACTATCCTAAGGTAAAGGTAGGAATTGTTAAGTGGCCATTATCTGTCATACGACTTTCTTCTGATGTCAAAGAAGATTTAGTTGACCTTTCGGATGAAATCCTTGCAGCATGGAGAGAATACACAGATGAAGCCGTTGGCATCTATGCCTACTCAGAGATAGACGGGGAAAAAGTCCCCCACAATACCATTACCCCAATCAGCCGCAAGAATAATAAAGGGCTGTTTGAACTTGACTTAGTGCTTCGCAACAATCGTCAAAGCGATGAACACCCGGATGGGATTTTCCATCCACATGCTCATCTTCACCATATCAAGAAGGAGAACATTGGGTTGATCGAAGTAATGGGATTGGCTGTGCTTCCGGCGAGGCTCAAAGAGGAACTGGGTATTATAGAAGATATTCTAAGTGGTAGAGTATCGATAAAGGATGTTGACGAATCAATGAATCAACATTTGCCATGGATTCGAACGCTGATTGATGCTCTCGGTACAAATCTAGATAGGCAAAAAGCAAGTGAACTTGTTCGTGTCGAAGTAGGGCACAAGTTCGCAGATGTGCTGGCATGTGCTGGTGTTTATAAGTTGGATGAGCAGGGAATTCAAGGATTCAAAAGGTTTTTAGACAGTTTAGGAATCAACTAAACGTGGCTTACAAGTTAATTATAAATAATACTTAAATTACAACTATGTTACAAGTAATGAAAACACTTGTAACATAGTTGTTTTTTGATTATAATGACTACAGCAGCCTAATAATCCACAATATGTTGTAATATAAAGTGAGTTAAATTACATATATGTTACAACTCAGTTACATACATTGACGGGTTATATGGGTAATGCTATAATTTAGTTTGTGTAACGGGGAATAATCCCCAACCAAACAAATATCCAAGGAGGAGAAATACATATGAAAAATTTTAAAAAAGTTTTAGCACTTACGCTTGCCGTAGTTATGATCATGTCAACTATGACTGTTGCGTTTGCTGCTACAAACAATGACGCAAAAGCTACGGTTTTAAAAGACCTAGGCTTATTCAAAGGAACATCATCAACTGAGTACGTTCCTGATCTTGACAAAGAATCAGATGCGGTTCAAGCATTGGTTCTTATCGGACGTGCATTACAGTGGGAAGTTGACGCTGCTGCTGCTACTGTTGAATTTACAGACGTACCTGCATGGGGAGCACCTTATGTTGCATATGCTGTAGAAATGGGTATTACTAATGGTGTTAGTGCTACTGAATTTGGCTCTACATACATTAATGGCCAAAGAGTTGTTGCATGGTTCTTACGTGCTTTAGGTTATGACATGACTGAATCATGGGAAGATACTGCAACTTTAGCTGCTACTGCTGGAATTGCTATTCCTACTGGAACACTTAGAGACGACATTGTTGGCGTTATCTACGACGGCTTATTGTCAACTCCAGTTGGCGGAACTGCAACTTTAATTCAAATGCTTATTTTTGGCGATTCTGCTAAAATTGCAATTGCTGAAGCTGCTGGTTTGATTCCTGCTACATTATCAATCGTTTCTGCTAAAGCAGTTGGAATTAAAACTGTTGAAGTTAAATTAAACAAAGCTGTTGATACTACTAAAACTGTAGTTCAAGTTAAAAAAGGCGCTGCAACTTATGGCTCAGCTGTTGTTTGGAATGACGCTATGAACACTGCTACTGTAACAACTGTAATTACTTTACCAGAAGCTGATTACACTGCTATAGTAACTGTTGATGGTGGAACTCCAATTGTTCAAGCTTTCTCTGTAGTTAAAGAAGCTTCTGCAACAATTAATGTTACATCAAAGTTATTATATGATGAACTTGATGCTGCTGAAGTTAACTTCGTAGTTAATAACCAATACGGTGAAGACATGGAAATTAAGGCAAACAATAAAGATTTATCTGTTGTTGCTTACAATGTAACTCAAAAAGCTTCAGTAAAAATTGGAAAAAAACTAGCTGAACAATACTTCACAGTTAATACTTTAGATAATGGTGTTACGCCTGTGACAGATCCTGATTATAAACTTTTACCAGATGACTTTGAATTGAATGACATTGTTCGTTTCACAGTTTCGTACCTAGGTATGACGACTCAATCTAACTTAACTGTAATGGATGCTTCTGCATCTGATGTTATCGTATTCGGCGATTTAATTCTTGCTGATGAAGATGCAACTAAGTTAACTGTTGATCCTACTGACAATCCTCAATTGGTTTATACTTTACTTGACCAATACGGCGAAGAAATTTTCTTAAGCGCTAACGCTAATGCTGATGATATTGCTGATGAAGATGGTGTTACATTTGTTTCTTCAAATACTGATGTAATCGCTGATTTCGAAGTAGTATTAAATGACGACGACGAAGGTGAATTGTTCCTAGTTATGGGTGATGAAGATGGTACTGCAACTATTACAGCTGTAGTTAATGCTTCAGGTTCAGTTACAACTACTTCAATCGTAGTAGCTGCTGCTTCAACACCAGATTCTGTTGAAATTGCTGAACCTACAATGATCGTTGCTGCTGGTGATGATGCGTTTGATCTTGAAATAATAGTTACAGATCAATTTGGTGATGTTATTACTAATGTAGATAATCTTACTTTCGTTGGTTCATCTGATCATAAAAAGCTAGATACTACTAATGCAACTGGTTCTGATACTGATGAAGAAACTATCATTACTGTAGACTTAACTAATGTTGTTGTTTCAGAAGATAATGGTACAGAATCATATACTATTACTGCTGTATACACAGATACAAAGGATACTGCTGACCTTGATGACGATGAAGAATTTGAAATTGGTGAAGTTACATTTGATGTTGAACCAAATGCGACAGTTACTGAAATTAAATCAGCTTCATTTGCTACAATGTTCGAAGTTGATGGCGTAGTTGGTGCTGATGTAACAGTTGATAACGACAACTTAGAAATTGTTGACCAATATGGTAGAGAAATTGATGCAACAGATATTATTGTTGTTCCTGAAGATCAAGCAGTTGTTACAACTGCTGGTGCAATTATAACTGCTAAAGCTGTAGGTAAGACAACAGTTACAATTACTGCTTCTACAATAGCTACTGATATTGTTACAACTGAAGATACTTATGATGTAGACGTTGAAGTTGTTGATACAGCTGATATTGATTCATATGCTATGGTTGAGATCGGTGCGATGTATGCTCCAGATGATGCTATTGCCGAGTATGAAGTTGATGTAGAAATTAACGGAGTTTATAATGGCAAAGAAGTTAATCTTATTAATTCAACTCCAGATATAGTTACTTCAAGTAATCTATCAGTTATTACTGTAGATGAAACTACTGTTACAGCAATCGATGCTGGAACATCAACTATCTCAGTTTGGATGGATAATGTTAAGGTTGATAGTGAAACAGTTACTACAAGTGACGTAGCTCCTTACGCTGTAAGCGTTAAGTGGGATGCTACTACTATTACTAGTGCTGAAAATGCTGATATTGCAAGTATCATTATTGTTACAGATCAATATGGTGTTGAGAATTATAAAGATGTAGTTAATCTTTACTTCTCAGTAGATAAAAAAGGTGCAGATTCATTCACGATTGCTAGAGAAAAAGATTCACTAGGTAAATTTACTGGTAAATATATAGTTACTGGAACTGGAACAAGTGAAGTTACTGTTATCACTTCTAACGGTTTATCAGCTACTGATACTATTACAGTAAAATAATCTTAATTTAAATCAAGGAAGAGATCTTCGGATCTCTTCTTTTTTTGCATATTATTATATTCCCAGGCATTCACTTGATTGCCCTATTAAATAACTAATGTTATAATTGTCCTAGTTATTAAAAAGTTTAAGGAGGAGTTATATGAGAGATTTTATAAAAAGAACGGTTGCAACTTTGTTGTGCCTGGTTTTAGTTTTCGGAACAATGAATTATTCAAGAGGGGCTCAATTAACCTCGGCTGAGAAATTGAACCAATTGGGTTTGTTATTGAATATCAATCAAAGCGAACTTGATGCCACATTATCCCGTGATATAGGTCTTACAATGATATTAAAAGCCCTTGGTTATACCCAAGAGGATGCAACCCAATATGAAAGTTCGTCACCTTTCAGCGATACTCCTGGTTGGTCTAAAGGTTGGGTGAGTTTGGCTTATGCACTGGATATAACAAAAGGTACGTCAGATACTACCTTTACTCCTAGTGGTGTATTAAGCGAAAGAGAGTTTTTGACTTTTCTGCTTCGAGCTTTGGGTTATGATAAAAATGAATCCTATACAAAAACCTTAGAATTATCAAAAGAGTCAGGGTTAATAAGCAGTAGTCATAGCATTACAACAGCTGAATATACAAAGGCAGACGCTTCAGAAGCAATGTTAAATGCTTTAAGTGCTGTTGTTATAGGGGAAAATGTACCTTTAGCTAATATCCTGATTACAAAAGGATTGTTTTCATTAAGTCAAGCAGAAGCCGTTGGTATTAAAAACGGAAGTTTAGAGTTGTTAAGAGTATCTCCCAAATCAAAGAAAGAAATTTCAGTTGTTTTTAGTGCACCTGTAAAGACTTCAGATTATATATTCGACATTGAAGCAGAAGAGCTTGACTATAGATGTATTGTTCTTTGGAGCGAAGATAAGACAACGGCCTATCTTCAAATGGTTTCACCGTTAGAGGAGGGTGAATATACAATTATAACAACAGAAGTATCAGGAGAACGTCATAAATATACAAATGAGGTTGTAGTGGAGTCGTCTCTTGGGAAGTTGGATATTCTTTCGGATTCGCTAGGCCTCATTGATGGCAGTTATATTAATTATTCATATACAGATTTTTATGATATGGAAATATATGAGTTATATAAAGAAGCTCAAGTGACTGCAGAAAATTTGACTCAAAACAGTAAACATTCAATTGAAATGATGGACAGTTTAGGTGCACATCGACTTAGAATGCCTTCTTTTTCATCTGAAGGTGGTAAAATGGGTGATATCATAAAAGTTACTCTTAGCATTAATGGACTTACAACATCAAAAGAGCTTAAAGTTGTTATTCGAGGTGACTATTCTTCTTTTGAATTACATAATGCTGTAGCAGCATCTGGAACGAATCGATTTAGTGTCAATCAGAAAAATATAGATATTCCATATACTGCAGCAGATAAGCTAGGAACTGCGTTAAAGTTGAATATGCATAGTGCTAATAGTGACCAGACAAATGACGTTGAGATTATGGATCACCTTATCTTGACATCATCCAATCCGGGCGTTGTTGATGTGGATTCATTAAAAGTGAATAATGATGGATTCCTCAAAGTGAATATTGGATCATCTCCAGGAGCAACAACGCTTCGAGCGTATAATACAGTGAATAAGACAACTTCAGTCATTCAAATTGTGGTTTATCCTGAATCTGTGTTAACAAGTGTCGTTATCATGCCTCAAACAAAGTTGATTTCTATAGGGGAAGAGATATCATTGGACGCAATCGGTTATGACCAGTTTGGTGCTAAGGTTTCCATTGGTTATATTAGTGGACTTGACTATACTTCTTCGGATGAAGAAGTCGTTAAAAGCTCAAGTGCCAAGTTATTGAATAACTTGTTTGTATGTAAAGGAATTGAAGAAGGGGATGCTACGTTAACGATTAGTAATAAAACAGGGCTGAAACTAGGTTCGATTACAGTGGATATAGTAGGAGAAGCAGAACCTCAAAATATCACAGAAATGAAGATGCCGAAGTTTTTTGAAGCATCCTCAAATGCTAGCTACTCAATTGATTATGATGATCTCGTTGTTAAAGATCAATTTGCCCAAGAGTATGATTTGTCAGTCAATAGAGAACGGATTTTTATCGAAGAAGAAGATAATGATCTCATTAATCTTAATCTGAACACAGGTAATTTCACCTATAGCGGTTTGCTAGTCACAGGTATAGATGATGAGGTAGGAACGAGTGACTATCGTGTTTATATTGAGGATTTAGACTACTCCGCTTTATTCTTTTCGATAACAAGCATTGATTCAGAAGACATTGATAACTATCGTTTAACACCGATGGACAATCTTAAGGTGGATACGAATCCAACGGAAGAGAGTGAGTTAAAAGGTTATACAAAAAGTGGTGATGAGATAGTTATTGATAAGGATACAATAACAGTCGTTACATCATCGGAAATATTAGTTGCTACCGCAGAATTTGATGGAAATGTAATTACTGTCACGGGCATTGATGCAGGTGAATCAACAATTACTGTTTGGAGAGACACTGAGAAATTAGCAACGATTGATGTTACTGTTATTGCCGCAGATGAATAAGCGATTTCTAAAGATGGGTATTATTCTTTACGTGCATCTAAAAACCAACAGATGTAGGTGTATGTAAAGATGAGGATGTGAAGGTGGATATGAAATCAAAAAAACGTCTTGATACAGTGATTATTTTCCTGTTAATTAGTTTTAGTCTACTTCTTTTTCAGACGAATCACTTAAAAGCATTAGATACAACAGAGGCACAAAGACTCCATGAACTTGATATAGTTCATGGAGATGGTGAAAGTTTTTTGGAAGACAAAACACTGACACGAGCTGAAGCGCTTACCATAATACTTCGTTTAGTTAATAAAGATGCGGTTGTCAGTTATCCTGAGTTTTCAGATATCAAGAAAACGGACTGGTTTTATGATGATTTAAGTATTGCTTATTCAATGGGCATTGTTAATGGCTATTCGGATAATACCTTTAAACCGAAGGATGCTATATCGCGAAATAGTTTCCTGAAAATGTTAATAGAAGTACTGGGGTATCAATATGACACAGATTTTCTATGGGGAGATGTTGAAGAATATGCATACTTTCTGGGTATCATTGAAGAAAAGTTGGATTATGATATGCCCCTATTAAGAGGAGAAAGTTTTACCTATATTGTTGCGATGTTAGACGCAACAATGAAAGGTGATGTGATGACTTACCTAGACAAACTTCTTCTTGAGCAAGTAATCAGCGAAGAAAACTATATAAAGTATAGAGAAAGTTCAACAACATCCATTGTTAAGTTGGATTCAATAAAGCGCCCTAAAGAAAGATATGTTGTGGTTGGATTTACCCAAGATATTGCATTGAATCAGCCTGATTTAGTTATTGAAATACAATCAGGCAACCAAAAAGTCAGGATTGAGGACCCGGTGAAAGTCAAGATTTATGGGCGTAGTATTCACATGGATTTGAGTGGAATTGAAATAAGTAAAAGTGAGCATATATACTGTAAAGGTTTAGTTGATGTTTATCAAAGTGAAGTTTCACCATTTAGTTTTATTTATGATATATCCGATGCTGCCATAGATTATGAGTATTATCTTTCGTCAGTGGGAATTATGGGAACTGAATTACTCTTAATAGAGTTTTCACAACCAATGACAGAGGAAGCCTTAACGTTGGAAAATTATCGAGTTTTGAAAAATGATGTGTCAACATTTTTTAATATAGTGAAAATTTCCGATAAACAAGTAATGCTGACTTTAGAGAATGAGTTAAGTGCGGGTGATCGTTTATCTGTTACCCTACTTGGGAAGATGAAAGATATATATGAGAATACATTTCTTGACGGTTTAGTAATGGCATATGATATTCATGTCAAAACTGAATTATTACAGGATTTACAGATAAAGACGGTTGAATCCCTCGGGAATGGAGTTATTCGAATTGTATATAATCAGCCAGTAGATTCCTTAGATGGAATGAACAGACGTTATTATGAACTTAATGATTTAACCGAAGGTAGTGGATATCATATCATAGACAATGTTGTTGCTACCGGATCAGGAGATTTGCTGAATCGGCAATTTGACCTTATATCCAATCAATTAAATGATAATAGTATGTATTACTTAAAAGTAGCCGGTATGCATACCCTTGGTAATGTATACGCTCTTGATCAACAGCAAATACGCTTTACATATACAGATCATAGCTTTGATCTCATAATAAAATCAATAACGGCTGTGGATTCTCAACATATAAGAGTTATATTTAACCAACCGTTAACACATAGAGAACTTAATAAGGCAACAATAAAAGTGGGGGGATATGTTACATATCGCAATGTGTTGAATAAAGACCCCTACTGCGTTGATCTTTATACAGAGAAACCATTAACCAAGGCTAAAAGTTTTTCTGTTTCGATTGAGAACTTAACGAGTCTATTAGGAATAGAATTACTTAATAGTTCGAAGTCGTTTACTTCTTCAAGTGTTTTAAGAAGTGATATAAAGACAATTGTTACAACAAATTCTGTGAAGGACTATATTATTAGTTTTGATAAAGAGATTAAGGCCTTTGCTGAAGAAAAACCGTTAAATGTTTATAAGTTACTTGAAGATGGTTCCCTAGTTCGATTAGAGAATGCAGCCTATCGTATTATTAATCATCAAGACTTGCTGATATATGAAGACTTAAAAGTTGATAAAGTTAAGGCTTATATTCTTAATGATGTATACTTATTAGGTGATGATTTTTACATAGGTGGTGTGATGGTTCAAATTAAAGAGAAATAAGAATTTTAAATTTCGCCAATAATAATGAGTTGAAAAGGATAAGAAAGTTTGATTCAATTTAACATAAACGAAAACAAGGGATTCATCTTAGTCGATGAACCCCTTGTTTTTGTTTATGTTAAGAAAATTGAGTTTATTTATTACTCATTATTTTTTTGCGATTTAAATAGTTCATTGAATAACCAATCCCAAGAATAACCCAGAATGTAGGTGTAATGCTTACATTAGTATCATTAAAAAAACCGGAAGCAAAGTAACCGATAACACTACATAAACTTGCTATACCGATGCGGTTATAATAATTCGTAAGATCACTTTTTAAATACAATTTAAAACTACTGTAAATATAATGACTCCAGAATAATAATAGAAGTATTAAACTAAGTAATCCGGTATTGCTTGCATAGTTTAAGAAGACATTATGTGGTTTATTGACTATCATATAAGGTGTATTATAAGCATTGTATTTACCTACATAGTCGGTCTGATTAAATGCCAATGCAAAGGTGTCAGGACCGCTGCCGAGGATGCCGTTGGATAGAACCATAGGAAATGTTCTGGACCAAATATAACCTCTAGCAGAGGCGAATTTTTCACGTCCTTCAAACCCGAATGAAGGAGCAGGTGCTATCGGACTGGAAGTTTCATCAGGGTTAATATATGTGAACTCATTATGATTATAGTAGAAATACCATTTAGAGTTGTTTAAATTTATTACTATTGTAGGTATGTCATTGAGAACACCTATATTATAAGATAACTTCGTTGGTTCTGTACCTTCAATGGATTTAGTAAAAGTAAGTTTATCCTTTTTGACTTGAGCTGTTATAGTGAATTGATATGAATCGTGATTAAAAGTAAGAGCATTTCCATTTGTTGTTATTGAATTCAATTGACTTTCATCTTGAACAGTTAATGAATCAAATCCTTTTCGAAGTCGTTGGGCTGTTAAACTATCTGAAGTAAAGACAAAAACGATGGAAGTTATAAGTAAAAGTGTAAAAAGCGGGAGTATAATCTTCCAATAAGCTAAGAATTTATGTCTCAAAAAAATAACGACAAAAACGAACCCTACAATGATACCTATATAACCGTTCCTTGAAAGGGACATAATCTGATTAATAATAAATATAAACGAGAGTGAATAAAACAAAACTTTGTATTTGAAGGATTTTTCACTGATGGCTAGGACCAGGAAAAAAGGAAAACCTATCGCAGCATAAAAACTGACGTAATTATAATGATATAAAGTTTGATAAACATTTCTTGCTGTGTCACTATCTCCAACTGCATTAACAGTTTGATATGCAGACGGTAATGTTAAGAATTTACCAAATGCAGAAACGATAAAATCATGTTGGAAGAACTGAGTTAAGCCAATAATGAAAAGAATAATAATTGAAAAAATCCAAGTGGATAGGACTAAATCAAGTTGTTGTTTGTTCTTAATCGTTGTCACGGTATAAATAAAGATGATAATATATGAAAGAAGAACAAACATACCTTCAAAACGTTCATTATATCCAACAAGAGATACATGTAAATGCGAGCTAAATATTGTGGAAGCTAACACTAAAACGACATAACCCATAAGAAAGTAAAATGGGGGGTAAGTTTTTAATGACCACTTCTTCTTATACAATGAATAGAGGATGATGGTCATGGAAACAATAGCAACAAAGATAAGAACCTGTGCTTTGTTATAACTAAAGAAATCTGATAGTGTGACTATTGCATCTGCCTTCCAAACCAACTCGCTTTTAGGTACTTGTAAAACTTTTAATCGAACAATCAAAGGTGTTAAACCAATAATAACTAAAATAGGTAGAAGCATAATGAATTGTTCAAAAGATAATTTACTATTATTTATTTGTTTTTTTGAGTGTCGACTCATAATTCCCTCCTGATGTCTGTTACTGAAGTTCATAACATATGCTATGGATTTTAATTTAATTGTTATCATTATTATTAACGGAATGTTTTGTACCGAATAATAGTTTAGCATTAAATAGGAAAAAGATAAAGAAATATTGAAGTTATATTTCATTTGTTATAATTAGATGACAGTATAATTAAGAAATAACACAAGTTGTTACAACTCGATTACAATCATTGACTCTGATTTTTCATAATGATATAATCGAATATGTGAGTAAGATATATTCACATGTTGAGAATCAAAACCATAGAATATTATATTAGGAGGAGTTCAATCAATGAAAAATTCAAAAAAAATAGTATCATTACTACTAGCTTTTGTATTGGTTATTTCGTCAATGACAATTGCGTCAGCAGCTACTACCAATGCATCAAAAGCTAAGGTTTTACATGATCTTGGATTATTTAAAGGAGTATCAGCTACAGAGTATGTTCCTGACTTAGAATCTGAAACAGATGCAGCACAAGCAATTGTGTTAATAGGTCGTGCATTACAATGGCAGGTAAATGAACAAGCAACTGTTACATTTACCGATGTACCTAGTTGGGCTGTTCCATATGTAGACTATGCTGTCAAAGCAGACATCACTAATGGAGTAAGTGCAACTGAATTCGGCGTGAATATAATTAGCGGTCAACGAATGGTAGCTTGGTTTTTAAGAGCTTTAGGCTACGATATGACAGACTCATGGGAGAAGACAGCACTACTTGCTACGCAAGCATCCTTGACAATTCCTGCCGGATCACTTAGAGATGATGTAGTTGGTGTTATATATGAAGCAATGACTACAACACCTGTGGATGGAGATCAAACACTCATTCAAACGATTGTAGGAAGTGATGCCACTAAGATGGCTGTCGCTCAAAACGCCGGTTTGATCCCTGAAGAATATTTAATTCTTTCGGCAAAAATGATTGGTACCAAATCAGTAGAGCTTAAATTCAATAATACAGTTGATACAGATAAGACAACCGTTCAAATCAAGAAAAATGCTGCTATCTATTCAACAACAGCAACTTGGAATGATGCGAAGAATACAGTTGTACTAACAAGTTCAATTAACTTGCCGGCAGCAACATATGTTGCAAATGTCAATATGGACGGCGAAGCGTTGACAAAAGAGTTTGTTGTATCAGCTCCAGTTGCAGATTCTATTGAGATAACATCTTCCTACGTTGATGATCAAACGGAAGATGCACAAATCGCATTTGTTGTTAAGAACCAATATGGAGAGAACATGAAAGTTAAATCTAGTTCAAGTGCCTCTGATAAATTTGTTGTTGTAGCATATAATGTCACTCAAAAAGCGAGTGCTACAGTAGATGTTAATACAAATGATACATATTTTGAAATGAATACGTTAGCATCACCAGATGCTTTTAAAACTGGCGATGATATCCGTTTAACAGTTACATATAAAGGACTTACAACTCAGAAAAACATCACAGTTAAGACTGTTGGTGTGTTTGACAATTTTTCATTTGGAGATATCGAGTTTATTGATTCGAAAGACACATCTTTAGATGAATCCGATGAATCTGTTAAACTTAATTATACGTTAGTTGAAGAATACGGCGAAATCGTTGATTTGAATGCAACTTCAGCAGTAGCGACATTACCTGCATCCATACAAGGCATTCAATTTATTTCTTCTGATAATAGTGTTATCAGTGGAATTCGCATTATCGATGATAGTGATGGAGTCGGTGAAATTCATCTTACAATTGCAGGTGCAGGTGATGCGACCATCACCGGAATTGTAGCAGCTTCTGGAACTATCGCAACCAAAAAAATAAAAGTACTTGCATCAGCTAGTCCTGAAACAGTAAGTATTACACCGCCAACAAACGTTGTTGCAGGTGGTGATAAAGCATTTGATTTACGATTAACTGTTTTGGATCAATATGGTAGCAAACTCACAACAGTATCTGGAATAACCTTTAGTTATACTTTTGATGTTGATGATGACGATGTTACGTTAACAAAATCAGATTCAGATAATGTTCCAAAATTAACCGTTGACTTAACTAATGCAACGGTAACAAGCTCAGAAGGAACTTCAAAGCTTAAGATTTCTGCTAAGAATTCTTCGAATGAAGTTATCGGATCACTTACAATCGATGTTGAACCGAATGCAACAGTAACGGATGTAGTATCAACATCCTTCAGTAAAGTTTTTGAATATAATGGTTCAGTAGGTGCTTCTTTGACACTTACCGATGATGATATTGTTGCAAAAGACCAATATGGAAGAGAAATAACAGGAGACATTGAAGTATCATCATCAAATCCAAGCGTGATGACAGCAAGTGGTAAGACATTAACTGCTGTAGGTGTTGGAACTGCAATGATAGAAGTTTCTGTAGGTTCAACTTCAATGGATGTATCTGTATCTGTTGTTGATTCGGGAGATATTGATTCTTATTCGATGCCTTCAATCAGCAAGATATATGCAGTATCACCTGTAAATGCAGCATACCAAAAAACAATTACAATCGAAGGTGTTAGCAATGATAAGACAGTTGTTCTTATTGATAACGTGCCTGATATTGTAACTTCAGATGATGAAAGTAAGGCAACTGTCGCTGGTAATATTGTCACCGGTATTGATGCTGGTAAGACAACCATCTCAGTTTGGATGGCAGGCAAAAAAGTTGACAGTGAAACCATTACAGTAAGCAAAGAAAAACCTTATGCAGTTTCTGTTACTTTTGAAGAGAATGAAATCAATAATGGTGGGGATCTTTACACAATCATGTTGGTTAAAGACCAATACGACGTGGAATTGAAGCCAACATTGTACTTCTCAGAACAAAGCAAAGATTATACAATCACAGATAAAAAATTCATTAACGGACCAACGGGTTACGTTGAGATTACCGTTGTAACAACAAACGGTTTATCAGTTACAAAGAGTATCAAGGTTAATTAGTAAAGCATAAACAAGTAGTACATACATAATTAAGGATCTAATTAGACCCAATGAATCTTTGGCTAATTAGATCCTTTTTGCTTTTTATTATTTCCCTAAATTGCAAGAATAAGTTGAAACAATTTCCACTGTATCACTACAACAATTAATAAATGCAATTCATTAACTGATCATCGAAGGCTTCATCAGGTGTTAGATAACC
>Ga0314774_1000993_pt1 | contig 19679 bp, 17 predicted proteins | sample MetaGCBIA2018_FD_204515 | JGI IMG/M metagenome (GOLD analysis project Ga0314774, IMG submission 204515) | Cryopeg brine microbial communities from Beaufort Sea near Barrow, Alaska, United States - CBIA 2018 | ecosystem: Environmental > Aquatic > Marine > Coastal | place: USA: Alaska | collected...
GAAAGATCTTTAATAAGCTAGCAAGATTTAATACAGATATAGAAGGAACCGGGATGGGACTTTACATTATTAAAAGAATGATTGAGAGTACCAGTGGTAAAATTGAAGTGGAGAGCAGCTTGGGCAAAGGCAGTATTTTCAGGCTATATTTCAAATCTGATAGGCCCGGTTTTGAAGGATAAAGACTTCGCTAAATAAACGCTGACGGGTCATTTAATCTCTTTGGATGTAATTCCTCTTTGCTTGCATCGCATTTTATTTTTTTGACCCCGATCCGGAAGCGTCGATACGGGATGGAATTTGTTTTTTTTGGAAATGAACTACCTCGGATGCTTGTATCGAGGTAGTTCATTTCCTCTCTTAACAGCCTTTCTCGTGAAGGGCACTGAACACCAGGGGCAACCGGATTACAAAGTTGCAGATTTTTTGAGCTACACTAATGAAAAAGGCTTTTTATTGTGTTTGTTTAATTCTATCATTTAAATTCGGAAATACTAATCTTCCAATTCACCGCAATTGGGACACACGTGAACAATGCCATCCTTAATTTGATACCCATCCACATGCTCCTTTACAAATTTTTGAATAAGCATATATGAATCCTCATGATTATTGACGTCCACCTGTTTATCCCTGTATAACTCCCGTATTTTGCCGTCGTATTCCTGGTACCCCCAGCACAGGGAGCAAACTCCTTCGGGAGCCTTATTTACAGTTTCTTCTTCGGGTTTCTTAAAAAACCCGACAATTGTTTTAACGATATCCATAATATTTTATATTTTTTCCTGCCTTTGTAATTTAAGTATTTCTCCAAAAAAAAGAAAGGGAAACAGTAGATATCTCTCAATGATCGTCAAAAAATATACTTGTAGGCTTGTTTGATATCCCTACTAAATACATTCTCTTGAAACATTCGAAAAAGAACTACCCTACCCGGTGCCGAAAATTGTTTGATTAATTAATTCTATTAGGACTGGAGTTGATAAAAGGAAAAAGAAGCTCGGAAAGAACTAAGGTATTTGGAGAAATTAATATAGCTTTGAATAAAATAACCAATATTTTTTTGAAATAAATAATTGTTCAAAAACGAAATAACCGCAACGATAAGACGATGACATATCTATTTTTTATAGCTTCTTTCAATGCATTTTTCTTTTTTACTCTACTTCTTCAGAAGAGGCCAAAGCAACTTCACGACCGGATCTTAATTTTTTGGCTTTTCTATCTGGGACTTGCTACCGCCACTTATGCCTTAACAATGGACTTTTTCCCAGAGGCCCCATTACTATCCAGTGGAATTATCGCTTCATTTTTATTGCATGGGCCTTTTTTATATTTATATGTTTCCGCACTTACATCAGAACGCAAGCGCCTTAACATTAAAAGTATATGGCATTTTACACCCTTTGTCGCGTTTATTCTTTACTTGTTTATCGCCTCAGGATTTCCAGCTTATTCGGAAGGAATTAGGGTAGACCATGTTTCCCATTCGGCAAAAACTCCTTTGCTGTTTCTCTTTTTTCTTATTATAACGGCACTTTCGGGGCCTGTGTATTTTATACTGGCCTATAGAAAGTTTTACCAAAGTCAGAAATCCTTGCTTGATTTTTCTTCCAGGGAATTAAACCTGGACTGGTTGGGGAAACTCATCCCTATTTTTGGTGGTGTCTGGACAGTTCTGATTATTATAGCTGTAATCCATCATATTTTTCACCTGTTTTCTATGGCTTTTTGTACAAACGGATTATTCCTGTCTCTTTCGGGCTTTATTATCTTAATCGGATATTTCGGATTTAAACAAAAAGAAGTGTTTATTAATTATGGCATAGAACGCGAGAAAGAGATTGACAGTGAACCCGAAATTAAATATGCTGCTTCAAAAATGGAAGATGCAGAATTGCAAAAATGCTGCGATAAAGTTGGACAATATGTGAAAACTGAAAAACCGTATTTAGATTCCAATCTGACTTTACCCAGGTTGGCTGAAGATTTAAACGTATCTACTCACCATCTTTCGCAGGTCATCAATGAAATACACGGAAAAAATTTCTTCAATTTTATCAATCAGTACCGGGTAGAGGAAGTGAAAAGAAAAATCCAGGATCCAACTTTTGACAATTACTCTTTGCTGGGAATCGCGTTTGAAAGTGGATTCAATTCCAAATCTGCATTTAATCGGGTTTTCAAGAATTTGACAGGTACAACTCCCAGTAAATTCCGTGACTCCCTCCCCTCCTCCTAATACTATATTATTTTCCACGTACTAAGTCCTTTTTTATAAAGTGGGACTTGTCTTTATATCCAAACTGGTGCCATCTTACAAAGAAGGTCGCACAGCCCGAAGTTCATACATACTTTTGTTTACAGAAAATTCAAATAGATTATTAATTAAAAGCAAATGTTATGAAAACTCAAGTAAGACAAACAAGCCTGACAAATTCTGTAAAAAAAGAAGGATTATTTAAACCCAAACTGCGTTCCCTTCTCCTGATCTTCGCATTTATGTTGGCCAGCATATCTGGGTTCGCGCATTGTGATTCCTATGACGGCCCCGTCATAAAGGATGCCTTAAAAGCATTGGATCAAAATAATGTACACCTGGTTTTAAAGTGGATTGAACCACAACAAGAAAAGGAAATAATTTCCTTGTTTGATAAAACTTACGGGTTAAAAAACGGAGATCAACAAGTCTATTCAATCGTTGAAAAACATTTTCTGGAAACCCTGGTACGTTTGCACCGGGAGACAGAAGGCGAGCCCTATACCGGCTTAAAACCAGCAGGATCGATGACACCTTTGATAGCAATGGCAGACAATTCATTAGCAAAAAATGATGTGGAAGAGGTAGTCAAAACCGTAACCACTCATTTGGAACAAGTATTAAGAGAACGATATACCAAGGTTGCAGAACTCAGCAAAACAAAAGATAATTCCGAAAAACAAGGAAGAGCCTATGTAGAAGCCTATGTACAGTATACTCATACTCTTGAAGCATTGGAGAAACTATTACACGCACCTGTCTCCCATTCTAAAGGAGGAAGTCATGCAGGACATTAGGACCAATTCAATGATCTTGATTTTAAGGATTAATATTCTTGCTGCCAGCATTGAAGCGTTGAAATAAAAATGATCAAATTATCGGTATTTCGATCTTACCCATCTAAAGACCAAAGAGATTTTAGAGAATTTCAGAAATGAAACGAAGTTAGAATTTTTTTTCGTCACCCTTTAGAGGGGTAAAACGAGAAAAAAATATACGGAGAATCAAATTGAGAAAGGACAGAGGAAAGGTGGAAAAAGAGTTAGGAACTAAATTTTGGTTTAGCCCTGCACACATTGTACAGGGAGACAAAATACCGAAAATTGGAGCTTTCAAACTTGATAGCCATTTTGAAGTCCACAATCCTCACCCATAAAACCAAAATAATATGGAAACTTTAAAAGATTTAAAAACCGCAAAATTTCAATTGGAAACCCTTACCTGTCCATCCTGCATCACCAAAATAGAAGGTGTTCTCAACAAGGAACCAGGCGTGGAAAAAGCAATGGTGCTTTTTAACTCAAGTAAGGTAAAAGTACAATATGATGAAGAAAAAGTATCTTCCAATCAATTGGCTGCATTGATAGAAAAAGTAGGCTACCCAATTTTATCATCCTAATATTAAAAAGAATTTGATTATGAAAGCTAAACAAATAAACCGAATTATGTATGCGGCAGCTATCTTACTTATAGCGGCTTCTGTAACCTATTTGTTTAGCGGGAGCGGATGGCTGTTGAATACATTCTTAATTACAGCATCCATGTTAGCAGGTTACCCCACCTTCCTGAAAGCATGGAAGGCTGCCCGGCTAAAAATGTTCAGCATTGAACTTTTAGTGACTATCGCCGTTATTGGGGCCCTGATCATTGGGGAATATATGGAATCTGCAGCCGTAACTTTTTTGTTCCTCTTTGGGGCTTTTTTGGAAGGACGATCTTTAGAAAAAGCCCGTGCCTCCATCAAATCCCTGATGGATATGGCGCCACTTGAAGCCACTGTATTGCGCAATGGGATACGCACTGTAATTATGGCGGAAGAGGTTGTTAAAAACGAGCTGGTGATTATTCAAACAGGTCAAAAAATACCCATTGATGGCCGGGTTATCTCAGGAAAAGCCTCTGTGAATGAAGCTGCGATTACTGGCGAATCAATCCCCATAAGCAAAGTCACAGATGATCAGGTATTTAGCGGGAGCATTTTGGACAGCGGATATCTGGAGGTAATGGCAGAGAAGGTTGGGGAAGATACCACCTTCTCTAAAATTATCGAATTAGTAGAAGAGGCTCAGGAAGGAAAAGCGAAGACCCAAAGGTTTTTAGAGAAGTTTGCGGCTATTTATACGCCGGGAATTATGGTTCTTTCCACCCTCGTTTGGGTGTTTACGAGGGATGTCCATTTATCGCTTACCTTTTTGGTGATCGCCTGTCCGGGGGCATTGGTCATTTCGGCTCCAGTCTCTATTGTCGCGGGAATCGGAAATGGTGCCCGCAACGGAATTTTGATAAAAGGTGGAGAGGTAATGGAAAATCTGGCAAAAATTAACGCCATGGTATTTGACAAAACGGGAACATTAACAAAAGGAAAACCCGAAGTTACCGCCATTAAAGGGTTTGGTATAAGCGAAAAAGAATTACTGCTACTGGCTGCCGAAGCAGAAGTGATCTCGGAACATCATTTGGGCAGGGCCATTGTAAAAGAAGCGGAAAGAACAGGATTAAAACTTCTGAATAAACCTACAGAAGTAAGTGTTCTTAAAGGCCGCGGAATTGAAGTAAACCTACGCGGAAATCCACTCTATATCGGCAATCGAAAAGGACTTTTTCAGAATGAAATACATATAGAGGCTGAAGTAGAATCCTATGCCACGGAACAGGAAAAGTCCGGGAATACCGCCGTATTTATTGCGGGTGATAACAGAATCCTGGGGATTATCTCTATCGCTGATACCTTAAGGGATACTGTAAAAGAAACAATGCAACAACTTAAATCAGAGGGAATTAAGCATTTGGTGATGCTTACCGGTGACAATAAACATACTGCTAATATAGTTGGAGAACAGTTGGGGATGGATCGTATTTATGCCGAACTGCTTCCCGAACACAAGGCTATGAAAGTTAAAGAATGCATGGGGACAGGAATAAATCTCGCAATGCTTGGGGATGGAGTAAATGATGCCCCTGCAATCGCTTCCGCCAATGTGGGAATTGCAATGGGTGTTGCAGGCACCGATATTGCGATGGAAACAGCAGATGTTGTTTTAATGGCCGACAAACTCGATAAATTGATTCACGCATTAAAGCTTTCCAAAGCAACGGTTCGCAATATGAAACAAAACATGTTTTTCGCAGTTGGAACGGTTGCCATATTATTGGCAGGTGTGTTAACTAAAAACGTGAACCTCGCCTCGGGAATGTTGATTCACGAATTGAGTGTGCTCCTGGTAATTCTAAATGCAATCCGTTTAGTACATTTCAAACCCGCCCCATCATTTAAACACTCGAATCAGGAAACCAAAGAAAGTAGTCTCTCAAAAAAGAAAGTATGTATTGAATGTTAGGAAAGACCATCAAAGTTTCACAAAAGTAAAGTACCTCTCCTGTACCAAATGGCTACGGCCGAATTGTCGCTCTGAGATAATGCGGCTCCCATCTGCGCTATCATAAATAAAAACCCTGGAATAAAGATGCTTTTTGGCGAAGTAGAGAATATAAATCCCAAAATAAAATCCTTGTGAATAAGAAATGGCCAATCCATTTCCTTTGATCAAATGCTAATAGCCACAGGGGCACAATAGAATTACTGCGGACACAAGGAATGGGAATAACACCTCTGAAATTACATTTTAACCTAATGCCATACAGGCTTATTAGAGCTAATTGGCGACAAATCAGAGGTATATATGGTTCAGGAATCTGCTGTAAAGACATTGTCTAATTATAATGCGGGAAATTTTATTGATCAATACATAAGTTGGTTATTATTAACCAGACGTAAGAATATTGATAATAGATGAAAGACTATTAGGTTGATACATAAATTGTTATATGATTTTATGTGTCAATATATTGCTGTCGCCTAAATAAATGATAAATCTCTCCAATGTGTGGAGGCGCCGGTGTTGATGTTTTAAGCGAAATTTATAACACCGATTATGCAAGTTATTTTTTACCTCTATTAAATAACAGTAAAAGAACTGTTGGAATAAAAACATTTTATTCTTTCGTTAGTCCCTGCCCATTTAACTTAAAAATAAAGTTAACACCTCATTACTCGTTGAAATGGTAATTAGTTAATTGTAAATTTTTTTTGATTATTAGCTGCCTGGCTCATGAGGATATGCTTAATAAATGTTAAATAATCCCAGAGAATAATCTACTTATCGCTCCATAGATGTTGTTCGTCGAATTTTTTAATAATTTTAACAAAACATTATGTAGTGTTGCATTATGTTATACAAGTTTAAATTCTTTTATAAAAAATAACCCTAACTAATTATTTATGATTAAAAAAGTACGTATGTTACTGTTTGTATTTTGCCTGTTCGGTTTTATTCCGGCTCAAGCACAAATAACAGTAACCGGAACAATTACCGATTCTAATAATGGGGATCCTGTACCAGGGGTCAACATAATTGAAAAAGGAACAAATACAGGAGTGATTTCTGATTTTGACGGAAACTACTCAATCAACGTGAGTTCAGATGCTACCTTGCAGTTTAGCTTTATTGGTTATGACACACAACTTATCGTAGTAAACGGTAAGGAAGTTATTAACGTAAGTTTTATGGAACAAAACGAAGGTTTGGACGAAGTTGTGATTGTGGGTTATGGAACACAGAAAAAAGGAAATCTCACCGGAGCGGTAAGTACTATTGATGCTGAGGTGTTGGAGAACAGGCCGGTGAACAATGTTATGCAGGCACTCCAGGGGGCTGCCCCGGGATTAGCTATAAGTGTAGGGAATTCTGGAGGCGAGCCGGGAGCCAATATGAATATCAGTATTCGCGGCGTGGGCAACCTTCAGGGATCTGGAGCTCCCCTGGTAATAGTTGATGATATTCCTTTAAGCAGTCCATCTGGCTTGAACGATATAAACCCAGATGATATTGAAAGTATCTCGGTTTTGAAAGATGCTGCCTCCTCTGCAATTTATGGGTCCCGTGCCGCCTTTGGTGTCATCTTGGTAAAGACCAAAAGTGGTGAAGGCATACCAGGCCATGAAGTTACGTATTCCAATAATTTCATTTATTCATCTCCATTAAACCGTCCTGAGATGATGAATTCTTCAGATTTCGCAAATTATTTCAACCTTGCCGCAACTAATGGTGGCGGAGCTCCCATATTTAGCGATGAAGTTCTGGGCCGTATTGAAGATTATATCGCAGATCCAGTAAATACGCCGGTAACAGTTGCTAACGAGAATGGGACGAGATGGCAACAATATACGGGCTCTAATGCCAATACAGATTGGTTTGATGTTATGTACAAGGATCTTGTAATGCGCCAACAGCACAACCTTAGTTTTGCCGGCAACGAAAAGAAAGTGAACTATAACGTATCGGGATCATTTTTTGATGGACCAGGGATAATGAATTTTGGCGATGACGGTTATCAAAGATATACGCTTAACAGTAAGATTTCAAGTAAAATGACCGATTGGTTTACAATTAACGCAAACATCAGAATGTCAAGGTCAGATATAGATAGACCTAGTTATGATCAAGGTTTGTACCTTCATAACATAGCGAGACGATGGCCGGTAAATGGTGTGGTAATGCCAAACGGCAGTTATAGCGATGGTTCGGAAATTCCTTTTCTTTTAGATGGAGGCCGGACCAAATCAAAAGATTTGAACACCAATACAGGTCTTGATTTAATATTTGAACCTCTTGAGGATTTAAAGGTTAAAGCGAGTTTGTACTACAGACAAGGTAATTATAGTTACTCCAGTCACCAAGCAAAAGTAGGGGTTATTGAACCCAATGGCGAAGAGCGTTTAATAAGAAGCAACAATAGCTTTTATCGCTATGCCTCTGAGGACACTTATATTTCCCCCAACTTAGTTGTTTCTTATGAAAAATCCTTGAACGATATTCATAATTTCTCGGGATTGGCTGGATTTCAACAGGAAGAAACTAATTACACTTCCATAGGTGGTTCTAAAAACGATTTAATAACCGATGCAGTGCCTTCCATTTCTACGGCTGTAGGTGAGGATAACATAGACGATTCTGTGGGATCTTATGCTACACAAGGTTATTTTGGCAGGTTCACTTATAATTTCAAAGAAAAATATCTTTTTGAAGTAAATGGTCGTTATGATGCATCTTCCAGATTTGCGGAGAATAGCCGTTGGGATTTTTTCCCCTCAATTTCTGTTGGATATAATGTGGCAAAGGAGGATTTTTGGAATATCGATAATATAAACATGTTTAAATTTCGTTTCTCTTCGGGAACCATTGGAAATCAAAACGTGGCGAATTACTTGTACATAGCCCGTATGCCCATTAGAACCAACCTATGGTGGCTAGGTAGCGGAGGAAGACCAAATTATACTTTAACACCGGGACTTATCAGTCCTAACATTACATGGGAAACGGTTAGCACCAGAAATTTAGGTTTGGACGTGGGAGCATTTAACAACCGCTTACAAATGACCTTTGAATTGTTTGAAAGAAAAACGGATAATATGTTTGGTCCGGCAGAACGATTCCCATCTTTATTGGGGACTTCAGCACCACAAGCTAACAATGCATCTTTGGAGACCAGAGGCTTTGATTCCAGTTTACTATGGAAAGATAATATAGGTGGTTTAAACTATAATATTGGTGTAATCTTATCTGATGCGGTTACAACAGTGACCAAATACAGAAACCCCAATAATTTATTGAACACTTTCCGCGAAGGACAAGAACTTGGTGAGATATGGGGTTTTGAAACCATAGGCTTATATCAAAATCAAGCAGAAATAGATAACGGCGTAGATCAATCAACAATGTACGGGGGCGTATGGTATCCGGGTGATGTACAGTACAAAGATCTTAATGGCGATGGTCATATAGACTGGGGAGATTCTACAACCGATGATCCTGGAGACAGAAAGGTAATAGGTAACGACACTCCCCGATATTTATATTCCATAAATGGAGGTGTAGATTATAAAGGCTTTGACTTTTCTATGTTCTGGCAGGGTGTTGGAAAAAGAGAAATTTGGGCAGGTGGGGCATATACCTTTGGTGCTGTTGGCAACCAATGGCAATCTGCCGGGCTTGTAGAGCATTTAGACTATTGGACTGAAGATAATCCTGGAGGATTTTTGCCAAGACCTACTTTTAGGAGTACTTGGAGAAATCAAGAACCACAAACCAAATATCTACAAAATGGTGCTTATTTAAGGTTGAAAAACCTAACCCTTGGATATAGCCTTCCATCCTCAATACTTGATAAGTTAAATTTTAAAAAGCTTAGGTTGTATGCGACCGGGGAAAACCTCTTGACTATTTCCGATATTTCTGGTGTATTTGATCCGGAAGCTACAGGCGGCCGTTGGGGTAATGGAAAAATTTACCCACTTCAGAAATCGTATTCCATAGGTTTAAATGTTCAATTTTAATAAAACAATATTATGAAATATATAAAATTCATCACTTTAATCTTAGTTATGGCCTCTACAATAGGCTGTTCTGATGATTTGCTCAACAAATTGCCCGAGGACGAGATAGCACCGGAGCAGTATTGGAAGACACCCAATGATCTGGCGCTTTTTCTAAATCAATTTTATACCTCGTTTCCTGTGCACAGTGGATTCAATGGTGGTATTTTCGAATTTGACAATAACAGTGATAACCTTGCCGATATTTTTATAAACGATCGGTTTGTAGGTAACACTACCAATGTGCCCACAACTGATGGCTCATGGAACTATGGCTCCATCAGGAGCGTGAATTTCTATCTTGAAAATAGTGCAACGGCAGAAGGTGATACCGATTTAATTGCGCACTACAATGGAGAAGCATATTTCTTCAGGGCCATGTTTTATTATAACCTTCTTAAACGATATGGCGGGGTACCTTTTATTGATAAAACTCTTAATACGGATTCTCCGGAATTATTATCACCCAGATTGCCCAGAAACGAACTGGCGACCAAGATTGTTGAGGACCTGGATAAAGCAATAGCTCAATTAAAGCCACAAGGTTCCGCAGAGGACTTTAGAGTGCACCAAGGAATGGCTTTGGCTTTAAAATCCAATATTTGTCTTTACGAAGGGACTTGGGAAAAGTATCACGATGGTTCCGTTTTTGCGGCACCTGTTAATGAAAGTGCCAAATTTTTACAATGGGCTGCAGATGCAGCAGAGACCTTGATGAACCAGGGAAACTATTCATTATATAACAATGGAACTGCCACAACCTATTGGGACCTGTTTAATAAAGAGGATTATTCTGGAAATCCAGAGGTGATGTTTTGGAAAAGATACAACCTTGCTGATGGGGTAAGTCATCGCGTAGGACATTATCTTCCCCAAACGGGTTCTGGAACAGGGGTAACCAAATCTTTGGTGGATTCCTATTTATCTATTGATGGGCAGCCTATTGGAGTGAGCCCCTTGTACAATTCCAGTCAAGAAAGCAGTCTTACGGATATTGTTAAAGACAGAGATCCCAGACTGGCCCAAACCATTTGTACCCCAGGAGATTTGCTTACGGTAAATTCAGGAGTGCCGAATGAAATATTTGAATTCCCTGTATTCAGGGGAAATAATGAAATAACTTCTACCACCGGTTTTCAAATTTATAAAGGAGGGACTACTGATGCAGCCCAAAGAGATGACAGTTGGACAGGTGCTATTATTTTCAGGTACGCCGAAGTACTTCTTAACTTTGCCGAAGCAAAAGCCGAGCTGGGAAGCTTGACCCAAGGGGATTTAGATAATTCCATCAACCTGTTAAGGGCTCGTGCAGAAATGCCAGCTTTAAATATAAATCCCGTTGCAGATCCAAACAAAGCCTTTCCTGCATTGACCGACATTATCAATGAAGTGAGAAGGGAACGTAGGGTTGAATTGGCATTGGAAGGAAAGCGTTTTGACGATTTGATGCGTTGGGCCGCAGCCGATGAGCTAATTGTTGGAAAACGATTGGAAGGCTTTAAAATTGTTGGTAGTGGTGCTATGGAAACAGAATTTGCAGATGAAATCAATGCGTCTCTTCTGGTAAACTCAAATGGGTATATCGATCCTTATATCACTACGATTCCAGCAGGATTTGGTTTCAAAATCGGAAGGGATTATTTGTCTCCCATACCTACAGAAGAAATTGTATTGAGTCAAGATAACCTCGTCCAAAATCCAGGATGGTAATAAATTTTAAATACAGAATCAATTTTTTTAAATTGCTTTTGAAATAAAGTTAGTTTGTTAGTTTTGATCCCGCACAGTATTATATATTGTGCGGGATTTTTTTATATACCTTCATGAGTTGTTTTTTTTGTGCACTGCAATCAAGCCGTATTGTTTGTTAATTTTTCCAGCAGATTAAATTAAATGGTTCCTTAGCAACGAAAAATTTAGTACAAAAAGGTTTCGGTTCAACTTGTTTTTTACAGAATATAACTGCGAAAGATGATTAGCATTTAATAAAATTTTCTTTTTATATCCAAAAAGAGGAGAGCTCCATGCCTCGGAATTCATTATCTATTAACCAGACGAAAGAATATTGACAATAGATAAAAGACTATTAGGTTGATACATTAATTGTTAGATGATTTTATGTGTCTATATATTACTGTCTCCTTAATAAATGATAAATCTCTCCAATGTGTAGAGGCGCCAGTGTTGATGTTTTAAGCGAAATTAATAACACCGATTTTGCAAGTTATTTTTTACCTCTATTAATTAACAGTAAAAGAACTGTTAGAATAAAAGCATTTTGTGTATTCGTTAGTCCCTGCCCATTTAACTTAAAAATAAAGTTAACACCTCATTACTCGTTGAAATGGTAATTGGTTAAATGTAAAAACCTTGATGGACATAAGTTGATTGTGTTATGGTGATATATTTCATAAATGTTGATAATCCTAGAGAATAAACCACTTATCGTCAGAGTAATGTCATTCGTCGAATTTTTTAATAAATACATCAAAACATGATGTAATTTTGTATTATGTTATACAATATGACATAAACCGTTAAAACCAACAAAAATATGATACATATCATATTTCTCTTTGCTTCACTTATTTAGTTTTGCCGGAAAATATCACCAAATTCTCAATTATCGAAGAATTTTAAATTTATAGATTATGTCAAAAGTGAATCAAGCAGAGGTTAGCAAAGCGAAAGCTTTTCACTATTCCGATGTATGGTATTTAAAGACCATTATAATTCCTAATTCAGGTAGTGAATTTGATAGTGGTTGAGCTTAAGTTAAATCATTTCATCAAAAAAAAAGGTTAAAAAAATTACACAATAGGTTAATAAATTAAGTTAAAAATAAATACAATGTCAGATTCGACTAAAAAAGTTAGTACACCAATAAGCAAACCGGTAGCTTACGTCATTATAATGATCGGAATATTAGCCTTGGCCTTTTCCGCTATTATGGTTAAGGAAGCAAATTTCGAACCTGTAACCAATGCATTTCTGCGTTGTTTATTAGGGTTTCTTACATTAGTGCCCTTTGCCTACTGGGAGATAAAAAAGAAAGGTAAGCTTAATAAGAATGGGATTCTTTTGGCAATTTTGGCAGGTATCTTTCTTGGTATAGATATGACTGCGTGGAATTACGCGATATTCTTTGTTGGAGCCGGTATATCTTCAGTATTATTGAACTTACAAATTATTGTAATGCCGATGTTGGCGATGTCTTTCGATAAATTTAAACCTAAGAAGAGCTTCTGGGTTCTGGTGCCAATAATGATTTTCGGTATCATTCTAACAGGTGGTATTTTTGATGCTGCGCCTTCAGAGGGACCAACAACTATCTGGGACCGTCCTATTGCAGTAGTAGGTACATTATTAGGTACACTTTCTGGCCTTTGCTATGGTATTTATCTATATACAAGTAGAAAGTCCGGTACTTTGAACCCTGGTGTATATATTCAACCATTAATGTGGGTGTTTTTAGCACAGCTTCTCCCTCAGGCATTTACAATGATATTCCTTTCCCCTGATGGATGGAATGTAACCCAGGGTGTATTGGTTGACGGAAAATTACCAATGAATCCTGAGGTTTTATCTGGTGATTTGATAACCGCAGCTAACTGGTGGTGGATGATTGCATTAGCAGTAGTTGGTCACGCATTGGCGTGGGTATTCGTTCAGATTGGTTCTGTAAACCTGGACCCTACAATTGTCGCTGGCTTGTTATTGTTAAGTCCTATTACTACAGTATTGGTATCTCCTTATACAAGTGGTGAGAGTATTACTATGTTACAAGGAATAGGTATTGTTATTGTTTTGGCGGCCGTAGCCTATCAGAATAGCCTGCATACAGCGCTTCTGGGTCGGTTACGTGGGGTGAGAAGTGAAGCGAAGAGCAAATAAGCTAGAATTTGTTAACAGTTGCTTTTAAAATTACCTTTTTTGAATCTGTTAGTTAATTCCATTGACCAATTTTTTTCTGTGTCTTTTTTAGTCAAATAAAGTATTACATCAGACACAGAGAAAAATAAAAATTTTTAATAGTAGATAAGTTTTAATATATTTAAGTAAACTAAATAATTATGAAATTAACCTCAAGAGAAACAGAAAAACTCATGCTTTTTTTAGCAGGTGAACTTGCTGAAAAACGAAAAGCAAGAGGCGTAAAATTAAATTATCCAGAATCCATAGCATTAATAAGTGCGAGATTGCATGAATTGGCAAGAGATGGCAAAAGAGTGGCAGAATTAATGCAAATAGGAGGCACCTTTCTTACAAGGGAAGACGTCATGGAAGGTGTTCCGGAAATGATTCACGATGTACAAATTGAAGCCACCTTTCCCGATGGGACAAAGTTGGTAACCGTTACCAACCCTATTCGTTAATAAAACTCACTATACTATGATACCAGGAGAATATATTTTAAAAGAGGAAAAAATAGTTTGTAATGCCAAACAGGAAAGCATTACCATAAAAGTGACCAACACTGGTGACCGACCTGTACAGGTGGGTTCTCATTTTCATTTTTTTGAAGTCAACAAAGAAATTTCTTTCGATCGTGAAAAAGCATTTGGAAAGCGTATGGATATTTTGGCAGGAACAGCAAAACGTTTTGAGCCAGGCGAATCTACCGAAGTACAACTAATAGATTTAGGCGGAAGTAGAAAGGCATATGGTGCCAGTAACCTAACTCAGGGAGATACCACCTCAAAAGAGAGCTTGGAGAAAGCGATGAAAAAAATGGAATCTGAAAATTTTAAAAATATAAAATCATGAGTTTTAAAGTAGATAGAATAAAATACGCCAATATATACGGACCTACCGTAGGCGATAAAGTCCGTTTGGGCGATACAGAACTATTTATCCAAATTGAAAAAGATTTTAATAGTGACCATTATGGAGAAGAAAGTAAGTTTGGCGGTGGTAAAACAGTACGAGATGGTATGGCACAATCGTCTACCAGAACAAGAGACGAAAATGTTCTTGATTTTGTCATCTTAAACGTAATAGTAATAGACCATTGGGGCATTGTAAAAGGGGATGTAGGTATTAAAGATGGAAAAATTGTAGGGGTGGGTAAAGCTGGAAATCCAGATACCACGGATGGTGTTGATGAAAACATGATTATTGGTGCTTCTACTGAGGTTCATGCTGGAGCTGGTCATATTTTAACGGCTGGAGGGATAGACACACATATCCACTTTATCAGTCCACAGCAAATAGAGCATGCTTTATTTAGTGGCGTTACAACAATGATAGGTGGTGGAACCGGGCCTGCAGATGGTACAAATGCCACCACGGTAACCCCGGGTGCCTGGCACTTAGAGAAAATGATACAAGCTGCAGAGCATTTTCCGATGAATTTAGGATTTTTTGGAAAAGGAAACTGTAGTACAACAGCTCCTTTGATAGAACAAGTTCAGGCTGGGGCACTTGGACTTAAAATACATGAAGATTGGGGTGCTACACCAGCGACAATCGATGCTTCACTTAGCGTTGCCGATGAATATGACATTCAGATTGCCATACATACGGATACTTTGAACGAAGCAGGCTTTTTAGAGGACACCATCAAAGCCATAAACGGAAGAACTATTCACACCTTTCATACCGAAGGAGCTGGTGGAGGCCATGCACCGGATATTATGAAAATCGCATCGCATCCTAATGTGCTGCCGAGTTCTACCAATCCCACGAGACCTTACACCATCAACACTATTGATGAGCATTTAGACATGCTCATGGTATGTCACCACTTAAGTAAAACCATCCCTGAAGATGTTGCTTTTGCTGATTCTAGAATTAGAAAAGAAACTATCGCTGCGGAGGATATATTACATGATTTAGGAGTTTTCAGTATGATGAGTTCTGATTCTCAGGCAATGGGAAGGGTTGCCGAAGTTATTATCAGAACATGGCAGACCGCTCACAAGAACAAGTTGCAGCGTGGACTTTTGGATGAAGATAAAAAAATAGAAGCCGATAATTTCAGGGTAAAAAGATATATTTCCAAGTACACTATCAATCCAGCTCTTTCGCATGGTATTTCCAAATATGTGGGTTCTATTGAGCCAGGAAAAATCGCTGATTTGGTATTGTGGAAACCAGCGTTTTTTGGTGTTAAACCAGAGATGGTAATTAAAGGGGGTATGATTGCAGCAAGTAAAATGGGAGACCCCAACGCTTCTATTCCTACTCCGCAACCAGTTATAATGCGAAATATGTTTGGAACCTTTGGAGCTGCTGTTCACAAAACTGCGGTAACTTTTGTATCACAAGCAGGAATAGATAATAATATTGCTGAAAAATACGGTGTTAAAAAGGAATTATTACCTGTGGTAAATTGTAGAACAGTTGGTAAAAAAGATATGATCCACAACGACGCTTCACCAAATATTGAGGTTAATCCTGAAAATTATGAAGTAACCGTGGACGGAAAAGTCATTACCTGTGAGCCTCTTGAGGTAGTTCCTTTAGGGCAACTATATTTTCTTTTTTAATGGGGTTTACTCACAAAATAAAACTATGACCTGTAAAGAAGTAATTGGTAATCTGGAAACATACTCAATTGGCAACAAGACTAAAGATGTACTAAACTTGCAGTGGTTTGAGACTACAAAGCGTATTATGCGCAAGAGGACGGAAGCTAATCAAGAAGTCGTTATCAAATTTTTAAAGGAAGGAACAAGGCTTAAAGAAGGGGATATCCTTTATGAAGATGATGAAAAAATCGTGATTGTTAATATCTTGCCTTGTGACGCCATACAAGTAACCCCAAGGTCTATTTACGAAATGGGTACGGTTTGTTATGAAATAGGAAATAAACACTTGCCGCTTTTTATTCAAGGCGACCACGTGCTTATTCCTTATGAAAAACCACTGGAACGTCTCCTTGTAGCTACTGGGTATGAGGTGACAAAAACCCATTGCAAATTGCTCAATATGCTTAAGGCCAATGTAGAGCCTCATCAGCACGGAAAATCCGGAGGCTCTCTCTTTTCAAAAATTCTCGAATTAACAACAAAAGAGTAGAATAAATATTAGATACTGCTGTCCGAAAAAAACTCTTTTTTTTGGGCAGCACATTATCTATAAGAAAAAATGAAATGAATAAGAATACAACCAAAACCACAGGATTGGGATCACTTATTGAAATTCTCCATATTACGGACCCTACTCTACCCATTGGCGGATTTTCACACTCAAACGGTTTAGAAACCTACGTTCAGCAAAAATTAGTAAAGAACGCCTCATCCACTCAAGACTTCGTGGAAAGCATGCTGAAAAACAACTATAAGTATAATGATGCCTTAGCGGTAAAATTGGCTTATGAATTCACCGTGCAAAATAACCTGGATGAAATCCTGAAATTGGACAATGAATGTCATGCTTTAAAGGCACCATTGGAAGTGCGCGAGGGAAGTCAGAAATTGGGAACGCGACTTATAAAAATATATGCTAAGTTATTAGGTGATCCTTTTTTAAATCAAATTAATGATCACATTGAAAAAAAGAAAATGCAGGGTCATTATTCTGTTATTTATGGAATAATCACTGCACTATTAAAAATAGAGACGGAAAAGGCTGTTTGTGCATTTCTTTACAATGCTGCTGTAGCCATGGTTACAAATGCCGTAAAGCTCGTTCCGCTTGGTCAAACAGATGGTCAACAAATAATTTATAACGTGCAAGGGCTCATCGAAGATTTGACGTTAGAAATAATGGAGGTAGAAAGGGAATTACATGGGGTGTGCAATACAGCTTTAGATATAAAGTGCATGCAGCATGAGCATCTGTATTCAAGATTATACATGTCCTAAAAAAATAATAACAATAAAAATAATAATGGAAGAGAGAAAATATATAAAAATTGGGGTTGCGGGACCAGTAGGTACTGGAAAAACAGCTTTGATAGAAAAAATAACAAAGAGGATTGCCAAAGATTATAGCATTGGTGTTGTAACCAATGATATTTATACAAAAGAAGATGCTAAATATCTTGAAAAAAACTCGTCACTGGATGCCAATAGAATTATAGGTGTTGAAACAGGTGGTTGTCCACATACAGCTATTCGGGAAGATGCAAGTATGAATCTTGAGGCGGTTGACGAACTGGTGAACAGACATCCGGGGATAGAGATTATCTTTATTGAAAGTGGAGGTGATAATTTATCTGCGACTTTCAGTCCTGACCTTGCCGATGTTACCATCTTCGTAATTTCCGTAGCGGGAGGAGCCGACATTCCCCGCAAAGGAGGTCCCGGCATTACCCGTTCAGATTTATTGGTGATCAACAAAATGGATTTGGCACCCTATGTAAATGCCGATTTGAAGGAAATGGAAAACGATTCACGCAAAATGCGAAATGGCGAACCTTTTGTCTTTACAAATCTAATGACTGATGAAGGATTAGACAGCGTCATTCAATGGATACAACGCTACGCTTTAATAGAAGAGCAAGCTGTGGAACCTCAATTACTTAGATAATGGAAAAATACAGTCTTAGAACGGGACTAAGGGAGCAAACTATACTGAAAGATGTGTATTTTACGCCGCCGTTTAACTTGGTTGAAGTTAGGGAAAACAAAAAAAATCCCTTATTGGAGATGATGGTAATGTCATCATCACCCGGCATCCTAAACGATGATTTTTACGATATCAATATCGAGGTTATAGATGGGTCTTCCTTGAATTTGCAAACCCAATCCTATCAACGTATCTATGTTTCTGAAAAAGGCACAAACCAGAACATGGCCATTTCAGTAGGTGATAGTGCTTATTTTAGCCATGTACCACACCCTGTAGTGCCTCATAAAGGAGCACGTTATACAGCCAGGAATACGATCCATCTCAAGAACACCAGTACGTTATTGTGGGGGGAGATATTAACTTGTGGACGTAAATATATGGCTGAAGAGGAGTTATTTCAGTTCAAAAAGCATCATGCGATTACAGAAATATATCAAGAGGATATTTTGATATTCAAGGACAATCTCTATATCGTTCCTGAGAAGATAGATCTGAAGGAATTCGGTCAATACGAAGGCTATACCCATCAAGGGAGCATGTTCTTTATAGCGCCTACAGTTGATATCACTGAACGGATGGAGAATATCTCCAACAGACTATCAAAAGAGGAGGGTATCATTTTTGGTATATCCAAGGTGTTGGATAACGCCTATGCACTCAGAATTCTGGGTAATGAAGGCGAGCAGCTCTATAAGCTATTTACCGAAATACGTAAGCAAGAAGACTATTTAATCAATCAAAAAGTAAGCATAAATTAATCAAATGGGAACAGAATTAAGTATATTATTGTTTACGGCCATTTCAGTAAGTATACTGCACACCGTTTCAGGCCCCGATCACTATATTCCTTTTATAGCCATAGGAAAGGCAAAAGGATGGAAATTGCCAAAAATCGTGATGTGGACCGCCATTTGTGGATCTGCGCATGTAATGGCTTCTGTGTTATTGGCCTTGGGAGGAGTTGCTATTGGGTTTTCCTTGGCTAAAATAGATGGATTAAACGAGGTAAGAGGTGGTTTGGCCAGTTGGGCAATTTTCATCTTTGGGGTCCTGTATTTTTTGTATGGCCTTTATAGTGTCTATAGAAATAAAAGACACAAACATTTTGATGTCTATGATGATGGTTCAGTTTATGTATTCGATCACGATCACAAACAAATGACCTATCCGTCAAATCGAAAAAAAGTGACGCCTTGGGTTCTTTTTTTGATTTTCCTGCTAGGGCCATGTGAAGTCTTATTTCCTTTACTGACTTATCCCGCAGTAGAACAATCTTCATTTAATATGATTTTATTAATTGGTACCTTTTTGCTCACCACCGTTTCAACGATGGTGCTTGTAGTAATACTACTGTATTACGGTTTCAATTTTATAAAAACCGAATGGTTGGAAAAACACGTTACACCAATCTCAGGACTATCCATTGCATTATGTGGTATAGGAATGGTTTTTTTAGGATGGTAAATT
>Ga0314774_1000994_pt1 | contig 19668 bp, 16 predicted proteins | sample MetaGCBIA2018_FD_204515 | JGI IMG/M metagenome (GOLD analysis project Ga0314774, IMG submission 204515) | Cryopeg brine microbial communities from Beaufort Sea near Barrow, Alaska, United States - CBIA 2018 | ecosystem: Environmental > Aquatic > Marine > Coastal | place: USA: Alaska | collected...
GTCGTTTAACGGAGTTGGACGGGAGGGGCTCTGCCTGCACGTGAGCGTTCTAGGCAGAGGGTTCGCCCGATTGCGCCTTCGGGGGCATCTCCGACACGGGCAGGGCAATCGTAATACTCTGGCAGGGCGGTAGCTGAACTGCGGCTGGATCGATTGTCATGGTTGCGGCGCCTCACTGAGAAGGGGCGACTGTTCCATCAGTTGTTGCCAGTCGTTACGCAGCCGAAAGCGTCGGGTCGTAGGTCAAGCTCGCAGCTCACTCCATCCGGAGTTCCCCCGGCAGGGGCTACATTCACGATTGCTGTCTCGACGCTCGACCAGCTCAAGATATCGCCTGCCACGACATCCGACTCTGGAATTGCGACCACAGCGACTTCCCGTTCGCCAATCAGGCGCCCTGACGAGGGGTCGATGATGATCTCCACACGCAAGCTTTGCTTGCTCTCTACGCGTCCAATCGCGGTTCCCGTCGAGCCGTTGAGCGTGGCTTGGTCGTCTGTGATTGTGACTCCCGGAATCATCGTTGCCGCGCGCAGCAGTGCAGCGCGAAGGTCTGGCGGAGCTGTGCCTTGACGAAGGGTGTCAGCAATGAATACTAGGGCTTCGCCGTCGGGCGACGGCCCGGCTCCAAGTGTCCGAAGATAGATGTAATTCAATAGCAGGTACGGGTCTCGAGGCATGTCGTCAAAGCTTCCCCAGGTGCTGTCTGCCGAATTCCCATAAAACGCTCCGGCGGGAGCACGCAACAGCTGGGACATTCTTCCCTCTGTGTTGGACGGATGGTGACGCTCTGCGAAGGCTTCACCGCCGGGAGTGAGAACGTCAACGACCTGGCTTGGCTCGCGCACCCACACCCAATCGTCTGAACGGTCTGCAGGGATATACAGTTGACTCGAATCATTTATCCGATAGGTGATGATGGGTCCGTTGTTCTCTTGCCCGTCGGTAATGTGGACGTTTTGGCTGGACACTCGGAGATATTGTCCTGTGCTGAGCGGGACGTCCTCGAAGGTAAGAGCGGCAGTGGCAGCGCGTTCAAGAACTGCAGCAGCAGCCGGGTCTGCTCCTCCGCGCCAGCCTCCTAGTCCAAGCAAGTTAGATGCAACGAGAACGCCGACCAGCGTGAATGCTCCAGCGGCGCTAAAACCGGCGAACGCAAACCGGCGTCGCGCAGTCAGCGTGCGTGATTGCAGTGAAGGATCGGCTAGATTCGCAGATCCCGGCGAACGTTTTTGCGAGTTTGTGGATTGGAAGGCGCGCTCGAGTTTGTCGAGTGACGGCGCGAGCTTTTCCGAACTGGGTTCTGCGACGTCGTTACGCAGAGTCCGAAGCAAAGTGAGTTTGTCCATGATGTACCTCCTCCGATAGCGGCTCGGTGCGCAAGATGCGGCGAGCTCGATTCATTCGTGAGCGCACAGTGCCGATCGGGATGTCGAGGCTCTGTGCGATTTGTTCATAGGTGAAATCGCCCCACGCGAAAAGGAGAAGGCAATCGCGATCGGCGCTGGGCATCCGCCGCAACCTCCGTGCCATCCTTTTTACTTCTCGCTGAGCATCGACGAATTCATCGACGCTGGGGCTGTTGTCGTATTCCGGTTCTGCGGCAGCACGCTCAAGGCTCTTGAGCGTGCGGGCTTCAGCAATGCGGTGACGATGGATGAGGTTCGTCGCGATCCCAAAAAGCCAGGGTCGCGCGTCATCTCGACCGAGATCGAAAGCCGTTCGGCGCTCGAACGCGATCAGAAAAGTTTCGCTCGTGACGTCATCCGCAAGAGAATCTCCGGCGCGGCGCGCTACATAGCGATGTAGCGGTGCCGCGTACCGGTGGAATAGTTCGCCGAATGCGGCAGGTTCGCGCAGGGACCGCTCGATCACGCCGCTGTCTTTGTTCATACTTAGTATTCTTCGCCCGACTCATTTGGGTTCACGATTCGCGGTCCGCCTAGGAGTGCGGTGACGGCTCAAGCTTGGCGGCGCGGGTCCCGCTGCGCTGGGCGGCGGCCCCGGCGAGCACAACGAGCACGATGCCGATTCCCTGCACGATGGAGGGACTCTGGTGAAGCACAACGAGGCCGACAACCACCCCAAAGGCGGGCTCAAGCGCCATGAGGGTGCCGAATGCCGTGTGGGTCATGCGGCGAAGTGCAAGCATCTCGAGCCCGAAGGGCAACACGGGGGCGAGCAGTGCCAGGCCGATGGCGATCGGCAGAACTCTCCAGTCGAAGTCTGCAATAACCTGGGGTGCACCCACGAAGGCCGCCATTACCGCGGCAATGGGAATGGTCATCGACAACGAACTAATCCCGGTGAAACGATCGCCTACGTGTTGAGTGAGCAGGATGTAGCTGCCCCAGCCGATGCCCGCAAGAAGTGCGAAGCCAATGCCGAAAAGGTTCGCTTCTCTCGTCCACGGTTCGGTGAGCAGCACAACGCCGACCAGAGCCAAGGCAGGCCAGGCGAGCATCCGGGTGCTGCCGCTTCGGATGGCGGCAACCGCGAGCGGTCCCAGGAACTCGATCGCTACGGCGGTGCCGAGCGGGATGTGCTCAAGCGCTGAAAGAAAAGCGATGGTCATTACTCCGGTGGCTGCCCCCAAGCCGAGGATGAATGGAACGTCCTGTCGCCGGATTAGTCGCAACGGAGGGTGTGCGATCAGGATGAAGATTGCTCCGCCAAGTGTCAGGCGCAACCATCCGATTCCTGCTGCGCCCACCTGCTCAATGAGTCCTACAGAGAGTGCCGAACTCAACTGAATCAACATCATTGCAGCTACAGCCATTGACCATGCGGGAACGGGTTCGCGCGAGTTTTCGGTCATTGCGCGGAGACCAGCCGCTCGGTTACGGTCACGGCGGGGTTGATAGTCGTGAGGGCGGCAACAAGGGCGGCACCGGCGGCGCCCAAGGCGCCATCCGTCATCGGCTCAAGGGAGTCAAAGATGAAGAAGCCAGTGGTGGTGTCGTCGCTGAGCGCGGTGAGGGGCCCTTGGCGCCAGTTCCAGCGGCGACACGTGACCCCGGCGTCATCGCGCCACACGACCTCGCCAGCGCTTGGGTGTTCAGCGATCGCTTCCCCGTTGGCAAATGCTTCAAAGGCTTCGTCGCCGAGGGCGCGAACGAGGCGTGCGGGACCTTGATAGAGCTCTAGGTCCTCGCCGCCAACGGGCACCTGGTGCAGAACGGAGATGGCGTTGTAGATGTCGGTGAGGGCATTCACGCGCGGAAGGCCATCGACCGCTCGACGGGTGAGTGCTTCGAGACTGTTCCGGGTGCGCTGAGGCTTAGCGCCGAATGCTCGGTACGCGTCGCGCCAGGCGGCGATGTGCGGAAGATCCTGGACGGCGTGCTCGCTGAGCAGACTGCGGGCGTGCGTTTCGGCGGAACGGATGAGCTCGTCACTTGCCGCATTGCTGGGGGCTGCGTCGAGTCCCTCAACGACCAGCAGCAGTGCGCGGTAGTCGGGGCGCAACTCAAAGACTTCGCGCTCAACCCCGGCCGCGCTCAGGAAAGTCTCGTGGGCTTCGGCGTTAGACATGAGAGTTCTCCGCTCGGGGCGACGTGCCGACGCCCGGTTCAAGCACGGTCATAGTGAAGCGAGCCGGCTGTTGTGCTGGGTTGATGTACGCATGAGGTTCGTCGCCCGGGAACGACATGGCATCTCCCTGAGCGAGCGTGAAGGTGTCGGAGGCGACCTGGATGGTGACTTCACCTTCGAGCACTTGAAGCAGCTCTTGAGTGCCGGCGCTGTGACCTTCGCTCGAATGCTGTTCGCCCGGCATGAGCATCCACTCCCACAGTTCGAGAGCTTTGGGGGAAATGGCGGAGGCTACGAGAATGCCGCGGCCGCCGTTCTCGCCCGTCCACAGTGTGGCGCCGTCGCCCGTGCGCGTGACCTTGACCTGTTTCGGTATGGACGGTTCGACGAGCGCTGGCAGGCTCACACCGAGTGCATCGCTCAGTCGAAGCAACGTTCCGACACTGGGGTTCGCAATGCCCTGTTCTACGTTCACGACCATGCGACGGCTCACTCCGGCGTGCGTTGCGAGCTGGTCGAGGGTCCACTTGCGCGCTTGGCGCTCGTTCTTGACGCGCGCGCCGATGGTGCGAGCGAGGAGTTCGGTGGGTTCATCCATCAGTGCAGCATAGTGCACTCATAGTGCAATGATGGGCCGGAAAAGTAGGCGTTTCGGCAGGGATCAACGGGTTTTTATTCCACCATCCGGCTGGGATTTATTCGCCAGAAGAGAGCCGCTGGGAGTGTCCCCCAAAGAGCGGACAATTTGTCACGTTTTGATAACGATGGGGTAACAGGGGGCCCCCGTAGAGGGGTAGACCGCACATATAGTGGCACGTGGTGAGTGCCCGACCGCCAACCAGAAAGACCGATTCAACCTGTAAGTCCCATTCAACGAAGAATAGGAACATCCGTGAGTATTCGAAGAGTCATCTCGGTTGTGGCGGCGACAACGCTCGTTGCAACCTCCCTGGTTACTGGCGCCGCACTCGGCGCCACAGCTGCACCAGCATCCATTGGTGGCGGCGGCCAAACTGAGTTCACCCCTGGGCGTTACATCGTCACCATGGTGGATCAGGCTGCAGCAACCTACGACGGTGGAGTTCGCGGCTTTGACGCGACAACTCCGCCCGAGGGCGAGCAATTGAATCCTCGCCGGCAGGTAGTGCAGAACTACACCGAATATTTGGCCGAGCAACAAGACGATGCCGCGGCATCCGTTGGCGCCGAGATCGAGTATTCGTACACGCTGGCCACAAACGGCTTCGCCGCGGACCTCTCCGCATCGCAAGCCGCGGAACTTTCAGCCAATAAGCTTGTCGCGTCGATCGTGCCAGATGAGCTGAAGAAAATCACGGCAGCCCAACGCTCAACCGAGTTCCTCGGACTTGAAGGCGAAGGCGGCGTGTGGGTATCCATTGGCGGCGCGGAGACCGCCGGTGAAGGAGTCGTTGTCGGTATTCTCGACACCGGTTTCGCACCCGAAAACCCAGCATTCGCTGGCGACGCCCTCGGCACCACGGCGGGAGACGCGCCCTATCGTGACGGTGACTCCATCGTCTTCGGCAAGGCTGACGGCCAGACCTTCAGCGGAGCCTGCATCGAAGGCGAGCAGTTCACCGCCGACGACTGCACCACCAAGGTCATCAGCGCCCGCTACTTCGTCGACGGCTTTGGAGCCGGCAACCTAGGAGACGCCAGCGTCGGTGAATATGTCTCGCCACGAGACGGTGACGGACACGGATCGCACACAGCGAGCACCGCGGCAGGCAATCTGGAGGTTGACGCCGTCGTTGGCGGAAACGCACTCGGATACTTCTCCGGTGTTGCCCCCGCAGCCAAGATCGCCGCACACAAGGTGTGCTGGAGCGGACCCGACCCGGTCGACACGACCGACGACGGATGTGCATCCTCCGACCTCCTGGCCGCGATCGACCAGGCCGTAGCTGACGGTGTCGACGTGATCAACTATTCGATCGGTGGTGGAACTGCCAGCAGCACCGTCTCACCAACCGACCAAGCATTCTTGGGTGCAGCAGCAGCCGGAGTATTCGTTGCGGCTTCGGCAGGCAACTCTGGTCCCGGTGCTTCAACGCTCGACAACGCGGCACCGTGGATCACAACAATCGCGGCAAGCACGATCCCCAACTACGAAGCAACTGTCACCCTCGGCGACGGTCAAGCTCTCGCCGGTGCATCCATCACGGTCGACCTCGACCCCAATGCTGAGCCACTCACGGGTGCGCTCGTGAATGCTGCAGATGTCGCGCTCGCTGGTGCAGAAAGCGCCAACCTGTGTCTGGCAGACACTCTCGATCCGGCTCTCGTTGAGGGCAAGATAGTGGTCTGTGAGCGTGGTGTGATCGCCAGAGTCGACAAATCAGCCGAGGTTGCTCGTGCTGGCGGAATTGGTTCGGTTCTCGTCAATGTCACACCGAGTTCGACTGACCTCGACACTCACGTAATTCCGACGGTGCATTTGGATGCTCGTTACCACGACCAGGTGCTCGCCTACGCGGCCACCGAGGGCGCAACGGCAACCTTTACGCCGGGCAACGAAACCGACTACCAGCCGCCAACACCACAGGTTGCCGGGTTCTCCTCTCGCGGCCCGGTTGAGGCTGACGGTAGCGACATCGTGAAGCCAGACGTGTCCGCCCCCGGCGTGGGTATCCTCGCCGCAAGCGCCAACGCTGAAGGAGCTGAGCCAACGTTCCAGCTGCTCTCGGGGACCTCAATGTCGTCACCACACGTTGCTGGTCTCGCCGCGCTTTATCTCGGTGAACGCCCCAATGCGACACCGGCCGAGATCAAGTCTGCGTTTATGACGACCGCCTACGACACTGTTGATGGTGACGGAAACCCCGTAACCGATCCTTTCACTCAGGGTGCAGGGCACATTGATCCGACCAGGTTCTTCGAACCTGGCCTGCTCTACTTGAACGGGATCGGCGATTGGCTGTCCTACATTGAGGGGGCTGGCTACGACGTGCTCGACCCCTCGGTCGAAGCAATCGATCCCAGCAATCTCAACCTGGCATCCATTGGTATTGGTTCGTTGACGGCTCCCGAGACGATCACTCGCACCGTGACTTCCACTCAGGCGGGCACCTTCGAGGCATCCGTTTCGATCCCCGGAATCAACGCGACGGTATCGCCATCAACGCTAACGTTTGGCGCTGCAGGCGAGACCCAGAGCTATGAGGTGACCATCAGTCGAACGGATGCTCCGCTCGACAAGTTCGCCACCGGTGCACTCACCTGGACCAGCGGTGACACTGTCGCCCACAGCCCTATCGCGGTACGTCCAGTCACGATCGTTGCCCCGGCTTCGGCAAGTGGCACAGGAACCTACGGTGCCGTTGACGTGACGGTGACTCCGGGTGGAAACGGCGACATCCCACTCTCGACGACCGGCCTCAGCGCGGGAATCTTCCATGAAGACCCCACGGGAACCGAAACGGAACACTCCGGTTCGGGAGTCAGCGGTGATGAGATCCAGTACAACGTGACAGTGCCAGAGAGTACGAGCTACGCAAGATTCGATCTCGACTCGATCGATGACACCGCCGACCTCGACCTCATCGTGTACCTGCTCGACGACTCAGGAACGCCCATCGCAGGCTGGCAGTCAGCAACCGGTGACGCCGACGAGCGCGTCAACCTCGCTGACCCGACGCCGGGTGAGTATCTGGTCAGAGCTATGGTGTACGCGGCGAATCCTGCGACAGCGTTCGACCTGCGCACCTACGCGGTTGTACCCGGCGGTGAGCCCCTCGGGCTGAACCCGGCGGTGCTCCCCGGCGTGCAGGGTGAGCCGGTGAGCTACACAGCATCGTGGGAGGGTCTCGCACCCTTCTCGAGCTATCTCGGTCTCGTGAGCTATGGCGAAACCGGAGCGTTCACCGCTATTGAGGTAATAACTCAAGAGGATGTTCTGCCGGGAACCCCGGTAAACACCGTGCTGCCATCGATTTCGGGCACGCCTGTTGTTGGCAAAAAGCTCTCTGCAAGTCCGGGTGAGTGGGATGTTGACGGGCTCAAGTTCAGCTACCAGTGGCAGGCCGATGGCACCGATATTCCGGGTGCCGACAGCCGCAAGTACAAGATCACCAAGGCTGACGAGGGCAAGGCGATTACGGTTGTTGTCACGACAAGCAAGCGTGACCTGCCGAGTGCCACAGCAGTCTCCGAAGCGGTGATGATCAAGTACAGCTCGAGCGTGAGCTTGTCGGTAAGCAAGCACATCGCGTTCTCGTGGGACACGATCAAGGCAACGATCCGTGTTGCGACAAGCGCTGATGCTCCGGCGACCGGAACTGTAGCGGTCACGGTCGATGGCAAGAAGGTTGAGACCATCACGCTGGAAGAGTCTGACAACGGGAAGGCGACGGTGACACTGCCGAAACTCGACCGTGGTCGGCATCAGGTTGCGGCCGAGTTCACCCCGGCCGGTGACAACGTGACTGGTTCGACGAGTCGCGACGATTGGGTGTTGATCGTCTTCTAGACGGTAAACATCTGAAGCACTGCAGCAGCGGCTGGTCGTCCCCACAGGCGGCCAGCCGCTGCTGGTTGTTGCTGGCGAATGTCTTCGGGGTCGCTAGTGCTCGTTAGTGCCGGCTAGTCATCGCTCGGGCGGCGAACGACGGGTGGTGGCCACGCGGCGAAGCCGAGTTCGCGCGAGATGTTGCGTGCCGTTTCTCGCAGAACGTTCACTACGTTGTCTTCTGGCGGCCACTCGCTTGAGGGCATCACAATGGCGACCGCAGCGATGACGCTCCCGTTGCGGTCGGCGATGGGCGCAGCGATTGATGACTCGCCCAACACGGCTTCGTCTTCTTCGGTAGCGATTCCACGTTCGGCGATCTGCGCAAACTGCAGGATGAGTTTGGCCGGATCGGTGATGGTGTCGCCGGTGAGGCTTCGCAGCGGTTTTTCGAAGAGTTGGTCGGCGGCATCCGCGTTGTAGGTCAGCAAGATCTTGCCCATGGCGGAGGCATGCACGGGGATCGACAGGCCAGTCTCGGGCATCTGCTCGGTGCCGTCTGGCCGATTGTTGTGATGGATGACAATCACTTCGTCAAAGAGCTCGGCGCCAAGGCGAGTGGCGAGACCGGTTCGCTTCGCTAATTCTTGGGTCCAACGCATTGCTCGCGCCCGCACGTCGAGGGTATCGAGGTACACGTTGGAGAGTTTCAGAAGGGTTGGGCCAAGCATGTAACGGTTGCCATTGGGCTCTTTGGCGACGAGTCCGTGGGCTTTGAGTGACTTGACGATGCCATGAACTGTCGATGGTGGAAGCTCAAGCAGGCTGGCGAGTTCAGTGATCCCGAGGTGGCGCGCTCCTTGAAGCGACGACAGCACTTGTGCTGCCCGATCAATGGATTGGATCAACGCTGTTCCTTGTGAGTTGGCCGGTTTTCCCTACGACTGCATGCACGGTTTACTTTCGCCGCTGCCGTGCTTGACAGAACGATCGTGAAGGTAGCATATTCGACATTATCGAATAACGTTCCGATATTTCCGAGTATTCGTAACGCCCGATCGCACGCACAAACTAGATCACAGCAGAACAGCAACAGCACCGCTCGCTCCATCACCCCCACCGAGGCGCTCAAGGAAGAGAAGGCCAAGCTATGAAGAAATTGATCAACACCCCAGAGTCGGTACTCGCCGACGCCCTTGCCGGAATTGACGCCGCGCATCCAGATCTCAAAGTCGACCACGTCAATCGCGTGATCTATCGCGCAGAACCAACGCGTGCAGGCAAAGTAGCCCTGATTTCGGGTGGCGGCTCTGGCCACGAACCACTACACGGCGGATTCGTTGGACTCGGAATGCTCGACGCCGCCTGTGCTGGCGAAATATTCACCTCGCCAACTCCCGACCAGATGCAGGAAGCCACCAAAGTTGCTGACTCTGGCGCCGGCGTGCTGCACATCGTCAAGAACTACACCGGCGACGTTATGAATTTCGAGATGGCGGCCGAGATGGCCGAGGCCGAAACCGGCGTCAAAGTTGCAGCGATCGTGGTCAACGACGACGTAGCTGTTCAGGACTCGCTCTACACGGCAGGACGCCGAGGAGTCGGGCTCACCGTTCTTCTTGAGAAGATCGTCGGCGCAGCAGCTGAAGAGGGACAAGACCTCGCTGCCGTCACAGCGCTCGCGCACCGCGTCAATGACTCCGGCCGCTCCATGGGAATGGCTCTGACAAGTTGCACAGTTCCTGCGGCAGGAAAGCCCACCTTTGATCTGCCAGACGACATGATGGAAATCGGCGTCGGCATCCACGGTGAACCTGGACGCCACCGCGAGAAGCTGGCGGATGCGGCATCCATCGCCAAGCAACTCGTTGACCCCATCTTGGCCGACATGGACTTTACAGGCTCGCAGGCCATCGTGATGCTCAACGGAATGGGCGGCTCACCGCAGATCGAGCTGTACATCATGTACAACGAGGTCGCGAAGCTGCTTGAAGCGGCAGGCATCACGATTGCTCGCAACCTGGTCGGCAACTACATCACGAGCCTCGATATGGCTGGCTGCTCGGTCACCGTACTCAAGGCCGACGACGAAATGTTGAAACTATGGGATGCCCCGGTGAGTACCGCCGGGCTCCGCTGGGGAGTCTAAGAACCATGTCTACAAGCACCATCTCTCTCGACCAACTGATCGCCTGGCTTGCGCGGTTCCGCGAACTCGTCACCGAGAAACAGAGCTATCTGACCGAACTTGATTCGGCAATTGGCGATGCCGACCACGGTTCGAACATGGTCCGTGGCATGAACGCGGTTGTCGAGAAGGTTGGTGCAGCACCGGCTACCGCCGCCGACGAACTACTGAAGTCTGTGGGTATGACCCTCGTGACCTCCGTTGGCGGCGCAGCCGGCCCTCTCTATGGAACTCTCTTCCTGCGGATGGGGGTGAGCGCCGGGCCTGTCACCGAACTCGATGGTGCGGCGTTTGGTGCTGCGCTGCGAGCCGGTCTTGACGGCGTTGTGGCACGAGGCAAGGCAGAAGCCGACGACAAGACCATGTTCGACGCGATCAACCCGGCGTTGGACGCCTGGGACGCCGCCGTTGCCGACGGCGGTGACATTGCCGCTGCGGCATCCGCAGCTCTTGCTGCTGCCGAAAAGGGTCGCGATGCGACCGAGCCTCTCGTCGCCCGCAAGGGTCGCGCGAGCTACCTTGGTGAGCGAAGCGCTGGACATCTCGACCCCGGCGCGACATCGAGCGCCCTCCTGTTTCAGGCGCTCGCCGACACAGTGGCTGGCTGAGCATGATCGGGATTGTTGTGGTGAGCCACAGTCCCGCCCTCGCTCGAGCGGCAGTGGATCTCGCCCTCGAAATGGTGGGGGAGACTCCACCGTCGATTGCAATTGCTGCGGGCGCAGGCGAAGGCATCATCGGAACCGACGCAGTCAAGGTCGCGCACGCCATCGATGAGGTGGCCAGCGGTGACGGAGTGCTCGTCTTTATGGACCTCGGTTCTGCCGTGCTGAGCGGCACAATGGCAACAGAATTCATGAGCACGAGCGACGAAGTGCGACTTACGGATGCGCCATTCGTTGAAGGGCTCATCGCCGCAGTTGTGCTCGCCAACGCGGGAGCGTCGCTCGACGAGGTCGATCGGGAGGCCCGTGCCGCAATGGGAGCGAAGCAAAGCCAGCTCTCAGATCGAGATGAGGTCGCCCCTGCGGCCTCCGATACCCAAGCCGCCGATGCTGCAACAGTCGATTCCAACGCTGCCGCCCCCGCGGCGATCACGGCGGAAGAAACCATCGTTAGCTCCGACGGTTTGCACACGCGCCCTGCCGCAGCGATCGTCCAGGCGCTCGCCGGCGTCGATGCGACGGTCACTATTACGGACCTCACGACTGGCGGTGGCCCGGTGTCAGGCATAAGCATGATCGGCATCATGTCGCTCGGCGCCAAGAAAGGCGATGTCGTCGCATTCTCGGCAACAGGCGCAGCAGCGCAGGACGCGATCGATACGCTCGTAGAAATGACCCGCGACGGGTTTGGCGAGCTCGAAAGCTAGCTGCGATGGCGTTCGGCGCGAACGGAAACTTACTTCGCGGGCAGATCGAACGTTCTCGGTAGGCCGCAGCGCGCTCGCGGGTGGCGCGGGGTACTGTCGGCATCGACATGAATCGCCAGCTCACCCTCCTCTTTTCCGCCCTCGAGGCGCTCTTGGTGGTTGCCATCGGTATTGCGATACCGCTGGTTCCGCTCACGCTCCTCTGGGGCATCCACTATGGACTTGCGGTCGACTGGACAGTGTTTTGGCGCACGGCAGTCGATATCTGGCTAGTCGGTCACGGCACCGACATTACGGTCGTCCTAGCTCCCGAGCTTGCGCGCGCTGTGGGGCTCGCTGCCGCGAGCACACCGGTGACGATCACTATCGCGCTGCTCGGTTTTGCGCTTCTCACCGTGCTGTTGGGCGTTCGGGCCGGCCGACGCGTGGCCGAGACCACTCATGCACTGCTCGGCACGTTCGCCTCGTTGGCCACTTTTGGTGCTGCGTCGCTCGTGGTCACTCTTTCTGCCCTGCACCCGGTTGCGCGCCCGTCGCTGTGGCAGGGCGCACTGCTGCCGACCGTGGTCTTCGCGGTTGGACTGATCATAGGCAGCCAAGTGGTCATCACGAAGGGTCGTGCCACTGGCCCGGTTCGACGGTGGATCGGCAGATGGCCCGCTCACGTGCGCACAATTATTGCGACATCACTGCGAGGCGGTGCGATCTCGGCGGCCGGGTTGCTTCTCGTTGCGTCACTCGCCGCGACTCTGGCAATCGTGACGTCGTATGCCGAGATCATCAGGTTGTACGAAGCGCTCCACACCGAGGTGTTGGGTGGTGTCGCGGTGACGATCGGTCAGCTTGCGATCTTGCCGAACATTGTGGTGTGGGCAGCGTCGTGGCTCGTCGGCCCTGGCTTCGCGATTGGAACAGGATCAACAGTGTCGCCGCTGGCAACATCGCTTGGGCCGATTCCCGCTATCCCTGTTCTCGGAGCGTTGCCCGAGGGCGATCTAGCATTTGGCTTTGTCGGACTGCTTGCGCCGGTGGTGATCGGATTCCTGGTTGCGGCCGTATTGGGCCCGCGGATCGCCGGCGAATTGCGCCGTCGTGAGCTTGCTCTAGTGGCCATCGGCATTGGCATTACCGGTGCTGCAATCATCGGACTACTTGCCTGGGCTTCTGCCGGTTCTGCTGGTCCAGGTCGGCTGATCGATGTTGGTCCGGATCCGTTGGCCGTCGCCGGCTGGGCATTTGTTGAGTTTGCCGTAGCTGCCGGCCTTGGATTGTTGGCTTCGGCCCGCCCAAGTCGGGCAAATGACGGGTTCACGCAGCGCTAGGCTGGGTGTGTGCTCACACTCGTTGTCTTGATCTCAGGGGGCGGGTCCAACCTCGCTGCCCTACTCGAAGCGGCCGAAAACGCCGATTTTCCCGCACGCGTGCTTGCGGTAGGGGCCGACCGCACTGCTGATGGTCTTGATCACGCCGAGCACTACGGCATTCCTACCTTCTCTGTTGCCATGTCCAACTTCGCCAGCCGTGATGAGTGGGGCGACGAACTGTTGGAGCAAATTCAACTGTGGAATGCCGACCTTGTCGTGCTGAGCGGTTTCATGAAACTGCTGCCACCGCGGGTGGTCGAAGCGTTGTCACCCAACATCATCAACACGCATCCCGCCTACCTCCCTGAGTTTCCAGGGGCGCACGCGGTGCGGGATGCACTCACCGCGGGAGCTGCCCAGACGGGAGCAAGCGTCATCAAGGTCGACAACGGTGTCGATAGCGGTCCGATCATCGTGCAAGAACGCGTTGCAATCGAGCCGGGGGATACCGAAGAGCACTTGCACGCTCGCATCAAGCCGGTCGAGCGCCGACTGCTCGTGCAAACGATCGAAGACATTGCCAACAATCGCATCAACCTAAAGGAACTCTGAATCTCATGAGCGGCCCACGCCATAACCCTGCTGACTTTCGCGAACGCGATGTCGTTCCTCTCCGCCGCGCCCTCATCTCGGTGAGCGACAAGTCGGGACTCCTCGAACTTGCTGGGGCTCTTGCTGATGCTGGTGTCGAGCTCGTCTCGACCGGATCGACAGCCAAAACTATTGCGGCCGCTGGCCACGACGTCACTGAGGTATCGAGCGTCACAGGCTTCCCCGAGTCACTCGACGGTCGTGTTAAGACTCTGCACCCCGCAGTTCACGCAGGCATTCTTGCTGACCTGCGCCTCGAATCCCACGAAGCTCAGCTCGACGAGCTCGGAATCAAGGCCTTCGACCTTGTGGTTGTGAACCTCTACCCCTTCGTCGAGACGGTCGCCTCGGGTGCTGCGCCCGCAGACATTGTTGAACAAATCGACATCGGAGGCCCAGCCATGGTGCGTGCCTCCGCCAAGAATCACGCCAACGTCGCGATCGTCACAAGCCCAGACAGCTATGCCGAGATTATTGCAGCGGCCGCAGGCGAAGGCACTACATTCGCGCAGCGTTACGCGCTGGCCTCGCAAGCCTTTGCGCACACCGCCGCCTACGACACCGCAGTGTCGCAGTGGTTCATGACTGGTGCGCTCCTAGGTGAGAGCGCGGATGCCGCGGCTGACGCTCCTGCGTTCCCCGCACACATTGACGTTGCCGCCGACCAGCTCGCGGTGCTCCGTTACGGCGAAAACTCACACCAGCAAGCCGGGCTTTATGGTGTCGCAGGCTCAAGCGGGATCGCCCAAGCAACTCAGCTCGGCGGCAAAGAAATGTCGTACAACAACTACGTGGATGCCGACGCCGCACTGCGCGCCGCTTTCGACCACAAGACTCCCGCAGTTGCGGTAATCAAGCACGCTAACCCGTGCGGAATCGCCACCGCGGCTACGATCGCTGAAGCTCACGGTGCGGCGCATGCGTGCGATCCGATCTCGGCGTACGGCGGAGTGATTGCAGCCAACGGCATCATCACGAAGGCTGCTGCGGAGTCGATCGCGCCAATCTTTACCGAGGTTGTTGTTGCTCCCGGCTTCGAGCCGGAAGCTCTCGAAATCTTGCAGGCGAAGAAGAACCTCCGGTTGCTTCAGCTGCCTGAAGGGTATTCGCGTGACAGCACCGAGTTGCGGCAAATCTCGGGCGGCACGCTGGTGCAGCAGCTCGATGATCACTTTGCTCCGCTATCCGCCTGGACGCTCGCGGCCGGCGATGCTGCCGATGCCGACACTCTTGCTGACCTTGAGTTCGCGTGGCGAGCTGTGCGCGCCGTGAAGTCGAACGCAATCTTGCTGGCAAACGGCGGAGCATCTGTCGGCGTGGGAATGGGGCAGGTCAACCGGGTTGATTCGTGCCAATTGGCGATTTCGCGCGCCGGCGACCGCGCCACGGGGGCGGTTGCAGCCAGCGACGCGTTCTTCCCGTTCGCCGATGGACTCCAGTTGCTGCTTGATGCCGGAGTTCGTGCGGTCGTTCAGCCAGGTGGTTCCATCCGTGACGAAGAAGTAATTGCAGCAGCGACTAAGGCTGGCGTCACGATGTACTTCACGGGCGAGCGCCACTTCTTCCACTAAAAATCGAATAGTTCTCAAGGCAAACGCATATATTCCGACCGATAGGTTGGTGGACATGATTAGTGTTGGTCGGCGTTTAGGCGCAGCGTTTATTTCTGGAGTTGCCGTCGCAGGCACCGTTTATTTGGCAACAGGGTTGGCGTTCTTTACGTCCAATGGTGCGGCGGCGGAGAATCTGCCGGCTATTGCGGTGTACTTCCTGCCGATGGCGGCAGTGCTCTTTGTGCTTTACTCCCTTGCGGCAGCACTCGAGATCCACCGCTATTGGTTTACCGCGGCAGTCGTCGGACTCGTTCTCGGTGTTGTCTCTGCTGTGCTTGGCACCGCACTTGGCATCATTGCGGCAGGCTCCGAATGGAACCCCGAAGCCATGGCCTTTATTTTGGCCAGCCTCCTCGGCACTAACCTCATCTTTGTTGTTGCCACCATCGTTACTGCGCTCACCGTTGGGCGCCGAGTATGGAACGCCATTGTCGATGGAGCAGTTCGACCCACTCGTTTAATTGCCTTGGTGCGTGCGCCATCGTCACGTTTGGGCGAGGGCGAACTCACCCATCTGGATCGTGTACCGGTTGATGCAGACCTTGTTGACGCGCAGTGGGACGGCTACGTCGCCGCCCTGAACGCTAACGGTTTCGAGACTGTTGAGGTTCCTGCAGACGATGCGCTCGCAGACTCTGTATTTATTGAAGACACCGTCGTTATTTTCGGCGAAGTTGCTGTACTCACGCGCCCTGGTGCAGAAAGCCGTCAGGCAGAAGTCGAGCCGGTGCGCGCGAGTGTTTCATCGCTCGGCCTCGAACTGCACCAGATCACGGATTCGGGCACTCTCGACGGCGGTGACGTGCTCAAGGCGGGATCCACTGTGTACGTCGGTCGAGGTGGCCGCACGAACGCCGAAGGTATTCGTCAACTGCGTGCGATTGTCAGCCCGCTTGGCTACACCGTCATCGCCGTTCCGGTCGAAAAGGTGTTGCACTTGAAGAGCGGCGTGACGGCGCTACCGGATGGAACCGTCATCGGTTATGCCGACCTCGTCGACAATGTCGACCTGTACGACCGCTTCTTGGCTGTTCCAGAGCCAGAAGGTGCCGCGGTTGTTGTGTTGTCGGATGATGCTGTGCTCATGTCATCATCAGCGCCCAAGACTGCGGCACTCATCGAAGATCTCGGGTACCGCGTAGTCACGGTCGACGTGTCAGAGTTCGAGAAGATGGAAGGCTGCGTTACGTGCCTTTCGGTGCGCATTCGCTGATTTGAGTCAATTTCATAAAATCGTGCGTTGACGATTGTGGATATCACGAAGCGGGCATATCCTAAAAAGCTGCCTGCTCAGTGTCGCCCTCGACGAGATGCAGCGGCTCACGGTCGCAACCGACGCGACCCGCAGTAAACACGATCACCACAGGCGGTGATCCCTTCTCGTCAAGGAACCACGGTGTCACAACAGTCTGCCAAGCCCGAGCGCCCCAAAGCGGTCGGCACTTTTACGGCGATCAGCCGGCTTTACCCCTATGTAAAGTCGGCGATGCCGTACATCTACTTGGGGATGCTTGCTGCGCTCGCCGCTGGCATCGTTGCGTTACTGATCCCGCAGGTGCTGCGTTCGCTTGTCGATGGTCCTTTGCAGTCTGGTGACTCTTCGCAAATTTGGCCAGCGTTTCTCATCGTGCTTGGGCTCGGCATTGTCGAGGCGATCATGATCGCGCTTCGCCGTTTTTTTGTGCTGACCCCTGGCACCCATGTCGAGGCACGAATGCGCAATACCTTGTACATGACGCTGCAACACTTGCCCGTGAGTTTTCACGACCGCTGGCCAAGTGGCCAACTACTGTCGCGTGCCGTCAGCGATCTCAACCTGATTCGTCGGTGGTTTTCCTTCGGTCTCGTGTTGCTCGTCGTCAATGTGCTCACGATCATCGTTGGCCTCGTTTTTCTCGTCAACATCTCGTGGGTGCTCGGCATAATTTTCATTGCCAGCTCAATCCCGTTGTGGATCTACGGCTACGTTTTTGAGAAGAAGTACTCGATTGTGGCCCGCCGCAGCCAAGACCAAACCGGTGACCTCGCAACCGCCGTTGAAGAGTCGGTGCACGGCATCCGCGTCTTGAAGGCGTTTGGTCGTGGCAAGCACGCACTCACGGGCTTCTCGGTGCGAGCCGAGAACTTGCGCGGTACTGAAATCGAGAAGGCACGGGCTATCGCCGGCATCTGGTTGTGGCTGCTGCTGGTGCCAGACGTCACGTTTGCCCTTGGTCTATTGGGCGGAGTGTGGCTGGTGGTTCAGGGTCAGATTTCTGCCGGCGACCTCGTGGCGTTCTTTGCGACGGCAACCGTATTGCGCTTTCCCGTGGAGTCGATTGGTTTCTTGCTTTCGATGACCTTCGATGCCCGCACCGCAGCTGACCGTTTCTTTGAGGTGATGGACTCCGCTAACCCCATCACCGACCCCGATAATCCGGAGACGATCACCGAGAGCAAGGGTCTTCTCGAGTTCACGAACGTGCACTTCCGTTACCCCGATTCACCCGCGAACGTTCCCGACCTCATCAACGGAATCGACTTGAGAATCGAACCGGGGGAGACAATGGCGCTCGTCGGATTGACCGGTTCTGGAAAGTCGACAATCACCGCGCTGACCACTCGGCTGTACGACGTGACCGAGGGTGCAATCACGATCGACGGAGTCGACATCCGCAACCTCACTCTTGTTGAGCTGCGCCGTCACCTTGCGATGGCGTTTGAAGATGCAACGCTCTTCTCGTCGAGTGTGCGCGAGAACGTGCTCATGGGCCGGCCGGATTCGACGGAAGAAGAACTTCGCGAAGCGCTTGAGATCGCTCAAGCAGACTTCGTCTATGACCTGCCCTCCGGCCTCGACACTCTTGTCGGTGAAGAAGGTCTCAGCCTCTCGGGAGGGCAACGCCAACGGCTTGCGCTCGCTCGAGCCGTCGCTGCGCAGCCTGCCGTTCTTGTGCTGGATGACCCGCTGTCTGCCCTCGATGTCGACACCGAAGCGCTCGTCGAAGCTGCGCTCCGCCGGGTACTGAGCGCAACGACAGGGCTCATTGTTGCCCACCGTCCATCTACCGTCATGCTTGCCGACCGCGTTGCCCTTCTCGAAGATGGCAAAGTCACGGCTGTTGGTGAGCACTCTCACCTGCTGGCGACTAGTAGTCACTACCGCTACGTCATATCCAGTCTCGAAGAGGAAGAACAGGAGGTCAGATCATGAGCGTGATGGGAACCTCCGGCGAAGAGCGCAACGACTACACGAAAGACGAAAGTCGCCAGATTCGGCAGCGTTCGCTACGTCTGCTCGGATCACTGATCTCACCACTGCGCGCCCGCGTCATTCTCACGATGGTTGTTGTTGTCGTGAGCACCGCAGCTCAGGTCGCAGGGCCAGCGTTGATTGCGTACGGCATCGACCGTGCACTCCCGGCGCTTATCAATGGCAACAGTCTGCCTCTCGTGCTCGTGGTGGCCGCCTACCTGATCACCGGCATCGCTGGGGCAACGATGATCGCCTGGTACACCGTGCTAAGCGCACGAGTGAGTCAAGCGATCCTCTTTGATCTGCGCAAGCGAGTGTTCTTGCACACCCAGCGTTTGAGCCTCGAATTCCACGAGAGCTACACGTCTGGGCGCATCATCGCGCGGCAAACCAGTGACTTGGATGCGATCCGCGAGCTACTCGATTCCGGCATCAACCAGCTCGTGCAGGGTGCGCTTTACATGGCGTTCATCGCTATCGCGATGTTCTCACTCGACTGGGTGAGCGGGCTCGTACTCTTCGCTTCGCTCGTTCCGCTGGGATTCTTGACCTGGTGGTTCCAACTGCGATCGCAATTGCATTTCCGTGAAACGCGCACGACCTCAGCCAAGCTGATTGTGCACTTCGTGGAGACGATGACCGGCATCCGTGCGGTGAAAGCGTTCCGTAAAGAAGAGCGCAACCGCGCACACTTCGGTGGCCTTGTCGAGAAGTACCGGGATGCCAACGCCCGCGTCATCCGATTGTTCGGAATTTTCGACCCGGCTCTCGTTCTCATTGGCAACGTAGCGCTGGCAATGATTTTGCTCTTGGGTGGCCTGCGAGTGTCGACCGGTGATCTGGCGATCGGTGCGCTCTTGGGCGCGCTGCTGTACGCTCGCCAGTTCTTTGCACCAGCGCAAGAGATGGCGATGTTCTACAACTCGTACCAATCGGCTGCTGCTGCACTCGAAAAGATCTCGGGTGTGCTCGAGGAAGAGCCGAGCGTCGTGGATCCTACGACTCCGATTGACTTGCGCAAGGCCAGCGGCACCGTGAAGTTTGATGGCGTCGAGTTTGCCTACAACTCCGACAAGGTGATCCTGCCCAAGTTCGATCTCGAGCTGCCGGCCGGTCAGACCGTTGCGATGGTTGGCACAACTGGTGCCGGAAAGTCGACGCTTGCCAAACTGATTTCGCGATTCTACGACCCGAGTGAGGGCACGGTGTCTCTTGACGGGGTTGATCTCCGCAAACTGCATCCTAAGGATTTGCGCCGGGCGATCGTGATGGTTACCCAGGAGGCGTACCTGTTCTCGGGAAA